>Ga0335078_10016453_pt1 | contig 10975 bp, 10 predicted proteins | sample Lox_Sample_32_FD_206711 | JGI IMG/M metagenome (GOLD analysis project Ga0335078, IMG submission 206711) | Soil microbial communities from Loxahatchee National Wildlife Refuge, Florida, United States - Lox_Sample_3.2 | ecosystem: Environmental > Terrestrial > Soil > Wetlands | place: USA... | reverse complement strand
CGCCGCAGGTGACCGCCAGCAGCAGGACGAGCGGGCGGCTGATGCCGGCGCCGTGCTCTGCTGCTTGGTCGCGATCGCGCATACTTGTCGGCTTCATGAAGGCGTTCTGGTCGCTGATTGCTGGATTGGTCGTCGGTGGGTTGGTCCTGGCCGGGTCGGTGGCATCGGCGAGCTCGGTCCGGGTCAAGGCCCGGGCCGCGGGCGCCGACCCCGCGGCCGGTTGTCAGCCGTTCGGGGGCCGGCCGTGCCTGCTGCCGTTCCCGAACAACCTGTACACGCGCCCCGACCGATCGAGCCAGACGGGCCTGCGAGTGAACCTGCCCGCGGGGGCGATGCCCATAAACGCTAGCGGGCAGCGCGAGAGCACCGCGCCCTTCGATCGCGCCGACGGCTTCAGCCCGGGTTCCGCGGCGATCCTCCACGTCCCCAGACTCGACAACGCGCTGGCGTTCGCGCGGACGGGGGCCGCCGGCCTGCTGAACATGCGCCAGTCGCTGGGGAAGAACCAGCCGATCGTGATCATCGACGAGCACACGGGGCGCCGCCAGCTGATCTGGTCAGAGCTCGACGCGAACGCCAAGACCGCGCAGACCACGAACCTGCTGATCCACGGCGGTCAGGCGTTCGCCGACGGCCACACGTACATCGTCGCGCTGCGCGACCTGCTGGACTCCGACGGTCACGTGATCCCGGCCCCGAAGTGGTTCGCGCGGCTGCGCGACAACCGTCGGCTGCCGGCCGACGAGCGCTCGCAGAAAGCGCGGTACGCCCGGATCTTCGCCGCGCTGAAGAAGGCGGGAGTTCACCGGTCGACGCTGTACGAGGCGTGGGACTTCACGGTGGCGTCGCGCCAGAACCAGACCGGGCGGCTGCTGTCGATCCGCAACAGCGCGTTCGCGCAGCTCGGCGACTCGAAGCTCGCCGACGGCAAGGTCACCGGCCACGCGCCGAAGTACACGATCACTCAGACCAAGACGATCTCGCCGCAGCTGAACGCGGTCGTCGGGACGTTCGAGGTGCCCTGCTACCTGGTCCAGTGCGGGACGACCGCGACGACCGGCTTCCACTACAGCTCCCACAAGCCCGACGCGCTCCCGACTCAGACCCCGGGGAACGTCGCGGAGGCGCCGTTCGAGTGCATCATCCCGAGCACCGCCGGCAATCCGGCGCCGGCGCGGGCCTCGCTGTACGGCCACGGACTGTTCGACACGTACACCGACGTGGAGGACCCACCGGTGCAGGCGCTCGCCACCGAGCACAACATCGTCCTGTGCGCGACGGACTGGTGGGGCCTGACCCAGGACGACGAGCCGTTCGCGGCCAGGGTCGTCGCGAACCTGAACCTGTTTCCGGTGATCGTCGACCGGCTCCAGCAGGCCGTGCTCGACACGCTCTATCTCGGGCGGCTGATGATCAGCCCGCAGGGCTTCGCCCCCAACCCGGCCTTCCAGGCCGGCGGTCACTCCGTGATCGACACCTCGGACCTGTACTACGACGGCAACTCGCAGGGCGGGATCATGGGCGGGGTCACCCTCGCCGTGTCACCCGACTTCCGGCGCGCGGTGCTCGGCGTCACCGGCATGGACTACGGCAACCTGCTGCTCGCGCGGAGCACGGACTTCACGACGTTCAGCACGTTCCTCGGGCTCTATTACCGGGACCCGTCGATGTACACGGTGATCCTCGATCTGCTCGACCAGCTGTGGGATCGCGGCGATCCCGACGGCTACGCCCCGTACATGACCTCACACCCGCTGCCGGACACGCCGTCGCACCAGGTGCTGATGCAGATCGCCTATGGCGACTTCCAGGTGAGCATGTATGCGGGCGCGGCCGAGGCGCGGACGATCGGCGCCTCGGCGTACGAGCCCGCGCTCGACCCCGACCGCTCCCGTGACCGCAACCTGTTCTACGGAATCCCGGCGATCGCGCATTACCCGTTCAACGGGTCGGCGATCGAGATCTGGGACAGCGGGCCGGGCCGCGTCGACGAGCCGCCGGTCGGGAACGTCCCGCCGACCGCGAGCGCCACCAACACCGACCCGCACTCGGACCCGCGCAACACCCCCGCGGCCCAGCAGCAGATCTCCGACTTCCTGGAGCCGAGCGGCGCCGTGACCGACGTGTGCGGCGGAGCGCCGTGTCACTCGTCGGCGTTCACGCCGTAGGTAGGGCGGTCCCTACCGAATAGCGACCGGCCAACAGGTTGGGCGATCGCGTCGTGATCGCCTACGGTTGCGCTATGGCATCGCTTCGACCACGCGCACTGCTCGCCCAGGCGCCGCGGGACCTGCTGTACGTGGGCCTGAGTGGCCCGCTCGGGCTGGCGTGGATCATCGTGCTGGTCGTCATGTTCGCGATCGGCGCCGCGCTGACGGTCGTGATCGTCGGGATCCCGCTGCTCGTGCTCACGTTGGAGCTCGCTCGCCTGGGCGCGAGGACCGAGCGGGCACGCGCGGCGCTGGTGCTCGGCGGGCCGATCGCGCAGCCGGCACGTGTGCGTCGCCCCGGTGGCGTCCTGCGCCGCCTGTGGGCGCGGGTCAAGGACCGAACCGGCTGGAAGGAGCTCGGCTACATGCTGTTGCTCGGCACGGTCGGGACCACGCTGGGCGCGGTTGTGATCGCCCTGTGGTCGGGGGCGTTGGCGGCGATCGTCGCGCCGGCGTTCAGCGCCACGGCGCCCGGTCATTCGCTGCTCGGCCGCCAGACGACGTGGGCGTTCATCGGCATCGTCGCCGGGGGGCTCGGGCTCGGTGTGCTCACAGTGCTCCTAACGCGGGGATTCGCGGTCGGCTTCGCGGCGATCGCCAAGTGGCTGCTCGCGGTCGACGACCGCGAGGCCCTCGCCGCCCGCGTGGACACGCTCGAGGCGACGCGAGCGGCCGCGGTCGAGTCGGCCGACGCGCGACTGCGGCGGCTCGAGCGCGATCTGCACGACGGCGCGCAGCACCGCCTCTCGTACATCGCGATGGAGCTCGACCGAGCCCGCGCGAAGCTCGCCGAGGATCCCGACGCTGCCTCGGAGCTCCTCGGCCGGGCGCACGAGGAGTCCAAGAAGGCGATGGTCGAGCTGCGCGACCTGGTCCGCGGGATCCATCCGTCGGTTCTGACCGACCGCGGGCTCGACGCCGCCGTCTCGGGCCTGGCCGAGCGCTGTCCGGTGCCCGTGGACGTCGAAATCCAAGTGGATCCGCGGCCGTCGACCGCGATCGAGACCGCCGCCTACTACGTGGTCGCCGAGGCACTCACGAACGTGGGCAAGCACGCCGGCGCTCAGAGTGCGGCGGTGGAGATCCGCCGCAACGGATCCTTGTTGTCGATCTCGGTTTCGGACGACGGACACGGCGGGGCATCGCGGCGGCCGGGGTCGGGTCTCGAGGGGCTCGCGCAGCGGGTCGAGGCGCTCGACGGATCGCTGACCATCGCGAGTCCACCGGGCGGCCCGACGGTGGTCCGGGCGGAGATCCCATGCGCGTCGTGATCGCAGAGGACCTCGCGCTCCTGCGCGAGGGGATCGCCTCGCTGCTCAAGGACGAGGGCCACGAAGTCCTCGCCGCGGTCGGCGACGCGGACGGGCTGCTCGAAGCGGCCGCCGCCCACGACCCCGACCTCGCGATCGTCGACGTCCGGATGCCGCCGACGCAGACCGACGAGGGGATCCGCGCCGCGGTCGAACTGCGCCGGCGCCAGCCCGACGTCGCGATCCTGATCCTGAGCCAGTACGTCGAGGAGCGCTACGCGACCGATCTGCTGAGCGGCGGGAGCGTTGGCGTCGGGTATCTGCTCAAGGACCGCGTCGCCGACGTCCGCGAGTTCATGAGCGCGGCCCGTCGTGTCGCCGCGGGCGGGACTGCGATCGATCCCGAGGTCGTCTCGCAGCTGCTCAGCCGGCGGCGCCGCACCGACGTGCTCGACGACCTGACGCCGCGCGAGCGCGAGGTGCTGGGGCTGATGGCCGAGGGCCACACGAACGCCTCGATCGCCGAGCGCCTCGTGGTCACCGGCGGCGCGGTCGAGAAGCACGTTCGCAACGTGTTCATGAAGCTGGGGTTGCCGCAGACCGACCAGCAGCACCGGCGGGTGCTGGCCGTCCTGACCTACCTGGGGGTGTGACCGTGCGACTTTCCCTGACCGTGCTGGGCGGGCTGTTGCTCGCGTTCCTGATCGCGTACGGCGCGTTTGAGCTGATCGACCTCGCCTCGCGCCACTCGTTCGACGTCCGGGCCGGCTACGCGGGGGTGCGGTCGCTCGAGGTCGACGGGGGCTCGGGCGACGTGCATCTCACCGCCGGCGCGGCCGGGAGCGAGGTGATCGTCGTCGAGCACGTGACAGAAGGCTTGACGTCGCCGGACCGCAAGGCGGTGCGCGGCACCGGCGGCGCCCTTCGCCTGAGCGCGAGCTGCAGGGTCGGCGTCAGCAACAACTGCGGGGTCAGCTACACGATCGCTGTGCCCGCCGGGGTGGCTGTCAACGCGGACTCCGGAGACGGGAACGTCGATGCCCGCGGGCTGAGCGCGAACGGACCGGTCGAGCTGAGCTCGGGCAACGGCAACGTCAACGCGGTGGGGATCGACGCCGCCAACGTCACCCTCAAGAGCGGCAACGGCGACGTGACGGCGACGCTCGACCGCGCGCCCGCGCAGCTCGACGCGAGCTCCGGCAACGGCGACGTGAGACTGACCGTCCCGAACGCCACGTACGCGGTCCGGGCGACCTCGGGCAATGGGACCGTCTCCGACGACACGCTGCGGATCGATCCGAGCTCGCCGCGGTCGATCACCGCGAACTCCGGGAACGGCGACGTGACCGTGCGGGCCACCGGGCCGCGCACCGGCTGACGCTAACTGCCGAGGTCAAACGGCCGCATGCGCGACCACCTCGGATACCTCCACCCATCGTCGCTCGGCCGAAGCTAGCTCGATCGCCTCGCACACCGCCTGTACCTTCAGACCGGTCATCAGATCCGGGGCCCAGGGCCCCTCGGGCCACTGCTCGAGCAAGTCGGCGGCCTGGTTGACGAAGCTCGCGCCATAACCGATCCCCTGACCGATCGGCCACCAGCCCGCGGTCTCCGGGTGGGCCGGATGCTCGGCGCGGATCCGTAGCATTCCGTAGAGCTCCGGCGGCGCGTCGGCGCTGCCGTACCAGAGCTCGTTCAGCCGCGGGTACTCGAACCGCAGCGTTCCAAGCGGTCCGTTCAGCTCGAGGGTGAAGTCACACGGCCGGCCCGGGCAAACCTTGGCCGTCTCGAACACCCCGAGCGCACCGTCCTCGAATCTCAGCAGAGCCGAGCATGCATCCTCGACGTCGACTTGGCGGCCGGCGCCGGTGACGGGATCGCGCCGCACGCGTGTGAATATCTCAGACTGGGCAGCAACCGCCGTGACCTCGCCGACCATCCAGCAGGCCAGGTCGATCAGGTGCGCACCGAGGTCCGCAGCCGTGCTCGCTCCCTGGCTGCGCTCAAAGCGCCAGTCGAACATGATCTCCGGGTCGAGGAACTCATCCGACAGCCAGCTGGCGCGGGCGAGGCGCACGGTGCCGACGCGGCCTTCATCTACGAGCTTCTTCATCAGCGCGAGCGCGGGGAGCCTGCGGTAGTTGAAGCCGACCGCGGCCAGCGCGCCGGCGCTTTCCACCGCGTCGGCGGCGCGCCGCGCGCCCGCGTAGTCGGCTGCGAGCGGCTTCTCGCACACGATCGCCTTGCCTGCCTGTGCCGCCGCCTCGACGATCTCGGGGTGAGAACCCGGGGGAGTGCAGACATCGACAATGTCGATGTCCGGAGAGTCGATCACCTCGCGCCAGTCGGTGACGGCGCGCTCGACCCCGTACACCCCCGCGGCGCGCTCGACTGCCGCGCGGGTGCGCCCGCTGATCATCCTGAGCCGCGGAGCGCATGGCAACTCCCGTACGCGGGGCGCGACCGCGTATCCGTAGCTGTGCGCCTTGCCCATGACCCCACAGCCGATGATGCCGATGCCCACCTCCGGCTTCACGATCCCACCGCCGAAGCGACGCGAGCAGCTTTGCCGGCCAGCGACTCGGCCACCTGCGCGGCAACGCTGAGGGCGGCGACTGCGTCGTCGCCGTCCGCTCCCTCGCATCGACCGCCGCGGACCGCGCGGGCGAACGCCTCCGCCTGCGCCCGCATCGCGCCCACGAACACCTCATCGCCGGCGTCGCTCCACACGTCGGCATCCCACATGAACGACACTCGCTCGTACCCCCGTGTGCCCCAGAGCTCGAGCCAGCACGAATCCGCGCGGGGGAAACGGCGACCGAGCGAGATCGTTGCGACCGCACCGCCGGACAGCTTCGCGAGCACGACCGCCGCATCCGGATCCGCGGGGGATGCCGCCTCGGGCGGCAGCCGGCCGGCGGCAACGGCCGCGACCCATTCAATTTGCTCCCCCAGCAGCCAGCGGATCTGATCGATCTCATGTACGCCCATATCGATCGCGATCCCACCGCTGTCAGCCCGGAACGACGCCGATGGCGGCTCGTGATCCCACTGCATGCATGACAGCTGGTAGATCTCCCCAAGGTCGCCGGCTTCGATTCGCGCCCGGAGCTCGCGCAACTCCGGTACGAACCGCCGCCAATAGCCGACCTGAAGCACCACATCGGCCTGGAGAGCCGCATCGCGTGCTCTGGCGGCCGCTTCGGGCGAGACCCCCACCGGCTTCTCGCACAGCACTGGGATGCCGGCCGCCGCAAACTGGCTGACCAGCGTGGCGTGCAAGGGCGATGGGGCTGCGATCAACACTCCCTCCGCGGTACCGGCGTCGATTAGTTCTTGCGGCGACGCGAACAGCGGCACACCCTCGCCCTCGAGCTTCGCGCGCACGGTGTCGGCCGGCTCGACGATCCCGGCCAATGCGATCTGATCAGAGGCTTTGATCGCGGCGAGGTGCACGCTACCCATCCGCCCGGCTCCTACGAGCGCGATCCGAACGGGCCCGCTCACAGGCCGCGCGCCCGCAAGTACTCGCGGTTGTGTTGCTGGTCGACCACCGGCTGATCGGGGGCCTCGGGGTCAGGGAGGATGTCCTGCTCAACGACCAGCCAGCCGCGGTAGTGTCGCGCGCGCAAGTTCTCGAGGACACTGTCCAGCGGGATGTCTCCAGTCCCGAGCCGGCAGAACGCCCGGCGCTCCCAGATCGCCCGCACTGGAGCCCGATCATTCACGATGCCCTGGATCACGTCGAGCTTGGCGTCCTTGAGATGGACGTGATTGATCCGATCACCCCAATCGCTGACCGCCTGTACGGGATCGCCGCCGCCGATCAGCAGGTGCCCTGTGTCGAGGCATACACCGACGTCGGTGAGGGAGAGCAGTCGCTCGATCTCCCAGGGCGCCTCCACGTACGTGGCGGTGTGCGGGTGGAACGTCGGCTCGTATCCCCTGTCGCGACAGCGCTCAACCACCCGGGCCATCGAGTCGGCGAACCGGGCCCAGCCCGCGTCGTCCCATCCCAAGCTGTGGTCGGCTTGTGCACGGCCGGGTTGGGCGAGTCGGCTCTCCGATCCGGCATCGGCGAGCGTCGGCCGCGCCGGCGGGCCCCCGTTGGCTGCGGCCTCAAACACGTCAAGCAGCCGATCGAGCTGCACCAGCTCGTCGGCAAGCCGAGTCGGATCATCGAACTCGATCTGGAAGTAGCCGCCCGCGAGTGCCAGCCCACGGTCGCGCAGACGCGCGGGCAGCTCGTCAACACTCCCTAGATAGCCCAGCGGACCGAGGTCGATCCCGCTGTACCCGGCCTCCGAGACCTCGTCCAGCAGCGTCAACGGCGGGGGTACGTTCGGGTCGACTCCGACTGTGATCTCAAACGCACCGTAGCTGCAAGGGGCGTTGGCCACCGCCATCTCCTGGGCGGTCATATCTGCACCGCACTCGCGAGGTCGCTCGGAGCGAGCGCTGCCTCGCCGCTCATGTGAACCCGAGCGATCGAGTGGCAGAGGGCGACGTCGTGGAGTCCGTCGATTCCGTCGGTGTGCGGCGGGCGGTCCTCGCGGATCGCCGCGTGAAACTCGACCAGCTCGCGCTTGAAGGCTTCGTCGTAGGAGACGACCTCCACCCTCGACCACGAATGGGTGCCTCCAGGCTCGCCGCCCTCGACCGTCAATTCGCTCGGCATGTTGCGTAGGTACGGCGAGGGCAGCGTCAGCGTCACGCGCTGATCGGGAGCGAGGAACATGAACTCCTGCCGGTAGCGCGCGATCCCCGGAAGGTCGACCCACGACAGGTGACACTCGACCCCGGCAAACGTCATCGTGATGGCAACGACGCGGCGGGACAGTTCGGCGAAGCCCACGCGGTCGGGCTCACCGAGTGCGCCGCGGAGCGCATTGAACTCGTGGACGAGATTGTCGAGCAGCATCCATCGATAGCAGTGGCGAGTTTCCTCGTCCGCTCCCGGCAGCGCCGCCTCCAATCGCCTGTCGTCATCCTCGCGAAGTGCTTCGAGCACCGACGGCGGGACCCCGTCCGGCGCGACCAGCGGATAGTGCCGCACATAGGGTTCGAACGGCGACTCGAGCGTCGTCACCCGCACCAGCCGCACATCATCGACCTGGGGTAGCAGCTCGAGCAGGCGCTGATACGCGGGGTCGTACCGCTTCATCGTTCCGACCATCAGATGCACTCCGGCGCGGTCGGCAGCCTCGACCATGGCCCTGCCCTCAGCAGGACTGAGACACATCGGCTTCTCGACGAAGACGTGGGCGCCGGCCTCCGCGGCGCCGATCGCAACCGGAGCATGGCTGCCGGACGTCAGTACAAACACGGCATCCAGGTCCATATCCAGCAGGTCCTGCCACCGGCTCACGGCGCGGGCGGCGCCGAACCTACGCATACATGCGTCGGCGACGGTCGTGGAGATATCACACACCGCGATCAGCTCGTACTCGTCGTCGAGTTCTCTCAGATGAGGCAGGTGCATCACCTGCGCGATCACCCCGCACCCTACGACGCCGACTCTCAGGCGTTGACTCACTTTACGACTCCCTTGTGCTCGTTCTGAAGCGGCTGGCGATCACTGCTCGGCCGGTCCTCACGCGGGACTCCGCGCGGCCGGCGCGGCGCGCCCGATCTTCTGGGCACGCCGGCTACGCACCTGGCGAACCGGCACTCGCACCAAACGCGGGATGAGCAACCCGAGGGCCGTGATCCCGAGGGAGGTGACGATCAGCAGGGTCGCCACTGCGTTGATCGCCGGCGTGATGCCAAACTTGATCTGGGTATAGATGTAGATCGGCAGCGTCACCTGCGCGCCGATGATGAAGAACGTGATCACGAACTCATCGAGCGAGAGCGTGAAGGCGAACAGCGCGCCGGCGAATACCGCCGAACCGATGAGGGGCAAGATCACGTAGCGGAACCGGCGCACCGCGTTCGCACCGAGATCGCTTGCCGCCAACTCGAGCGACCGGTCGAAGCCCTCGAGGCGGGCCGCCACGATCAGCAGGACGAACGGCGTGGTGTAGACGGACTGGCCGATCACGACCGTCTCCGTCGACAGCGGAACCCCCAAGGCTTGGCGCAGGAACGAAAGCAGGCTGACCCCGATCAGCACGCCCGGGATCATGATCGGCAACGTGAACGCGATCCGGAATCCCGTGCGGAAGCGGAGGCGGCTCCGCACGAGTGAGAACGCGGCAGCCGTTCCCACCACGGTGCTGATCAGCGTGACCTCGAGGGCCACGCGTAGCGATGTCTTGATCGCGGATTGCAGGTCAGGGCTGGTCGCGATGCTCGAGTACCAGTGGAACGTCCAACCGGTGATCGGGAATGAGCCGTACCGGTTCTTGTTGAAGCTCAGGAGTATCAGCAGAACTATCGGGCTGAAGAGGAAGACGTAGATCAGGCACGCCCAGCCGGCCAGCGCGCGTCGGACCAACCGCCCGCGGCGCGAGACGATCTCGAGGCCTCCCTGGTCACCGGCCATACATCTCACCCACCTCGAGCGAGCGGCGGAAGACCACGAGGAGGACGATCACGACGACCGCGATCAGGATCGCGATCGCCGCGCCCACCGCGTACTGCGCTTCCTGGAAGAAGTTATCGATGAGGTTGCCGATCATCACGCCTCTCGTCCCTCCGACCAACTCCGGCGTGAGATATTCGCCCAGGATCGGAATGAACACGAAGATGACCGCCGTGGTGATGCCCGGCTTTATCTGAGGCAGCATCACGCGTCGAACGGCCTGTATCTGGGTCGCACCGAGATCCATGGCGGCATGCAACTGCCTCCAGTCGAACCTCTCCAGCGCCGCGAACAGCGTCAGGGCGGCAAAGGGGAAATAGAGGTAGACAAGAACGAATATGACCGCCGGGCGGTCGTACAGGAGCCACCCCGGCGTGCTGAGCCCGACCACCCCGAGCAGGCGAGACAGCGCGCCGTTGTTGCCGAGGATGATCGTCCACGCCGTGACGCGGAGCAGGTAGCTCACCCAGAACGGGAGGATCACGAGGAACAGGAGTGGGCGCCGCCAGCGGCGGCTGACGTAGCGGGCCAGCCAGTAGGAGAACGGGAATGCGACCGCGAGCGTCAAAGCGGTGGCGGCAGCCGTCATCCACAGGGTCACCAGGAAGGTATTGACGTAGACCGGCATGTTGAAAACTTCCCGGTAATTCGCCAACGTCCAGTGCGACACCACCTGGTAACCGTCCTGCGTCCAGAAGCTGTAGGCGACGATCAGCGCCATCGGCGCGGCGAAGAACAGGCCGAACAGCACCATCGCGGGGGCGAAGCCGGTGTACTGCGAGAGCGCCAGGACGCCCCGACGCGGACTGAGGCGGCGGCGGGGGGCCGCGGGGCTGGCCGTCGGCGAGTCGCTAGGGAGCGACTTCGTCGAGGAACTCATGAGACGGCCAGCCGTCGGTTCGGCGCAAGGCGCATCGGCGTCACGCTCAGGGGCAGCGCAGCGGCCTAGGCGCCGAACACCGAGTTGAATGCGGTGATGTACGCGTTGG
>Ga0335078_10016452_pt1 | contig 10975 bp, 7 predicted proteins | sample Lox_Sample_32_FD_206711 | JGI IMG/M metagenome (GOLD analysis project Ga0335078, IMG submission 206711) | Soil microbial communities from Loxahatchee National Wildlife Refuge, Florida, United States - Lox_Sample_3.2 | ecosystem: Environmental > Terrestrial > Soil > Wetlands | place: USA: Florida... | reverse complement strand
CCTGGCTGCTTGCGGACCCGGTTGATCGACAGGGTCTCCCCATCGACGATTCCCTGGTCCAGATAGCCGTAGCCGACATCGTATAAGGCAACGATGTTGGGGTGGCTGAAGGCAGCGGCCGCGCGCGCTTCCCGCTCGAAGCGCCGGCGGCGCGTAGGATCTCCCACTACGTCTTCGCGAAGGACCTCGAGGGCCGCCAGGCGCCCCAGCCTCGTCTCTTGTGCCCTGTACACCGTGCCCATTCCGCTTTCCACGAGACGGCAAAGGATCTCGTAGGGGCCGAGACGGGCTCCCGGAAGAAGGGGCATAATGTCTCGAGATTGTGTGGTGAGCGGTCCCGTATAATCGCTACCATGCCCGAATACCCGTCCGGTGTCCGTTTGGATCGAGACCCCTACCTGGCTGTCCATGCCATCAACATATACGTCAAGGATCAGGAGCGAAGCCGGGAATTCTACGTCGAGAAGCTTGGATTTGAAGTGGCATTCGACGCTCGTCTCCAGTCCGGGGACAGGTGGCTGGCGGTTGCGCCGCCGGACGGGACGGCGGTGCTGGCGCTGGTGGCTCCCAAGTCCACCTCGAAGGAGCACCAGCTCATAGGCCGTTCCACCGGGATCATGTTCGTTGCCGAAGATGCCGTGGCCACGTACGAGAAGTGGCGGCGGCGCGGCGTGCATTTCCTATGGACGCCGCGGCTGAGACGCGTCGCGTACCAGCGTCTGTCAGCCGCTGAAGACGATCCGCAACAGCGGCCCGTATGGGGTGGGGTTTTCACGCGCTTCCGGGATATCGACGGGAATACGTTCGGGCTGGCGGGATTCGACGTGGTGACTCGCGAAATCGAAGCCCAGCGCCGGCGGGCAGCCGACAGGCTGGAGGCGGAACGCCGGGCTGCTCGCGAGCTGGAAATTGCCAAGCAGGTACAGGCCCGTCTCTTTCCGCAACGGCTGCCGGAAATGAACAGCCTCGAATACGCCGGTATTTGCATTCAAGCGCGCCAGGTAGGCGGAGACTACCACGACTATCTCGATCTCGGCCGCGGACGTTTCGGCCTGGTGATCGCCGACATTGCGGGCAAAGGAATGGCAGCCGCGCTGCTGATGGCCAATTTGCAAGCCAACCTGCGCAGCCAATCCGCCACCGCCGCCGAGCAGCCGGAGGCCTTCCTGACGTGCGTGAACAAGCTTTTCTACCAGAACACGGACGAAAGCGCATATGCCACCCTGTTTTTCGGCGAGTATGACGACGAGACGCGCGGCCTCCGCTATGCCAATTGCGGCCATCTGGCGGGCCTGGTGCTGCGCCGCGCCGGTGAAGTGGAGCGGCTCGAATCTACGTGTACAGTGGTGGGGCTCTTCCAGGATTGGTGCTGCCAGTTCGGATATGTCCGGCTGATGCCCCACGATCTGCTGGCGCTATACACCGACGGGGTCACCGAGTCATTCAACGACGCCGACCAGGAATTTGGAGAGGGCCGTCTGATCGATTCGCTGCGACGGCACGGCGAGCAAACGCCGGATCGCATCATTGCTTCCGTGGTGGAAGAGTTGCGGCAGTTCAGCCGCGAGCAGCACGACGACATCACGTTGATCGTGGCGAGGTGCCGGCAGTAATCGGCGAAATTGCGCGAGGTGCAGTATCATCATGGAAATGTGCGGGAGCCGGATAGCGGGTTCAGATTGGGGCACGCTGGGTGTCGTAGGTCTGAACCGCTTATGGAAACAGCACGTCCGCCGGACGGACGGCGGCGCAGAACAGCCTCCGGACGCCGGAGAGATGCGGGCCGATAGCTTGCTTCTGGCGGGCTTGCGGCTGGGCATTCGCGAGACGTTCGATTTCCTGACCATTACGGCGCCGCCGTTCGAGCAGTTCGAGGCTTGGGTGCTCGCGAAAAACGGCGGAAGTCTTGAACCGGAACGCGTCCAGCGCCTCAATGCGGCGCTGCGGGGAGACGGGGACTTCGCGCTCGAAAGTATTCTGGACGAGCCGGTGCTTTCGCGGGACGATCTGGCGTTTTGGGACGAACAAGGCTATGTCGTACTCAAAAAGGCGGTGAGCGCCGCGGCGTGCTCGGCGGCCATCGATGCGATTTTCGCTTACGCGCGCATGTCCAGGGACGAACCGGACTCCTGGTATCAAGAAAATATCTGGATTCCCCTGGCGCACCATCCGGCGTTGTGGGAGAACCGGAATTCGCCGCGCATTCACACGGCTTTCGCGCAGATCTGGCGGCGCCGCGATTTGTGGATGAATGTCGATGTGTGCGGCGTGAATCCGCCGCTGCGGCCGGGCTATCGATTTCGGGGGGCGCCGCTGCATTGGGACATGACTCTCGCGCCGCCGCTGCGCTTCGGCACACAGGCCATTCTGTATCTCACGGATAGCGCCGCAGACGAGGGCGCGTTCAGTTGCGTCGCCGGTTGTCACCGCTGGCTCGGAGAATGGCTGAAGCAGATACCGGAAGGCAAAGATCCGCGCGAGGTCGCGCGCCAGGAGTTGCGGGCGACTCCGATCGCCGGGGAGGCCGGAGATCTCGTGATCTGGCACCAGGCGCTGCCTCATCGGGCGACGCCGAACCGCGGATCGTTCCCCCGGGTGGTGCAGTATCTGAACATGTTCCCCAGCGAGTTTGAAGTGAACGCCACGTGGGTGTGAGTTGCCGCCGCCGTGGCGCGGGGCGCTCCTGCCCGCCGCGTCCCGACTCGCCGGGACGCTTTCCGGGGCCGGCGGGCAAGCCACGTCGAGCGCACAGCCAAGGGTGAAACCTGTTGGAAGCTGTCACGGGAGGTGTCAGAACCGTTCTACGCTCTTGCCCGTCACATGTTGCAATAGCAACATTTCTATGTTGTAATTACAACATGGAGGAGACAACCACCGTGAACGACATCTTGGACGCGATCTTGCAAAGGCGGGCCGTGAAGCTCTTTGAGCCCGTAGACATCTCTCCAGGCCAGCGCGAGCAAATACTGAATGCGGCTCGCCATGCCCCATCCAGCTTCAACAGCCAGCCGTACAAGCTGTATTGGGTGGGATCCGCGGCGAAGAAGGCCGCGGTGGCGAAACTGTGCATGGCACAAACACCCGCGGAAACCGCGTCGGCGCTGGTGGTGGCGGTGGCGGACATCGGATCGATGCTGGCGACGGCGCAAGGACAGGTGGAGTGGATGCGCAGGAACAACTTCGCCGAAGCGAAAATTCGCCACTACGAGCGGACCGCCAGGATCGGCCGGATTCTGTTCATGCCGGGTCCATTCGGAATCTTCGCCGCGGTCAAGCGGGCGCTCTTCCGGCTGCTGAACCTGTGGAAGACGATCGGCATGCCGCCGCTCTCCCGCCAGGAGTTGCTCAAATGGGCCACGAAGAGCACCGCTTTGGCATGCCAGAATCTCATGCTTGCCGCCGAGGCGCTGGAATTCAACACCTGTCCGATGGAGGGTTTCGACCGCAGCAGGCTCTCTCGATACCTTGAGTTGTCCTGCCGGTATCATGAGATTGTGATGGTGATTGCGATCGGGAAGAAATCGCGCGCCTACGTGGAACCACCGCAGTGGAGACGGCCGCTCCATGCGACGGTGACCGTCCTATGAACATCCTCCCTGAGAATGAGATTCCGGATGACATTCTCAAAGGTTCGGTACTTGCCCATATCGCAGCCGCGTATTTCTCGGTAGGAAAGAGGTTGGAACGGAAAACCCACTGTTCGGCGACTCGCGGCTTTATCTTGTCGACGCTCCGCGGCGGCGCAACGCTGAATCAGAATCAGATCGCCACGCTCCTGGGCATCGACCGAACCGTCGTGCACCGGGCAATCAAGTCCATGGTGCAGGACGGACTGGTGGCGGAGCGAAAAGCCCAATCGGGCAGAGCCATACCCGTCCGGTTGACTGCCAAAGGCAACAAGTACAGGGAAAGGCTAATCCAAGCCAGGGTGGCCGCCGACGAGATTGTCCGCAAGCGAATGACTCCGGAGGAGCGCGAGACGCTTCTACGGCTCTTGGCGCTGGTGGCAGGATGCGAGTTCTGATTCCCAGACCCCTGGCCCATCCCGGCCGAAAGCCAGCTACGCGGAAATCGCCGGCAAACTGCCTCCGAGGTTGGCAAGCAACCCGCGCCTGAAAGAAAAATCCCACAGAACCCATTTCTCTTTTAGGGGGTGTATACCATGCTTCGCCGGCCTGTGAGCGTAGAGCAGCCATCGGCGCGCGCCGGCATTTCCGGGTGCGAGGCGAGAGATCTTACCGCCCGCGGCAACCGGCCTGTCACGACCGAGATGTGCAGACCATGACAAACGCGTTACCCACCCCTGCTTTGCATTCCGGTGGGGCATGCGGGAGAATGTACCTGTCGCATGAGCTCTCAGGCTGGTTCTCCCGTGGCGGGAGAGCGACTCCCCGGGCCGCCGGCAGGGGATGCCGCAAACGAGTACCGGCGATTGGTTGCCACGCTTGCCGCCAAGGCCCGGTGGCTCGGCTCACGAGATGGCGAGAGCGCGGCACAAGAAACCCTGGCCCGTTCGCTCGAGAATCCTGCCTCCCATCAGGCGGTCGAATACTACTTCAGCCAGAATCCGGCCGAAGATCTGCTCATTCCCGACTGGCCGCTGGACCGTCTCCTGGCCTGGCTGCATGCCGTGCTTCGCTACGTGGTTCGCGAGGAACGCAGTCGCGCGGGATTCCAGCGCGAGGTGGCGGCCGGCGAAAGCTTTCCGGACCCGGCCGATCCGGCGGCCGGTCCGCTGGAAACCATGATCGAGCAAGAACTGCGGGCTATCGTCGCGGACTGTTTCCCGCGGCTCGATCGCGAGCAGCGCCAGGTGCTGACGATGCGGGTGGACGGATTGAAATACGGCGAGATCGCGTCGCGGCTGGGGATCAACGAAAACACCGTGGCCACATGGGTTAGCCGCGGCATCCGCGAACTGGGCCGCCAAGTCCGGCAACGATTGGGGGCACGATGACAGATCCCATCGACCGTTACGTGCGGGGCGAATTGTCGGCGCGGGAGGCGCGCGCCCTGGCGCAGGCGTCCCTCGATTCGCCGGCCCTGTTCGATGAACTCACAGACGCCGCCCTGGCCAAAGCCGCATTAGATTCGCGCACGGTGCGCACCGCGAATGTTCGCCGGACCTGGCGTAAGACGGCGGTCCTGAGCGGCGGACTGGTTGCGGCGGGTGTCCTCATCGCGACGCTGCTACCCCATCCATCATCCACGCACGCGCCAAACGTCAAGCCTGTGCTCGATCCGGGTGCTGCCGCGGGCCAACCGGCGCTGCTCGCCAGCGGTCTGCACCCGGCGAACGCGCCGGTTTTTCGGAGCGCCGAAACTGACAGCCGCGCGCCGCTCGCGGCGGGGTCGATCGTGTCCATGGAAGACGGGAGCGCGAATATCAATCTCGGCTCGTTGGACGGGCTGGCGAAAGGCAGCGAGCTCCCGGTGTTTCGTGGTTCCCACGCGGCTGGACGGTTGCAAGTGACAGCGGTTTTTCGGGATCGCGCCCGCGCCAGGGTGATGGAAGGCACCCGGCTACGGCCGAAGGATGAAGTCCGCGTAGGCGCCGCGGATCACCTGAACGCGTTGCTCCAACAAGTAGACGCCGCGTTCAACGGTGGCGACTCGGACACCGCCATCAAACTGGCCGAGGAGGCGGCGCGATGGGGTGAATCCGCCGCCGTACCGCCGGGTACGCTGGCCGTTTCGTGGAACCAACTCGCCGTTCTGCGGATGCTGCGAGGCGAGTACGCCAGCGCCGCATCCCACCTCCTTCGCGCTGCCTCCGCTGCCTCCCAAACGGACCCGGTCTACGCCGAGATTGAGAACAATCTCGGGGTGCTGGCCGAACTGCGCGGCGAACGCGAGAAAGCCGCCGCCAGCTACCACCACGCGCTGGGCGCTGCCGCTGGGGAACAGCGGCAAACCGTGGAACGCAATCTCTCTCGCGTTCGGGGCTCGCGGTAGGCCGTGCCGGCGTTCCTCCCAGCCCTCCTGGCCGCCGCCCTGTTCTTCCAGGATCCGCGCCCACAAGATTGGGCCTCACTCGACCGTCAGGCCGAGGACCTTTACACCAAGGGCGATTTGAAGGAAGCGATCCGCGTGGCGAATCTCGCCGTTGCAGCCGCAACCGGCCCCCGGCAGTCCGCTCACAGCACCGACCGGCTGGGATTCTTCGAATATACCTTCGGCGATTACAAGAACGGCGAGCGACACCTCCGCCAGGCGTTGGAGCTGCGCAAAAGCCTGGGCGCCGATACGGCCGATTATGCCGAGAGCGCCAATGACCTGGCGCTCTTCTGCCGCGACTCCGCGAAGTTACCCGAGGGCCGAACGCTCGCCGAGCAGGCTGTGGCGATCCGGTCGCGCCTGCTGGGCGCCGCCGATCTGCGCGTAGCCGAAAGCCTCAATACGCTGGGCAGCATCGCCGCATATCAAGGCGATTACGATCTGGCGATCTCCAAATTCGAGGAGGCGCGCCGCATTCATGAGTCGCAATCCGCCCCGGCTAAACTCGACGAAGAATACGGCACGCTCTGCATCAATCTCGCCGGCACCTATCAACGCAGCGGAAAATACGAGCGGGCGGAAGCAATGTTCGCCAAAGGTCTCGACGTGCTGCGCCGGAAACCGGGGGTCAATCACCCGGCGTACTCCGCCAGCCTGGTGGCATACGCCTTTCTCCAGGCGGACCTGGGCCATTATTCGGCGGCCGAGAAGCTTTACGACGAGGGCGGCAAGCTGCTGCTGGAGCAATTGGGCGAGCAGCATCCGGTATACACCACCTACTTGAACAATCGCGCGGCGCTATACACCGCCATGGGCAACCTCGCCGCTGCCGAAGCCGACGACCGCAAAGCGCTGGAGTTGAAACGCAAGATCTTTGGGCCGGACGCGCTCACCGTCGGCGCATCGCTACGCAACCTGGCGCGCCTGGTATCCCTGCGCAATCGCGCCGAAGGCGAAGAGCTCTATCGGGAGGCTGTCGGCCTATACGCCAAAGATCCCAAGGCGCCGCCATTCGACTACACCAGCGCCCTACTCGGACTGGCGGAAGCGCAGCGCAAGCGCGGCGATCTGGCGGCCGCCCGAGCCACGCTGCAACACGCCTCCGATATCGCGGTCACGGGTCTGGGCGACAAGCACCCGCAATATGCCGCCGTGCTCTGCGGTCTTGGCCTGGTCCACCAGGCGGCGCATGAATACCCGCTGGCCGAACAGGCGTTGCAGCAAGCCATCGACATCGTTCGCGAAACCCAGGGCGAGGATCACCCGGACTTGGCGCGCTACCTGATGAGCCTGGCCTCCGTTTACGATGAAGCCGGCGACTATTCTGCCGCGGAACCGCTCTATCGCCGCAGCCTGGAGATTTCCGATCGCGCCCTGGCGGACATGCTTACCGTGGGGTCGGAGCGCAACAAAGCAGCCGTGCTGGCGAATCTGGAGGACCCGATTCCGCTGCTCCTGGCTTTCCAGCGAAAGTTCGGCGATCGGCTTCCCTCCGCCCGCGCGCTCGCCTTTGAGGCTGTGGCCCGCCGCAAAGGCCGCCTCCTCGATGAAGTTCATGACTGGGGCCGCAGTCTGCGCGAGAATCCCGATCCGGCCATCCGCAACCGTTTCAGCCAGCGGGAGACGATGTTGGAGTGCCAGGCCTCCATGACCATTGCGCTCGGGTTTCGCGACCTGAAGCCGGCCGTGGTGGGCACGTGCGCCCTGCCCGGCACCGAGTTCGCCGGCCGTTACGAACGATTGCTCCACGACCTGCGCACCAACTGGACCGGCGCTTCGGGGAAGCAGGCCCTCGAGGCAGTTGCCGTGCTACGGCGCCGCATCGACACGCTGGAAGCCGAACTGAGCCGCGAAATTCCCGAGTTTGCCTCTACCCTTCGGCCGGCAAGCCTGGAAGACATCCGCGCGCACCTTCAGCCCGACGAAATGCTGATCGAGATGGTCGCTTTCGCCAATCGGTATGGCGCCTTCCTGCTGACGCGTACCGGCGACTTGCGCTGGGTGGATTTGGGCCCGGCCGGCGCGATCGACCGGCCCGTGCAGGATCTGATCGCCGGGGCCAACGATTGGAGTATTTCGCTGGCCGGCAAAGAGGCGGCCAGCGCTAAATCGTCGGCGCAGACCGCGGAGGACGCCCGGCGCGCGCTCTCGCAGAAGCTGAGTCCCGTGATTGCCGAATTGACGCGGCGAAAAGAGGTCGCCCGCGTGCGTATCGCGCCCGATGGCATGCTCAATCTGGTGCCGTTTGGGGCGCTGTCGGATGCCCGCGGCGCATTCCTGATCCAACATTATGCCATCAGCTACGTCGCGGCTGGCCGCGATCTGACGGGCGTTTCCAGCTCACAGCCCGCGGCATCGGCGGTGATCGCGGTGAGCCCCGGAGCGAGCCGGCAATCCGCCGACATCGCGTCCGGCGGGGCATTCCGCGCCGAGCGCCTGGAGCGCCTGGACGACGCGGAATTGGAAGCCCGCGACGTGAAGAAGTGGATTCCCAGGGCGCAATTATGGAACGAAGGCGAGGCCACCGAACAGCGCATCAAGCAACTGCATCACCCCGCGCTGCTGCACATCGTGGGGCATGGAATCGTCCGCGGCAATGAAGATTGCACGGTGGACCCATCGAGTCCCGCCTGCCAGCTCGCAAGCATGGATCCTGCCGCGCGCGTCATGAGCTTATCCGCCATCGTGCTGGAAGAGGCTTACGGCCGTGGCGGTGCGTCTTCACAGGACGGCCTGTTGACCGCCTTGGAATTGCAATCGCTCGATCTGCAGGGCACGCAAATGCTGGTGCTCTCACAGTGCCGCATGGCCGATGGCATGCCGTCGTCGGGCGAAGGGGTGTTCGGGATGCGCCGCGCAGCCGCCATCGCCGGCGTCCGGACCTTCGTTGCTCCATTGTGGAAGATCGCCGACGCCACTGAGCAGGCGCTGATGGATCGCTTCTACCAAGAGCTCAGCATGGGAAAGGGCCGGGCGGAGGCGCTGCGGGCGGCGCAATTGGGATTGCTCGACAATCCCCGGACGGCCGGCTTTCTTCAGTGGGCTCCGGTCATTCTCTCGGGCGACCCCGGCCCGCTACCGCGGGCGCTGTTCACAAAATAAACGCCAGTTAAGGACTGCCGGCAAGTTCTCCGGTTCGAGCGTCCAGGCAAACGCGCTCTCTGAACAAAGTTTCTTGCCCCCGCGACCTCATGCGCCCATTACTGAATTCGCTTTCCCGTCGCCGTGTCGAAGACGGCATTGCGCAGGAACTGCTCGGTGGTCCACGGCGGTTCGGCGCCGCCGAGATATTTGTGGAACCACTCCAGATGGGCGGTGTAATAGAGCGCCATTTCGTACCAGTCCGGCCAGTGGCCGGCCTTGGAGAAAACAATGAGGCGCGAGGGCACGTTTCTCTTCTGGAGCGCGGTGAAGAATTCGAGCGATTGCGTATAGGGCACGCGGTAGTCGTGTTCGCCGGTAAGCACCAGGCACGGCGTCTTGAAATGCTCCACGAACTGGTAGGGCGAGAATTTGGTGTAGAGCGCGGAGTCCCACGGCTGCCCCTTGAGGTCCCATTCGGGGAACCACAATTCCTCGGTGGCGCCGTACATGGAGGGAAGGTCGAAGACTCCCATCATCGACGCGATCGCCTTGAAGCGGTCGGTGTGGCCCTCGAACCAATCCATCATGTAACCGCCGAAAGACCAGCCCATGGCGCCCATGCGGCTGTCGTCCACGTAGGGCAGCTTGGCCAGCTCGTCGGTGACCTTCATCAGGTCTTCAAACGGCATGCCGCCCCAGTCGCCCGATATCTCGGCGGTGAAGTCCTGTCCGTACCCGGTGGACCCGTGGGGATTGGCGAAGGCCACCACGTAGCCGGCGCCGGTATAGATTTGCCAGTCGCCGCGGAAGGCGTCGGACCATTGCTGTTGCGGCCCTCCGTGGACATTGAGGATGAGCGGGTATTTCTTTCCGGGCGTGAATCCGTGCGGCTTCACCACGAAAGTCTCGATCTTGGCGCCGCCCGCGCCCGGGAACCACATGCGCTCCGCGGGGGGCAGGTCGGTCTGGTTGGCCACCGTATCGTTGAAATGGGAAAGACGGCGCGGGGTGTCCGCCACGCCGCCGGTGAGATTCGCGGAGAAGATCTCGGGCGGATCGGCCACCGTGCTGCGCACATAAACGACCCGCTTTCCGTCCTTGGAGACGGCATAATCGGCGATCGTCCGATCGACCAGAACGCGGTGGATGGCGCCGGCATCCAGCGCGACCTCGTAGATGGGCTCGTCGCCTTCCACGGGAGCGGAAAAATAAAGCGATTTGGAATCGGCCGCCCAATGAAAATCGTCCACCCAGTTGCGAAAGCTTTCCGTCAAGATCCGCGACGATGCTGTCTCGCGGTCGTAAATCGCCAGGCGGAACAAGTCGGATTCGTATCCGGGCTGCTTTTGCGTGCGGTAGGCGATATAGCGGCCGTCCGGCGAGTATTGCGGCGTGCCGTCGTAGGCGGGATTGGAAGCCGTAATATTCCGCGCCGAACCTCCCGCCACCGAGACCAGCCAGATATCGTTGTTGGTGGACGAGGCGGGGTGGGGATCGTGATTCGATACGAAGGCCAGCTCGGCGCTGTTGGGCGAAAAGTCGTATTGAAGCGGTCCTTCGAGTTGGAATGAAGGCGAATCGAAATCGCCGGGCGTCAGGTCGCGCACCTTGCCGGTTGCCGTTTCCGCCAGCAAGACGTGCGTGCGCTTGCCGTCCTTCCATTCGGTCCAATGGCGGTAGAGAAGGGCGTCGGCCATGTGCGCCTGGAGTTTGCCTTTGCTCCATTGGTCCGCGATCTTTTTATTGCAGGCATCGTCGCCGGAACCGCATTCCGGATAGACGTCGCTCGAAAAAGCGATCCATTTGCCGTCGGGCGACCAGAGCGGATCGGACACTCCGGTGGAAATGCTGGTGAGCTTGCGCGCTTCTCCTCCCTCGAGAGGCAACAGATAGA
>Ga0335078_10016451_pt1 | contig 10977 bp, 12 predicted proteins | sample Lox_Sample_32_FD_206711 | JGI IMG/M metagenome (GOLD analysis project Ga0335078, IMG submission 206711) | Soil microbial communities from Loxahatchee National Wildlife Refuge, Florida, United States - Lox_Sample_3.2 | ecosystem: Environmental > Terrestrial > Soil > Wetlands | place: USA... | reverse complement strand
GTAAACGCGCCGCTGCTGGAATTTGTTCAAGCCGGGCAGATAGGCGCGCCGCAGCCGGCCGTCGGTGCTCATGGTCTCGGCGTCGCCCGAAAAGCCCATCGCGCCGCCAATGTAGGTGGGGCGCGCGGGTTCGTTGTCCGCGCCCAGATAATCGGTGAGCCGATGGAGCCCCGGGTGCACCAGCGGGCAATGCAGGCACTCGTTATAGTTCAGGATGATGAGCTTCCAATTAGCCTTCACGTCGTAGACGATGCGCCGGTCGAGGCGCAGCTCTTCCATGCGCCACGCCGCAAATTTTTCGGGGAGATCGGCGAGTTGGCGTGCCAGCGGTTTCGGCTTCTGGCCAAGATGCAAAAAGACGTGGCCGTCCCACAGCCCGGTATGGACGGCTCGCAACGGATAATCCTTCGCCGAAAACGGGACGCCCTCCATATGAGGCGCCCCGAGAAGCCGGCCGTCCAGACCATACGTCCAGCCATGGTACGGGCACTGGATGCGGCCTTCGAACGTGCCTGCCGCTGCCGAACACAGCCGCGTTCCGCGATGCCGGCACACGTTATAGAAGGCGCGGATGCCGCCCTCGGCGTCGCGCGTAAGGATGAGGCTCTCGCCGGCGATCTCGCGCAGGAAGTAATCGCCCGGATTGGGAATCGCATCGGCTCTGCCTGCGCAGAACCAGCGGCCGGCGAAGAAGCGCTCGATTTCCTTTTGAAATAGGCCCGGATCCGTGTAATAACGGGCCGGCAACGTCTTAGGAGGCGCTTTGGATTCCATCGCTGTTTCAGAGTACACCGCCGCGCCGGTCTATCCGAATCGGTACCTCGCCTGAAGGCATGCGAAATACTCTCTCGACAGGATGGCGCCGGGGGAGCGTGGGTTTTAGCATGAAAGCAGAGGTCGGAAATGAATCGGCTTCGGATGTTTGTTTTTCGGCTGTACGAACGGCCGGCACTGCGCAACTGGTTTTATACGCTGGCGTTTGCGATTTTCGTCCCGGTTGGCTATCGCTTCGCTACGTTGGCCTGGCGAGATGGTTCCTGGATCGACAAGCCTTTGGCTGTGATCGCCGGGCTCTTCATCGGCATCACCGCGGTGGTCACCCTGATGCGGGTGTGGCACGTGCCGCCACGCCAGACCGTCACTCCGCCTCCCGCTCCAACGGTGGCCGCCCCGCATCCGGAACATTCCATCGCCGACGAGCTGATGGCGTATGCACGTCGGCGCGCGGCGGAAAATCGCGCGAACGCATTGCGGGCATCGGCGCTTGGCTCCACGATTGGCAAGACGCGCTATCGCTGATCGGGCCCCCGGCAACTGTGACATAATCGTCGCTCGGGAGCGAGCATGCCGCAAAATACTGAGATGGTCCGCGGGTTTTACCAAGCCATGGCGCACGGGGACATCGCCGCCGCGCTAGGAACATTCGACCCGCACATTGAATGGAACGAAGCCGAGAACTTTCTCTACTCGGACGGGAACCCATACGTGGGACCGCAAGCGGTCCTCGAAGGAATCTTTGCGCGGCTGGGCGGCGAGTGGGAGGGATTTTCCGCGACGCCGGAGCAGATTCTCGATGCCGGCGATACCGTCGTGATCCTCGGGCGTTATCGCGGCACTTTCAAAGCAACCGGCGCTTCGATCAACGCCCAGTTCGTGCATGTCTTCACCTGCAAAGACGGCAAGATCGTCCGGTTCCAGCAATACACCGATACCGCGCAGTTCCGCGATGCCGTCCGGCGCGGCACATCCGCGAACGCCTAGCTACTTTTTCGACCACTCGTCTTTGACGTGGCCTTCGGTGATTTCCTTGTTGTTCTCGTCGCAGGAGTATTCCATGATCTCCTGACCCGGCTTCATCAGCACGAACGTGCGGGTGTTTTTCCAAGGCTTGGTGTACATCTTCGGGTCGTCGACGGTCACTTCATATTTCAAATGCTGGAAGTCGGGCCGGTCGATGCGCTCGATCACGTGCAAGGCGTCGCTCGTCAACCGCTCGGGTTCGGTGTCGAGCCAGGTGCGGCCGTTGAAGCCGATCGTGTCGATTACCAGCGTGTCTCCGTCCCATTTCCCGACCGAATTGCCCAACCAGGTGGCATCGAGGTCCTTCGGATGAGCGCGGCCGTCGGTGGGCACGACGTGAAACATATTGTTCTGCTCGAACAGAATGGCGAGCCGGTTCGAGTTCTGCACGAATTCGAGCGGATAGGGCGTTCCCCAGGACCGCACGTAGCCCCAGGGCAGGCAGTGGACTCCATAATCGAACTTCGCTTTGGCGTTTTCGGCTTTGCCGTAGGGCGTCAGCAACGAGTCCAGGTCTTTGAAACCGATGCTGCTGCAGCCGGGAGTTCCACCGACGCAGCGGCCGCTGACATCCTTGCTCATATCGCCGACGCGCGGGTGGTCCCAGACGCCGCTCAGATCCGGCTTGCCGTTAGCTAGTTTGGGAACGGGCTGGGCGAATGCGAAAGCGACGCAAGCGGCGGCGGTGGCGGCGAGAGAAAGAATTCGGAATCCGGAACGATTTCTCATGGAGTCCTCCTGGTTGTCCCAAGATCATATCGTGTTCGCGAAAGCAGTGTTGGGCGTGGTCAGGCCGCGTCCACGACGGCCAAAGCCCAGTTGCCTTTGCGGCGGATTTCGCGCGTGCGCGGCAATGCCGCCTGTACCGCATCGACTTCGTAGGATTCGAACCCGCTGGCCAGCAGAATGCCGCCTGGACGCAGCGAGCGCAGCAATTCGGGCGCGAGTTGAATAATCGCTTCCGGGCTGATGTTGGCAACCGCTATATCGGCGATCCCGGACCGCACGGAGTCGACGGAACCGACGAAACCTTCTCCCGCGATCTCAACCGCCACCGGATCGATGTCGCAGGTAAACACGCGCCCAGCGCCCAGCAACCGCCCCGCGCACGCCAGAATTCCCGAGCCGGCGCCCACGTCGAGCACCGTCATGCCGGGTTTCAGGAAATCTTCCAACGCCTCCAGGCAGAGCTGCGTGGTCTCATGCACGCCGGTGCCGAATGCCATGCCGGGATTGACGGTGATCCGAAGCCGCCCCGGCGGGGTTGGGTCCTCCCGCCATTCGGGAACCAGAAAAAAACGCGAGCCGACGAGCATCGGCTGCAGCAAGTCGCGCGCGGACTGCACCCAGTCACGCTGTTCCTCGAGGCGCACCGCGGCGCCCGGATAGCGGCGCAATAGATCCTCGCGGTCGGCGCTTTCTTCGAAAAACGCGCGCACGCGCCGCTCGTCCAGTTCGACAATGCCGGCCGAGGCCTGCTCCCAGAGATCGGCGATCAAAAGATCGCGTTGGTCCGGCTCGCATTCAATTTCGAGAGAGAACATGGAGGCTTCCTTAGCGGCTGCCTCGGAAGGCCGCTTGATTCCGCAAGGTCACATAGGTGACGGTATCCCAGGCGTTACGGATGCCGATGATCACGAGCAGCAGAATTACCGTCGCGATCAGCCAGAGACACACCCTCGCGTTCCAGACCAGGAAGAATCCGGCGCTCGCCAGGGCGGCGTACGCGACCAGCGGCAGGGCTATAAACCAAAACCAGTCGCTGGCGTCCGGAGCATAGCCGTTTTGTTGGCGTGCGTGATAAATGACCCGGAACGAGTAGAGAAAACCGGCTACGCCGAAGACTCCAACGCCGACCGCCAGGACAACAGGATCATCCCAGGGACTGCTCATCAGCGCCGAGATGATCAACGCCGCGCAGAAGTGAACGACGGTGGGTGTGGCGAAGGCACGAATCTCTTGTCCGCTGCCGATCGCACGGGCCTGGGCCACGAGCGTGATGACTACGAATTGCAGACCGGTGAGCGCCCCGGCCGATGAGCCGACGATGACATAGAAGTTTGCCCAGCGGGCGAGTTCGGAAAATCCGGGGTGCATGCAACCAGCATAAGCCGAACGTCGGGAATATCGGTGTTATCGTGGGATTCAGTTCCCCATGAAACTACAAGGCATCTTCCCGCCCATCGCCACGCCGTTCGACCACGCCGGCAATCTCTACGCGACCAAAGTGCAGCACAACGTCGAGAAATGGAATAAGACGACGCTGGCCGGTTACGTCGTCTCCGGCTCGACCGGCGAAGACGTCTTCCTCAGCACCGAAGAGAAGTTTACGCTATGGGAGCTGGTGGCCAAAAACGCCGCGCCGGAGAAGCTGCTCATCGCCGGCAGCGGCATGGAAAGCGCCAAAGAGACGATTTGTCTTACCAACCGCGCCGCCGAGATGGGATACCAAGCCGCGCTCATCCGCACCCCGAACTATTTCAAAAACCAGATGACGCAGCCGGCCACCCAGATCGTCTATTTCCGTGCAGTCGCCGACCAGGTGAAAATTCCGGTGCTGCTTTACAACTGGCCGCTGATGACCGGCGTAGACCTGCCGGCCGAGGCGATCGTGACACTCTCGGAACATCCGAACATCATCGGGATGAAGGACAGCTCGGGGAACATCCAGCGTGTCATGGACGTGGTTCGCGACGCGCGCCAGGGTTTTCAGGTGCTGGTGGGCTCGGCTCCGGCGCTGCTGCCGTCGCTGCTGATGGGGGCTTCGGGCGGCATCCTGGCATTCGCCAATCCCGCGCCCTACGCCTGCATCGCCATCTGGGAGGCCTTCCGCACCCGTGAGGAAGAAGCGGCGCGCGACTGGCAGAACCGGGTCGGCCGCGCCGCCGCCCGCACTGCGAAGTACGGTGTTCCCGGCGTCAAGCACGCGATGGACCTGAACGGGTATTACGGAGGCCCGCCGCGCCTGCCGCTCACCGTGCCGGGTCCCGATGCGAAGCGGGACATCGAAGAAGCGTTCAAGGATCTGAAGGGCTGAGCCGCAATCGGGTCTTCTGACGCTGATACACTGAACAGGATCGACGGAGGGGGGTCTATGAGGAAACGGCAAAGGTCTCACGCGCTGCCGCTGTTGTGCGCGGCGGTTGTGGTCACGCTCAGTGCGAACGCCGAGTTACTGGAGAAAACCAAGAAGGTGGGCGGCACCACGGTGCATTACAAGGTGGTCCTTCCCAACGGGTACGATGCGGCGAAGGCGTATCCGGCGATCCTGGCGTTCGGCGGCGGGCCGCAAACCATGGAGACGGTGGACCGCGTGCTGGCGGGCAATCTGCGCGCCGAGGCCGAGAAGCGCGGGTACCTTGTGGTGGCGCCGGCCGCGCCCGATGATGAGTTGTTTTTCGAAGAGGGAGCGCGCATTTTTCCCGAGTTCCTCAAAATGATCCTGGCCGATTACAAGATTGAGGACGGCAAGTTTCATATCGCCGGGCCGTCGAACGGAGGAATCGCGGCCATGCATGTGGCGGCTTTGTATCCGCAGTATTTCTCCTCGGTGACCGCGTTCCCCGGCTACATGTGGGAGCCGAGCGCGGCCAAACTGCAGGCGATTTCGAAACTGTGCGTCTTCCTGTATGTCGGCGAAAACGATCCGTATATGTGGCATGGCGAGATGAAGAGCGAAGCGGAATATCTGCGCTCGAAAGGCACGGTAGCGCGGTACACGGTCGAGAAAGGCCAACCCCACCGGATGGCCACGCTGGCCGGCGACCATGCGGGGCGGCTGTTCGACGATTTCGAAGAGACGAAGAAGGGCTGCAGTGCGCACGACGGAGCGGCGGTGACGTCGGCGCGTTAGGGCGGGCTACACTGTACGCTATGGGGGACCGGTATTGTTGGCGTCCGGGACGGCTGCTGCTTCTGGCCGGAATTGCCTGCCTGGCAGGCCGGGCCGAATTTCCGCCGTCCGTCTGGGATGGGATCTACTCCGAAAAACAGGCTCAGCGCGGGGAAGCGGCGTATCGCCAAAGCTGCGCGTCGTGCCATGGCTCCAAACTCGAGGGTACCGACCAGGGTCCATCGCTTGCGGGCGCCGATTTCACAGCGGACTGGGACCTGACGGCCGTTGGCGACATCGCCGATGAGATGCAGATCTCGATGCCGGCGAACCGCCCGGGGCAGCTCAGTGAGAGTACCAATGCGGCGATCCTCGCCTATATTCTGAAAGCGAACCGGTTTCCTTCCGGGAATCAGGACTTGCCGGCGGGTGCGGACGCGCTTCGGGGCGTGGTCTTCGCCAAGCGGCGGTTTGACCAATCCGCATCCGGGACGGCGGTCGCCTACTTCCCGACCGGGACGCGGCCGCGACGCTGAAAAACCAGGAATTGTCCTAGACCGCCTAGTTCTTTTCACCCCGCGCGGTGGGTGTCGACGTGCATCTTCCCGTTCTGGATCGGGGCGATGGTCTTCCATACCTGTGAGGAGTGCGCGCGGCTTGCGGCGGAATATGCGTCCGCAACGGCGGCGCGGGTTCGCGCCGAGGCGGATCTGACGGCGGCGGCCTTTTCCGGTGATTCCAAAGCGTTAAAGGCTTCCCGGCGTGCGGCGCGGGCGGCCATGTCCGCCTGGAAAAAAGCCAGCGATGCGTTTCACAAGCATGAGGGGTCGCACGTTCTGCGTGCCGGCGGCGGACCGGCGTTCTAGCCGGCCGTGCCGGTTTCTGCATTCGAGGCGTGCCGATCTTGCATTCGCTCCGACCTGAGATTCTTTACTGGATTTGCAAGCCGGTAATGAACATGTCGGAGCCCTCCTGCGGCGGACTCTCGTGAAAAGACAACTGTGTTACGGGTCTGGTGGCGGGCACGGGAATTTCAATGGCCTGTTCCGAGCCGGCCGTGATCTGAATGTCCCGCCAGTGCACACCGGCGATATCCACCGAAAGAGAGCGTCCTCCGTCGGAAGTGAGGCCAAGAACCACCAGCCTCACTTGGCATTCGGTCTCCGTCGACTTGCAGTGCACGGCAATCGCAAAGTCCTTGCGAACCCACCAACTGTTAGCGGGCGCCAGATAAATGCCGGAAACCGGATCGGCATAACCGGCCGCCGCGCGAAGTTCGCCCAAACGTCCGGAGTTCGAGCCGGGGGGAACTCGGCGCACGTGCCCGCGGTCGTAGTCATACATGTCGTCGAACATCGCGAGGGCGGACGGAGAAAGCAGAGCTTGATTCCTCTTCACGCGGCCGACCTTCAGACTATGTTCTCTCCAGAGCAAGGTGGCCATGAACTCCCCGTCGAACCGGTCGCTGTCAAACGGGTCATGCAGAAAGACCAGCGAGGCATTCGTGTGACTGCGTCCGGCGGCTTGCAAATCGGCAGCGAAGCGGCCGAATACCCGGGCCTCGCCGTTGGCTGCGGCGTCGCCGCGGGCTTTGACATGCCACAGAAAGGGGGTGAAGCAGGCGACCGCGACCAGGAATACCGGCGGAGCCGCCGGGTCGAGGTAGTGACTCAGCCGGCCGCGGGCCTTGCCAATCGTTTTGTGGAACACGGCGCGGCCAAGATCGGCGATCCCCACCGCCAGGGCGAGCACGGGGATATAGAGCACCATGCCGGCCCGGCCCGGAATGAACGCCACCGGCAAAGTCGTGACGAGAAACCAGAGCCATCCGAAAATCGCGATACGCGCTCGAAGCAGGGCCGCCAGCGCCAGACCGCCGCAGAGAAACCAGGAGGTGACATTGGAACGAAAAAAGGCGCCGCAATAGAACAGCTGGTTCAGATAGTGCGACATGTTGTCGAGATACACGTGCAGCGACAGAGTCGGCCGATAGGCAGGATTGTTCAGTAAAGATCCCGCGCCGCGGCTCTTGCCGATCAGAAAGGCCAGGGTGATCACGCTCAGAAGAGCGAGCGTGGGGATGGCGCGCCACTCGATCCGCCGCTTCTTCCAAGAGACGAGATCCCCGCCAAGCATTTCTTTTAGGAATATGAGCGCCGGCAGAGCGACCGCCATTTCCTTGGCGCCGAGAGCGAGGATCTGCAGGAGGCCGATCAAAATGACCGCGGCCGGACCGGGAAATCGCTCAGCCCGCCGCGCCCGCAACCAGACCCAGAACGCCGCGTACAGGAAGGCGAAGCAGGCCATGTCGTAAATGGTCGCGAAGTTCCCAAAATTGTAAACGTCGTCGCCCGGGACCGAAGGATGGTAGAGGAACAGGAGGGCGGCCAACGCGCCGAGGCCGGAATCCCCCAGCAGTCGTGCGGCGATCTGCCAGGCGAGCAGAAGGTTGGCCGTGAGGAGCAACACCATGAACAGCTTGAAACCGAACGGGTGGAGGCCGAAAAGGGAGTACAACCCGAGGTAGAGCGCGTCGCCCCCCGGCCGCGTAAACCGGCTCGACCAGAACAGGACGAGTCCACGCCACACGCCCTTGCCGACGCCCACCGAGTGATACAAATTCATCAGATCGTCGGTCGAGAAATACACGAACAGGTAATCGGCGGTGAGGGTCCAGAACACCGCCACGAGGATGACGCCGCGGTAGATCTTCCCCCAGGTCGTGGCGGGGCGGACGGCCGGATCGGAAGCTGCCGGAGATGCTGTCACGTTTCAGCCGGAGCGGCGCGAGGGCAGCGCTTCCGCGGCGCTTACTGCTTGGCGCCTTTGGCGTTGGGACCGCCGTCCTCGGCATTGCCCACGAAGATCTTGCGGCCGTCGGGCAGTTTCACCGAGCGCGAGTTGCAGGTGTTGGTGGCATCCTTGGCGCGGAAGCCTTCGATGATGATTTCATCGCCCGGCTTCAGCGTGTTCTTGCTCCAGCCCTGGCGGGTCAGGCCGTTGGGAGCGCCGCCTTCACACTGCCAGTGTGTCACGGCGCCGCTTTCGTCCTTAACGTCGAGATACAGCCACACATGCGGATTCAACCACTCCACCTTGGTGACGTTGCCTTTCAGATCGACGGGCTTGGTGGCGTCGAACTCGGCGGCAAACGAATGATGCGCGAACGCGGGTGCTGCGGTTCCAAGCAGCAGGCCGGCAATCAATAGAGACCATGCGAATTTCATGGAGGCGCCTCCTACGGGGTGACTACCGAACCGATTCTGCCACACCTAAAGCTTCAGCTGCAAGCCGATGACTGGCAGCGGGCGAGATACACTCGAAGGAGCCATGCTTACCAGCATAGGATTGTTCGATCGCCCCATTGCGCGGGCCGGGATGTTGCTGATTCTTGCCGCTTTGGGGTGCGCCCAGACGCCACCGCCGGCCTCGCCTGCCGCGCCGCCACCGAACCTGCCGCCCGGGCTCTATGCCATCATTCACACCTCGATGGGCACCATCACCGCGGAGCTGTTCGAGAAAGAAACGCCGAACACCGTTCGCAACTTCATCGGCCTCGCCAAAGGCACGCGGCCGTGGCTCGATCCGGCGACCAAGAAGGCGACCTCGCGACCGCTTTACGACAACATCACGTTCCATCGCGTGATTCCGAATTTCATGATCCAGACCGGTGACCCCACCGGCACCGGCGCTCACAACTGCGGATACGTGCTCAAAGATGAAATCGTGCGCAGTTTGAGGTTCGACCAGCCGGGGCGCCTGGCCATGGCGAATATCGGAAAGCCGAATTCCGGCGCCTGCCAGTTTTTCATCACCGAAAAACCGTTTCCCGATGGCAACGGCAGCTACACGATTTTCGGCCAGGTGGTGGACGGCATGGACTTGATCGGCCAAATCGCGCGCGTGAAGCGGGACGGCAACGACAAGCCGAAGGTCCCGGTGATGCTCACCCACATCGATATCATCCGGATGGTGGAAAAGCCGGTGCCCGGCCACACCCAAAGCGGCGAAGGAATCTACGTGAATTCGGCCGGCGACATCCTGACGGTTGCGCAGGCGGTGCAGGACTGCCGCGAAGTGCACATCGAAGGTGGCGCGAAGGTGGATGTGGCGGCGACCGACCGGCAGAACGGGCTCGCCGTGCTGCGTTCCGGCAACAAGACCGAGTTCTTTGCGCTGTTTCGCTCGGGGGAGGAAGTGGCGGCGCACGACCAGGTGTGGACGCTGGCGCCGACGCCCGCCTCCGTGAGCGCCACCGCGGACGGCCACGGCGACAATCGCTTTCTGCAACTCGAAGGACCGGCAGGAGAGATCGGCGGCCCGGTGCTGGATACGAGCGGCAACCTCGCGGGGCTTGTGTCTCCCGCCGGCGAAGGGCAGACCGGCAGTCTCGCGATCAAGGCGTCGGTCGCAACCGGCTTTTTGGAGGCGTCGGGCGTGAGCTACAAATCGCACGCATCGAAGACCGGAACCGACCGGCAGGCGACGACCGATCAGGCCCGCCGCTACACCGTAGCCGTTCAGTGCTGGAAATAGCCGATGCCGCTGCCGGATCTGCAGGGACGCATCGCTGTAGTCACGGGTGCCTCGCAAGGCATCGGCCGCGGGATTGCGCTGGCGTTGGCCGAGGCGGGAGCCACGGTCTACCTGACCGGCAGAAACGCCAGCATGCTGGAATCAGCAGCCGCCGAGGTGAAGCGCCGCGGCGGGCAGGCGGTCGCCGTAGTCTGCGATCATGCCGACGACCCGCAAGTCGACGCCTTATTCGCGCGCGTGCGCGATGAGGCGCCCGGGCTCGATCTGCTGGTCAACAACGTCTGGGGCGGCTATGAAGCGCATCCGCAAGGCATGCGGCCTGCGCCATTCTGGGAAGCGGGTCTGGCAGATTGGGAGGCCATGTTCGTCCGCGGCGTCCGTCCGCATTTTGTAGCGAGCCTCCTGGCCGCGCCGCTGATGATCGCGCGCCGGCGCGGCCTGATGGTGAACACGATCGCCTGGGCGCAGGGCAAGTACCTGCTGCAACTCTACTACGACGTCGCAAAACAAGCCGCCGCGCGAATGGCATACGGGATGGCTTTAGAGCTCAAGCCCCACGGGGTTGCCGCTCTGGCGCTCGCCCCCGGCTTCGCGCGCACCGAGCGCGTGATGGCGGCGCACGCGGCGCATCCGTTCGACCTGAGCGGGACCGAGTCGCCGGAGTACATCGGCCGCGCCGTCGCGCACCTGCTGGGCGATCCGGAATTGATGAGCCGCACGGGAAAGGTGCTGACCGCGGGACAACTCGCACGCGAATACGGGTTCACGGACGTGGACGGCCGCCAGCCGGAGCCGTTTGCGATGCCGGC
>Ga0335078_10016449_pt1 | contig 10977 bp, 8 predicted proteins | sample Lox_Sample_32_FD_206711 | JGI IMG/M metagenome (GOLD analysis project Ga0335078, IMG submission 206711) | Soil microbial communities from Loxahatchee National Wildlife Refuge, Florida, United States - Lox_Sample_3.2 | ecosystem: Environmental > Terrestrial > Soil > Wetlands | place: USA: Florida... | reverse complement strand
TGCGCCACGGCCTCGGTCCCGTCGTGCAGATGGTGGACGACTGCCGCGACATGCCGGCGGCTTTCATGCTGGCGGATGTGGTGGTCTCCGCCTCCACCGAGCCCGAGGGCTTCGGCCGCGTCATCGTCGAGGCGCAGGCGATGGGCCGGCCGGTGATCGCCACCGACCACGGCGGCGCGCGGGAGACGGTGGTGCCGGGGCGCACCGGCTGGCTGGTGCCGCCCGGCGATGCGCGCGCGCTCGCCGAGGCGATCAGCGAGGCGATGAAGCTCGGTCCCGAGGCGCGCATCGCCCATGCCGAGCGCGCCATCGAGCACGTGCGGCGCCACTTCAATGCCGTTTCCATGGCGGCGCGCACGCTGCAGGTCTACGACGAGGTCCTGTTCCCGGCCCCGGCGCCCGTGACCGCGGCGGGCGCTGTCCTGGCTTGACGCCGCGGCCGCGCATTCTCGTCATCAAGCTCGGCGCGCTGGGCGACATCGTGCAGGCGATGGGGCCGGCGGCGGCGATCCGATTGCATCACGCCGATGCGGAGATCGTCCTGCTCACCACCGACGCGTTCGAAGGTTTCCTCGCCGACGCGCCCTATTTCGACGAGATCTGGGTCGACGCCCGGCCGCGCTGGCGCGATCCGCTCGGGCTGCTGCGGCTCAGGCACCGGCTGCGCGCGGCGCATTTCTCCCGCGTCTACGATCTGCAGACCTCCGACCGCTCGAGCTTTTACTATCGGCTGATGGGGCCGGGAGCGCGGCCGGAATGGTCCGGGATCGCGCGCGGCGCGTCGCATCCGCACGACAATCCCGGCCGCGACCGCATGCACACCGTCGACCGCCAGGCGGATCAGCTGCGCCTGGCCGGCATCGCGTCGGTGCCGGCGCCGGACTTCTCCTGGGTGGTGGCCGGGATCGACCGCTTCGAGCTGCCGGAGCGCTATGTCGTGCTGGTGCCGGGGGGCGCCGCGCACCGGCCGGAGAAGCGCTGGCCGGCGGACCGCTTCGGCGCGCTGGCACAGGATCTCGTCGGCCGCGGCATCACGCCGGTCATCGTCGGCGCCGACGCCGAGCGCGAAGCCGCCGCCGCCATCCTCGCGCGCTGCGCGGCGGCGCGCGACCTCACCGGCGAGACCAGCCTCTCGGAGATCGTGGCGCTCGGCCGCCACGCGCTCTGGGCAATCGGCAACGATACCGGGCCGATGCACCTGCTGGTGGCGGCGGGGGCGCCCGCCACGGTGCTCTATTCCCATGCTTCCGATCCGGCGCTGACGGCGCCGCGCGGGGCCCGGGTCACCATCCTCCGCCGGCCGAGCCTCGCCGAGCTGCCGGTGCAGGAGGTTGCCGCCACGCTCGCCTTCGGCTAAACCGGACCCCCTGTTCCACTTCTGTCCCTGGACCTGTCATGTCGCCCGAGGCCAAAGCCGTGCCCGCATCCGCATCGCCCGTCGCCGTCACGCTGCCGGACGGGTCGGTGCGAACCTTCGCGGGCCCGCTGTCGGGCGCCGAGCTTGCGAAGTCGATCGGGCCGGGCCTCGCCAAGGCAGCGCTCGCCATCAAGCTCGGCGATGCGCCGCGGGACCTCGCCACCGTCATCGACCACGACGCCAAGGTCGCGATCATCACGCGCACCTCGCCGGAGGCGCTGGAGATCCTGCGCCACGATGCCGCCCACGTGATGGCGGAGGCGGCGAAGGAGCTCTATCCCGACGTCCAGGTGACCTTCGGCCCGGCGACGGAGACCGGCTTCTACTACGACTTCGCCCGCGACGAGCCCTTCACGCCGGAAGATCTTGCCAAGATCGAGCAGCGCATGCACGAGATTGTCGACCGCGACGAGGCGATCACCCGCGAGGTGTGGTCGCGCGACGACGCCGTGCACTTCTTCCAGTCGATCGGCGAGAAATACAAGGCGGAGTGGATCCAGGAGATCCCGGCCGACGAGGACATCAGCATCTACAAGCAGGGAAAGTTCACCGACCTCTGCACGGGTCCGCATCTGCCCTCGACGGGAAAGCTCGGTCACGCCTTCAAGGTCATGAAGGTGGCCGGCGCCTACTGGCGCGGCGATGCCCGGAACCAGCAGCTCCAGCGCGTCTACGGCACCGCCTGGGCGGAGCAGAAGCAGCTCGACACCTACCTCTTCCAGCTCGAGGAGGCGGAGAAGCGCGACCATCGCCGCCTCGGCCGCGAGCTCGGCCTCTTCCACCAGCAGGAGGAGGCGGTGGGGAGCGTGTTCTGGCATCCCAAGGGCTGGACGCTCTACCGCACGGTCGAGAACTACATGCGCCGCCGCCTCGACAAGACCGGCTATGTCGAGGTGAAGACGCCGCAGCTCCTCGACCGCTCCTTCTGGGAGGCCTCCGGCCACTGGGAGAAGTTCCGGCAGAACATGTTCACCACCAACGCCGACGAGGACAAGGTTCTGGCGCTGAAGCCGATGAACTGCCCCTGCCATGTGCAGATCTTCCGCCAGGGGCTGAAGAGCTATCGCGACCTGCCGCTGCGCCTCGCCGAGTTCGGCTCCTGCCATCGCAACGAGCCCTCCGGCGCGCTGCACGGCATCATGCGCGTGCGCGCCTTTACCCAGGATGACGCGCATATCTTCTGCAGCGAGGCGCAGATCACGCCGGAGAGCATCGCCTTCTGCGATCTCCTCCGCGCGGTCTACAAGGATTTCGGCTTCGACGAGATGGCGGTGAAATTCTCCGACCGCCCGGCGCTGCGCGCCGGCACCGACGAGGTCTGGGATCACGCCGAGGCGGCGCTCAAGGAGGCGGTGGAGGCGGCGGGCCTCCCCTACACGCTCAATCCCGGCGAGGGCGCCTTCTATGGACCGAAGCTCGAATTCGTGCTGCGCGACACCATCGGCCGCGAGTGGCAATGCGGCACGCTGCAGGTGGATTTCGTGCTGCCGGAGCGCCTGGACGCGAGCTACATCGGCGAGGACGGCCAGCGCCACCGCCCGGTGATGCTGCACCGGGCGATCTTGGGATCCTTCGAGCGCTTCATCGCCATCCTGATCGAGCACTATGCCGGCCGCTTCCCAATCTGGTTGGCGCCGGTGCAAGCGAGCGTGCTGACGATCACCAGCGACGCCGACGAGTACGCCAAGAAGGTGGCCGAGGTCTGCGCCGCGGCGGGCCTGCGCGTCGAGACCGATCTCCGCAACGAGAAGATCAATTTCAAGGTGCGCGAGCACAGCCTCGCGAAGATTCCGGTGCAGCTGGTGGTCGGCAAGCGCGAGGCGGAGACACGCGCCGTGGCGCTTCGCCGCCTGGGCGGAAAAGAGCAAGAAATTCTTGCGCTAGACGCCGCCGTCGCTAGATTGAAGCAGGAGGCGGCGCCTCCGGCCTAGCCCGTTGACGCCGCATTCCGCCCGCGAAATCAAAGGCTTAACCCCTTGGTCGCGAGGCAGCCAAGCGCCCTGCAAGGACAATTGAAGGAGGCCCTACATCGCCAGACCACCACTTCCCGCGCCGCCCTCCAAGGATGGGCCGCGGATCAATGATGAAATCTCCGTCCCGCGCGTCCGCCTGGTGGACGAGCGGGGACAGATGGTCGGAGTCGTGACCCGCAACGAAGCTCTCTCCAGGGCGATGGATACCGGACTCGACCTCGTCGAGGTATCGCCCAACGCCGATCCTCCCGTCTGCAAGATCCTCGATTTCGGCAAGTACAAATACGAGGAGCAGAAGCGCCGCAACGAGGCGCGCAAGAAGCAGAAGGTGATCGAGGTCAAGGAGATCAAGCTCCGCCCCGGCATCGACGACCACGACTACGACGTCAAGATGCGCAGCATGCTCAAGTTCATCGAGGAGGGCGACAAGGTCAAAGTGACCATGCGCTTCCGCGGCCGCGAGCTCGCGCACCAGGAGCTCGGCATGAACGTGCTGATGCGCGTCAAGGACGACCTCGACAAGGTCGCCAAGATGGAGCAGATGCCGCGCATGGAAGGCCGGCAGATGACCATGGTCATGTCGCCGAAATAGGCCCGGCCGGCTCCGGCTGAACGAGAAGGCCCGCCGTCTCGCAGGAGACGGCGGGCTTTCTGCTTGTTATGGCGCGCCTCCGGCGGCGATGGACCCGGTCGCGAAGGCGAGCGCCGCCGCGGCGGTGAAGACGTCGGCGTGAGCATCGCCCAGCGCTGATTGCGACCGCGTCAGCGCGGTCTCGCTGGTGACGAGGTCGGTGTAGGTGCCGAAGCCGTGCCCGTAGGCGTCGAGGGCCGCATCGTAGGCGGTCTGCGCCGCCGCCTGCAGCGCGGTGGCCGATGCGTGCTCGGCAAAGCCGGTCGCCAGCGAATCATAGGCGTCCGTCACCTGCTTCACCGCGGTGTTGCGCGCGAGATCCAGCTGGTCGCGCGCCGCGTTCACGTCCGAGCGGGCGATGCCGACGCGGGCTTCCCGCGCGCCGCCGTCGAACAGCGGCCAGCTGAACTTGAGCAGGACGTTGCCGCCCGGCTTGTTGACCGAGTAGTAGCGGCTGTCGTTGACGCTGATCGAGCTCATGTTCTGGAACCCCTGGGCATCGACGCCGATCGTCGGCCGGTAGTCCGCGCGCGCCTCGTCGAGCTTGGCCTGCGCGCTGCGCAGGTGGCCGAGGGCGGCGATCACGTCCGGCCGGTCGGCCATGGCGCCGGCGACGAACTGGTCGACGGTCTGGGCCGGCGCCGGCGGCAGCGGATTGGCGGAGTTATCCGAGACCTTGAGCGTCGTGGCGGGGGCGATGCCCATGCTGGCGATGAGCGCGTGGTAGGCCGCGTGCTCGTCTCCGGTCGTGCGCGCGAGGTTGAAGCGGGCTTCCGCGGTCTGGCGCGCAGCCTGCGCGATCTCGACCGTGGTCGCGAAGCCCTGCTTGTGCCGCGTGCGGACGGCGTCCTCGACGATCGCGGCGTTCTTGAGCGCTTCCCTGGCGACGCTGAGCCGGCCGCGGGCGGCGCTCAGCGCGAAGTAGTCGCGGCTCACCGCGAAGATCAGCTTCTGGTGCGCGCCGGTGAAGGCGACGTTGGCGGCGAATGAATCCGCCCTTGCCGCCGTCGCCGCATTGGCGCGCCGGCCGAAGTCGAACAGCAGCCACTTGATCGACAGGGTCGGCAGCAGCTCCCGCGTATCGACGGTGAACTGCGCGCTCGGCGACAGGTTCGCCGGGATCGGGAAGGTGGCGTGCTGGTAACCGGCGATCGCCTCGGCGGAAATCTGCGGCAGATAGGCGCTCTCGACCAGGCCGACCGCGAGCGCCGCCTTGCGCGCCCGCTCCCAGGCGTCGCGGGTGTCGGGATTGCTGCGCTGGGCCAGATCGATGAGCTCGGGCAGCTCGTAGGTCCGCGCCGGATCGATGGAGACGGCGGTCTCGCGCGGGTTGGGTGTCGTTTCCTCGGCCGTGTCCGCCGCCGCGGGCCTCTCCAAGAACGCAGGGGGCTTTATCGGCCAGGGCTGGTTCGGAGTCGACGGGGCGAGGTCGCCCGTATTCCCCGTGCACGCGGCCAGGAGCAGGGGAGCGAGCGCCGGCGCCCAGCGCCGCGGCTGCCGCCGGTCAGAGCGGCGCATGGGTCGCGAACCGGTGGATCTGCAGGACCAGCAGCAGCCGCGCCTCCAGGGCGGAGCGGGCTTCGGCGCCGGCCTCCGCCGGCAAGGCAGCGAGCGCATCGGCGGCGAGCCCGGCATCCGGCATCTGCGGCGGCGCTCGTCCTTCCGACAGGCAATCGGCGCGAGCGGAGAGCCACGCGGCGATCGCCTTGTCCTGGGCCTCCAGCGCTTCCCGATGGGGAGCGATGCCCGGCTGCTCGACGACGACGGCCGCCGCCGCCGCGATCCGATCGAGATCGTCGAGCGCACCCCGCATGGTTGCCTGGAGCGCCGGATGCGGCGTCGCGAGGCCGGTCTCGAAGGCGCCGAGCGCGATCAGGTTGCGCGCGCCGGCGACGGCGCGGGCCAGCGCGAGGCGCCGCCCCGGGCCCGGCTCGCCGCCGCGATCGAGCAGCAGCGCCGCGAGCGCCCTGAGCGCGCCGGCCAGTCCCTTGCGCGCCTGGACCAGCGTGGAGGTTGGCCAGAGGACGCTGAAGACCACGGACATCAGGACGTTCGCCAGCACGATGCCGACCATGCGGTCGCGCAGCACCGTGAGATCGGTGGAGGGGCCGTAGCCCTGGAGAACGCCGAGAAAGAAGGCGAGCGCCATCTGCATCCCGGCATAGGCGAGGCGCTCGCTGCTCGTCGCCACCCAGGCGCAGATCGCCGACACCGCCGCGATCAACAGGCAGAGATCGCCGATATCGGTCATCGCCGGCAGCACATAGACGATGCAGAGGCTGCCGATCAGCGCGCCGATCAGCGCGCCGCCCAGGCGCAGGGTCAGCTTGTGCAGCGTCTCGCCGAGCGTGCCCTGGGCGACGAAGAAGCAGGTGATGAGCGCAGTCCGGATCCCCGGCCAGTCGGCGCCGGTGTAGATGATGTAGGACATCACCGCGGCGATCGTGGTCTTGAGCGCGAAGCGCGCGTGCTCGGGATTGGAGAAGGCGTTCGGCACGAAGAGCGCCGCCTCATGCTTGATCGCCTTGGCGGACTGGCCGCTCCGGCGCTCCATGAGCCCGGCCGCGAGCCGGTCCAGCGCCCGGGCCATCGCCAGGACGACCGGGCGCTCGACGGCGGAAAGCGAGGCGAGGACCCGATCCGCCGGCGCCGCGGGCGTGGAGTAGGGCCCCGCAAGCGTGCCGGCGAGAGCCGCATGGCAGGCCCCGCAGGCCTCGGCGAGCCCGGCGCGCGCCTCCGGGGCCAGGTGAGGCGGCAGGAGCCGTGCCATGGAGATCAGCTCCTGCAGCGTCTCGATGAGCGCGGCATCGCCGGACTGCGATCGGAGATCGCGGTCCAGGAGCTCCGCGCGCTGACGCAGCTCCGCCAGCTCCAGGACCTCGCCGCTCTCGCGCGCCAGCGAGACCCGGTCCCCGCGGCGCAAGACCTCGGCCAGCGTGTCGAGGAGATGGAGCGCCGACTGCCGCGCGAGCCGTGTCGGATCGGGCCCGGTCAGCAGGTTGACCAGCACGGTCACCGCCACCGGCAGCATCACCACCACCCAGAGCCACAGCAGGAAGCGCGTCAGCGCCTCCAGATTGGGAATGACGTCGATGAGGGTCTGCGTCACCACCAGGATGAAGCCGGCGAGGAACGCGATCGGCCCGATCGCCATCGTGCGCAGCAGGAACATGCCGAGGAACGTCGACACCGCCATCAGCGGCAGCCGCAGCGCCGGCTCCCCGGCGTCGAGGGAATAGAGCAGCAGGCTGAGCAGGGTCGCGAGCGTCACGCCGACGGCGCCGGCGATGGCAATCCGCAGCGTGATCGCCGCGTCGCCGCGGCCCAGGAAAAAGACGATGTAGGCGGCGTAGGCCGGCTCGGGGATCCGGTAGAGCATCGCCGTCGCCACCACGATGGCGCAGCAGGTCGCGATGCGCGCGGCGGCGCCGAGCCGGCCGGGCCGCGGCGCCAGCTCCTCGCGCAGGAAGGCGAGGAACGGCGATTGCCGGCGGTCGACGCTAGCGAGCGCTGTCATGGCGCACGACGATCGAGACGGTGGCGCCGATCCGCAGGGCGTCCGGCGGCGGCTCGTCGAGCAGGACTCGAACCGGGAAGCGCTGCGCGACGATTACCCAGTTGAGGGTGCGCTGCACCGCCGGCAGTCCCGGCCCGCCGCCCCCGTCGGGCCGCACGCCCCAGCCGATGCTCTCCACGTGCCCGCGCAGGGCGCGCTGGTGGTCGCCGAGCAGCCAGACCGTGGCGGGGTCGCCGATGTGGATCTCGGGCAGCTCGGTCTCGCGGAAATCGCCGATCGCATACCACTTGTCGGTCTTGATCAGGGTGAACAGCGGATGGCCGGCGGCGGCGTACTCGCCCGCGGCGATCTCGAGCCCCGCGACGAGGCCGTCGAAGGGCGCCCGGAGGTGGGTGTTCCGCACATCGCGCTCCGCCAGCGCCACCGCCGCCTCGGCGCCGGCGAGCTGCGCCTCGAGGCTCTGGGTATCGCCGATCGCCTGGCGCGCCTGGTCCGCCTGCTGGATCGCCGCCGCGAGCGCCACCTCGGCGCTGCGCTTGTTGGTGCGCGCCTCGTCCACCTGCTGCTGCGTCACGTAACCCTTGCTCAGCATCGGCTCGAGCCGGTTCAAGGTGTCGCTCGCCAGCGACAGCTGCGCCCGCGCCCGCCCGATCTGCGTCGTCGCGGCATCGGCGCCCGAGGTCTGCGACGCCACCTGGCGGGTCGTGAGCTCGATCTGCGCGCGCAGGGCCGCCACCTGGTCGCGGGCCTGCCGCAGGCGGAGCTCGAACGGCTCGGGATCGATCTGCAGCAGCAGATCGCCCTTCGCCACGCGCTGGTTGTCGCGGACGCTCAGCGTCACGATGCGGCCGCTGACATCCGGCGCGAGCCCCGCGCGGTCGGCGAAGAGATAGCCGTCATTGGTGCGCGGCTCGCGGCTCAGCCGATCGAGCGCATAGGCGGCGATCGCAACGGCGGCGACGATCGCCACCAGCGCGATGAGACGTCCGCTCCAGAGCCGCCAGGCGCTCATGAGCGTGCCTCGTCCGGCATGCGGATCAGCTCAGCCATGCGAGCCACACAGCGAACGAGAAGAAGACGGTGACGGCGAGATAGACGAGGAGCGGCGCTGGAATGGCCTTGTCGATGCCGACGAGCGCAAGGGCCACGCGAACGGCAACCGCGGCGCCGATGCCCGCGATCACGCACAGCATCCAGGATGGGAAAAAGGATCCGAGAATGTTCAGCGCCGGCGCGCCGCTACAGCCGGCGAGCGCCATCGGCACGGCCCCGGCAACCACTCTAGCCCATTGCCGGGCGCTCATGCGTCGTGCGGCCCGCGCCTCCAATTTGTCGCGCCCTCTCCCTGTCAGCAGGTAGCCCCGTGACGGCCGGTTCGTCGTTCGCATGCGATGGCTACGTCGAAACCATGCCGCCGGAGGACGGAGCGTTCAAGGCTGCAACCGCTCGGCGATCGATGGCGGGTTTCGGAAAACCGCAGGGAAACGCGAACCAAGCAAGATCGATGAAGGCTCGGCGATCAGGGAATGTTCTCCACGATCATTTCCCAGACGTCGTGACCCTTGCCGTGCAGGATCGCCCGGGCGCTGTAGACCGCCATCCCGACCACCGCCTCCGGCGAGACGAAGGGCGAGGGCGGCGTCACCAGCTGCATCGGCTTCACCTTCACATGCAGGACCGCCGGGCCGGGCTGCGCGAGCCAGGTCCGGACCGCGTCCTCGAGTTCCCCTGCCTTCGAGACCATATGTCCCCAGAGGCCCATCGCCCTGGCAACGTCTCCGAAGTTCGGGTTTTTCAGATCCGTGTAGAGCGGCTCCAGCCCCGCCGCCTTCTGCTCGATATCGATGAAGCCGAGCTTGCCGTTGTCGTAGACGGCGATCTTGATGGGGAGACTCTCCTGAACCGCTGTCAGGAGATCGCCCAGCAGCATGGCGAACCCGCCGTCGCCGGCGAGACAGATCACCTGTCGGCCGGGCTGGCACTTCTGCAGCCCGAGTGCCGATGGCATGCCGTCCGCCATCGTGCCATGGAGCAGGCTGCCGAAGGTTCGACGCTTGCCGCCGGTGTCGATATGGCGAAGCATCCACACCAGGGGCGTACCATCGTCTGCCGCGAACAGCGCGTCGTCGGCGGCATGCTTGTTGATCACCTTGGTGAGGTAGGTTCCGGAAATGGCTGCATCCGGACCCGAGACGGTTTCTGCCCTCGCCGTTTCCACGTCCTTCCGGTGGCGCTCCACACGCGTCGCCAGGAACGCGTTGTCGTCGTGTTGCTCGAGGCGCGGCAGCAGCGCCGCAAGCGTTGGCTTGATATCGCCAACGGCTCCGATCGTTACCGGATGGCGCCGCCCGATATGCGTGGGGTCGGCGTCGATCTGGATGATCGTGGCTTTGCCGGGATAGAACTGCGTCCAGGCGAAATCCGCACCGAGCAGAAGCAAGACGTCGCAGTCGAGAACGGCGTGATAGCCGGCCGGCCCGCCGATGATGCCGGTCATGCCGACATTGTAGGGGTTGTCGTATTCGACGAAGTCCTTGCCCCGAGACGTATGCGCCATCGGCGCCTTCAGGCGGGCCGCCGTCGCGACCACCTCATCATGGGCGCCGGCGCACCCGGCCCCGGCGTAGATCGTGATGGCCTCGCTCCGGTTGAGAATAGCGGCGATCTCGTCAAGGTCGGCGTCACTCGGGCGAACGAGCGGACGCCGCGCGTGGACGCCATAGGGCGGTTCGTCCTCCGCGGCGGCATTCGAGATGTCCGCCGGCACGACCAGCACGGCGACGCCCCGTTTCGTCAGTGCCGCCTGGCAGGCCGCGACGGTCTTGCGGCGGGCCTGGTCGGGAGTGAGAATCATCTCGCAGAACACGCTGCAGCCCCGATACACGTCGGCGAAATCGACCTCCTGGATAGATTCGAAGCCCAGGTCCCGCCGCACAATCTGGGTTGCGATCAGGATGACGGGCGCGCGGTTGCGGTTGGCCTCGTAAAGCCCGTTGATGAAGTGAAGGCTGCCGGGACCGCACGAACCCGCGCAGGCTGTGAGGCGGCCGGTGAGCTGCGCTTCGGCGCCGGCCGCGAAAGCGCCGGCCTCCTCGTGCCGCATATGGACCCAATCGATCTCGCTCCGATCGATGGCGTGGGCGATCCGGTTCAAGGTGTCGCCGACGATGCCATAACATGTCCTGACGCCGGCTGCCTGCAGCGTCTCCACCAGCAGATCAGCCACCAGCTTGCTCATGGGGGAACCTCACCTGTTGCTTGTCATGGCCGCTGATTGACGAAGCCTCAGCGCAGTCGATCGAGCATGCTCCAGAACAAGATCGATGCGCTTCCGTCCCGCGACCATGTCATCGATCTCAGCAATATTTCGCCGATCCCAGCAATGTTGAGAGCCGGCTATCGTTTCCGGCCCGGGCTGAGAAGACGAGGTCTCGTGTCG
>Ga0335078_10016448_pt1 | contig 10977 bp, 10 predicted proteins | sample Lox_Sample_32_FD_206711 | JGI IMG/M metagenome (GOLD analysis project Ga0335078, IMG submission 206711) | Soil microbial communities from Loxahatchee National Wildlife Refuge, Florida, United States - Lox_Sample_3.2 | ecosystem: Environmental > Terrestrial > Soil > Wetlands | place: USA... | reverse complement strand
TAGCCGACCGCCTGCTTCATGGTCTCGGCCGACTGCAGCACGAACGGCAGCTGCATCTTGCCGGCGCCGAACAGCTCGCCGACCACCTTCATGCCGTCGAGCAGGAAGGTGTTGATGATGTCGAGCGGCGGATAGCTCGCGAGCGCGAGATCGAGATCGTCGGCCAGACCCTGGCGGTCGCCGTCGACGATGCGCTGCTTCAGGCGCTCCTCGACGGTCGCCGGGCGCGCGCGCTTGGCGGCGCTCTGCGCCGTGCGGCCCTCGAACAGCGCCATGAAGGCCTGCAGCGGATCGTAGCCGTCGCGCCGCCGGTCGAAGATCAGATCCTCGGCGACGCGCACCTCCTGCTCGGGGATCTTGTGCAGCGGCATGATCTTCGAGACGTGCACGATCGCGCCGGTCAGCCCGCGCTTCAGCGCGTGGTCGAGGAACACCGAGTTCAGCACGTGGCGCGCCGCCGGGTTGAGGCCGAACGAGATGTTCGACAGGCCGAGCATGATCTGGCACTGCGGCAGCTCGCGCGCGATGCGCTCGATCGCCTCCAGCGTCCACAGGCCGAGCTTGCGGTCGTCCTCGTTGCCGGTGCAGATCGTGAAGGTCAGCGGATCGAACAGCAGGTCCGACGGCTCGAGTCCGTATTTGCCGACGGCGAAGTCGTAGAGCCGGTGCGCGACCGCGACCTTGCGGTCGACGTCCTTCGCCATGCCGGCTTCGTCGATGGTCAGCGCGATCACGGCGGCGCCGAAACGCTTGGCCAGCGCCATGCGCTTGGCGGCGGCGTCCTCGCCGTCCTCGAAGTTGATCGAGTTGAGGATCGCCTTGCCGCCGTAGAGCTTGAGCGCCGCCTCGAGCACCGGCAGCTCGGTCGAGTCGATCACCAGCGGCGCGTTGACCGCGCCGCGCAGCCGGCGCACCACCTCGGTCATCTCGGCGATCTCGTCGCGGCCGACGAACGCGGTGCACACGTCGAGTGCGTTCGAGCCCTCGCGCGCCTGCTCGCGCGCCATCTCGACGCAACCTTCCCAGTCGCCCTTCTCCTGCAGCTCGCGGAAGCGCTTCGAGCCGTTGGCGTTGCAGCGCTCGCCGATCGACAGGTAGGCGTTCTCCTGGCGCATCGGCACCTGGCCGTACAGCGACGCGAGCGCCGGCACCCAGCCGACCGTGCGCGGCGCCACGGCGGGCCGGCCCTTCGGATCGAGCTTGCGCAGCATGGCGTCGAGCGCGCCGATGTGCGCCGGCTCGGTGCCGCAGCAGCCGCCCACCATGGCGACGCCGTCCTCGACCACGAAGCGCTCGAGCCACGCCGCCAGATCGTTCGGCCCGAGCGGGTAGTGCGTCTTGCCGTCGACCAGCTCGGGCAGCCCGGCGTTGGGCTGGATCGAGATCGGGCCCGGCCAGTTCTGGCTGAGCCAGCGCACGTGCTCGGCCATCTCCTGCGGGCCGGTCGCGCAGTTGAGGCCGATCACCGGCACGTCGAGCGCGCGCACCACCGTCGCGGCGGCCGCGATGTCGGCGCCGACCAGCAAGGTGCCGGTGGTCTCGACGGTGACCTGCACGATCAGGGGCGGCGCGACCTTGGCGTCGGCGGCGGCGCGCTTGGCGCCGTTGACCGCGGCCTTGATCTGCAGCGGATCCTGGCAGGTCTCGATCAGGATGGCGTCGACGCGGCCCGCCAGCAGGCCGGCGGCCTGGATCGCGAAGGCGTCCTCGAGCGCCTGGTAGTCGATGTGGCCGAGCGAGGGCAGCCGCGTGCCCGGGCCGATCGAGCCCAGCACGAAGCGCTTGCGGCCGTCGAACGCGAATTCCTCGAGCGCCTCGCGCGCGAGCTCGCCGGCGCGCCGGTTGAGCTCGAGCGCGGCGTCGGCCAGGTCGAACTCGGCGAGCGTGATCGGCGAGCCGCCGAAGCTGTTGGTCTGGATGACGTCGCAGCCGGCCTCGAGATGGCTGCGATGGATCGCGCGCACCAGGTCGGGGCGCGAGCGGTTGAGGATCTCGGTGCAGTTCTCCTGGCCGAGGAAGTCGGCGTGCAGGTCGAGCGCCTGCGCCTGCACGCGGGTGCCGATCGCCCCGTCGCACAACAGCACGCGCTCCCGCAACGCCTCGAGAAAATCCGACATCGATTGTTACCAACGCGAGGGAAGAAAGTCGTGGATGCTCGGGTCAAGCCCGAGCATGACGGTCTTGTTGTTGGGCACCGACGCCACATCCCCAACCGTCATCCTCGGGCTTGACCCGAGGATCCACGTCTTCGGTGCCGCGCGACGGACGCCAGCGGTGCGCCTGTGATCCATCGTCGTCATGCGGCGGCGACGGGGGGCGGCGCGGGGGTCGCGGGCTTGATGCCGAGGCGGCGGCAGATCGCGATCGTCAGGTCCGCGCGGTTGAGCGTGTAGAAGTGGAACTGCTCGCAGCCGAGCGAGCGCAGCGCGGTCGCCTGCTCGGCGGCGACCGAGGCGGCGACCAGCCGGCGCGTCTCGGGATCCTGGTCGAGCCCATCGAACAGCTCGGCGAGCCAGCGCGGCACCGACGTGCCGCACGCCTCGCTGAACTTCACGACCTGCGCGAAGTTGGTGACCGGCAGCAGACCGGGCACGATCGGCACCGCGATGCCGGCCTTGCGCGCGCGCTCGAGAAACTTCGCGTAGCAGCTCACGTCGAAGAAGTACTGCGTGATCGCGCGCGTGGCGCCGGCGTCGATCTTGCGCTTGAGGTTGTCGAGGTCGCGCTCGGGCGACGTCGCCTCGGGATGGCACTCCGGATAGGCGGCGACCGAGATCTCGAAGTCGCCGACGCGCTTCAGGCCGGCGACCAGGTCGGCGGCGTAGGCGTAGCCGTCGGGATGTGGCGCGTAGCCGGCGCTGCCCGCCGGCGCGTCGCCGCGCAGCGCGACGATGTGGCGGATGCCGGCGGCCCAGTAGTCGCGCGCGACCGCGTCGATCTCGGCGCGGCTGGCGCCGACGCAGGTCAGGTGCGCGGCCGGCTCGAGCGCGGTCTCCTGGCGGATGCGCCGCACCGTCGCGTGGGTGCGCTCGCGCGTCGTGCCGCCGGCGCCGTAGGTCACCGAGACGAACGCCGGCGCGAGCGGCGCCAGCTTGGTGATCGACGCCCACAGGCTGGCCTCCATCTCCGCCGTCTTGGGCGGGAAGAACTCGAACGAGACGCGCGGCGGCGGCATCGTCATCGCGCGATCTCCGAAGCCGGGCGCAGCAGCGCGGCGGGCAGCGCCGCCTGGGTCGCGCCGCGATCGGCCGACCACACCGACACGGTCAGCGGCTGGCCGGGCAGATGCGTGGTCGGGCGCGGCGTCAGTCCGGCGGCGGCGCACCACTCGCTGACCTCGGCGTCGCGGAAGCCGAGGCGGCGGTGGGCGTGGCGCGCGCGCAGATCCTCGAGCGTGTGGGGCGCGAAATCGACGATGACGAGACGGCCGCCGGGCGACAGCACGCGCGCCGCCTCGGCGATCGCCGCCGCGGGGTCCTCCAGATAGTGCAGCACCTGGTGGATCGTCACGACGTCGAAGCCGTGCGCGCCGAGCGGCAGCTGGTACATGTCGGCCTGGCGCACGCTGCAATGGACGAGCCCGGCGCGCTCCAGGTTGGCGCGCGCCACCGTCAGCATCTCGCGCGACAGGTCGACGCCGAGCCCGTGCTGCGCGCGCGGCCCGATCAGCTCGAGCAGCCGGCCGGTGCCGGTGCCGATGTCGAGATAGTCGCCGATCGCCGGGCGCTCGCCGAGCGCCGCCAGCACCGCGCGCTCGACCTCGGCCTCGTCGATGTGCATGGCGCGGATGCGGTTCCACTCGGCGGCGTTGGCGCGGAAGTACGCGGCGGCGGCGGCGGCGCGCACGCGCTTGACGCCGTCGAGCCGCTCGAGATCGAGCGCCAGGCCGGGATCTTCGGCCGGCAGCAGCGCGACCAGATGCTCGGCGAGCGGTGCGGCGCCGCCGCGCTGCGCCAGCCGGTAGAACACCCAGGCGCCCTCGCGGAAGCGCTCGAGCAGCCCGGCCTCGCACAGCAGCTTCAGATGGCGCGAGACGCGCGGCTGGCTCTGGCCGAGGATCTGGGTCAGCTCGGTGACGGTCAGCTCGGCGCGCCCACACAACGCCAGCAGGCGGAGCCGGGTCGGCTCGGCGGCGGCGCGCAATCCTGCCAGCAGCTGGTCCATCATGCCCCCAACAACGGGCATTCGGGCCGCCCGTCACACATAAAGATATCCTTATGAGTGTGCGGCCTCAAGCTGAATCTTCTGCCCACCAATTCCCGGTGGGTCGCCAAAGTGGGCAGGTTGGACGCCGTCGGACCTCATCCACCCGTCATGGCCGGCCTTGTGCCGGCCATCCACGCCTTTTTCCGCTCGCGCGGCTGCCGCCCGCCAACCCAGCCGCGCGAGCAGGGTTGCCCCAGAAAGCCGCTCGCAGCTTTCGCCTGCCGCGGTTTGCGGCTGCGAGCGCGGCTGAAACAGAAGACGTGGATGCTCGGGACGAGCCCGAGCATGACGGATTGGGGCAGAGAGGGCGCAGCGCGGGCAAAAAAAGAAGCCCCGCGGGGCGGGGCTTCAGTGACTGCGGGTAGGGGGCTAACCCTACGGCTGAACAACGCGCGAGCCGGCTCAATCGATCCCTCGTTGACCGAACCGCGCGCCGGCTCGCGGCGTTGCGGATGGTGCGGCGGGCGGATGTGCGGCGTCGCCGGTGGTATCGGGTTGCGCGGGATGCGGAATTCGCCTTGCGTTTGCCGCCGCGCACGGCAAGGTGACGACCCGGCGCCCGCAAGGCCCGCAGCGGTGGCGGGGGGACGATGGAAAAGGGGTTGCGCATGCTGAAGCTCGGCCGGTTCGCGATCATCGTGCTGCTGTTCGCGGCGGGCGCCGTCGCGCCGCGTCCGGCCGGCGCCGCCGGGGCGCAGACCGACGCCGCCAAGTTCGTGCAGTCGCTCGGCGACCAGGCGATCTCGATCATCACCGACGCGTCGCTCAGCAAGACCGACCGCGAGCAGCATTTCCACGACATGTTCGTCAGCAGCTTCGACGTGCCGGCGATCGGCCGCTTCGTGCTCGGCCGCTACTGGCGCACCGCGACCGACGCGCAGCGCCAGGAGTTCCTCAAGCTGTTCGAGGACATGATCGTCAAGACCTACAACAACCGCTTCACCGAATACAAAGGCGAGCAGTTCCAGGTCATCGGCAGCCGGCAGGACGGCGACAGCACGCTGGTCACCACCAACGTGACCCAGCCGAAGACCGGCGCGCAGCCCGTCAAGGTCGACTGGCGCGTGCTCAAGCCGCAGGGCCAGTTCAAGATCGTCGACGTGATCATCGAGGGCGTCAGCATGAGCGTGACGCAGCAGCAGGAGTTCGGCTCGGTGATCCAGCGCAACGGCGGCCAGATCGACGGCCTGCTCGCCAGCATGAAGGAGCGCATCCAGCAGCAGAACCAAGCCGCGCGCAGCTGATCCCGTCGGAGTACCTAAAAAGGGACGTCATGGCCGGCCCTGTGCCGGCCATCCACGTCGGGCCGCGTGGGGATCAAACGATTTCCGGCAGACGCTCGTAGAGATCGTCCCAGTCCGGGTTCTGCGCCAGGATCAGGTTCACCTTCCACGCGCGCGACCAACGTTTGATGCTGGTCTCGCGCTGGATCGCCGCGCGGATGTCGTCGTGGCGCTCGACGAAGACGAGGCGCTTCAGTCCGTATCGTTTGGTGAAGCCGTCGACGTCGCCCTCGCGATGTTGCCAGACGCGGCGCGCGAGGTCGCTCGTCACGCCGACATAGAGCGTGCCGTCCGGTCGGTCGTCATGATGTACAGCCAGCCGCCCGACACAAGTCGCTTGCCCGACGTGGATGGCCGGCACGAGGCCGGCCATGACGGTTGGGGGTACGGCAAGTCCCGGGAAGCTATCCCCCGGCGGGGTTACGAGGCGGCGGGGGCTTCGGCCTTGGCCTTCTTGGCGCGCGGCTTCTTGGCGGTGGGGGGGCGCTCGGCGAGCGCCTGGGCGCGGCGTTCCGCCAGCGCCTCGCGCTTGGCGGCGTTGCGCTGGCCGATCTGGGCGTTGACGGTCTCGAGCACGCTGGCCGCCTGGGCCTTCTGGGCCGCGGTGCCGGCCTTCGACAGGCGCTCGGCATTGCTCCGCAGGGTGGCGAGCTCGGTGTCGCTCATCCCGGGGATCTGTTCGAGCACTTTCATGGCGGTCGGTTCCCGTCCTCGCTGGTAAGGCCCATTATATGGGCATTGACGCTGCGCCGCACAATCCTGCGCAGCCGCTCCCGCTTGCGGACCCGCCGGGGGGCCCGGCCGGGTTCAGAGTCGCAGGTGGGAGCGCAGGAAGCCGAGCGTGGCGTGCTCGCGCGCCTCGTCGACCGCGAGCCGCGCCAGCGCCAGGCGCACCGGCTCGGACGCCGCGATCGTGCCGTTGGCGGCGAACATCTCGTGATTGTGCTCGATGTCGGCGGTCCGGTACTGGTAGTTCACCATCAGGCCGTACGCCTCGGCGAGGCCCTTGGCCGAGCGGTCGCCCAGCCAGTTGATGCGCTCGATCGCCGCACCGTTGCCGAGATGGAAGCGCGCGACCGAGTCGCGCGGCCGGCCGCGCGCCTTGACCTCGATCAGGAAATGCGCGGCGAGCCCGACCAAGGGCTCGCGCAGCGCCTCGGCGATCTCGGCGTCGTCGATCCACGTGGCGTCGGCGATCAGCCGGCGCAGGTCGTCGCCGGCGCCGCGCGCCGCCAGCGCGTGGCTCAGCCGGTCGAAGCGGCCGGGCGGCAGCAGCGCCGCGAGCTCGGCCGCGTCGAGCTTGTCGAGCCAGCGCCGGAAGCCCGGGATCGGCGACAGGGTCGCGAAGGTCTCGACGCCGGGGAACTGGCGCGCGACCTCCTCGACCACCTGCTTGATCAGGAAGTCGCCGAAGCCGATGCCGCGCAGGCCGACCTGCGCGTTCGAGATCGAGTAGAAGATCGCGGTGTCGGCGCGCATCGGATCGCTCGACGGCGCGCGCTCGTCGAGCAGGTCCTGGATCGAGCCCGCCATGCCGCGCACCAGCGCGACCTGCACGAAGATGATCGGCTCGCCCGGCATGCGCGGATGGAAGAACGCGTAGACGCGGCGGTCGGAGTCGAGCCGGTTGCGCAGGTCGGTCCACGACTGGATCTTGTGCACCGCCTCGTAGGTGATCAGCTTCTCGAGCAGCGAGGCCGGGCTGTCCCAGGTGATCGGCTTGAGGTCGAGGAAGCCGACGTCGAACCACGACGCCAGCAGCTGGCGCATGTCGGACTCGAGCCCGGCCAGCGTCTTGTCGTCGTCGACCGCGGCCAAGAGGTCGGCGCGCATGTCGACCAGGAACTTGATGCCCTGCGGGATGCCGTTGAACTGCGTCAGCAGGCGCACGCGCGGCGCGGTCAGGATCTCGCGCAGGCGCGCCTCCAGGCGCTGGCGCTCGGCGAGCTCGGTCGCCGCGGCGTAGTCGCGCGCCGCCTGGGCGAGCTGGTCGCGCGGCAGGTCGAAGTCGCGCGCCAGGATGGCGAGGAACAGCGCGCGGCCGTCGCGGTTGAGGGTCAGGTAGGCCTCGCCGAGGTCGGCCGCGCGGGCGCGCGCCGAGACCTCGCCGCCGCGCGCCTCCAGGCATTCGCGCATGCGCTCGCGCAGCTGCTCGGCCGAGGCGCCGGCGAGGTCGGGCGCGAGATCGGGCGCGATCGCGCCGCCGGGCGACCGGCCCGACACCTCGCGCCAGAGGCGCCGCAGGCTGCCGAGATAGCGGTCGAACAGGGAGGGCGTGGAGGCTTCGACGACCATGCTTGCCTACAAACGCGCGAGGCTCCCGCGCGCCTCCAGTCTAACACCAACCCCGTGTCACCGCAGTGTCAGCCCCCGTTTGGTCTTTCCCCATCCTCGGGCTTGTCCCGAGGATCCACGCCTTGCCATCCGTCGCGCGGCGCTAAAGACGTGGATGGTCGGCACGAGGCCGACCATGACGAGTGGAAAAGGCTTCGCTCTGTCCGGCCAGCCCGCACCCTTCCACCCGTCATCCTCGGGCTTGTCCCGAGGATCCACGCCTTTTGTTTCAGCCGCGCGGCGCCAAAGACGTGGATGGTCGGCACGAGGCCGACCATGACGGTCTGGAGGCGTGACGGCGGGGGCCCGCGCCTCACGCCTCGGGGATGGCGCGGTCGACTTGCCAGGTGGCGGCGCTGACCGTGGGCTCGAGGCACAGCCGGCCGACCAGCTGCTCGAGCGGGCCGTCGTCGCGCTTGGCGGCGACCGCCTGGGCGGTGACCTCGACGTTGGCGCTGTCGGGAATGTCGGCGCTGTCGAGCCGGCGCAGACCGAGCCCGGCGGCCGACAGGCCGTTGAGCAGCAGCGCGCGCACGTGCGCCTCCTCGACGCCCTTGCACGTGATCGCGACCGAGTAGTGGAACTCGCCGACGTCGGACTTCAGCAGCCGGTCGTTGAGCCGCTGCACCAGCGGGCGCAGCAGGAGGTTGGTGCCGATCACGAAGCCGGCGGCGACGATGCTCGGCACCCAGAAGCCGCCGCCCGCGAAGGTGCCGACCATCGCCGAGCACCACAAGGTCGCCGCGGTGTTGAGCCCGTGGACGTTGACGCCCTCGCGCAGGATCACGCCGGCGCCCAGGAAGCCGATGCCGGTGACCACCTGGGCGGCGATGCGCGTCGGGTCGCCCTGGCCCAGCATGGCGGAGAAGATCGTGAAGCCGCCGGCGCCCAGCGCCACCAGCGCGTTGGTGCGCAGGCCCGCCATCTTCTGGTGCCACTGCCGCTCGAAGCCGATCCCCGAGCCCAGCACCAGCGCCAGCCCGAGCCGCGCGATCGCCTCGACGAGCTCGACCTTGTCCTGCGGCGTCATGCCCGCCTCCCCGTGCCCACGATAGCAGCCCCCGTGTCACCCGAGGCCAACGACGTGGATGCTCGGGACGAGCCCGAGCATGACGGTTTGGTGTGTTGGCCGCGCCGGTGATCCACTCCCCACCGTCATGCTCGGCCTCGTGCCGAGCATCCACGCCTTGCCATCCGCGCGACGGCCGCCGCCCCTCACCACTCGTAGTCGTCGCCGGCGGCGAGGCGGGCGGCGACCTTGGCCAGGCGGTAGCCGAGGAAGCGGAACTCGCCCCAGCGCGCGAAGTGCGCCTCGAGCGCGGCGTGCGCGCTGGTCTTGCGCCCCGCCTTGCGCGTGCGCTGCTTGCGCGCCAGCACCGCGGCCATGTGCGCCGTCACGCTCGAATCGATCGGCAGGCGCGAGAAGTCGTGGAGCAGCACGCGGCAATGCGCCGCCGCGTAGGGCCCGATGCCGGGCAGCGCGAGCAGCGCCTCGTAGCCGAGCGCGTCGGCGCGCCCGTGCCCGTCGGCGTCGAGCGCCCGCGCCTCGAGCAGGAGCTCGGTCGCGCGCACCAGCGGCGCCGCGCGATAGCCGAGCCCGCATTCGGCCTGGAGCGCGTCGGCGCCGGCCGCCAGCACCTGGCCCGGCGTCGGGAACGCGCCGCCGCCGACCCGCCCGACCAACCGCTCGGCCATCCGCACCGTGCCGGCCCATGTCGTGTTGACGGTGCACACCGTCTTGACGAAGTCCTCGTAGAACGACGTGCCGCGCAGCAGCCGCCCGCCGCCGCGCGCCACCAGGTCGTGGCAGCGCTGATCGAGCCGGCGCGCCCGCGCGAGAAATTCCGCCGCGTCCCAATCCCACGACAGCGCGCGCGCCACCGCCGCCCGCACCGCCCCGCGCACCGCCGCGCTGTCCGCCTCCGACCTTCCACTCTTCCCCCTCCCCCCTTGAAGGCGCTCGCGCCTTCGGCTGCCGCGCAGCGGGGGAGGGTCTCCATCTTTCCCCCTCCCCCCTTGCGGGGGAGGGTTGGGGAGGGGGGTGACGCCGACGTCACGCACCCCACGCCACGTCACCGTGACGCGCCCGGTCGCCGCCTGCCGGATCGCGAGCGCGCCGATGGCCCCGCCGATGCGCTCGGCGCGCGCCAGGGTGGCGCCGTCCCAGCGCCACGGCGCCAGCTCGACCCAGCCGTGCGTGCGCACCGTCGCCGCGAGATCGAACGGCGCCGGCGGCGCGAAGCTGAAGCGGCTGACCGAGCGCATGGCGACCTCGACGTCCGGCAAAGGGTTGAAAGGACTCCGGCTCTCGATATATATCCTGGTACATATTCAGGTCGAAGGGCGTTCGACGCGGGGACGGCGCTCACGGAGTTTGAATGGGATGACGCCGAGAACGCCAAGAACATCCGCGATCACAGCATCGATTTCGAGGACGCGATCGGCATTTTCGACGGACCGACCGTCACCGATTACGACGGGCGCGAAGACTATGGCGAAGATCGATGGATAGCGTTCGGCATGGTCGAAGCGCGGACGCTGGCGGTCGTCCGACCGCAGCGGCGCCCGACGCATCATCTCAGCACGAAAGGCGACGACGCATGAGGAGCAGGACTATTACGCGGCGATCTTCGGCGGGCCGCCGCCCGGGGCGGACTGATTGGCAGCGGGTCGATCGGCAGACCGACGCGGACATCCGCGCCGCGGTCGCGGCCGATCCCGACGCCGCGCCGCTCCGCGATGCCGAATGGTTCCGCACGGCGCGGATCGAGGAGCCCCAGCAGAAGGAGCGCATCAGCATCAAGCTCGACAGCGACGTGCTCAGCTTCTTCCGCAAGCAGGGGCCGCGTTATCAGACGCGCATCAACGCCGTGCTGCGGGCCTTCATGGCCCACCGCACCGGCCGGTAAGGGCGAGGCGGCGCCGACGATGGCCCTTACCCGCGCCGTCGCGGCGACCCTGCAGGCCCGCGCCGCGCGCGACGCGGCGTTCCGCGGGGCGCTGCTGCGGGAAATCCGGCGGGCGCTGCGCCGCGGCGATCGGCGGACGGCGCGTGCGCTCCGCGGCGTCACGGCGGCCGGCAAAACCACCTCCTCCCCTCCATGAAGGCGCTCGCGCCTTCGGCTGCCGCGCAGCAGGGGGCTCTCCATCGTTC
>Ga0335078_10016447_pt1 | contig 10977 bp, 17 predicted proteins | sample Lox_Sample_32_FD_206711 | JGI IMG/M metagenome (GOLD analysis project Ga0335078, IMG submission 206711) | Soil microbial communities from Loxahatchee National Wildlife Refuge, Florida, United States - Lox_Sample_3.2 | ecosystem: Environmental > Terrestrial > Soil > Wetlands | place: USA... | reverse complement strand
GCGGCGTCTCTCCGGTCGGACAGACGATCTCGTTCGGCCACAGCGGCACGTTCGACTTCTCCTGGTCGACCGCGAGCGGTCGGTCCGTGACGTTCAGCATCCTGGCCCCGGGCGGCCAGACGGTCTTCTCCGCCGACTCCCACGCCGCGACCGGCTCGATCTCGGTGCCGTCGTCGGGGAAGTACACGTTCGAGATCTACGACTGGCTACCGGAGACGGTCACGCTGCACGGGACGCTGCACTACTCCGCGCCGCTGCTGTAGCGGGACGGACACGCCCGCGCTACTCGACGACCGGGACGGTCGCCTTCGGCGCCTTGAAACCGGCGGTCCGGTGCGACCCGTCGCAGAACGGCTTGTCGTTCGAGTGGCCGCAGCGGCAGAGCTCTGTCTTGGCCTTGCCGTCGACCAGGACCAGGTTTGGTCCGTTCTCGATCCCGATGATCTCGACCTTCGTCATGGCCCCGCGAGCCGAGAGCCATCGCGGGTTAAAAGCGGGGGATTCGCCGACGGGTCAGCGGGTCCCTCGGCTCCCGAGGGATCGGAGGGTCGAGCTCCGCCCACCGGCGCGTCGGAAGTTCCGGAGGGCGGGGTCGGGCCCGGCCCTCGGACGTTCCCCCAAAGGGCGACCGTGGCCTCCTGGACCGCGCGGCAGAAGGCGTGCTCTTGACAGTGGGACCAGCCGGGCTCGAGGTGGGGCGCGAGCGCCTCCAGGCACCCGAGGAGCGCCGACCGGAGCCCCAGGTCGCCTTCCACCGCGCGGGTCGGGGCACGGACGGTCGGATCGGCACGGGTAGCCGCCATCAGAACGGCGCCCGACCGAGTGGAGAGGCCCGTCGGGATCGATTCCGCTCCGGGCACGAGCGGCACCCAGCGCGGCGCAACGCCCGGACCGGGAGGCGCGGCGGGAACGGCGGCCGGAGAGGCGGTCGGACCGATGGCGGGGGGAGCCGGGGGCACGACCCGGGTGGTTGCGGGGTCCCGCGCGACGCTCGAATCGGGAGGGATCGGTCGCGGGGTATCGGGTCCCGAAGGCATCGTCCACCTTAGACCGCAGAGCGAGAGACGGACGCTCCAGATAAGCCGTGCCGGAGGAGGCCCTGTGGCACGAGGTCTGCCGCCCTAGGGCCCGGTGCGCGAATCGGCCAAAACGGCGGACTCACGCTCCTCCCTCCCTGCGACCGCCCCTAAAGTCCCTTCGTTCGACGAGTGCCCGCCCGCTCTCGGTCCGTACCCCCGCCGTGCCCCTCACGCGAGCGCGACGAGCACGCTCGCGGAGGTCCCCTGGTAGGAGAACGTCAGGCGGAACTCCTCGGTGGACGGATACGTCCCCTTGAGACAGAACGTCGCCCCCGGCAGCACCATCGGGGCGCCCGTGGGACCGACGACCGTCCCGTTCGGGTCCACGAACTCCGCGGCGAAAGGTGAGGTGGCGTACGTGGAGCCCCCGAGATCGCTCTCCCAGTGGGGGGTGGATCCGGGGAGATAGACGAGATTCATCGGATGGCCAGCCGACCCGTTGACGATCGTGCTTCCGTTCGCACCGACGATCGAAACCCGGAGCTGCGCGGGGTCGAGCGAGGCGAGTCCGTGGAATCCGACCGTCACGTTCTCGCACTCGCCGGCCGAGCAGCCGAGCTCCTTCAATGTCCCCGAGCGAGGAAACCCGAGCGAGAACTTGAGCGGCGGCGGGACGGACAGCATCACGGCCAGCACGACCACCGTGCCGACCGTGACTCCGAGCAGAAGGTAGGCGCCCGATCCGACCGGTCGACCGGCCCCGCGCCTACCTGCCATGTCTCCCGTGCCGAGGAGAGTAGCCGGCGGGGGGGTAAGTAAGTTGAGCCGGACGTCTCCCCCGCCTTCGGCCCCCTGGGGCCGGACGATTTGGCGTCTACAGCTGGGTGACCAGGACGCCGAACGACACGATCGACACGTCGCCGGACTCGGTCATGTCGAGACCGAACGTCGCGTTCTCGGAGACCGTGATCGCGGCGGAGGTCTTCAGGAACGACGTGACCACGACATCGTTCGCGGACGGTGTCACGCTGACCCCGAGCTGAACCTCGAAGATCGTCGCGTTCGCGGCCAAATGGCTGAACGAGATCTCGAAGATGTACATCGTGTCGCCCGTGTTGAAGCCCGTTCCCGAAGTGCTCAGGCAGATCCCCGTGTTCGCCCCGTCGGTCAAGGCGGTGGGTGTAGGAAGAGTGCCCAGGTTGGACGTCACACACGCGCCGCTGGCCGGAGAGGTGGCCGGACCGACGATCTCGGCGGCCGCCTGCACGTACGACACGCCCGGCGGGGGCATCGGAGCGCCCTGGGCGGAGCTCTGGAACGGATTGGACGCGAAGCTCCCGATGACGAAGGCACCCATGACAAAGCCCGAGGAGATGATCGCAGCGGCTGCACCGCCGATGAGCACCCAGTAGGCGCTACCGGCGAAGCGGCGGCGGGTGGGGCGCTCTGCTCGGCGGCGATGGCGGGGCCCACGGTGCGGAACGGATGACATTTCCCGGCTGACCCCCACTCCGGCAACCCCCGAGTGCTTGGACCTATTTATAGTCGCAAAGTCGGCCCAGCTCCTGCCGTCGATGACCCAGCGCCGTTTCTAGCGGGGGGATCTCCCCGGAGGACGTGGGGCCATCCCCGCTCGCCGAGAGCCGCCGGATCGACCCGGGGGACGGCTCGTCTCGATACGACGGTTCGGTCTGCACATTTATCCTCGGAGCCCCCTATCACCCCGTCGTGCCGCAGGAATCCGCCCTCGAGGTTCGCGTGGAGGTCTATTGCGACGGGGACCTTCCCTCCGCCCTCTCAGAAGGCATCGGTCGAATGCTCGCCGAACGGTGGCCGGCCGCTTGGGACGTCAAGGTCCCGCCTCGGCCCAGCCGCGCCCATCCGGCCGAGTGGCGCGCGGTGGTGCCGATCTCCTCCGGGGCCTCGCCCGAGTCGCTCCACCGCCAGCTCGTGGACCGGTTCCTGGCGTTGGACCCGGCTCACTCCCTTCACCTCCGAACACGCTGGGCGTCCCAGGAATCTCCGGACCATCAGGAAGTCTACGAGGAACGATGGTCGCCCGGGCAGCGATGACTCGAGAGGCCGCCGACTTCTACATTGGCCGATCCTCCGGCCTCGGGCGGCCCTCTCCCGCGCCGCCCTCGCTTCGGCGCGTGACCGCCGGTTTTCTGAGCGAAATCTCTAAAGGGCAACCTCCCTCCCGCGGCCGGGGCCCATAGCTTAGTTTGGCTGGAGCACCCGGCTGATAACCGGGAGGTCGTCGGTTCAAATCCGACTGGGCCCACCTTCCGTCAGAGAATCGGCCCTACTCCGCGATCTGGTCCGGCCCGAACTTGGCTCGATTTCGGGCACCGCCTGTCTGCGGCTCCTACGCCGCCAAATGGCCCTCTTTGCCAGCCAGCCGCTCGAAACGCTCTCGACACCGACTAAACGACTAACCGTTTCCCCGGGGGGCTCCTCCGCTCCCCGGGCTCTTTTGCCTCGACGGTGGGAGGTTCCATGACCCACCCGGGCGGCGCCAAGCCCTGCTTCCCACCGTGGGCTCCGGATCTCGCTCTCGACCTCCGGGAAGCGACCGGGTTGCCCCTTCGGAAGATCGCGGACGACCTGCTAGTTTCCCCCGGCACCCTCCGTACCCGATGCTCGGAGCGGAGTTTTGTGCGTGCCTCCCAGCCCGCCAAACCATCCGGCTCGGCCCCGAACTCGTCCGAGGGTCCATGAACGGCCCCGTCGGATTGTACGCCCGGGTATCGACCTGTGACCAAGACGCCACGTCCCAAATCGCGCGCCTTAGGGAATGGGCGGTTCGGGAGGGTTACAGCGTCGGGCTAGAACGGGTCGATACGGCCACCGGCAAGAACGTTCGGCGACCCGGGCTGGAATCCATTCTTCAAGAGGCGCGGGGTCACCATATCCGGCTCCTCGCCGTAACCAAAGTGGACCGGGTTGCTCGGTCGGTTCAACACCTCGCCGGGATCGCTTCCGAGCTTCATTCGCTCGGCGTCGGTTTCTACGCCGTTGACCAAGGAATCCGGATTTCTCCGGACCAAAGCGACCCCACCTCGAACCTGATTCTCAACGTTCTTGGAGCCGTCGCGGAGTGGGAAGGCTCCATCATCTCCGAACGGACCAAGGCAAGCCTCGCGCACCTCAAGTCCAAAGGTGTCCGGCTAGGCCGCCCCCGGAAAAAGGGTATCCCGGCTCTCACTTCGGAGCCACCCCCCGCACCGGAGGGGGGTTCGGAAACCACCGTTTCGGAGGTTGGCTGACCATGCCCCGGGTGTCCGATTTCGAGTGGACCTGCCCGGGCTGCGGTGTGGACCGGGCGCCGGGATCGGAGTTCGTTCACGGACCCGACCCGTACTCGACGTACGGCCCGCTGTGCTGGGACGTCGAATGCCTCCGACACTACTCCTGGCTGCGGGAGGAGGTGACGTACCGCCCGATCATACGAGCGTAACGAATCCATCTTCTCACGCTGGCCCCGATAGGAAAGCGCGGTCGTCGGACCGCGCGCGGCCCCTCTCGCGGGCTAGCCGCTCGGCCCTTTGGCGGGACAGCGTACAAAGGGAAAAGCCCGTGCGAGCGGAGAGGGCGCTAGTACAACCCGAATCAAAGGTTACCACACGCCGGACAGATTACCCCGGCGAAAGAACCGGGCGAGCAATACTCTCTCCGTGGTGTGGAGTATGAGGTTGACGGCTGCGGACCTAGCGGACCTTGAGCGCTTGCTCTTGGCCCTGTTTCCAAGTGGCCGCTGTGCGGCGTGCCACCACGCCCAAAGCTGGCACCATCCGGAGGTTTGGGAACCCCCGGAAGGCTGTGAACTTGTGTACCGCTGTTCGGAGTGTCACCGCCATTCCGATCTTCGCTGCCCGGGGGTCTATCTTCCCGTGCGCCCGGACGCATCGTCCCGAGTGGGTTTGGACCACTTGCCCGGCGCGGCGATTCGAGCGGGTCCGTATCAGGTCCGCGCGAATGCCCGTGCTGACCCGACCGCTCGCTAGCCGGAATCCAACGTCAAAGCCTGTCGAGTACATGCCGGATTCTAGCCGGCTGCGTCCTTAGCGTGATTCTTGCCGTGGAACCTGCCTCCGGACGTTCGTTCCAAGCCAACCGGGCCCTGGTACGCCGTGCCCGAGTGACACGCCATCTATTGTGTCGGCTCGTTGCGCACGAATGCGCATCTCTCTCGTGAACGCAATCGAAAAACATATGAAGTGGAACTGTAGGTAACGGTATCCAGAGGCAAAATGAAGCGACTTAGCGGGTGTGTCCCGGTTGAGCTGTTTGACAGGCTCCATGAGGAGGCCGCACGGCGCGACCGGACCGTTTCGGAAACCGTGACGGACATTCTCGCTCGGGCCTTGGCCGCGCCCCCGCCTTCCTTGCCTCGGGGGATTGAGCCGTGAGCTACGAACGAAACGCGGTCGGTCACCGACACGCCCCGCCTCCCGACCCTTTCCGGGGTCTTCATCGCCTCGGCGATGCGAACCCCACGGAGACAATCGCGGCCCAGCAAGAGGCGGCCCGGCTCCGAATCATTGAGTTTCAGTACACCCACCACCTCAATTCGAACGGTCGGTGGATCAACAACGTGACCGGGGCGGACGAAACCGCCGCTTACCCGCGTTAGCCATGTCCGACGTTCCACCTTCCGTGTACGTGCCCTCCGGTGTGACGGAGTACCGCCCGGAGGTTGCGCCGTGGGCTGCTCCTGTCGGAAATCCCCCCCAGGGCCTCATCGGGCAGGCGATTTCCGAGGGCACCGCACTTGTCTCCGGCCTTGTTCAAGCAGGCACCGGAGCCGTAGCCGTTCTTGGACCCGGAATGGTCGGAGCGGCTACCGGGGTCTTGAACGGACTTGCCTCTGGGCTACAGCAGGCGGGCAAGGCGATCTTCGGACCTAGCAAATGAGGAATCGTCCCGTGCCGCTGTCGGAATTCAAGCTTCCCGGAGTAATCAACGCCTCGGGCAGCTTGTTTCCCGAGGGCAGTCCAAGAGAGATTCTTCGGCTGCGTGTTCTTATGAAACAACTCGACGTCCCTGCTCGAATCGACCCGATGCCCGGAGTTACGTTCCGTGCGAACCGCACCTGAACCCTTACTGTCGTACGACACCTCTCGGGACGGTGACGTAACCGCCGTCCCGGGGGGGCTTTCTGAACTCGAAGCCCAACTCGGTTTCTTGGACGCCCATGCCCGATTGAGCCAAATCCCGGGCGCTCTCGAATCATGGTTCCATGAGATTGAATTGCTCTCCGCGTTCTGTGCGGGGGGACACTCCCCACGTCCGGTGCTGGCGATCACGAAGGTTCACCCTCCCGCGCTTTTCGATTCCAACCTCTCGATTTCGCCGACACTTGACAAGCTTTCACAGTTCCAAGCGTCGGGCCCGCCGCCTCCGCCCTTCGCCGTGCTTTCCGGTCCAACCTTTTGCGACCCTACTTTTGAGTGTAAAGCAAGCGCCCCGGTTCTAGTGGAGGACGACGTGCCCAGCCGGGCGCGTCGGTGCCGGGAGCAGTACCGAGCGGACGTGGAGAGCTATGTGGACGAACGAAGGGCCTACGGAATTTTGGCGGAGAGGACGACTGCGCCGCATCGTCGGTCCGATCTGCTCCGCTGGCCCAAGATGTGCCGCCGCGCCGGCGTCGGCGTCGGCGAGGTATTCATCGCCGGTGCGCGGGACATCTGCGCCGAGCAGGTAGTCGCGGTCAAGCGGTGTGGGATATGGAAATCGAGTACTCTAAAGCCGGTCTTCTCGGGGCTGCGCGGTTATTGTCGAGCCCGAGGAAACCGCGATCTCGCGGACAGGGGCGAGGTTTGGTTCCTGCCGAGGGGGACGGACGACCGGCGAAGGTGGCTCACCGAAGCCCAGCTAGCGCTACTAGCGGGTCTTGCCGTCGGCCGCGTTCGAATCCGGGTATGGCTACAAGGCTTTACCGGAATGCGCGAGGACTCGGCGCGCGCGCTGCTCGTTCGGGAGCTAATGCTCGACGGCCCCGTTCCGAAGATGGCGTTCGCTGCGAAGGGACCGGACGGGGAACGTTTGACAATCTCGGTGGACCCCGAGCTCGCGGCGGGACTTCGGAGCTGGGTCGAATCCCAAGGAATGGGACCGGACGACCGCGTGTACCCCGTTCAGCACAGCCAAGCCGATGCGGACCTGCGAATGCTCGGGGAACAAGCCGGGCTGCCGTTCCCCTTGAGCGGCCACGTACTCCGACGGTCCTTCGCACGGATTTCGTATCTCGGAAACCCCTGTATCGAACAGGTGCGGAAGATCGGGAAGGTTCTGGGTCACAAGGACGTGGCACAAACCTGGTGGTACATCGGCGGGGATTACCTCGACATGGACGGCGCCCAGGCTTCGTTCCGCTCGCAGATGAAGCGCGTTACGTGCCCGATTCCGGAGTAGAAAGTGGCGGACTCTCTGACGGACCGGCTGATAACCGGGAGGTCGTCGGTTCAAATCCGACTGGGCCCATCGGCTCGCCGGTGTGCACCGGGGACCCTGACCCGCACGCTCGCCTCCGCGATCGCGACGTTCTCCTCGGCGAATCCACCCCGCGTCAGTGGCCTGCATCGATATATCGCGAGTTCTCGCTGCCGGCTCTAGGGTGGCTGGAAGTGAACTCGGAGACCGAACGCGAGGTCGACCACCAGTACTTCATCCGCGCCCAACCCCAAGCTGTCTTTCAGGCGATCAGCGAAGATCGATGGCTTACGAAATGGCTGTGCGACCGTGCCGAGATCGAACCGAAGAAGGGGGGACTGTACCTCCTCGGATGGAAGGACGGACCTACCCACCAAGGAACGATTCTGGAGTTCGTGCCGGGCCAGCGGATCTCATTCGCCTGGAGCTGGCCCGGGGTCGAGCTTGCCGGTACGGTCTTCTCGCTGACCGTGGAGGCCCAGGAAGGGGGATCTCTCCTACGGTTGCACCACTCGGGGTTCCCCCGCGAGGAGCGGTGGACGGATCTGTACGGTGGGGCCGAGTGGGGATGGGCGTACTTCGCGATGAACCTTAAATCGGTCCTGGAGAGCGGACGAGATCTGCGCTCTCCCCGGGATGGATAATCCAGGGCTCCGAGGACGTCGGCCGGCTCGACCACCGGATCGCTGTCGGCCAAGCTCCGGAACACGAGCCACTCGGGCTCCCGAGTTGACCTCCACGTCGTTCGCGGGCCCGCCACAATCCCGGCATCCGCTGTGGCCGCGGCGGGCGGAAGGAAGAGGTTGGACCACGCAGGCGGCCTACTGCATCGGGGCTTGGTAGAGGCCGACGGTGTTCCCTTCGGTGTCCTTGAAGTACCCCGTGAACCCCATCGAGCCATCGCCGATCGGCTGCTTCCGCTGGATGATCTTGCCGCCGTTCTTCTCGATCGTCTTCTCCACCGCTGCCAGGTCGTCGACCAGGATGGTGACGACCGGGTGCTCCAGCGGTCCGGCGCGCTTCCCGATGCCTCCACCGATCGAGCCGGGCTTAGTCGGCGTACCTTTCGCGTCCACGGGCCCCGTGCTGACCATCGTGTAGTCGAATCCGGGCATCTCGTTCATCTTCCACCCGAACGTCGTCGAGTAGAACTTGCGCGCTCGGTCGGTCTTGTCGGCCGGGATCTCAAAGTGTCCAACCTCTCCGCTCATGGGACGTCAAGTTCCCGACCTCCGGGGAGACTTATAGACCGCCCGGAAGGTCGCGAAACAGGGTCGTCGCCGCTACCGTCCGAAAGATTCGGTACCCCGGGCCGTCGACCCCGAACAGTGTCCCGACGGCCACGAACCCTTATGGTCGAACCGAGCTAGGACGTCGCCGAGCGGTCGTCGAGCCCTCCATGTGGAAAGCGGTCGAGAAGGCGTTCAACTGGGCCGACCTTCCGGTCGAGCTCTCCCGGGCCGATGCAGCGCTCGAGCCGGAGTTCCTCCGGATCTACGCCGCCTGCAAGGAGTTCACCATGACCTCGCGGGCCCGCATGTACGCCCTCTACCAGGCGACGAAGTTCGTCGTCCAGGCGAAGATCCCGGGCGCGCTCGCCGAGTGCGGGGTCTGGCGGGGAGGGAGCATGATGCTCGTCGCGCGGACCTTGGTCGCCCTCGGAGCGACCGACCGGACCCTATACCTCTACGATACGTTCGAAGGGATGAGCCGGCCGAGCGAGCACGACGTCACCCTGCGCGGCGGACATGCCGCCCTGCCGGAGTGGGAACGGCACCGGCGCGGGTTGATGGACCGGCTGCGCAAGCTGTTCTACCGGCACTGGTACGAGGGGGGGCTCGAGGCCGTCCGGCAGAACCTGACGTCGACCGGGTATCCGTCGGACCGGATCGTCTTCGTCCCCGGGAAGGTCGAGGAGACGCTGCCCGGGAACGGCCCCGAGCGGCTGGCGTTGCTTCGGCTCGACACCGACTGGTACGAATCGACGAAGCACGAGCTCGAGTGCCTGTACCCCCGTCTTTCGCCGCGCGGGATCCTCATCATCGACGACTACGGCTACTGGGCCGGGGCGAAGCAGGCGGTCGATGAGTACTTCGCGGGACGTACGCCCCAGTTCCTGACCCGGATCGACTGGACGGGCCGGATGCTGTCGAAGACGGAGTCGGCCTGAGCCGCGGAGCGACGGGCCGAGAACTCATCTTGCCCGGGGCCCTGTCGGGGACCGGCACGCCCGTGGATCTGATCCTGTTCGTCTCGGGAGGGCCGCCGTCGGGGCCGGACCTGCAGACCATCCAGTACGGCCGCGTCACCCAGCGATTCTTCGGGGCGCTGGCCGTCCCGGGCGGGTGGTCTCCGGCGCGTCCGATCGGTCAGGACCCTTCGGCGGAGCCGCCGGACGACTGGCGTCTCCCCGCGGACGCGGTCATGTGCGTCGAGGTGGTCGAGTCCGAGGCCCGACGGGTCCATCGCGAAGTGCGGGTGGTGGACGTGAACCGTCCCGGAGACGACCGACCTCTGGTCGAGCAGTGGATCACCCCGTCGGACGTCCTCCCGCTGTTGCTCGACCCGAGCGGACGGCGGCTCGAGGGGGTCGAGAACTTCCAGCGGGCGGCGGTTCGCGCCTTCCTTCGATCCCCGTTGGGTCCGCGGGCGTAGGTCAGAGGTCGGGCGCGGCCGTACGGCAGTCCGGGCAGCTCCGGGTCCACGGCGCGTTCGTCAGGCGGCACCGGGGGCAGATCCAGGCGCGATTCCGTCGAGGCGACGTGGGCTCGGGGGCGGAGTCCCCGCGACCCCATCGAAGGATCGCCGGGGTCGACTCGGCCGGCGCAGGGTTAGGGGAAACGACTGGCGGTGAGGACGCGGTCGGGGACGGCGACCCCATCGTCGCTTCCCGGGGCGCGGACGGGCCGGGAGCGGCGTGGACTCCGCTCCGGTCGACGGGGGCGGTCCACAACCGTTGCAGGAGATGCGAAAGATCGTACAAGCCCGAAGCACCCGAAGGCGGCAAACTGGGCCGTGCGGGAGGAGGCGCGACCGGAGCGATCGCCGGCGTAGGCAGGGCGACGGGGGCGGGCGTCACGGCGACGGGGGGCGGCAGAGCGGGGGAAGTTTCCGGCGACGGAGGTCGATACCCGGTCTCCTCGGGGCTGGGTCCGGGATACCGCGTCGGCGTCCAGGCCGAGACCACGTGAAAGCGCGGCGGGTCGCGGTATTCGCCCCTCGTCATCGAGCGGCCCCAGAACTCGCCCACCGAGTATAAACAACCACGGTTCATCGGAAGTCACAGCTCGTCACCGGCCCCCCCTTCTCGGGGGGGAGCGGTCGTCCGGGCCGCTCCCCCGTCGTGGGCGTCGCGGCCGTCCTTCCTTCGGCGGAACGGCGGGGCGGTGCTCTTAACCGATGGGGAGCTGGGTCGACCCGTTCTCATGGCCGAACCAGAATCCCTGCCGAAGGCTCCCGCCCCGGCGGTCACGCACCTTCGCTTCGAAGACATGCCCCTGCATCCGACGCTTCGCCAGGGGAT
>Ga0335078_10016446_pt1 | contig 10977 bp, 7 predicted proteins | sample Lox_Sample_32_FD_206711 | JGI IMG/M metagenome (GOLD analysis project Ga0335078, IMG submission 206711) | Soil microbial communities from Loxahatchee National Wildlife Refuge, Florida, United States - Lox_Sample_3.2 | ecosystem: Environmental > Terrestrial > Soil > Wetlands | place: USA: Florida... | reverse complement strand
CCGCCGGCCAGCACCACATCGGCCCGGCCGGAGCGGATCATCTCGATGGCGTAGCCGATGGCCTCGGCGCCGGACGCGCACGCGCTGACCGTGGTGTGCACCCCGGCCCGCGCGTTCAGTTCCAGGCTGAGCCAGCCGGCCGAGCCGTTCGGCATGAGCATCGGCACGGTGAACGGGGACAGCCGCTGCCAGCCCTTGTCGTTCATCGTGTCGTAGGCGGCGATGGTGGACGCCACCCCGCCGATCCCGCTGGACACCACGACACCGAGCCGGAACGGGTCGACCTCGGGTGCTCCCGCGTCGGCCCAGGCCTCACGCGCTGCGACCAGCGCCAGCTGCTCGCAGCGGTCCAGCCGCCGGGCCTGCACCCGGTCCAGCACCGTCGCCGGGTCGACCGCGGCCGGCGCCGCGATCTGCACCGGCAGCGGCACCGGGGACCAGTCGGCGGGGAGCTTGCGCGCCCCGCTGCGACCGGCCAGCAGCGATTCCCAGGTGTCGGTCACGTTCCCGCCCAGCGGCGTGGTCGCGCCGAGCCCGGTGACGACGACGCGTGGTTGATCTGCCCGCACTGTGAATCGCTCCTCTTTCTTTCCTGCGAGGTGCACCTGCGCCATGGGGGCGAAGGCGCACCGGTGGGCGGGCCGGCCAGCAGCCGCGGTGGCTCAGGCCGACACTTCGGCGCTGCGCACGTAGGTCACGACGTCCCGTACGGTCTTGAGGTTCTTGAGCTGGTCGTCCGGGATTTCCACGCCGAACTTGTCCTGCGCCGCGACCGCGATCTCCACCATGGACAGCGAGTCGATGTCGAGGTCGTCGACGAAGCTCTTGTCCGGGGTGACCTGGTCTGCGGGGACGCCGGCGACCTCGTCGACGATCTCGCCGAGGCCGGCAAGGATCTCCTGCTCAGTCATGGCCATGGGATGCGTTCTCTCTTTCCTGTGTGTGTGGTCGGCCCCGGGCGGCTGCCCCGGGCCACGGCGCGGTCAGGGTACCTTGACCACCTGCGCCGCGTAGCTGATGCCCGCCCCGAAGCCGAGCAGCAGGACCGGCGCCCCGGAACCGAGTTCGCCGCGCTCGATCATCGCCGACAGGGCCAGCGGGATCGATGCCGAGGACGTGTTGCCGGAGTACACGATGTCGGTAGCCACCTGTGCCTGGGGCGCGCCGATCTTCCTGGCGATCGCCTCGATGATGCGCAGGTTAGCCTGGTGCGGCACGAACGCGGCCAGCTCGCTGGGGTCGACCCCGGCTTGCGCGCAGGCTTCCCTGGCCACCGGGTGCAGAGCCGTGGTCGCCCAGCGGAACACGGCCTGGCCTTCCTGGAAGATGAAGGACTGGCGGTCCTTGATGTAGATCTTGTCCGCCATGTTCCCGTCGCTGCCCCAGACGATCGGGCCGATACCGGGGCCGTCAGCGTCGTCGCTGACCGGCCCGACCACGGCCGCGCCCGCGCCGTCCGCGAAGATGATGCAGGTCGACCGGTCGGTCCAGTCCACCCACTGGGACAGCTTCTCCGCGCCGATCACCAGCACGTGCTCAGACGTGCCCGCGCGCACCGCGTCGCTGGCCGTGCCCAGCGCATAACAGAACCCCGCGCACGCGGCGTTGAGGTCGAACGCGCCCGGGGCTACGATGCCGAGCCGGGTGGCCACCGTGGCCGCGGTGTTCGGGATCATCACCTCCGGCGTGCAGGTGGCCACGATCACCAGGTCGATGTCGGCCGGGGACAGGCCGCTGGCGGCCAGCGCCTTGCCGCCGGCCGCCGCTGCCATGTCGGCCACGGTCTCGTCCGGCCCGGCGATCCGGCGGCTGGCGATGCCCACCCGGCTGCGGATCCACTCGTCGCTGGTCTGCACCGTGGCGGCCAGCTCGTCGTTGGTGACCACCCGGGCCGGCTGGTACCCGCCGAACGCCAGGATCCGCGCACCAGCTCTGCCTTGGGCGAGTCGCATCTGAAGTGGTTCCTTCCCGTTCGGGATGCTGTGGTCGTCCATTCGGTTATGGGTCATGTCCCGGTCCCGGTCCAGGCCCGCGGCCGGGGCCGCGGCTGGGTCAGCCCGGCTCCGGCTGCAGCCGGACCAGCGGCTGGCCCGCGCTGACCGGGTCGCCGTCCTCGACCAGCCACTCGATGACCCGGGCCGGGAACGGCGGGGTGATCACATGCCGCCCGCCGCGCTGCTCGACGTGCCCGATCTCCGCGCCGGGCGCGAGCGCCGCACCGGCCGCCGCAGGCGGCGGGTCGCCGACCGCGGTGTGGAATGTGCCGGACAGCGGCGCGACGAGCAGCCGCCACTCGGGCGCCTCTTCCCCGTCAGCGCGCGGGTAACCCAGCGCGTGCTCGCCAATCAGTGACTTGGCCGCGGCCACGTCGTCCGGGGTCTTGACCGCGGCCAGCGCCACTCCGGGCAGCGCCCGGCGGGCCAGCCCGGTCAGCGTGCCGGCCGGCGGCAGCTCCAGGAACCCGCCGGCCCCGAGCCCGGTCATCTCACGCAAGCACAGGTTCCACCGGACCGGCGCGCTGACCTGGGTGATGATCCGCTCCAGCCAGTCCGGGCCGGAGGTCACCACGGCCCCGTCCCGGTTGGACAGCAGCGGCACGGCCGGGTCGTGCACCGCGATCCCGGCGGCCGCCGCGCGCAGCGCGCCCACCGCCGGGGCCATGTGCTCGGTATGGAACGCGCCGGCCACCTGGAGCGGGCGCAGCCGCGCCCCCGCGGGCGGGTCAGCGGCGAACGCGGCCAGCTGGTCCATGGTGCCGGCCGCCACCACCTGGCCCGCGCCGTTGATGTTGGCCGGGGTCAGCCCGTGCGCCGCGATCGAGTCGAGCACCCCGGCCTCGTCCCCGCCGAGCACGGCGGTCATCCCGGTGGGCTGCTGCGCCGCGGCGCTGGCCATGGCCTGCCCGCGGACCCGGACCAGGCGCATGGCGTCGTCCGCGCTGAGCACACCGGCGATGGCACCGGCCGCCAGCTCACCCACGCTGTGCCCGGCCGCGGCGATGCTGTGCGCGCGGGCCGCGTCCAGCGAGCCGAACAGCGTCTCGGCCGCGGCTATCGCGGACGCCACCAGCAGTGGCTGGGCGACCGCGGTGTCCCGGATTTCCTCGGCGCCGGCCGTGGTCCCCATCGTGATCAGGTCGAGGCCGATCAGGTCGGACCAGCCCGCGAGACGGTCAGCGAAGCCCGGGAGCTCGAGCCAGGCAGACAGGAAGCCAGGGGCCTGGGCCCCCTGGCCGGGGGCAGCAATGACCAGCATGCAATTAACCCTGCACTGTAGAAGTCCGCTAGACCGGTGAAGAAGAGCACGAAGTTTGGTCGGAAGAGTTTGTAGGTTCGTGCCAAACTATGTGCGTTTGTGCATCAGATGCCCGAGCACGATGGCCACCCAGAGGGTGAATCCGGCCCGCCCATCCGATGCGGTGAGCCCGGTAAGCTCGCTGACCCGGCGCAGCCGGTAACGCACCGTGTTGGGATGCACGAACAGCAGGCGGGCGGTGGCTTCCAGTGATGAGCCCTGCTCCAGGTAGGTGCTTAGCGTGTCGAGCAGCGCGGTGCCGCCGTGGCGCAGCGGCTCGTACAGCCGGCTGACCAGCTCCTCCCGGGCGGCCTGGTCGCCGTCGAGAGCGCGTTCTGGCAGCAGCTCGGTGGCCAGCACAGGGCGCGGCGAATCCGGCCAGCCCGGCGCCGCCCGCAGCCCGGCCAGCGCGGCCGCGGCCGAGCTGGCCGCGGCCTGGAGATCGGCGACCGGCGGGCCGACCACTACCGGGCCGGGCCCGAACCGCCCGGCCAGCTGGTCGGCCACGGCCAGTGGGTCGTCGGCGCCGCCGAGCACCACCACCAGCCGGGTGCCGTGCACTCCGGCCAGCAGGTCCAGCCGGGACCTGCGGACCGTGGTCCGCAGGTCCTCGATCAGTCCCTCGGGCTCGCTGCCGTCGGCCTGCCCGACGATCACCGCGACCGGGGTGTGCGACCAGTTCAGCGCGGCGGCCCAGGATTGCAGGCCCTCGCCCATCTCGCCGCGGACCAGCGAATCGACCACGAGTGCTTCCAGCCGGGCATCCCAGGCGCCGCGGGCCTCCGCGGTCCGCGCGTAGACCTGGGCCGCCCCGAACGCGACCTCCCTGGTGTAGCGGAGCACCTCCTCGCGCAGTTCCGCCTCACCGCCGGGCGCGGCCAGCTCGTCGACCCGGGCCTCCACCACGTCGATGATGACCCGCACCATCTCCACGGCCTGCTGCAGGGTGACCGCGCGGGCCAGCTCGCGGGGCGCGGTGCCGAATACCTCCACGGCGACCGGCGGGCGGCCGCGCCGCGGGCGCTTCACCCAGTCCACGAACGCGGCGATGCCAGCCTGGGCGACCAGGCCGATCCAGGACCGGTTCTCCGCGGACATCGACCGGAACCAGGGCAGCCGCTGGTCCATGGCGGCCATCGCGGCAGTGCCGAGCGAGCCCATGGCGCGCTCCAGCCGCTGCACGGTCTCCGCCCGGACCCGCCCCGGCCCGGCCGCTGTGCCGCCCCCGCTGGCCGTCCGGCCCGCTGCCCTCATGCCTCCAGCGTGCCATGACCTGGCCCGTGCCACGCCGCGGCCGGGCCCAGTGACCCCGCGGGCCGGGCCGCGGCTGGCCTGGGTCAGCCCAGGATCACCTGGTCGGCGCCGAAGTCGGCGACCAGCACCAGCCGGCCGCCCACCGCCTGGACATAGCCGGCCAGCGTGCGCACCTCGGCCGCACCGGGGTCGGCGCGCTCGATCGCGGATACCCGCTCCTGGCGGACACCGAGCCGCTCGGCCAGCTCGGCCTGGGTCATCCCGGCCTGGCGGCGCAGCTCACCGGGCGGCTGCGGCAGTATCCGGGCGGCCAGGTCGAGCGCGGCCACCTGGATGTTTTCGGCCTTGCCCGGGAAGAACTCATCGAGGAACGACCCAGTCGACTGGGCCGGCCCCGGCTGGCCGCGCCCGGCTCCGTTCCGCAGCGCCTGGTAACGGGCCAGCGCGACCGGGATCAGGTCGTCGGCCTCGCCGCTCAGCGGGCTCACCGCGGGCCCGGACGCCAGCAGCACCGCCACCGGGGGCTGATCACCTCGCCGGTCACCGTCCGGCACGGCGAACAGGATGCGCGGCATTCGCCGGGCCGGCCATCCGCATCTCAGCTCCATCAGGGTGGCTGCTGGCGGGCCGGACCGGACAGCCGCGGTGCCCGCCGGGGCGGCCGGCCCGGCGGGCACCGCTTCCCGGCCCAGCACGGTGCCGATGGCGGCGATGCTGCCGGCCAGGGACTGTGCGGCGTCGTCGGCGGCCGGGTAGGGCGTCTCGCTATCCCCGGCCTCATCACCAAACTCGGCGTACGCGTGATTGATCACCCGCTGCGCCTGGGCGACCGTATAGCTGGCCTTCAGCGCCTCCTTGCGGGAGCGGAACTCAGCTGCCCAGGTCTGCAGCTGCCGCGCGCCCGCGGTCAGTCGCGCTTCCTCCATGCCCAGCCGGGCGTGCTGGTCACGCAGCTCATGCAGCGGCTGAGTCCGCTGGCCGCTGACCTCGGCCGAGGCGAGCTGGCTGATCTGCAGTTCCAGCCGCTTCCGGGCAGTGGCCACTTCGGCCACCGCCCGGCGTACCTCGGTGAGCTGGCCGAGCAGGCGCTGGTAACTGCCCTCGAGGACGGCACGGGGGTCTTGCTCCGCGGCGGCCTGGGCGGGCACGACCAGCGGCGGGCCGACCCGATCGCCCTCGGTGAGCAGCACGGTGATCGCCGCGCCGGCCCGCTGGGCCCGGGCCGGGTCGCGGAGGCGCAGCTCGGCGAGCCAGGCTCGTAATTCCGGGACCAGCCGGATCAGGTAACTCATCTGGGCCTCCGGGCCGCGACCGGCTGGCACCCGCCCCGCCAGCACCCGGTGTCGGACATTCAGTACCCAAGCATACTGAGCCACCCCGGCCGGGCCCAGCCGCAGAGCGTGAATGTGGCAGCCATGCTGTTGCGGGCTGGGACGAGGGTGACGGGGCAGCCGGGCAGCAAGCAGGCCGGCCGCCCGTCGCTGGGGTACGGGCGGCCGGCCTGTTGGGCGACGGTGGTCAGCCGTTGCCCATGCCCTGATCCGGCGGCGTCGGGGTGACCGTCGCCGTCGCGTTGGGGTCGGCCGCCGGGGTGGTCGCGGTGTCCGTCGGCGTGGCGTTCGGATCCGGCGCGGCGGTCGCGGTGTCCGTCGGCGTGGCGTTCGGATCCGGCGCGGTGGTTGCCGCGTCCGTCGGCGCACCGGTGGCCGTGCCGGTCGGGGTTGCGCTCGGCTGCACGCCGCCGGGCAGGGTGCCGATGGCCAGCGGGCTGAACGTGGCCGCGGTGGCGACCCCGTTCGCGTCCAGGGTCAGGTTGACCGGGTTGGGCGCGTTCAGCAGCGCCCCGCACCCGAGGTTGTCGAACGAGCCGGACAGCCGCGCGGCCATGAACGTGAACAGGTTGTTGCCGGTGTCCGGGACGGGGGTCGCGAAGTTGCTGAACTGCTGCTGGTCCTGCTGGATGCGCCGCATGCCGACCTGCATCATGTGCTTGCAGTAGTTCGCCGGGGTGGACGCGTTCTGGTCTGGCCCCGTGCCCAGCGCGGGCTGGTCCACGCCGACCCGGAACGCGTCGGTCTTGGCCGTGCTGTACTGGCCGTTGACCAGGGCCATCGGGTCGTTCAGCGGGATCACCGCGATGGGCGCCCGCTGATCGGCCGCGGCCAGCAGTTCGTCGGTGATCTGGGAGCCAGACATGCCGGTCTGCGCGGTCTTGTCGTGGAACTGGAACGGCGTGCAGCCCAGCGCTGGGTCCATGAACTTATTGACCAGCGCGTTGTCGCTGCCGTTGTTGATCGGGCTGGCCCCGTTCAGCGCGGCCGTGTTCCGGGCCGAGTCCTGCGCGGTCCGGCCGTCCGCGGTGAGCAGGTAGGTGGTGACCACATTGTCGCTCTGGTCCTGGTCCACCACGGCGAAGTCACGCACGGTCGGGCAGGGCTGCCCGTCGTTGCCGGTGGCCAGCCCGGGGATTTTCAGCACGCCGCGGGCGATGGCCCGGTCGGCCGCCTGGTAGAAGGCCGGGCTGTTGCAGTAGGCGACCTGGCTGAACAGGGACCCGCCGAGGCCGTTCACGCAGTTCCCCTGCTGGAGTGAGTTACCGGTGCCGGTCAGCAGCAGGTTGGTGCCGTTGAAGCCGAACATGATGGCGACCACGCCGCCGCGTGGTATCCGGGGCGGCACCGGGTTAGCCGCGGGCTGGGTCCCCCCGGTGATGACCAGCGGGTTGTACACCTTGATGGTGCCGGTCCGCGGGTTGAGGATGTCCGCCTCGACGAAGGCCTGCAGGTCCGGGTTGGCCATCTCGCAGCCGTCACCCAGCACGTACGGGCTGGCCAGGCCGCGGGCGCTGAGCGGGTTGGCGGGCACCTGGAGCGTGCAGTTGGTCGAGTCGGCGGCCTCGGCGGGCGTCTGGCTTAGGTTCATCGCCGTCCCGTCCGGGCCGGTGACCTGGCCCCCGGTGACCTGGCCCCCCCGGCCATGGTGATGGCGGAACCCGGACCCGTGCGCGGCGAGGTTCAGCCCAGCCTGGCCCGGGTGGTCAACGGCCTTGATGCCGACGACGATCCCGGCCGCGAGCGGAACGGCGATGAGCGTGGCGATGAGCGCTGGGCGTGTCCTGGATGTGCGCCGCCACGTGGAGCTACGCCAGACTTGCATTCGTGTCCGCCTCCATGTTCAGCCCCGCTCCCAAATGCCTCCGGTCGGTCACGTTAGACCCGATGAGAGCCAAAATTCAGGAAAACCGGAACGAAAGTTGATCTGTTCGAGATCCTGCCGGGCCCACGGCTCTGGCCAGCGCGGATGTCAAGCCTGGCCGACCCTCCCCGAGGAGGGTGACTACGAAGTGAGATGTAACTGTGATGGGCCGTAAGGGGGTTCCGGACACCGCTGTCACAGTCTGGTAGTCAAGGCTGGATGGTACACCGCATGTGTTAAGCAATATGCGGCTTGTCGCCAATCCTTGTGGATGTATTACGAGATTGACGGAAGGGCTGCACCGGTGACCTGACCGTGCTATAGCGACGCAGCGATAAGGCCGCAGCCAGCGCGAACGCCCGCTGCGGCCGTATCGGCGGCGAGGTCAGCTGTGCTTGGCCAGGGCGGTGCTGACTGGGATGTCCAGGCCGTACTTGTCGATCGCCTGGCTCAGCGCCTCCGGCTTCACCTCGCCGCGCCGGACCAGCTGGCTGAGCACGGCCAGCGTGATTGACTCGGCGTCCACGTGGAAGAACCGGCGGGCGGCGGCGCGGGTGTCGGAGAAGCCGTACCCGTCGGTGCCCAGCGAGCTGAACGGGGCCGGCACCCACCGGGAGATCTGGTCCGGCACGGCGCGGATCCAGTCGCTGACCCCGACTACTGGCCCGGGCTGCCCGTCCAGCGCCTGGGTGACGTAGGGCACCTGCGGCTCCGCGTCCGGGTGCAGCATGTTCCACTCCTCGCAGCACAGCGCGTTACGCCGCAGCTGCGTCCAGGACGTCGCCGACCAGACGTCGGCCGCGACCCCCCAGTCCTCGGCCAGCAGCCGCTGCGCGTCCAGCGCCCAGCGCATGGCCACCCCGGAGGCCAGGATCTGTGCCCGCGGATGGTCGCCGTTCCCGTTGCCGTCCGCGCTGTGCAGCGCGGGCGCGTACCGGTACAGCCCGCGCAGCACGCCCTGCTCCAGCGCCTCGCTGCCGCCCGGGTAATCGGCGGGCTCGGCTGGCTGGACGTAGGGCTCGTTGTACACGGTCAGGTAGTAGAAGATGTCCTCGCCGTCCGGGTGGCCCTCGGTCGGCCCGTACATCCGGCGCAGCCCGTCCCTGACGATGTAGGACAGCTCGTAGGCCCAGGCCGCGTCATAAGCGACACAGGCCGGGCTGACCGAGGCCAGCAGCAGCGAGTGCCCGTCGTTGTGCTGCAGGCCCTCGCCGGTCAGCGTGGTGCGGCCGGCCGTGGCGCCGAGCAGGAAGCCGCGGCCCAGCTGGTCACCGAGCGCCCACATCTCGTCGCCGGTCCGCTGCCAGCCGAACATCGAGTAGAACACGTACACCGGGATCATCGGCGCGCCGTGCGTGGCGTAGGACGTGCCGGCCGCGATCACCGAGCCCATCGCGCCGGCTTCGCTGATCCCCTCGTGCAGGATCTGGCCCCGCTCGGACTCCTTGTAGGACAGCAGCAGCGCGCGGTCCACCGCCTCGTAGCTCTGGCCGTGCGGCGAGTAGATCTTCGCCGTCGGGAACAGCGAGTCCATGCCGAACGTGCGGGCCTCGTCCGGGATGATCGGCACGAACCGGGCGCCGATCCCGGGGTCTTTCATCAGGTCCTTGAGCAGCCGGACGAACGCCATCGTGGTGGCCACCGCCTGCTTGCCGGACCCCTTCTTCAGCTCCGCGTAGGCCGCGTCGCCGGGCAGCTTGAGCGGCTTGCCGCGGACCACCCGCTTGGGCAGGTAGCCGCCGAGGGCGGCGCGGCGCTCCTGCATGTACTGGATCTCCTCGGACTCCGCGCCGGGATGGTAGTACGGCGGCAGTTCGGCTTCCAGCGCGGCGTCCGGGATCGGCAGGTACAGCCGGTCGCGGAAGTCCTTGAGCTCGGCCACGGTCAGCTTCTTCATCTGGTGCGTGGCGTTGCGTGCCTCGAAGTCTGGGCCCAGCGTCCAGCCCTTGATCGTGTGGGCCAGGATCACCGTGGGCTGGCCGACGTGCTCAGTCGCCGCCTTGAACGCGGCGTAGACCTTGCGGTAGTCGTGCCCGCCGCGGGACAGGTTCCGCACCTCGTCGTCGGACAGGTGCTCGACCAGGGCCCGCAGCCGCGGGTCGGTGCCGAAGAAGTGCTCCCTGGTGTAGGCGCCGGGTTCCACCGAGTAGGTCTGGAACTGCCCGTCCGGGGTGGTGTTCATCTTGTTGACCAGGACGCCATCGGCGTCTTTGGCCAGCAGCGGGTCCCATTCCCGGCCCCAGATGACCTTGATCACGTTCCAGCCGGCCCCGCGGAAGAACGCCTCCAGCTCCTGGATGATCTTCCCGTTGCCGCGCACCGGGCCGTCCAGCCGCTGCAGGTTGCAGTTGATCACGAAGGTGAGGTTGTCCAGTTCCTCGCGGGCGGCCAGGCCGATGGCGCCGAGTGCCTCCGGCTCGTCCATCTCGCCGTCGCCGAGGAACGCCCACACGTGCGAGCGGCTGGTGTCCTTGATCTCCCGGGCCAGCAGGTACTGGTTGAACCGGGCCTGGTAGATGGCGTTGATCGGGCCGAGGCCCATGGACACGGTGGGGAACTCCCAGAAGTCCGGCATCAGCCGGGGATGCGGGTAGGACGGCAGGCCGCCACCCGGGTGGGACAGTTCCTGGCGGAAGCCGTCCAGCTGGTGCTGGCTGAGCCGGCCCTCCAGGAACGCCCGGGCGTAGATGCCCGGGGCGGCGTGACCCTGGAAGAAGACCTGGTCACCGGACTCGCCGTGGTCCTTGCCGTGGAAGAAGTGGTTGAAGCCGACCTCGTACAGGCTGGCCGCGGAGGCGTAGGTGGCAATGTGCCCGCCCACGCCGAGGCCGGGCCGGTTGGCCCGGGACACCATGACCGCGGCGTTCCACCGGATGTAGGCCCGGATGCGCCGCTCGACGTACTCATCGCCGGGGAACCACGGCTCGCGCTCGGGCGGGATGGTGTTGATGAAGTCGGTGCTGCGCAGGCCGGGCACGCCGACCTGCTGCTCGCGGGCCCGCTCCAGCAGCCGCAGCATCACGTACCGGGCCCGGGCCCGGCCGCGGGTGCGCACCACGCTGTCGAACGAATCGACCCAGTCCCTGGTCTCGTCAGGGTCGATGTCCGGCAGCTGGGTGGGCAGTCCGTCGCTGATGACGGAGAAACGCTGGCGTCCGGCAGCCACGGGATGTCCTCGCCTTCCGGATGGCAGGCGGCGGTAGCCGCCCCGTCCGCGGAGCACGGGCGGCGGTG
>Ga0335078_10016445_pt1 | contig 10978 bp, 9 predicted proteins | sample Lox_Sample_32_FD_206711 | JGI IMG/M metagenome (GOLD analysis project Ga0335078, IMG submission 206711) | Soil microbial communities from Loxahatchee National Wildlife Refuge, Florida, United States - Lox_Sample_3.2 | ecosystem: Environmental > Terrestrial > Soil > Wetlands | place: USA: Florida... | reverse complement strand
ATTTTCTTACTGCGGGCGGACAGAGTCTGCGCGCTCCCATTGATATTCGCAATGATGCGGGCGAGGCTACGATCAGCCTTAGCCGCCTGCCCGGCGCTTCCGGCGTTTCCGGGGCCGGCCCTCTGGCGACCTTCGCCTTCACGGCCATGGCGCCGGGATCCACCGGCCTGACCGTAACGGAATTGACGCCGACGAACTCCAAACAGGAGAGTCTGGCGGTGGGCCGCCCGAGTGTGACGGTCACCGTGAAATAGGTTATGCGCCAGGCCAACAAAAGACGCGCGAATCAACGTGGGTTCACCCTGGTGGAGCTGATCGTGGCCTTCACCATCATGCTGGTTCTCTCCACCATGGCCGTGCCGCTGGCGCGATACAAGATCCGCCGCGAGCGCGAGGTCGCGTTACGCGAGGCCCTCCACGACATGCGCACCGCCATCGACAAGTACAAGGACGATGCCGACGCCGGGAAACTGGGGCAAATCAAATTGGAAACTTACGGCTATCCGGAAAGCCTCGACGTGCTGGTGGAGGGTGTGAAGATGGCCGGGACCGTGGACGTTAAGAAGCGCTATCTGCGCCGCATCCCGGTGGACCCGTTCACCAACTCGAAGGAATGGGGCATGCGCAGCATGCAGGACGATCCAGCCTCCCAGAGCTGGGGCGGGCAGAATGTGTTCGACGTCTACACGAAGACAACGGAGAAAGCACCGGATGGCACGCCGTATTCGGAGTGGTGACGCGAGAACCGGACGCGGTGAGGCCGGCTTCACGCTCATCGAGCTGATGATCGTGATGGCGGTCATCTCCATCCTCGTTGCCATCGCGGTGCCCGTCTACAACCACGCGATCACGCGATCGAAGGAGAGCGTGCTCAAGAGCAACCTGTTCACCATGCGCTCGCTGATCGATGAGTACACTTACGACAAGCAGAAAGCGCCGCAGAGCCTGCAGGATCTGGTGAGCGATGGATACCTGCGCGAGATCCCTACCGACCCAATCACCAACTCGAAAGACACGTGGAAGGTGATCATGGAAGACCCCAACAACGCCATGAACCCGCAGGAGCCGGGGATCTATGACGTGCGCAGCGGTTCGGACAGGAATAGTCTGGAAGGAACGCCGTATTCGGACTGGTAGGCGGCGCTCACCAGCGCTGGTGCACCAGCGGTTTGATCTCCGCGTCGTAGATGCTGCGGATCGCCCGCATCGTCTCGTCGTCCAGGGGCGGCAGATCGGACGCCGAGCAGTTCTCCCTGACCTGCGCTGCCCGTTTCCCGCCGGGAATCGCGCACGAGACAGCGTCCTCCATCAGAATCCAGCGCAGCGCGAACCGGGCCAGCGCGGTTGCCGGGGGGAGCAGACGCCTGATCTTCTCGACCGCTGCGAGCGCGACCTCGTAATCGACCCCCGAGAAAGTCTCGCCCACATCGAATGCCTCGCCATGGCGATTGAAGTTGCGATGATCGTCCTCGGCGAAGCGCGATTCGCGCGTGAGCTTGCCGCTTAGTAGTCCGCTCGCCAGCGGAACGCGCGCCAGAATTCCGACGCCACGGCGCTTCGCCTCGCGGAAAAACAGCTCGGACGGCCGCTGGCGGAAGCAGTTGAAGATGATCTGCACACTCTGAATGTTCGGGAACTCGATCGCTTTCAACCCTTCTTCCACCCGCTCGACGCTCACGCCGTAATACCGGGTCTTTCCAGCTTTCACCAGATCGTCCAGTGCGCCGAATACCTCCGGCCGGTAGTAGACATCCGGCGGCGGGCAGTGAAGCTGCACCAGATCGAGGCAATCGGTGGCCAGATTGCGCAGGCTGTCCTCGATGAAGCGCGTCAGGTTCGCGGCATTGTAGCCGTCGGCGGTGTGGGGCGACAGGCGCCGGCCGGCTTTGGTGGCGACGACAATCTCTTCTTTCCGCTCGCGCTTCAGCCGTGCGATCAGGCGCTCGCTGCGCCCATCGCCGTAGACGTCGGCAGTGTCGATGAAATTGACGCCACAATCGACGGCGGCATTGAGCGCTGACATCGATTCGTCGTCGCTGACGGTGCCCCACGAGCCGCCAATCGCCCATGCTCCAAAACTCACTTCGGACACATTCCGGCCGGTTCGTCCCAGCGGTCGATATCGCATATGTCTACTGTAAACTGGGGTCGATCCCCTTTGGCAGGAGCAGCCATTTGAAGGTTCTCATCGTCGGCCGTGGCGTTATTGGCACGGTTTACGGCTGGGCTCTGGCGGCAGCAGGCATCGACGTGACTCACGTTGTGCGAAGGAAAGATCTTCCCTCAGCCGACACCCTGGATGTTCTCGACCTGCGACCCGGCCGGCCGAAGCACGCGCTCGCCACTTACGCCCCGAAAGCAGTCGAGCAAATCTGCCGTTCAGACGGCTTCGATCTTGTGATCGTGGCCACGAAGCACTATCAGGCCGTCGAAGCTCTGCGGCAATATCTGCCCGATGCAGGTGACGCGACGATTCTCCTGTTCACAGCGAACTGGGACGGGACGGAAGAAATCGACCGAATTCTGCCGAGGTCTTCCGCTCTCTGGGGTTACGCAAAGTCCAGCGGTGGCGTCGATGCGAAGGGCGTCCACGTGGTCACCGTGGACCCGGCGGTTCGCCTCGGAATGCTGGAAGGCTCCGATCCGGCCCGGTTCAAAGCCGTGGCGGCGATGTTCCACCAAGCCGGGTTCGTGCTGGATGTGAAACCGAACATCATCGAATGGCTCTGGGTGCACCACGCCATCAATGGCGCGGGAATCGGGGTCTGTCTCTGGGCGGGAGGGATCGCCGAGGCGACGCGAAATCCGCGGACGCTGGCGCTGGGTGTGCGGGCGGTGCGTGAGGCTCTTGCTGTGGTTGCGGCTCGCGGCGTTCAGCTCGAAGACTATCCCGACGCGCGAGGCGCCCTGAAGACGCCGACATTGCTCGCGTGCATCGCCGCCGCTGCAGGCGTCCGGCTCACGGAGAAGGGAAGGCGGCTTCTCGGAGCGAGCCACTTTTCCAACAGCGCGGAAGAGATGAAGCGGTTCTACTTCGATGTGCTCAACACTGGAGAGCGTCTTGGCGTGGCAGTGCCGAATCTGGCAGCGATGCGGGAGAGGATCGAGGCTTTTCCGGCTGTCCCGCCCAGGGAATAATGCGTAGCGCCCCTTGCCAATTGTCGATAGTCGAGGTATATTGTCGATAATCGAGTTATCGACCATATGCCAAAACCGTCAGATCTGCTGCAGGGCACACTCGATCTGTTGATCCTCAAGACGATCGCTCGCAAGCCTCTGCATGGGTGGGCTATCGCGAAGAGAATCCAGATTCTCTCCGGCGACATCCTCTCGGTCGGCCAGGGCTCCCTGTACCCGGCGCTGCACCGCCTGGAAAATCAGGGCTGGATCTGCGCGGAGTGGGTGGAGTCCGATCTCGGACGGCCCGCGAAGGTCTATTCTCTCAGTCCGCAAGGCCGGAAACAGCTTGAGCGCGAACTGAAAAGCTGGAGCCGGCTCTCTTCGGCCGTGCAGCTTCTCATCCAAAACGCCTGAGACGGGGAGTGTATGCGGATTATTCGGATCATCAAAAGGCGAGTTCGTTCATTGCTCCGCCAATCCAGTGCGGACGCCGAGCTTCAACGCGAAGTTGAGATTCATCTCCAGCAACTCATGAATGAGGCCATGGCCGCCGGCATGACCGAGGCTGATGCACGAGTTATGGCGTTGCGGGAGTTCGGGCCCATCGACCGAATCAAGGAGAGGTGCCGTGAGACTCGCCGCGTGAGCTGGATTCAGGATTTCGGGCAGGACTTACGCTACGGCGTTCGCATGCTGCGAGAATCGCCCGGCTTCACTGCTGTCGCCACGCTCACTCTCGCTCTGGGCATCGGCGCCAACACCGCGATTTTCAGCATCGTGGATGCCGTGCTCCTGCGGCCGTTCTCTTACCCCGATCCCAGTCAACTGGTCTTCGTGTTCGATGTCCCGCAAAAACAGCCGGACGCATTGTCAGCCTTGTCCTGGAGGGACTTCAACGAGTGCCGCGGCCATAACCACGTGTTCAGCGAAATGGCGGGAAATGCGTTTCACGACCTCACACTGACCGGCGCTGGCGAGCCGTCCATTGTGAACACCGCGGATGTGTCGCCGGAGCTCTTTCCTTTACTGAACGCGAAGCCGCTGGCGGGCCGGACGCTGTTGCCGGAGGACGGCAGGACAGGCGCGGCGGCCGTGGCGGTTGTGAGCGAAGACCTGTGGCGCAGCCGTTTCGGTTCCGATCCGAATCTGGTTGGCCGATCGATCACCCTCGACATGCGCTCATTCACCGTGGTTGGAGTCCTGCCCGCCAGCTTTCGCTATCCGGACGGTGCCCCCCGCCAGGACGTGTGGATTTCGGTCCTGCAGGACCCGTTGTTCGGCCCGTTGGCGTCGCAGCCCGGCGTGCCCCTGCTGGGCGTGATCGGCCGGCTCAAGCCGGGCGTCTCCGTGGAGAAAGCTCAGGCCGAGATGAAGAGCATGGGCGCGCGGCTGGCGAAGGCATTTCCCGCGGAAGGTTCGGGATTGGAGATCCGGATCAGGCCTTATCGAGAGGTAGTGGTCGGGAACCTCAGGTCCGCGTTGCTGATTTTGTTGAGCGCGGTTGGCCTGGTCCTGCTGATTGCCTGCGCCAATGTTGCGAACCTGCTTCTGTCGCGGGCCACGTCCCGGGGGAGAGAAATTGCCGTGCGCATCGCGCTTGGGGCGTCGCGCGCACGCATTGTCCGTCAATTGTTGACCGAGAGTGCATTGTTGGGGTTGGTCGGCGGAACTGCCGGTGTGCTTCTTGCGGCGTCTGCCGTCTGGAGTCTCCAGCGTTTTCTGCCGCCCGAGGTGGTTCGCATCGGCTCGATTCAGGTGGGAGGGCCGGTTCTGGCGTTTGCGCTGGCGGTGTCTTTTGCCGCAGCCCTGGTGTTCGGAGTGGCGCCGGCGCTCCTGTCCACCCCAACCACGCTGGAGGCGAGAATCAAAGAAGGCGGTGAGCGCACTGGCCAGCGAGGCGGACAGCATCTGCGGAACATCCTGGCGATCGCGGAGATTTCGCTGGCCATGGTGCTGCTGGTTGCGGGCGGCCTGCTGATCCGCAGCTTTGCGCGGGTGACGTCAGTGAATCCGGGCTTCGACCCGGAAAACGTCATCAAGGCGGAGGTTTCGCTTCCCCTGTTCGAATACTCGACGCCGCGGCAATGGACGGCTTTCGCCGGCGAACTGCTGACTCGTTTGCAGGCGCAGCCCGGATTGCAGGAGTCCGCTCTGGGGGCTCCGCTGCCAATGGATCGCCAGGGCGCGGCCAACTTCTCGTTCACCGTTGTGGGAAATCCCCCGCTTCCTCCTGGCAAGACCACCACTGCCGATTACGCCACGGTGAGTCCCGGCTATTTTCGTGTGATGCGGATTCCGCTGCTGCGCGGCCGTTTATTCTCCGCACAGGATGGGCCCTCGAATCCGGACGTAGCGATCGTCAGCGAAACGCTGGCGAAGAGGTATTTCCCGAACCAGGACCCGATTGGAAGGCAGATGCGATTTGGATTTCCGCCGGACAGCAATGTGCCACGCGAAATCGTCGGTATCGTGGGCGACGTGCGGGATGTGGCGCTCGGTCAGAAACCTGGCGAGATGATGTATGTGCCCTTCGCTCAGGCGCCCCTCTACGGCGGCGAGGTGGTCGCAAGAAGTTCGTTAAGCGCATCGAACGTGGCCGCGGCCATTCGGCAGGCCGTTCACTCGATCGACAAGGACCTGCCGGTGACCGATGTCGCGCCGCTCCCGGACGCACTCGGCCAATCGATTTCGCGGGAACGATTTCGCACGTTGCTTCTGGGCTCCTTCAGCGCGATTGCTCTCGTGCTTGCCGCGGTCGGGATCTACGGTGTGATTTCGTACTCGGCCTCGCAGCGGACTCACGAGATTGGAATTCGCATGGCCCTGGGGGCGCAGAGGCGCGACGTTTTGCGTCTGATTCTGGGACAAGGAGCGCAGCTCGCCCTGCCTGGTCTGGCTATTGGAGTCGCGCTGGCGCTCCCGCTCACGCGGTTCATCGCCAGCCTGCTTTACGGCGTCTCGACGAGGGATCCGCTGACATTGGGAGCCGTGGCCATCATTCTCTTCGGCGTCACATTGGCCGCCTGTTACATTCCCGCTCGCCGCGCCACGCGCGTCGACCCCATGGTTGCCCTGAGATACCAATGATGCGTCCGGCGCGCACGCGTACTCATCGCCTGCTGTCGCCGGTCGCTCCCCGCTTACTTTACCGTGCACGGCGCCGATGCCGTCACGCCCGCACGGCTCTGTCGCCGTTTCCGGAGACAGGTGACGGGCATGTCGGTCGCCGATGGTCGAACGAATCAATCCCGCGCTGCGGCGTCCGTTCCGTAAGTCCGAGAACAGCTCGGCAGCGGTCACGTCCGACGCGCCCGGGTGCTAATCCACTCGCGCACCGAACGGTGTCATGCTTTTCGCGAGAACCGTCTTTGGGAATTCCCCAGTGCCGCACAGGATGAAGGACCCGAAATCCTTGTACCAGTCGCCGTCGGGCGCCGAAGGACCGGACTCAACCCACGCTCTTAATTCCTCAAGATCACGCATACTGATTTGACGTTGCGCAACCCGCGCGAGAATGTGCTTCCAGAGCGGTCGCGGGAGGCTAGAGAAGCGGATCTTCGGCAATGGCGTCTGCTCCAAAAACAGCGCGGATCAGATCCTTGCCGGCTTCGTCTTTGCGATGCGGATCGGTCTCGGAAAGGAATCGGCGATAGCTGGTTCGGAGACTCCTGCGTGACTCCGCTTCTGCGTCCGCGCCACGTTGTGCCAAATGAACGAGTGCGCGGCTCATTGTAAGGTGATGCTTTCGGGCAACGCGCCGGACTTCCAGCGCGAGTTCAGCGGGAATGGTGACACTCTGGCGGACCGAGACTGCTCGTTGAGCGGATGCGTTTGCGCCCTTCGGCATGACCCTAGTTTACCATCTGCACCAGTGTGGTGCACACGACGCAGGCGCCGCGAACCGGAATCTGCTTCAGGCCCTCATCGCATCAGGAATCCGAGCCAGGGTCCGCAGGTGTACCCTATTAGAACCCTCTCGAGTTCAAGATCGTCGTTGTTCCATTCCGCTGCTTGATGATGCCGAGGTGTGGAGCAAGATAGACAACGGTTCGTTGCGGACCGCTCGCGTCGGACTCGTGGGCAATCCACGAAACCCTAATCCGCAGGCAGTGCTTGAACTCACCGGCAGGCAGGGTAAGCGTATCGTCTGTTGCTTCGACCACGTAGGTATGGCGATCCCCACGAAGCATCTGGTTCCAGGAGCCGCCAAGCGCCAGTGAGTGCGGGAACGTGAACCAGGTCTCCCCGCTCCATCCAAGCACCCAATCTGTACGATCCGTGCGGGCGACGAGTTTGTCCTTTTCGGCAACGCCATTCCGGGTTTGCGAGGTGAGAATGTTGTAGTTGTTGCCATCCGTCTTGACAAACTCGAACCGTTCCTCTGAGACGTAGGTGTTGTTGTTAACCTGAAACTTTTCCACCAATCGTGGACCAAGATCGAAATACTGGCTCTTCGGCCCGGCCGCATTACAGAATCCCGCGGCGAGCGCCGAAAGAGCCACGCATGCAAGCAATGGCCAAGACATCGAGTGGTACAACCATACGCCACATACACCGAACGCCCTCTCGATTCTGCTCGCTGGTGCCGCTCGGATCAGCTGTGGCGCCGTCATTCGGTCCTGCACTGCTCTCCCCGGCACTCCCCGCACGGGCAGATCGCCCGCAGGTGATCCCACGAGTAAATCCCCGCGCTGTGGCCGTCATTCCAGTAGATGCGCACGGCGTACTCGCCCACCTCTTCAATCCGTTCCATCTTCAGCGCGGGTTTGTACAGGGGGAAAGGCTCTTTCGCGGGCGACGAATAGTTGCTCTTCTGCGGCTCGGTGCCGTGCGCGCCGGTGCAGCCGGCGCAGGGGCACTCGTCGCGCAGCAAAGCAACCGAGTACTCGCTGCGATGGCCGTCGCGCCAGTCAATCTTAATGCCCTTCGATTTGGAAATGGCGATGTGCTCGGGGTCGGACTTCGCCACGGTTATTGCACGCGCTCCACGTCACGCACTCCGGGAATGCGGCGCACGGCGGCCAGCACGCGTTCCAGTTGCTTCTTGTCGCGAATCTCGATGGTCATCTCCACCACCGCGCCGTCACCGGTGCGCTTATCGTCCTGGCGCGCTTCGAGGCTGCGGATATCGCTTTGCTCATGGAACAGGACCGAAGTGAGCTGGTTGAGCATGCCCGGCCGGTCGTCGGTGTGCACCACCACTCTCACGTTGAACGGCTCGCTCACCGCGCGCGCCCACTCTACGTCGATCTTGCGCTCCACTTCGTACATCAGGTTCTGCACGTTGGCGCAATTGGTGGAGTGCACCGCGATACCCTTGCCGCGTGTCACGTATCCGACAATCGCCTCACCGCGAATCGGGTTGCAGCATTTGGCGCGATACACCAGCAGATCGTCCACGCCACGGACTTTGATGACCAGATCCTCATCGGATTTTTCTTCCGGCGTCGTGCGCGCCGGCGCGGGCTGCGGCTGCTCGGAAACTTCAGCCGGCACCTGGTCGGGTGCGATCTTCTGGAGCACCTGACGCGGCGAAAACCTCCCGTAGCCCAGCGCCGCGTGCAGATCTTCCACACGGCCGTAGCCGTACTCGGACGCCACCGCCTCCATCCCGGACTTCGTCACCTTGCTGAGGCTCACCCCCAGACGCCGCGCTTCGCGTTCCAGGAACCGCTGGCCGATCTCGATGGCCTTGGCGCGCTCAGTGGTGTTGATGACGTGCTTGATCTTGTTGCGAGCGCGCGAGGTCTTGGCGAATGCCAGCCAGTCCTTGCTGGGCAGATGGCCGGTGGCCGTGAGGATTTCCACCACCTCGCCGTTCTTCAGCGCGTACCTGAGCGGCACAATCCGGCCATTGACTTTGGCGCCAACGCAGGTGTTGCCGACGTCGGTGTGAATCGCGTAGGCGAAGTCCACAGGCGTGGCATCGCGCGGCAGCACGATTACGCGGCCCTTGGGAGTGAAGGCGTAGACCTCTTCCGGGTACAGGTCCACTTTGAGCGTGGACATGAACTCGCCGGGATCGCGCATTTCACGCTGCCACTCGACAAGCTGGCGCAGCCAACTGATGCGCTGATCGTCGAGTGCCGGGCCCTTGCGCCCCTCCTTGTATTTCCAGTGGGCCGCGATGCCGTCCTCGGCGATGCGGTGCATTTCTTCGGTCCGGATCTGCACCTCGAACGCCACGCCGCCGGGTCCCATTACCGAGGTATGCAGCGATTGATACAGATTCGGCCTCGGAATAGCAATGAAATCCTTAATGCGCCCAGGGATGGGATGCCATTCATTGTGGATCACGCCGAGCGCGGCGTAGCAGTTCTTGACCGAATCGGTGATGATGCGCAGGGCCATCAGATCGTAGACCTGATCGAGGCCGATCTTCTGCCGCTTGAGCTTCTGATACACCGACCAGGCCCGCTTCACGCGGCCCTCGACTTTGGCCGGTATGCCCTCGCGCGCGAGATTCACTTCCACGTCGTGCCTGATGCGCGCGAGGAACTCCTCATTCTGCTCCCGGCGCGATTCGATTTCGCGGGCCAGCTCAGCCCACGCCTCGGGCTCAAGATAGCGGAACGCGAGGTCCTCCAGTTCGCCGCGGATTTTGCCCATTCCCAGACGGTGCGCGATCGGTGAATAAATCTCGATGGTCTCCTGAGCGATGCGCTGCTGGCGCTCGGGCGGGAGGTTGCTCAGGGTGCGCATGTTGTGCAGCCGGTCGGCCATCTTCACCAGGACCACGCGAATGTCGGTGACCATGGCCAGCAGCATTTTGCGGACGCTCTCGGCCTGGCGGTCCTCGCGCGAGTAAAGCTTCAGTTTGCTCAGCTTGGTGACGCCATCCACGCAACGCGCCGCCTCTTCGCCGAATTCGCGGCGGAGCGTGTCGAGGGTGAGGCCGGTGTCCTCCAGCGTGTCGTGCAGCAGGCCGGTGAGCAGGCAGACATTGTCCATCTGCATCTCAGCCAGGATGAAAGCCACTTCGAGGGGATGGCTGATATAAGGCTCGCCCGAAGCGCGGAACTGTTTTGCGTGCGCCTCGGATGCCACGCGGTACGCCTTTTCCAACGCCGCGAGGTCGTCCTTTGGGCGTATCTCCCGCACTTTGGCCACAAGTTCGGCAAAGCGCCGGTCCTGCGCGTCCGTCAGCGCGATCGCCGCCGGAACCGGGGCAGGAACGGAAAGCCCGGACGGTGCGACTTCCGAGGGATGCATCTACTTAGAGGATACCGTCTGCGTCAACCCGCCGAAGAAAAGTCTCAACGTTTTGCCAGCCGGCGCAGTTATTCCTTACAGACGTGAGCAGTCCGGAGTTCATTCTCGGGATGAGCACTTTTGCGATGGAGGCGTCGGCCGATGTGCTCTCGCGGGCGCGGCGCGGCGACGAATCGGCGTTCGAGGAGCTGATGCGCCTGCATGAGCGCCAGGTGCTGCGCACGGCGTTGCGGTTGCTTGGCCGGCTGGAGGATGCCGAAGATGCCGCACAGGAGGTGTTTCTGCGGCTGTATAAGAATCTCCGCGGATTTGATGCGCTGGCGGAGATTCGGCCGTGGCTGTACCGGGTCACTGTGAATGTCTCTTACGACCTCGGCAGGAAGCGGCGGCGATTCGTGGCGGAGCTTCCTGACGAACTTCCCGTGGAGCAAACGCAGGAGAGCGACGTCGGCCTGGAGCAGCGGCGCGGGCTGCTGGCGGAGGCGCTGGCGTACCTGCCGGAGAAGGAACGGGCGGCGGTTGTGCTGCGCGAGATCGAGGGGCTGGACACCGCGGAAGTGGCGGAGATTCTGGGTTCCACGCCGGTGACGGTGCGGGCGCAGGTTTCAACGGGCCGGGCGAGGTTGCGCGAGATCGTGGCGCGGCT
>Ga0335078_10016443_pt1 | contig 10979 bp, 7 predicted proteins | sample Lox_Sample_32_FD_206711 | JGI IMG/M metagenome (GOLD analysis project Ga0335078, IMG submission 206711) | Soil microbial communities from Loxahatchee National Wildlife Refuge, Florida, United States - Lox_Sample_3.2 | ecosystem: Environmental > Terrestrial > Soil > Wetlands | place: USA: Florida... | reverse complement strand
GCCGCCGCTGAGGTTGGATACCTCCTGCTCATAGGCATCCTGCGTCACTAAAGGCGTGAAGTCCTCGTCTATCCTCACAGCCTTCGTGGGGTCCTCCACTAGGAATGTGAACCATCGTCCCAGCTCCTCGTTGAGTTCCCTGTTGGCCGCGGTGAGTATGGATATCTCCATCCTCTCCATAGAGACCTCAAAAAAGCCCTCCAGCCATGTGCAGTACTCCCTGAGGCTGTCAGCTCTTTTTTTGTTCCTCTCTATCTCTTTTTTCTCACCCAAATGATCCTCGAGGCTGCTTCGCAGCTGCTCCAGCCTTGCCTCGGTTCTGCTGCGCTCTGACTTGATGGCGTCCAGGCTCCTCTCGAGAGAGGATATCTCACGCTCATTCCTGTCGTACTCATCCTTTGCATCTTGGTAGCCGGCAGCTGCCTTCTTGGCATCCGCGATTTTTTCCTCAAGATCTTTCTTCTGGTTTTCAACCAACCCAAGGCTGCCTTCGTCCTCAGCCATCCTCTCCTCATTATCGTATATCCTGTCCTCGAGGTCCGTCATCATTCGGGAGTTCGACTCAAAAGTCTCGGCGAACTGCCTTGTCCTCTCGAGCTCCCTCATTTTTTTATTGATGTCATCCAAATCCTTGGCGATCTTATCCCTTGAGCGTGTTACCTCAGCAAGCTCCACACGGAAGTTGTCCGCATCCGCCTCAATGGGCCGCATACAGGTCGGGCAAACCTTCATCTTCAGCAGCTGAGTGTAGCTCTTGTACAGCTGGTTTACCTGCCCAAGGGCCTCGGTGCGAGCAGCAAAATCCGCCCTCACCTTCTGCAAATGGCTTTCTGCCTGAGCTGAGGTCATCGAGGCACTTACCATCCTATTGCGGATATCGCCCATTTGGGCTCTCAGCTTCCCGATTCTCTCCCTACTGGAGCCTACGCTTGAATTCAGTATCGACGCCCTGCGTGTCGTGTCCTCGAGTGAGCGTGAGAGTTCCGCCAATTTTTTTGCCTCTCCGGCCAGCCCTTCCAGTTTCGACTGGAGAATATCCCTGTCCGATCTGTAGCCGCTTAGCGATGCCTCCTCCTCGGCTATTTTCTCCTCCATCTCGCCCAGCTCGAACTCAGCCTTCGGGATGCCCGATTCTACCCTCTCCAGCTCCGCTTCGATCTCAGGCAGTTTCTTTGTGGACTCGAGCAGGAATCTCGCTCTTATTGCTAGAGTCTTTGAAAGAGCGTGCGCGTTATCCCTGGCGATTCTGTATTCCTCGAGCCTGAAAGCCTTCCTCAGCGTCTGGAGCCTCTGCTCGGGAGGCTGCGCAAGTATGTCCTTCATCTCCTCCTGCGGAGTGTAGATCGCGTACCTGAAAATGAGGCTCCTCGCCTTTGGGTCGAAGGGCTCATTGTATCCTAGGATCTTCAATACCGCCTCCTTCATCTCCTTTGGAGAGTAGCTTATCCTGCGGTTATCATGCTCAAGCCAGCAATCGTCCTGCTTTACCCCGCCTGCCACTATGGCCCCTTTTTCCAGGCTTGCCTTTTTGGACCTTACCAGCGAACGGTGAACCCTCACATCCTTTCCGCGGATGGCGAACTCAAGTTCCACCTCACCGATGTTCTTTCCCAAGCCTAGCAGCGTTGTGCCTTTCTCGTTTCCAAGCCCGAAGAGAGCGAACTCGATGGCAAGCAAGAGGGTCGATTTGCCGGAGCCGACGCCACCCTCGAAAAGTATTGAGCCTGGCGGGAGTGTGACCTCCCAGTCCTCGTATGTTCTTATGTTTTTAAGCCTGAGTTTTTTAAGAAGCATTGCACCCCTACCCTCCCGCTCCGGCTAACACCGCTGGCCCCACCCTCACTGCTCTATCAGCCTTTTCAAACCGAGTACGCGGATCGCCGCCTCGCTCATTCTTGACTCGTAAGCGTCCTGCGTCTCCCCCTCGAGCTTAGGTACTCTGAGCTGTGAGAGAAGCTCCTTGGCGATTTTGATGGAGCCCTCCTTCAATGAAGGCTCATTTACCTTTATGGTGCCCTCAAGCTCCCTTAGGACCTTCTCCTCTATTTCCAATGGCTCCTCCTTGGAGAAGGTTATCGCCTCAGCCTCCTTGGAGTGCAGCATGTTCCTGCTGAGGTGGAGGTAAAGGGCGCCTTTGCTCATCACGAGGCTCCTGAACGCATTAAAGTCGACGTCGCTCGTTTTCCCCGAGGCAAGCTCTCCTAAGACTTTTACGACCGCCACCTTGTCCTTAAGATCCTCCTTCTCCGCTATTTCATGCAGCCTGCTGTTCAGGGATGCCACCGGCATGCCGGTGGCGTCGACCTCAAGGTAAAGCCCTTTGAAGGGCGTCAAGTCTACAAAAGATGTGCTGACCTTTGCAGCCTTTCCGGTCACGGTTGCCTCTGCCATGATGAACCCCCTCTTCTCCCCCTTCACGGTAGCCTCCATGTCCACCCCCCACCCTGTGAAGAGCGGTCCCGGGAAGATCACCTTCATCCCTTTGTCCATCTCTATTCTCCTGTGGATGTGGCCCCCTGCGTAGTAATCAAACCCCTTCGGCAGATCACTGGAGGCGATGCCCTCATACTTCTCCCCCTCCTTCTTTACCTCCTCAATGCCGGAGTGGAAAATGAATATCTTGAATCCCTGAAGCGACGAGAGGTACTCCCTGTCCAGGTTGATGAAAGCTTCCCTCTCAAGCGAAACCCTCCTTCCCGAGATTCCCGTGAGCACAGCTCCGCTCCTCTCGTCCTTTACAATCTCCGGCCTTAGCAAACCGTTCATTGTAGATGGCTTGCCGACCCTCACCACCATGCCAGCCGCCTCAAGGATGTCTATTATCGAGGTAGAGTTTGGCGAGAAGTCATGGCTCCCGTACACTACGTAGATCTTCCTTCCTGTCTTCACGAACCTCATGAACGCCTCTACAGATTCCTTTACCACGCCAAGATCGGGCACGTTGACATGGAAAAGATCTCCTGCAATTATAAGGAAGTCGACGTCCTCCTCTATGCACCTGTTTATTGCCTCCTCAAGCGTCCCTATCTCAAGCTTCTTGAGGACGGGGTCTGAGGTCGCACCAAGGTGCAGATCCGCCATGTGGCCGAACTTGACCGTTTTTGATTTTGACAGTGAGGCCGACAATGGAACAAGCTCCATCCCGAGGATCTATGCGGTCAGAAATATACCTGCTGGGCGCTCTTCTTTGCTCTGTTTTTTTCTGCTTCATGGGTTTCTGCTGCCACCAGCTCCTCGAAGAGCGGGATGTATATTGGAACTGGGAATTTTGAGAAAATGGAGCTGACTATGGCCTCGCCCTTTCCGAGGCCCGCTATCAGCTGGTCATAAGCAGTAAGGTCCTGGCAGGCGCTCTCAATAAGCCTCCGCCTCTCCTGCGCCATCTCGTTCCCCATGATGATTTTTGTCCCTATATTTGCGAGTATCTCGTCAGGAATCACCGATACCATCTGAGTGACTGCCAGGAGTCCAATCTTGAACTTCCTCCCCTCCCTTGCGACCCTTCCGAAAATGTTGTCACCGTAGCTTTCTCCGAGGACTCTAGGAGCCTCCTCCAGCACAACCCCTATCTGTGGCTTCGAGCCAAGGAGCCCCTCATCCCTGTATCCCTCGTATCTGCGGAAAATATCGCGCATCACGGCGCTTATGAGGATCATTCCCGTATCGTCGGGTATACATGAGCCGTCGATAAGCACGGTCTTGCCATCCTCAAGCGCCTGGGCCATGTCCTTCGTTGTGTTTTCGCCCATTGTCTCCAGATCAAACACCTTGTCAGTGCAGTAGGGTGCCCCGTCCGTCTGTGCGCCCGTCCTCATTTTGAAGAGGTTGCCCAACTTCCTCCTCAGCGCATATATTGTCGTCAGGCTGATTCCCTTTCTTTCATACTCCTTGTCCTTGGAAGGGTCATCGGTGAGCAGTTCCTTAATCCACTCCCTATCGGTCTCCCTGAAGCATAGATCGAGAGCTCCCTTCTGAGCTTCAGTAAGGCTAACTACGCCTCTCAGGTCCTGCGGCTTTAGCGACTTCAAATTTACCGTAAGCATCCTCCCTCCCGGAGGCGGATTCACTGAGTAATATACCAGAGACCTTCCGGCGTTCAGGTGTGACCCGAGACCCTTGCTTGTGCCGTGACCAAAGTACTCGTTGTGCACATCCAACACCAAAATGCCGAAGTTGTCGTGTTTCATGGCGTCCCAGAGCATTACCTTTACCAGGTTTGACTTTCCCCTACCTGTTTGGGCGGAGACCAAGGCATGATGGGAGAAGAGCTCGCTGCCGTTAACATAATAGTTATAATCGAGGCATTTGCTGCCGCTTCTGATTTTCCCAACTAAGATCTCGCTCTCGGGTTTTTCCAGAAAGGAAAAATCTTCACTCTTTATTTCCCGCACCTTCGATAGGAATGGAGGTATGGAACGTGGGGACTGTGCCTTTTCTTTTTCCTCTCCATTCCCCTCCCTTCTTATCACCTCTATCAGAGGGTTTATCGTCACTTTTCTGAAGATGCGGAGGTCTTTCTCGGGTATTTCCACATTGGGGTTCTGAGATTCAAGCATGCTGCCGGCACTTGTGAAGAGCCTATCCTCGTCGACCAGAGCGCCGTATTCAAGCTGTGATACAAGGTACAGGTACCGCTTATTGCCCTCCTCCACGGCCACCATGTCACCGAGCTCCAGGCCGACCCCTTTTTTCTCTCTTATAATCAGATTTATGTTGTTACCGCCCACAATCTGGCCGACTATCATATGAGTGCACCCGGAATTTTATTTATTTCAATAGTTTTGAACTTTTTTCCCATTCATCTCAACTGATCCAATATTTCATGACCTGTCAGTGCCCTTTCCGTCTGTTCCAGCCTTTTAGCTTCTTCAGGGCGCAACCTGTCGAGGACAAGGTCCCTTATATGCATCGACTCCTCCCATCCGACCTTTGCGTATGTGTGTGCATCGATGAGCGCGTAGGGGTAGCCAGGATAGGCAAAGTATTTGGAGTTTGCTTGAAGTGCGCCCACGAGCCGGGCAAGATCGCTCTCCGCGGTCTCTTTGTACACATCCAGGCGATACGCCCTGTCAGCCTCGTCATGGAGCTTGATGAAATTTACGATTGCATTATGAGTCCACTCGTCCGAGGTCCCGATTTTTATAAGCCATTTCTTCAGGTTTCTCTTTTCTGCCATTACGTCCAAAAGTCCGGCTACGGGATATCCGTCGTCTGTATAAATCGTTGAGGTTTTCGAAAGCCCTGCCAGAATAATCCCACTTGAGCTGGTCTCCTGGTATATATCGTTTGCAAGGTTAGCCTCTTTGGGGAAGCCAGTCTGCAGGGCGCCGTCCATTAATATGAAGTCCGCGCCGCATCTGAGGGCCGACCTCACGAAACACCACTCACAGAACCTTCGCGCGAGTGAGGACGCCCTTTCCAAATCCCCCCTGAGTTTGCCAACGCGAAACTCTTCATCGGCCGAATCCACCTTTGGGATCTCGACATCACATTCGCCTTGGACTGGATAGATCTCGGTCTGAAAAAACACATTGCTCCCTTCGGTCACGGTGCTCGTCCTTGAAATAAATGTGACACGCTCGCAGAGGGAAAGCTTGTTCATACCGTCGAAACTATTGCAGTAAGCGCGGTTTAGCATAAACACCTCGCACGGAGTTCTGAGAATTGTGCAGGATCCTCCGTCTATAGCGGATATTGTGCCCCACTGCTCACCCTCCATCTCGGAGATCTCCCTGAATAATCCCGGCTCCACAATCCCGTTGAACCCATGGACGGTCGTCTTTTCTGGAAAATTGAGCCTTTTGCCTACCGCGCTGGCTATGCGATCGAGATAGCTATCCTCGCCCACAGTGAGTTCACGCCCAGTCCATCTATCCATAGAGGAGGCTTTTAAACCAAACATAAATGATCGAACCGATGCCAGTGCAACCCGCCGCTGGCGCCACAAGTAACTATTTATAAGAGTGTTAATGAAGGCTTTTACTTGATTTGGATGGCAAGACTGTCCGAACGGCATATTAAGAAGATTGAAAAAGAGACCTCCTTGCAGTTTTCCCACTCAAATCCCGACAAAGGTGATTGAATTGTTCTGCCCAAAATGTGGTGCTCAACTTCCTGACGACGCTACCTTCTGCATGAAGTGTGGCACTAAAATAGCGCCCTCCCCCGACCAGCAGGCGGGACAGGCGGCGCCAAAGCCGGCGGCGCCAGCCGGACCGATTTTAGCCCCTTCTGGAGCTACCTCTTTAAAGTGCCCGAGCTGTGGCGCACCTATCGCGCCGAAGTTTGGCGAGATGGTGATAACCTGCGAGTACTGCGGCTCAGGCATAACTCTCAATAATGATGGTTGGAGGAGCATACAAAAGCAGACTATGCTCCCTATTGTATTCACCGAGGAGCAGACCGTCGCCAAAATACACGACCTCATGGATAAGGGGCTGTTACACAGGCATCTCCAGGAATCCTCGACATGCGAGGAGATGAGCCTGAGCATGGTTCCGTACTGGATCGTCCAGGTTTCTGCACGAACTTCCGTCGTGGTTCAAGATGTAGCAACCCAAACCGCGCAAACCGCCACCACCGCCGCACTGCTTGGCGTGATTCTGGGCGGGGCAATGGGTGGAGGCGGCGGGAGGGGGATGGGCGGTGGCAGGAGGAGGCTATTGTCAAAGATCCCGAGTTTGAAGCTTCCGGCTCTTGGGACGTCCTTTTTAAGTTTGGGAGGGCTAGGCGGGGCAGGTGGTCCCTCAAGGGTTAACTTTTATGGTCCGCGCATGGGTGGCGGTGGCGCCAACCAGAGAACGTACGATATGGCAGGTAACTATAACTTCCCGATAGTGGCGCTTAAGGCATTAAACGAGTACCAGCCAAAAAGCTACCAGTTCAAGCTTGACAAAAGGACGCTGTTCGATGTCTCAAAAATACCCAAGGGCACGAAGATCCTGAACGGTGATGTGGGCGAGGAGGCTGCCAAGTACCAGGCTAAGGCGCTCGTCGACCAGCTGCAGTCCGAGAAGGCACACGCGCAGTATCACATGATTCAACAGCTGCACAGCCAGATTGATGTATCCGATGCCGAGTTGCTCCATGCCCCAATATGGTTCGCGCGCTACGACCATAAAGGCAGCAAGATAGTCCTTGTTGTCGACGGTTACTCCGGCGATGTGATAAATAGCATAGGGCTCTAGGAGGATTCGAAAATTATCGTTCCATGCCTCGGATCCTTCCCTTATCTTTTTCAGAACAAACAAAGGAATATAGGTAAGTAGATTTCCGAATATACCTGAAAGATGATCGAATTGTCCCAAGATTCACAAAATCCTCAAAATCCGGCCCCGAACAGTCAGGGCCAGAGTCAAGCCCAAGGTCAGGGCAATCCTGATATCAGGAAGCAGGTAGAGGAGAGCCGGGGCTTCCAGAAAAAGCTGGAGCTGCTTATCCCTGGTCTCCGAAATTACAGGACGCTCGAGGACATCCGTGTTGCCGATCGCATGCTGCGTGACCAGGTTGCCAACAAGCTAGATCAGGCGAAGGAGAATCTTTCAAACCTGCGGCAGCAAATAGCAGCAGCCGGCGATTACACAAACCTGACCTCTGTGGGGTCCCTCATTGCTCAGATTCAGCAGCTTGGAGGGCAGGTTCGTTACGCGCAGCAGGGCTACTCAGGTTGGGTCGCCACGATAACCATGAACGCGGATAGGCTGAACCAGCTTTACGAGTACGACTATAACTTCGTCAGCGCGGCTTTCCAGCTTACTGACTCGACCTCGCCATCGGCGCTCGTTTATGACCCGTCTGCCTCCGCGTCAATTCAGACGGGGTTATCAAAGGTCCGGACAGCGGTCAATGACTTCAAACAAAAATGGACCGTCAGGGTTCAGGCAGTGCAGGGCGTTCTGATGAAGGAGTGATAAATCATGGGATTCTTCAAGAAGAAAAGCGATATTCCGCCTACAGGGGGTAGCACATTCGGATCAATCACGATCAACTGGGAGGACCAGTACAAAAGAGACAACGTGATGTGGAAGGTACCGCGGAACATAAGGCTTAACGACAACATAGTCGTCAGGGAGGACGAGATCGCCGTCTTCTACAGGGACGGCAAGGTTTTGACCTACTTTGACCAGCCGAACAGGTACGCCTTGACTGACATCAACGCTCCGATCGTCGGCAGTCTATTGAAATATTTCACGGGAGTCCAGCAGCAAGCCGAGGTCTACTATCTGCAGAAAAGGTACATGGACGGCAAGTTCGGCAGCACGCAGCCTTACCAGTTCACTGACCCAACGTTCGGGATAGTCAACCTGCGCGTTTACGGCGAGTACAGGTGGCGTGTTTCATCACCAGAAAATTTCATCAACCAGTTTGTCGGCACCTTCAATGCCCAGACCTCAGAGGAAGTTGAGGCAAGGCTGAAGGAGCAGATGGTGATTTTAATCTACAACGCGATGGGGAAGATGAAGGCACAGGGGCTCAAGGTTACCGATCTGGCTGCAAACCTGACAAATATAGAGCAGGCAGTCCTTGCCATTGCCCCTGACAACATAGGGCAGTACGGCGTTGAGATAAACAAGATCTCGGGGCTTACAATCAGCCTTCCGGATGAGGTTCAGAAAGCCATAGATACGCGCTCACAGATGCAGGTGCTAGGCGTAAACTACATCCAGTACCAGGCAGGACAGGCGATGGTGGACGCCGCCAAGAACCCCTCGGGGGTAGCTGGCGTCGGGGCTGGATTGGGTGTCGGCATCGGAGCTGGCGCCGGCGTTGGGTATGCCATGGGCGGTCAGTTAGGCGCCGGGATGGCGGGCCAGCCCACAAAGACATGCCCCAACTGCGGCTCCATAATTCCCGCAAACAATACGTTTTGCCCCAACTGCGGTGCTGAACAGTCGCGTCCGGCGACGCCAGTGAAGATTACGTGTCCCAACTGTGGTGCGACTGTCGCTGAGGGCCAGAAATACTGCCCCAACTGCGGCGCGAAGATTGAGCCGAAGACTGACGCGCCCAAGAAGACGTGCCCGAACTGTGGCACCATTGTCACGATGCCTTCCAAGTTCTGTCCAAACTGTGGCAAGCCGCTTGATGGATCAAAACAGCCGACGTAGCGTCACACATCCGTTCTGATGGCGCTTACAGCACTGATGTAGTCGCGGCTTGGCTGCGCTAGTCTTAAGGATGCCCCCGCGACTCATCATCAATATTCGGGCGAGAATTTTGTGGTTCCCTTATCCATCAAAATCGCGCTGCATATCAATCGAGCCGTTTGGTTAAGAAAGGTAGTATCGACATCCTGATCTAGAATAATTCATATCCAATTACGAACAACAATATCCAATGTGGCATAAACCGGGCAAGGCGCTCTGGCCAACTCTCGGCTTGATTAAGTGAAGGAAACTGCCAGCAAAGCGATCGTTACCGATAGTAGCCACACAACTGCTACCAGAAACTTTTGCTCTTTCTCCATACGCAACACCTTTTCATTTTTTTATGTTCGACTGCCGTCAGGCGTGCCCTAATCTGTTCTAAGTTATATTTGTAGTTTGTGTGTTCAAAGCTTATACACTTATTTTAGTTGGGCTTTTAATGAGTTCCGAAAAGCTGAACTTTCAAGGTTGTCGGTTCGATTCCCTTCATAAGTTTGTTGGCTTAAACCCGTTTTTTAACAAATTACCCCAATGCCTCCGCCTTGCCTTGGTGAACCGTCGCAAGAAAAATTGCTGCGGGACAAAACTCATTGGCAATGGTCACACCAAAAAAGCAGTGAATGTTTAGCAAAAACGACAAAAAACAAACAACATCCAGATTAAAAGCAGGAGACACCTACGATTGTTTTTATAGTCTGCCTGAGATAGAGACTGCTGATCCCTTTGTCAGCCCGCATATTCTTTATAGGTCACACATCGATTGACCAGATAAAAAATAAGAATGGTACAAAGGAGCAGGCAGGGGGAGCTGCGCTCTATGCTGCGTTCGGCGCCCGGACCATCTGCAATGAAGTTGGAATCGTGACCGCTGTGGGCGATGACTATCCCTTCCGCGACGTCTTTAAAGACTTCGAAAGCACGGTGAAGTTCGTCAAAGGCAGCAGCACCCAGTTCATGATAAACTACGACGAGGACTGGAATGCGTCATACAAATCTCTCTCCATAGGATCAGGATCAAAAATAACCACAAGGGATATCCTTGAAGTTTTGGGCAGGGGGGCAAAAATCATCCATCTCGCACCCATGAACCCCCCCAAGGTAGTCAAAATGGTAAGATCCATAAAAGCGCGCAGAGGCGGCGATCTGCTGCTTTCAATAAACTCCAACATCCATTACATGGACGTAAAGTCGAACAGGAAGGCCATATTGGAGGCGGCCGCGCTCGCCGATATTTTTATCCTGAATGACGAGGAGCTTCACGCCCTCACAGGCATCGAGGTTGTATCAAGTGCCATAAAGGCAGTCAAAACGAAGATGCTTGTTTTAACGTTGGGAGAGGTCGGAACTATCGTTTCCTCACCGGAGTGGACGGAGTTCATACCGGCGCTCGCATGCGTTACCAAGAAACCCATCGATGTGACAGGGGCTGGGGACACATGGTCAGGAAGTTTCCTAGCCTCCTACTCAATCACCAAGAGCTGGATAAAGGCGGTCTCCTTTGCCTCCGTAATATCAGCAATAAAATGCACGGGTTGGAATTTTGAAAAAATACGATCATTGAGATTCGAAAACGTCGAGGACATTTATGATTGGGCGGTTGCCCGCAAGGAAAAAGGGCGGCAACTGACCCTATCGGACGCCCTGCGAACGCGCAGGGAAGGTTGATTTGAGCGGCGACTTTAATAGACGATCCGCCCAGACATGACTGCCGTCGACTGTAGCCGAGAGCCAGGAACTGCTAGGGCGATCCAATCTACCAGCCCGTTTATCCTCTCACTATTTTCTTCTTTCTGCCAACTCCCTATAGACGTCTGCTATTTTGACGCCTTTCAT
>Ga0335078_10016441_pt1 | contig 10979 bp, 12 predicted proteins | sample Lox_Sample_32_FD_206711 | JGI IMG/M metagenome (GOLD analysis project Ga0335078, IMG submission 206711) | Soil microbial communities from Loxahatchee National Wildlife Refuge, Florida, United States - Lox_Sample_3.2 | ecosystem: Environmental > Terrestrial > Soil > Wetlands | place: USA... | reverse complement strand
GAGGAGATGCACGAGCGCCTCACCGTCGAGGAGGTGGATCGGATCCTGGGGGGCCTCAAGTGAACGAGATCTTCGTCCTCACGAAGCGCTGGCCGAAGAAGGACCCGTCCCTCGCCGGCTACCGGGCCGACGGCGGGTACCGCTCCCTCGAGAAGGCGCTCTCCATGAAGCCGGAGGAGATCGTCGAACAGGTGAAGATCTCGAACCTGCGCGGGCGCGGAGGCGCCGGCTTTCCCACCGGCGTCAAGTGGACCTTCCTCCCCAAGGACGTGCGCCCCCGCTACCTGTGCGTGAACGCCGACGAGTCCGAGCCCGGCACCTGCAAGGACCGCTACGTCATCGAGTTCGACCCGCACTCCCTCCTCGAGGGCATCGCCATCACCTGCTACGCCCTCGACATCCACCTCGCCTACATCTACATCCGGGGCGAGTTCGCGAAGCAGGCCCGGGCGCTCGACCAGGCGCTCGCGGAGGCCCGCTCCGCTGGCCTCATCGGGCCGAAGCTCGCCGGCCGGGACTTCGCGCTCGAGGTCCACGTGGCCCGGGGCGCCGGCGCCTACATCTGCGGCGAGGAGAGCGCCCTCATGGAGTCGCTCGAGGGCAAGAAGGGCTATCCCCGCTTCAAGCCGCCCTTCCCTGCCGTCGTCGGCCTGTGGGGAAAGCCCACCATCATCAACAACGTCGAGACGCTCGCCAACCTCCCCTGGATCGTGGAGCACGGGGGGGCGGCCTTCGCCGCCCTGGGCACCCCCAAGTCGGGCGGCACCCGGCTCTTCTGCGTCTCCGGGAACGTGAAGCGGCCCGGCATCTACGAGAAGCCGGTCCACTACAACCTGAAGAAGCTCATCTACGAGGACTGCGGAGGCCCACCCTCCGGCCTCCCGGTGAAGGCGGTGATCCCCGGCGGCTCGTCCTCGCCCGTCCTCCGGGGCGACGAGATCGACGTCTCCATGGAGTTCGATGCCCTGAAGGCCGCCGGCACCATGGCGGGCTCCGGCGGCGTCATCGTCATGGACGAATCGGTGTGCATGGTGCGGGCGCTCTCCCGCATCGCCATGTTCTACGCGGAGGAGAGCTGCGGACAGTGCACCCCCTGTCGCCAGGGCACCCCCTGGATGGAGCACATCCTGGAGAAGCTCGAGCGCGGCGAGGGCACGCGGGCGGACGTGGAGCTGCTCGAGCAGCTCCCCGGCAACATCATGGGCCAGACCATCTGCGCCCTGGGGGACGCCGCGGCCATGCCGGTGCAGAGCTTCGTGAAGAAGTTCAAGCAGGAGTTCCTCGATCACGTGGAGCGCCGCGGCTGCCCGAAGGGCGCGAAGGCCTGGGGCACGCACCGGGACACCCGGGAGGCCCTCATCGGCGGGGTCCGGCAGTAGGGAGAGCGAGACCATGGGCGACAAGGCCGAGGTGGTTCTCTTCTGGGTGTTCGCGGGCCCGCTCATCGCGTCGGCGGCCGGGGTCCTCATGGCCCGAAACCCCGTCCACGCGGCCATGAGCCTGGTGGCCGCCTTCTTCTGCCTCGCGGGCATCTACGTCCTGCTCACCGCGCACCTCATCGCCTTCCTGCAGATCATCGTCTACGCCGGCGCCATCATGGTGCTCTTCCTCTTTGTCATCATGCTCTTGTCGCTCTCCGACGAGGAGCTCGGGGTCGACCGGATGAGCGCCATGAAGTGGGCGGGGCTGGCGGGCGGCGCCGCGCTCCTCTTCCTCGTGGTCCAAGCCATCGCCGAGAGCGGCGGCGCCGGGTGGCAGCGGGTCGGGGCCGACTACGGCACCGTCCGCGCCGTGGGCCGGATCCTCTACACCCAGTACCTCCTCCCCTTCGAGGCGACGAGCGTCCTCCTGCTCGTGGCCATCGTCGGCGCGGTGGTGGTCTCCAAGAAGAGGATCTAGAGCCATGGTGCCGGTCAATTACTACCTCGCGCTGGGCGCGGTCCTCTTCACCATCGGGCTCGCGGGCGTGCTCGTGAAGCGGAACGCCATCATCGTCTTCATGAGCATCGAGCTCATGCTGAACGCCGCCAACCTCACCTTCCTCGCCTTCGCGCGCCAGTCCGGCAACCTCTCCGGCCACGCCATCGCCTTCTTCGTCATCGCCGTGGCCGCCGCCGAGGCGGCGGTGGGCCTCGCCATCATCATCGCCATCTACCGGAGCCGCGGGACGGTGGCGGTGGACGAGGTGACCGGGCTGCGCGACCCGTAGCCCGCTGCCGCGATGACGCGGCGCGCGCGGCAGGGTAAGCTCGCCCGGCATGCTCGCGCGCTGCGCTCACTGCCAGAAGACCTTCGAGACCGACCACTTCGGGGTGCAGGGCTGTCCCCACTGCGGCCAGCAGGTGCACCTCGCCGAGCCCGGGGCTCCGGCGCCGCAGCCGCCGCCGGCGGCCGGCGGCGCACCCCCGCCCTGGGAGGGCGGCCGGGCCGAGCCCGAGGCCCCCCCCGCCCCCTTCGCGCGCCGGCGGGAGCTCGGGTTCCTCCGCTCCTGGCTCGACACCTGGAAGCTCGCGGCGCTGCAGCCGGCCGAGTTCTTCCGGGCCGTGCGCATCTCCGACACCGGCTCGGCCCTCCTCTTCGGGGTGGCCACCCTCACCGTCTCGAGCTGGTTTCAGACCTTCTACACGGCGCTCATGGGCGCCGCCACCCGCGGCATGGTGGAGCAGATGCTCCGGCAGCTGCCCCAGGCCGGGGAGTACCAGAGCGCCTGGGTGCTGCGCTTCGTCTCCGGCGGGAGCGCGCTCGCCATCGTGGCCCGCCTGGCCGGGGCCCCGCTCCTGGCGCTCGCCGGCCTCCTCATCTCCGCGGGGGTCTTCCACGTCGTGCTCCTCGCCCTGCGCGGGGCGCCCCGCGGCTTCGACGCCACCCTCACCGTCGTCGGCTACGCCTCCGCGGCTCACATCATCGGCGCCGCCCCCGTTCCCTTGCTCGCGAACCTGGTGGGCTTCGTCTGGTACCTGGCGGTGGTGGCCATCGGCCTGGCGCAGGCCCAGCGCATCTCCTCGGGAAAGGCCTGGACCGCCGCCGTCCTGCCCTTCGGCCTCTTCTGCCTGTGCTGCTGCGGAGGAGTGGCCGTTCCCCTCATCGCCGCCCTGGGGCGCCACTGAGGGGGACTCCTTGGGGCTCGCCTGGCGGAAGACCGAGCGGGTGGGAGTGCCGGAGCTCTTCGCGCTCCTCGGGCTCGCCTCCTTCCTCGCCGCCCGGGCGCTGCCGCTGCTCTCCCTCGTTCCCACCTGCCCGTTCCGGGCCGCCACCGGGCTCCCCTGCGCCTCCTGCGGCATGACCCACGCCCTCGTCCACCTGGCCCGGGGAGAGCTGGCCTCCGCCCTGCGCTCCAGCCCGCTCGGGGCGGCCCTGGCCGGCTCGGCCTGGCTGTACGCGGCGCTCGACCTCGTCCGCTGCGCCCTCCGGCTCCCCTGGCCGCTCCTGCCGGAGCCGGTGCTGCGGGCCGCCGCGCGGGCCGGCCTGGCCGCGGTTGCCCTCAACTGGGCGTGGCTTCTGTGGCGGGGGACGGCATGAGGCCCGCGGCGAGCCCGGAGCGGCGCAGGTGACCCCCGCGGCCCTCGGCCTCGTCTTCGTGGCGGCGGGCTACCTGCTCGGCTCCATTCCCTTCGGCTTCTTGCTCGCCCGCCGCCTGGCCGGGGTGGACGTGCGCCGCACCGGCTCCGGCAACATCGGGGCGACGAACGTCTCCCGCGCCGCCGGCCGCAAGCTCGGGGTGCTCACGCTCGTTCTGGACGCGGCCAAGGGAGGGATCCCGGCGGCGGCGGCGGCCGCGGCGCTCGGGAGCCCCGGCCAGCCGGGCCCGTGGGCCGCGGCCACCGGGCTCGCCGCCTTCCTCGGCCACGTCTTCCCGGTCTGGCTCCGCTTCCGGGGAGGGAAGGGCGTCGCCACCGCCTTCGGCGTCTTCCTGGCGCTCTCGCCGGTGGCCGCGCTCTTCGCGCTTTTGGCCTTCGCCGCCACCTACGGCGCCACCCACATCGTGTCGGTGGGCTCGCTGGCCGGCGCCACCGCCGGCACGCTCTCCGTCGCCGTCCTGGAGCGGGGCGACAGCCCGATCACCCGGACCGCGCTCGCCATCCTCGTGCTCGTGGTGGCACGCCACCGCACGAACCTGGCGCGGCTCTGGCGCGGGGAGGAGCGCCCCGCCCGGAGGGGATAGCTACACGTTCGGGGTGGCGCTCACCTCGCCGGCCGGGCGCACGAGCACCTGGCGGGGCTTCACCCCGTTCGCCGGCCCGACGACTCCCTCCCGCTCCATGCGCTCGATGATCTTCGCCGCCTTGTTGTAGCCGAGGCGCATCTCCCGCTGCAGCTTCGACACGGAGACCTCCTCCATGCGGGAGACGAGGGAGAGCGCCTCGTCGTACACCGGGTCGTCCTCGTCCTCCTCCCGGCGGGCGTCCCCGGCGCCGTCGCGGGCCTTCAGGATGGAGTCGTCGTAGACCGGGCGCCCCTGCTTCTTCAGGAAGCCGACCACCCGGTTGATCTCCTCCTCGGAGACGAAGGCGCCCTGGACCCGCGTCACCGGCTGCGTGGCGGTGAGCACGAGCATGTCGCCGTCGCCGAGCAGGGCCTCGGCGCCCGGCCCGTTGATGATGGTGGTGGAGTCGTGGCGCGAGGCCAGGCGGAAGCTGATGCGGGCCGGGAAGTTGTTCTTGATCATCCCGGTGATGACGTCGGTGGAGGGGCGCTGCGTGGCCACGATGAGGTGGATGCCGGTGGCGCGGGCCTTCTGGGCGAGGCGGGCGAGGGAGATCTCGACCTCCCGCGGCGCCGTCATCATGAGGTCCGCGAGCTCGTCGATCACCACCACCATGAAGGGCAGCTTTCGCGGGGCCTTCCGCTCCTCGGCGTCCCCGGCGGGCGGCTCCACCGGGTCCTCGTAGGCGCTCCCGGCCGCGGGCTCCTCGCGGGCGAGCCGCGCCGCCGCCTCTTCCTCGGTCTCCCCCGCGCTGAAGTCGACGACGAGGAGCTTCTTCTGCGGCAACAGGTCGGGCTCGTCGAAGCTGCGCCGCCCCTCGGCGCGGAGCTTGTCCACCTTGGCGTTGTAGGACTTGAGGTCCTTGGAGCCGGTGTCGGCGAGGATCTGCGTGCGCCGCTCCATCTCGTCCACCGCCCACTGCAGCGCCCGCGAGGCCTTCTGCGGGTCGGTGACCACGGGCAAGAGGAGGTGCGGGATGTCCTCGTAGATGGAGAGCTCCGTCATCTTCGGATCCACCATGATGAGGCGCACCTGGTCCGGGGAATGCCGGTAGAGGAGCGAGAGGATCATGGTGTTGAGCCCCACCGACTTGCCGGCGCCAGTGGTGCCGGCGATGAGCAGGTGCGGCATGCGCTGCAGGTCGACGCAGTAGGGGATCCCCTCGATGTTCTTGCCGAGGGCGAGGGGCAGGATCCCGGAGGCCCGCGCGAAAGCCTCCGACTCCACCACCTCGCGCAGGTAGACGGTGGCGCGGTCGTGGTTCGGCACCTCGATCCCCACCACCCCCTTGCCGGGGATGGGAGCGATGATGCGGATCCGCGTCGCCGACAAGGCCATGGTGAGCTCCTTGTCGAGGTTCTCGATGCGGGAGAGCTTCACCCCGGCCACCGGCATGAACTCGTAGAGCGTCACCACCGGACCCGGACGGATGTGCCGGATGGCCCCGTCCACCCCGTGCTGGCGGAGCGTCGCCACGATGACCTCGGCGGTCTTCTGCATCCCCGACTCGTCCAGCTCTCCCTTCACGGCCTCGTGCTTGTCGAGGAGCGAGACCTGGGGGAGCTCGTAGACGTCCCCGGCCTGCGTGAAGGCGAAGGCGGGAGCCCCCTTCTCCTTCTTCTTGCGGCCGCGCTCCAGCATGGCCGGGGAGAGCACGATCTCCGGCTTCTCCCCCGGCTCGGGTGCGTCGGGGGCGGCCACCACGATCTCGGGCCGCTCCGCCCCCTCTTCCCTCTTCTCGCGCCGCCGCCGGCGCGGCGGCGGCTCCTCCTCCGCCCAGGCCGGGTCCTCGCCCCCGGGGGCCCGGGCGCGCTCCTCCGCGAGCAGGTCGGCCATGGCCCGACCCTCCGCCTCGGCCTCCTCTCCCGAGGCCTCGACGAGCCCTTCGCCGCGGCGGGGGCGCTCCGCCTCCTCCGCGGCGCGCCTCTCGGCGACCGCTTCCCGGTGGCGCTCGAGGGCCTCTGTGAGCCTCACCCCGACCCAGTGGTAGGCGGACCGGAGCCACCGGTAGAGAGAGGCGGCGAGCTCCGGGACCTTCACGTCGGTGGCCACGATGAGGGCCACGAGCGCGGCGGCGCCCACCACGAGCGCGGTCCCCACCGCCGAGAAGAGCGCCTCGGCGCGCGTGCAGAAGAGCCGCCCCAGCGCGCCCCCGGGCGGGAAGCTCGCCTCCGTGCGGCCCGAGAGGAAGAGGTCGGAGAGGGTGGCGAGCGAGGCGGCGAGCACGGCGTGGGCGGCCGCTCCCACGAGGGTGAGGCGGGGCGCCTGTCCCCGGAAGAGCCCGACGGCCGCCGCGAAGAGAGCCACCGGCACGAGCAGGGCCGGGAAGCCGAGGAAGCGGTAGAGGGCTCGCGCCACCAGGTGCCCCACCGGACCGACGAGGTTCGAGGCCGGAGGAACCCCGTTCGCGATGAGCTGCCCGTCCAGGGCCGAGAAGGTGAGGAGGGCGATGCCCAGGGACGCGCCCAGGGCGACGAGGACCACCGCCAGGATGTCGCGCCCCATGCCCGTGCGGGGCGACCCCTCCTTGCCCCGTTTCTCCGTCCTTCGATTGCCCTTCGCCTTTCCCATGGAGCCTCTGCCCGAGCGAGCGGATGTGTGACAGGGACGCCTTTGTGGGGCCCCGTCGGCGACGATATCGTCGGGGCGCCCACGGTCAATTTTTCGGCTTGAATCCGAATGCTTGCATCGCGGTGGGGAGCGAGGCTACCTTGGGACCCCCACCCGTATGGACGTTCGCTGCGAGCGCTGCCGAGGCCAGTACCTCGTGGACGACGACCGGGTCCCGGAGGCGGGTGTCGTGGTCGCATGCCCGCAGTGCGGACACGTCTTCCGCCTGAAGAAGAAGGCCCTCGCCGTCACCGTCTCGCTCCGGCCGGAAGAGGCGCCCGAGGCGAGGCCCATCACCGAGCTCGCGGCGCCGGCCACCCCCCGGCCCACGCCGGCGCGGGAGTGGCGGCTCCGGCAGGCGAGCGGGAACGTCTGGGCCTTCCGCGAGCTCACCATGCTCCAGCGCTGGATCGTGGAGCGCAAGGTGACCCGGGACGACGAGATCTCCACGAACGGGGAGCAGTGGAGGCGTCTCGCCGACATCCCCGAGCTCGCGAGCTTCTTCGCGGTCGTGGAGGCGGCGGACGTCTCCCAGCCGCGGCCCTCGCCGCGGACGCAGACCCCCGAGAGCCGTCCCCCCGCGAAGCCGCTGCCCCCCATGGCACCGGCGGCGGCCATCGACGAGCCGGCCTGGGCCCAGGGGCTCGGGGGCGAGGCTCCGGCGCCCGCTCCGGCGCGACGCATCGCGCCTCGCGAGGTGGGCCGGAGCGGAGCGTTCCTCGCTCTCCTCGCCCTCGCGCTCGCGGGAGGGGTCTTTGCCGCCTGGTTCTATCTCTCCCGCCCCGGGCAGGGGGAGGGAGAGTCGCGCGCCGTGCCCGACGCCGGGGTGGCCGAGCCCGTGGCGCTCCCCCCGGAGCCCCCCCCGCCCGAGCGGATCTCCCGGTCGAGGCCCGCGCCGGCGGCGCTCGCCCTGGCCCCGGCGGTCGCGCCTGCGGCGACCCGGGAGCCGGCGGCAGTGGTGGAGGCGCCCCCCAAGGCCGTGTCCGGGGCGGCCTCCACCGTCGCCCGCGAGCCCACGCCCGAGCCCTCCGCCCCGGTGGCCGCTCCCGCCCCCTCGGCCCCGGCGGCGTCGGCCCCGGCGCCTCCGGCCCCGGCGGCGGCGCTCGCTCCCGCCCCGCCGAGAAGGCCGGCGGCGCCCACCAAGGCGTCGAAGGCGAAGGCGCTCGTGGCCCAGGCGCGCAAGCTCCGGGAGCGCGGCCGCACGGACGCCGCCCTCGCCCTCTACCGCCAGGCCGTCGACCTCGAGCCGGCGAGCGCCGCGGCTCTCGCCGGGCGCGGGGCCTGTTACCTCGAGACCTCGGACTACGCCTCGGCGGAGGCCGACTTCCGAGCCGCGCTCGAGAACGACCCCCGGAACGCCGAGGCCCTCTTCGGGATGGCGGAGACCTACCGATACATGGGAAAGGACCGGGAGGCGGTTACATTCTACGAGAGGTTCCTCGCCGTCCATCCGGAGGGCGACGACGCCGCGGCGGCCCGGAACGAAATCAGCAAGCTGAAGGAGTGAACGAGCCATGTCCGAGATCAACAAGCCGTCCCACGGTGAAGACGAGTACTTCGCCCGGGAGGAGGCCGAGCGCAAGCGCCGGCTGGCACTGCAGGTGAAGAGGGAGACCTCGGAGGCCGAGGCCAAGAGGCTGAAGGAGCTGCACTCCATGCACTGCCCCTCCTGCGGGCAGCTCATGCACGAGGTGCCGCTCCGCGGCGTCCCGGTGGACGTGTGCTTCGCCTGCCAGGGGGTGTTCCTCTCCCACGGGGAGCTCAAGCAGTTCCAGGACCAGATCGCCGCCGGCAAGCGGGGCGTGGTGGCCTCGATCCTGAACTGGTTCCGGCCCGAGGTCGAGGGCGCCAAGGGGAGGTAGCGTGGCTCTCTCCACCGAGGAGGTCCGCCACATCGCCTCCCTGGCGCGGCTCCAGCTCGAGCCGGAGGAGGAGGCCCGCCTCGCTGGCGAGCTCTCCGCCATCCTCGACTACGTTCGCCAGCTCGAGGAGCTGGACGTCGCCGGGGTCGAGCCCATGACCCACGCGCTCGCCGGCGAGGGAACCCCGCTGCGGGAGGACGAGGTGAAGGAGAGCCTGTCGCCGCAGCAGGCGCTCGCCAACGCCCCGGCGCGGGAGGGGACGTGCTTCCGGGTCCCGAGGATCATCGAGTGAGCGAGGCCGGACTCCTGGAGCTCTCCATCGGGGAGCTCGCCGCCAAGCTCGCCCGGCGAGAGGCCGCCTCGGAGGAGGTGACCCGGCTGGCGCTCGCCCGCATCGAGGCCACCGACGGTCGCCTCGGGGCCTTCCTGCGGGTGACGCCGGAGCGCGCCCTGGAGGAAGCCCGGGCCTCCGACCGGCGGCGCTCCCGGGGAGAGGCCCGGGGTCCGCTCGACGGCGTCCCGCTCGCGCTCAAGGACATCCTCCTCACCGAGGGCGTGGAGACCACCGCCGGCTCCCGGATCCTCCGCGGCTTCATCCCCCCCTACGACGCCGCGGTGGCGGAGCGCCTGCGGGCCGCCGGGGCGGTGACGCTCGGGAAGCTCAACATGGACGAGTTCGCCATGGGCTCCTCCACCGAGAACAGCGCCTACCGCCCCTGCCGCAACCCCCACGACCTCGGCCGCACGCCGGGGGGGAGCTCGGGAGGCAGCGCCGCGGCGGTGGCCGCGCGCCAGGCCTTCGGCTCGCTCGGCACCGACACGGGCGGCTCGATCCGCCAGCCCGCCGGCTTCTGCGGGGTGGTGGGGGTGAAGCCCACCTACGGACGGGTCTCGCGCTACGGCGTCATCGCCTTCGCGAGCTCGCTCGACCAGGTGGGGCCGATGGCGAGGACGGTGGGGGACGCCGCCCTCCTCCTCGGGGCCATCGCCGGGCACGACCCCCGCGACATGACCTCGAGCGAGCGGCCGGTTCCGGACTACCGGGAGGGCATCGAGTCCGGGGTGGCCGGCCTGCGCGTCGGCGTTCCCCGGGAGTGGTTCCAGGGGGGCGCGGACGCCGGGGTGGAGGGCCGGGTCCGGGAGGCGCTCGCGACCTTCGAGCGCCTCGGCGCCCGGCTCGTGGAGGTGGAGCTCCCCCACGCGAAGTACGGCATCGCCGCCTACTACCTCGTGGCCACGGCGGAGGCTTCCTCCAACCTGGCGCGCTACGACGGGGTCCGCTTCGGGCTGCGGGCCGAGGGGAAGGGCCTGCGGGAGATGTACGGTCACACCCGGGACCAGGGGTTCGGGCCGGAGCCCAAGCGCCGGATCATGCTCGGCACCTACGCGCTCTCCGCCGGGTACTACGACGCCTACTACCTCAGGGCCCAGAAGGTCCGCACCCTCGTCCGCCGAGACTTCGACCGGGCCTTCGAGAGCTGCGACCTCGTCGCCGGCCCGGTGTCGCCCACCGTCGCCTTCCCGCTCGGCGAGAAGATCTCCGACCCGCTGCAGATGTACCTGGCGGACGTCTACACCATCGGCTGCAACCTCGCGGCCCTGCCGGGGCTCTCCGTGCCGGCCGGGATGCACGCCGGCCTGCCGGTGGGGCTCCAGCTCATCGGCCGGGCCTTCGACGAGTCCACCCTGCTCCGCGCCGCCCGCGCCCTGGAGCGCGAGGTCGGTCCGGCTCCGGCCCCGAGGGCGATCGGATGAGCTTCGCCACCCGCCGCGTCGCCGTGGCCGTGTGGGTGGGGATCCTCCTCACCACCCTCCTCTTCGCCGGGGTGACGCTCGGGAAGCCGGCGCGCACGGAGCTGCGGTCCCCCGAACTGGCGGGGCTGTTCCTGTGGGTGGCGGGGGTGGTCGGCTGCCTGGGAATCGTCATGTCGCGGGTGCTCCCGAGGCGCATCGGGCCGCGGGCGGAGACGGCCTCGCGGGGGGCCACGGCGCTGGCGCGCCTGCTCGTGGCCTGGGCCATCCTGGAGGGAGCCGCGCTCTTCCCGCTCGTCGCCTTCCTCATCACCGGGGAGGCGCTCCTCTTCCTCGTCGCCGCCGCCGTGCTCGCGGCCCACGTCTCCCTCTTCCCCACCGAGGGGCGCTGGGCGACCCTCGCCGCCCAGCCGCTCCCCAGCCGCGGCGGGAAAGGGAGCCTGGTGCCCTAGATGCCGCTCTCCGACTTCCAGCTGGTGATGGGGCTCGAGGTTCACGCCCAGCTCCTCACCCGGAGCAAGATCTTCTGCGGCTGCTCCACCGCCTTCGGA
>Ga0335078_10016440_pt1 | contig 10979 bp, 12 predicted proteins | sample Lox_Sample_32_FD_206711 | JGI IMG/M metagenome (GOLD analysis project Ga0335078, IMG submission 206711) | Soil microbial communities from Loxahatchee National Wildlife Refuge, Florida, United States - Lox_Sample_3.2 | ecosystem: Environmental > Terrestrial > Soil > Wetlands | place: USA... | reverse complement strand
CCCAATATTCGCAAACATCATGTCGCCGTAAACAAATAGCACATTTATTCGAGCACGGATGTCGAACACACGGGGTTCCCGTTCGTTCACAAGGACCACAGGGACGATCGGCGACGGTTCCATTTCCCATAATCCATAGCATCATGTCGCGTTCATAGTCTTTCCTGACCTTATTTCGTTCGGCGAGGGGAAGGAGCTTGAAGTCGCGGGGTTTTTCAGGCATGACGGTGGGAATTATTTCAGGAGCAGGGCGCGTTGAATATCTCGAGGTATGTTGTCTTTTTCGCCGTTTCCTGGGTCTTCCTTCTTCAAGGTCATTTGTTTCTACCTCCTCTGATGTCATTCGAGAGGTGTACTCAACTTCCTCCGTCTCCTCCATGGCGCCCCCTTTTTGGAAGTGAAAAATCAATCGGCCGGTGAGGGATCAACTTGAGGGATCAACAAAACCATTTACGGAACTGTGTAAATAAATTTACGAAAATTTGTTAATCCGAAAGACACCCAGGTGAATTCCAATTTGACGTCAGTTCCCAAGTATAGTGATAAACCAGAGTTCTAATACCGGTTTACATAGGCCGACTAAATGCAACAAAATGGCTGTAGTATCTATAAACAAACTCCCCGTTAACCTGCAATCCAAAACTTGAACTTGGATTTCTTCTTTGTCATCTTCGGAATGACATTCACACTTCAGCGCTGGCGTGCCGTTTGCTTGGACACCATTCTCGATAGGTCGGGGTAAAGAATTTACTGCCGAATTTGGATTTTCCTTATTCTTTTCTGTAGTATTGTCTCCATTTGAGATATCCACATCTTTTGGCTGCTGGCGTTCGAGCAGGGACTTGATTCTCTGTTACATCGATTGCAGTGGCAGCTCGAGTTCGTCGTGGCATCCTAGACGAGGGAAGGAGTAGAATACACAAACGCGAATCCCCAAAACCCGGACATAATCACCTAACCCTCATTTTCCCTCTTTGAGTAATTCGATGAGTCACCAGTCGGTCGGTTCCCAATCCTGTGCTTGAAATACTGCGGGGCGGAGTTGATCAGATCAATGATCAACAACACAGAGAGAGTGCAACAGCAAGACTTATCAACATGTCGTACCTCCTTCCTCATCTCCCTACGGGTTGGCATGTCGACCAAGCAATAATGTCAGAAGATGATCGCATTGTCGTCATTCGATTTGGACGGGACTGGGATGAGACATGTATGAAACAAGATGAAGTCCTTTATCGCATCGCAGACAAATGTAAGAATTTTGCGGCTTTTTATCTCGTTGATATTGATGAGGTCCCTGATTTCAATAAGATGTACGAACTTTATGATCCTTGTACTGGTATGTGAGATTAACAACTTCTTTTCATGTGACTAATGTGTAGTTATGTTCTTCTTTCGAAATAAACATATTATGATCGACTTGGGAACAGGAAATAACAACAAGATCAACTGGGCTTTGGAGGATAAACAGGAAATGATTGATATCATTGAGACTGTGTATCGAGGAGCGAAGAAAGGGCGGGGTTTAGTCATTTCTCCAAAGGACTACAGCACTAAGTACAAGTATTAATCGCGAATCACCATTTCGACATTATTCCGACGCGATGCTGGTACACCAGATCTGCCAAGTCCCCGTCATGACTAGCGCCTCACAATTATTCATCTTGTTCTCTGGCGGAATTTCAACAATGTATGCATTACTCATCCAATCCACCGGATCCGCCGATGACGTCAGTTAGGGGTTTCGCTGTTCTCAGGAGCCAAGCCTACAACTTCCGATGGACGGATTTATTTACGGCTACACTCAACTATTTCTCTGCTGCAGCAGACGCATTGGTATAGGAATGTGTGGATAGCATGGTCCTTTGGTGACGGCCGATCATGACGAGGAGATCATTTGCCCTTTCGGAACAAAATAGGACAGCTTGGAAAAATGGCTATAAGGCATTTAATACGATATCAGGATCAATTACGTATGTAGTAACGAGCCCATCGCCTTGGCTTGCCCTATTTTACGTAGCTGATTGATTCGTTTCCAAGCGCTTAGCACGGCGCAATCAAGGCATACAAAATTCGGGATCATCACTTGGCGGGGAAGATGGTAACAAGACGCGATATGTGGAGTATACCAAGACATAGGCTCGCTCTAAATTGCCTGTTTTTCCACGGCGAATGCAATACGTAGGCAGTTATTAATGTGTTACGTGCGTCCGCGGGGTGGGGGAGCGATGTAGGGATGCTTTAAATAAATTTTAGGTTTGATGTAATTTCAGTTTCATTTCGGGATCGATTAGCTCCTTATTTTCCCTCAATAATTCGAAGAATGATGATGACCGAGCTTTTGAGCCATGGTTGAAGACTTGATAGGACGTCATACGGTTCAATGCTTCCTATTTCAAGCTTAATGTCTCTGACATTGATTATTGAGATCACGCGGAACAGATGGCTGGCTGATATCTTCATCGCCTCAGCAATTCAACCTTGGCTTTTGGTTTAAATTTGGGTGGTGACCCCCTTTTAGTATCGCGGTGGCTTGATTGGCTGATACGGTCAGTTATTTTAGGCGGGGCCCGAGAGCAGTTTCTCTAATTAGCAGGGGGAAATTTCAGCCAATCATTGTAAATCTTAATTAATTTAAAGTTGAGCTTCATCCGAGGGGCGTCATATTTACCCGATGATTTGACGATGTAAGACAAGAACAAAAGGGAGGAGGCTGTAACAATTTTAACAAATTTTGTGATGTCCTAATAACGACGTGGAGATCAATGAGCGTATCCATCCTAGCCGAGGGAACCCATGCACTGCGCTTTTAATTATTATGAAAGCATTCCCGTTAAAGGGCTGGTAAATACCCCAGGAAACAGGGTGTGTGCCTGTTCGCCTTTCATAAAAATATAAAATTGCCGCTAACCCAACCCCGTTACCTGTTTTTCATATCACACCACTCTACCTCCCCCTTTGCACCGTTTCTATTTCCGTTATTGCTCTCTGTTGATTTGACCGTTCATTGCTGTTTTTCACAGGTTTGCCAATATTGGAGTTATCTCGACTGACGGTGATTCTAGTTATTGTTTGACCATGCTATCGCATTTCGTTCTAACAGCAGTCGCACTAGCTGTATCGCCATCAATTATATCAGGGCAGCAATTCACTCCTACCGATCAAACCTCTTTCTCGTATCCTGCAAATGGCGCTGGCGTGACGGTCCCATTCCCCTCAGAAATCGCGCAGTTGACGGGGGAGACCGACTGGCCTGAACGATGGGTCACTCCGCCGTTCACTCCCAATATGCAGACAGAATTTAATCCCTCAGCCACAGCTATCCTCAATGATATCGTTGTTCCCCCTGGTGCTAATGGTACCCATCCTCTCTTATCCCCCTCGTCTTGGGAATTTGTTAATATTTTGTTAGACTTCTGTCAGACGTTTGATGACGGTCCAACGAATGTCACGTCGATTCTCCTAGATTACCTCGATTCAGTCAGTCAAAGAAATACTTTCTTCGAAATCGGCACCTGCGTCGCCGATAATTACCTCCTCACCCAACGAGAATACGCCTCCGGCCACGAAATCGGAGTCCACACATGGAGTCATCCAGATCTAACAACATTGACACCCCAACAAGTCTACGCTGAACTCGCGTGGACTATTTACGTTATTTATGCTTCTATTGGACAGACGCCAAAGTACTTTCGACCACCGTATGGAGCGATCAATGATCAAGTACGTCAGGTTGCTGCTCAGTTTAATCTCACTGTACACACTCCCTTGGTCAGGCTGATGTAGGCGGTGGTATGGACTGATGATTCTGAGGATTGGGAGATTGGAACGAATACTACCACTGAGGCTGTGATTAGTTCTGTCGCGGGGTTTATCGCTGCGGGTAATCCTGTTATTCTCCTTGAACATGATTTGCGAGAGGAGACTGTTTCGGCGGGTCAGACCATCTCGGGAATGATTTCTCAGGCGGGAAATCGGATTAATGCCCCTATTGCTGCTGTCTTTGGGGATGCCCAGCGGTATCAGGGATCAAAGTTGAATTGGCCTATCGTTTCAAGCAGTGGATGGGCTCCACTTTCTGGATTGCCTGTCTCTGGATCTGCCAACGGGTAATCGTATTTCGGAATCCTGACTGATGATAGTGGTACTCAGGTTCGTATTCGAGATGAGGGAACACCTGAATGTCCAAAGGGTTCTCCTTGTCCTACTCCCTAAAACCTCAAAAACATTCGACATTCATTCCTGGCGCACATTCATTATCGATTTTCATTTTTATCATTTTATATCATGCCTCGGCCGCTGAAGCAGGGAACGTTTAATTTGATTTCATGTGTATAGAGACGCTAATGGCCCGATTTCTGATATTTTATATTTATTTATTTAGGAGACGTGGACGGTTCGGCTCCGCGTTGTAGTGGAGAATCACAATTTTTTTAATTCTGTTTGTAACGCGATCCATGTGGCGCACGCAAATCTGGCGTATTGCGCGGATCAGTTCTGCCTATCATAACTGTCGTCCGTTTGTCCGCTCGCCCGGTCACCGCAGGCACTCATCCCATGTCTACAAACCGACTCTCTCAACTACGTAACCATCTAACTACCCATCCTTCCTCTGATCTTGTTATAAAATCACAGTCCGCAGATGGCAAAGTCGTAACGCTCACAATTAATAACGCGGCTCGTGCGAATTGCTTGTCGACCCCTGTTCTACAAGCGTTACTCGATTCACTCAAATCCATTAATCCGGAGATTACCCTTGACTCGTCTATTGATAAGGAAGACCCAATCCAATTTGCAGAGAGGGTAGTACGATCTCATGGAGAACACGTAGTCCCAAGGGTTGTCATCATCAAATCTGCCGGGGATATATTCAGCTCAGGACACGATTTGCGAGAATTCAAAAATGTCAATTTCGATTTCACAGCTATCCAGAAAATATTCGAATTATGCAATAATGTGATGCTCACAATACGAAGACTCCCACAGATCGTTATCTCTCAGGTTCTCTAACAACAATTTGGCTGATTTAGGTACAAGGACTCGCGACAGCGGCAGGATGTCAATTAGCGGAACAAGCAGAACTCTGCGTCGCATCTCCCTCTGCCACGTTCGCAACTCCCGGAGTCCAACTAGGTGGATTCTGTACGACTCCCTCCGTCGCTATCTCTCGAAGCATCCAATTTCCTAAACAGACAATGAGGATGTTAGTCACCGGCGAACGATTCACGGCTCAACATGCATATGAATGTGGGTTGATTTCGTATATTGCGAAGGGAGATTTAGATGTGTTTACTTCCAATTTGGCGGCGGAGATTGCTAGATCGGCGAGTTCGACGCTTATCTTGGGAAAACGCGCATATTATCAGCAGAAGGAGATGACGATTCAGGAGGCGTATGAATTTGCTGGACGGGTCATGGCTTTGAATTTTTCAATGGATGATAGTAAGGAGGGTGTTACAGCCTTTATTGAGAAGAGGACTCCCCATTGGAAGTAGTGTAATTGTCTCTGTATCTTAATATTCGTTTGTATATACGTAGTAGGAGTTCTGAGGTTTCTTAATATTGAAATAAATTTTTTTCTCGGGAAAATGAGGAAAGGGATCTGTCCGACTTTCTATTTTTCGAGCAATCATCAATCATTTTCGGAACGAAGATCAGGGGCGCCATTGCGACCATCACGCCCCGGACGTTCTCAACGTTGACATGTCCACTCGTTTGTCGAGCAGCATTACCAGCATTGCTCTACGACCAAGAGTCAACCGCCGATCATCTTGGAAATTCATATGGGCTGAAAATGGCCCGATTCTAAGTAGGATGGTGCGAAGTTCTGATTGGCCATTGTGTAACATTATTATCCAACGAATCAACCTTCTATAGCACAGAAGGGGAGCTGGTGGTTAGCGATCTCAATGTGGGGGTAATGCATGAACTCTTTTAGATTGAGACTGTATTTCCGTCGGGGTTCAGGCCCAATTCCGCCGCGGGAAAATCTCTTTCGGGTGAAACTGAATTTCGTGGGGGCGCAAACTCAATTCTACTAGAGGACTGTCAGTTTTTCGTGGCGCAGGCCCAACTCTGCCGTCCCGACTTTTGGGCGCCATGCGCTGTGGAAGTATATTTTAGTTATATCTAAGAACAATGTCCTCGTCTCTAGCTCCAACACGATCATCGTCCACTCTCCTTTGCCATCTTCGATAACGACCCCATCCCTCAGGTTCATAGCGACGACCTCGCGAAGATATCAGAAGCCTCAGCAATATGACTCGCCCCAAGTTGTACGCTCTTATCAAAATCCCGCTGAAGCTTCACTTCAACACCAAAAAGTGCATGAACTGTCAGGCTCTGATCCAGCCGCCGACTGCATGCTACAATTGTGGCGTCTTCAATCCCTGATGTAGGTACGTCCAATACCATTTCTCTAATCCGTAGATCACCATGTTCGATAAGTTCAGGCGGGCCTAGGTGAACAGATATTGTGTTGGTTGCTTCGGAAGTCTGGGTGTGTGAGTGACATAGGGGAGCCATAGAACTGATTTATGCAAATAGCAGTTTAAGAAGTATCCGGTGGTCCAACGTGCTTTAATTCTGCCAGAAGCATCGATCACCAATCCCCTACAGAGCTCGAATTATCGCCTCCATTCACCTTTCGTTAACATCCCTTTTCCGGTCCCGGCATGCAGCGGTCATAGCATTCATATTTGTGAAAACGGTCTGTGCGACTCGGAAATGTGTCCAGGGTGAAAAGCTTATTTGTGACCGTTTCGGGTGCACTCCCCGAATTTTCACAAAGCCACGCGTGACCGCATTTTAGGAACACAAAACCTTTCCCGCTACGCCCTCATCGAGCGTAACAAGGTCTCCCTGCGTATCGCTCTTTATCAGGGATTCCTAACCAACTTCATGGCATCACGGTATATCCCTAAAGGAGAGGTTTGACCTGTAGCCCAAGCACGTCATGGAAAAACAACGAGCACTACTATCCCTGGGAGGAGGCATTCATACACGATTTCATCACGTCGCTCAATTTGCAAGCTTTGGCTGACCACGCTAACCAACTTCGAGATCGAAACGACGCGACTATTCGGACTGATGTCTTTAGTCGGGGACAAGAAAATTTAGTTCTTGAGGTCGAGTTCGGAGAAGGAGAGTACTGGGTAGCACGGATTCAGCTTCCTGCTTCACGGCCCCCAGCCCCATTTCCCGGGTTCGATAGAAAACAGCATTCATACAAGTCGAAGGCAGAGCTACTTAGCGAAATTGTCACCATGAAATACATCAAATCTCATACAAATATCCCTGTTCCAGAGGTTTATGGATTCTGCGCGGAGGAAAATAATGCGGTGGGCGCGATGTACGTGTTCATGGCGGGAGGAACTGGCCAGCTGTTGGACTTGCTCCCTAAAATACCCGATCAATTTAAGCACTCCGTATATTCTCAGTACGCGGCGATCATCCTCGAACTCAGCAGTCTACAATGGCCGAACATTGGACTTCTTCAACATAACGGAGAGGAATTCTCGATTTCGACTTCGATCATTGAAGAATATTACCGATTTCCGGCGTTTTCGACGTCCCAGGCGTTCTACACCAACCGTGCAAAGAATTTCCTCCTACACAAAGTCAAGGAAGGAAATGAGGATTGGATTACTTTTGCATGGGTATGTCTTCAAGCCACCAAGAAATTCCTCCAGCCCAAATGGAATCTCGGTCCTTTTCCTCTTCGACATCCCGATTTAAACAACTGCAATGTTCTATTCGACGAGAATTACAAAATCACTTCCGTTATCGATTGGACAGCTACATCTGCCATGCCGATGGAGTCATTCCTCGCAACACCGACTGATTTCCACTATCATCAATTTGTCGATGAAAAAAATCACTTCATAGATATTTTTGAAGAAGTTGAAAAATCCCGGAAAGGGACCGCTCCATTTGCTCAGTTCATGCGATCAAATGCATGTCGGATCGTCGAAATTGTAGATCAATATGCGTCATATGGGGGCTTCCCACAGTACGATGCGGAGCGACTCATGAGGTTACTGTACGAAGACGGCATTCAGTGGGTCGACTTGAAAGTCTTATGTCGCGAGTGGCTAGATAATAACAAGTCCTTCGAGATGGGAAAATAGAGAATGTAGCAACGGCAGCCATAGCGCAGACAGTGTGCTCGAAAGTGGTATTTCCTGTCACAGGTAGGGAATCGCAGATGTCAATGGCTTATAAGATGGCGTCTGGGTTTCCATTTACCATTTCATACTTTCGCTTTTTCTGGTTACCTCGTTGAGTTCTACTAACAATCATTCTTATCCAAAATTAGCCTCAATTCATGAGGTTGACGCCGGGACTTTGACAAGATTAAGAATACGGCGAGTCGGGGAAATCAAAGAGCGGAAGGACATTCGTAGATCATTGGTAGCCACATCCCCAGTCACGCTGAGCGCAGATCAGTTTTGTCAGCGCCCGGGGACGAGGTTAGATCATTGGCGCGGTCTTCGGAGAGAGCCAGTCGGGATTGATGGATGACTCAAAATGAAAGTTTCCTTCGTTACGAGTTTTTCGACACGATGCAAATAGGAAAGGCGGAGAGACTGGCAGATGATCAATGGAATTTAAAAGGACGTACTCCAGGTTCTTCTCGTGGCAAGTCTTGAAACCATGATGAAAGCGGCTCGTATAGTGAAGGTCTACTCATTTCAATTGTAAAGCTAACTAACAGTACAAAGAACCTCTTGAAATTCAAGACATCCCAATTCCTAAACCTGAAGGACGGGATATCCTCGTCAAAGTTTACTCGGCGAGTTTCTGCCATACCGATGTATTCACTGCAAAGTGCATGCTGATTAGTTAGCTCGTAATCTGGGAGGGCGTTCAACTGCATGGAGGGAACACGCCGCCGATAACAGCAAGTCACGAAGCTGTCGGCATCATCGAAGCGCTAGGTCCTGACGTTGATCCAAAATTCAAAATCGGCGATCGTGTGGGAGCATTAAACTATTACCATCCCTGCGGTAGTCAATTCACAATCAATTCTGATGTAGGGAGATGTAAGGATTGCAAGGCGAATGATGAGGGATACGTGTATTGCCAAAAGGATCAGAAGACACTTGGATTGACCATGGATGGAGGGTTTGCTGAGTATATGCTCACGGATTCCATCGCTACTTTCAAATTACCGGATAATTTGTCCATGAACGACGCGGCGCCATTGATGTGTGCGGGGGTATGTCTATGCGATAAGAGTCTGACGTAGGTGACAATGTACAAAGCGCTCAAACGATGTAACCTCAAAAAAGGCGAAACGGTTGGTGTCATCGGTTGCGGCGGTGGATTGGGTACTGCTCCTTGTGTGACGTGCTTATGAAGGTCACATTGGTATCCAGTTGGCTAAGAATATGGGGTATAACGTTGTTGGGGTGGACGCACAAGATGAAGCTCTCAGAATTGCGAAATCTATCAACTGCCTTGACGTATTAATAGACGTTCGAAAGACGAACAAAGAACAGGCGGTAAAGGAAATTGCGGCCCGCCTGCCTACCGAAATCTCGGAAGACCAAGGCTGTGGAGCTGTTATCGTCCTCCCATCTTCGCAACCCGCATTTGATTACGCTTGTAAAATTACTCATAAACATGGAATAGTGATGACCGTTTCAGTGGTACGTACTTGCTTCTTTTTCGAGTTCTGACATAGCCCTCTCAAAAGTGGCAAGTTAGCTCTCAGGATCTCATTTTCAAGAATCTTTCTATTAAAGGTGCGTGTATTTTTAATTTGTTTTAGGCTAATTCAGGGTCGCTGTATTGTAGCACAAAGGATGCGGAGGAGATGCTTTTGGAACTTGCTCAGAATCCGGTGCACGTGGAGAAACGAATTTTCAAACTAGAACAAGTCAACGAGGCAATTGAGGCTTCCCAAAGAGGGGGAAAGATTGTAATCGAATTATTGAAGGAATAGGGTTATAAATAGAAATAGCATACAGATCGGATCAGAGGTCATCTTAATTCGCGGTCCGCCGATCCGATATTTAAATCCTTTGATCCTACTCCGACTCATGACGTAATTTCATCGGGACGCAAAGGAACTGCGAGCACTAGTTCTCTTCCCTTCTAGAAGCGATGAAAATAACTCTCCGAGGGTATCAAAGTAGGCTATGAGAGCGTCCATCCCGTCCGTTCCTAAACCTCCAAAGGGACGGCCAGTCATTCCTCGCCTGATCCACGTTCATTTCTCCCAAATTCGGACAAGGGGCCTTGTAGTTCGAATCCAATGTGGGTAACATCGCGCGGGCTATCCTTTGATTTGGAAAGCTTTGTTTAGAGTTATAAAAGCTTGAACAAGCGTCTTCTTCAGGTACTCAATGATGTGGTTGTGGCTGAGTGTTGCAAACTTGTTTCTCGTGACCTTTACAGGCGCGAGTGTCAATAGACAGCAATGGGGAAAATATGATATTTACACTGACTATTACGATGTAACCCCCGATACTGGGAGAACTGTCGAGGTACATCTTCCTCTTATGCGCTCACGAGGCAGTATTACCTGACTGTGGACAATGTCACGATGGCGCCTGATGGTGTTGAGCGCTTGATGATGGTGTACAACAATCAGTTCCCGGGGCCGCCAATCGTGGCAAATTGGGGAGATTGGATCGTGGTTCATGTGACAAACAACTTGAAATACAATGGGTAAGCCGTACTACACGAAAAATGCTGACCAGAACTTCGGTCCACTGGCACGGATTACTTCAAAAGGGCACCGGCGCCATGGATGGTGTGCCTGGAATTACTCAGTGTCCTATCCCTCCTGGCCACTCTTTTACGTATCGATTTCGCGCTACGACGTATGGAACGACATGGTACCATAGTCACTTTTCACTCCAGTATTCAGAAGGGCTTGTTGGTCCCCTCCTCATCAATGGGCCCACGAGCGCCGATTGGGATGTTGATCTCGGCGCCGTAATTCTTCAGGATTGGTATCATACGCCCGT
>Ga0335078_10016439_pt1 | contig 10980 bp, 8 predicted proteins | sample Lox_Sample_32_FD_206711 | JGI IMG/M metagenome (GOLD analysis project Ga0335078, IMG submission 206711) | Soil microbial communities from Loxahatchee National Wildlife Refuge, Florida, United States - Lox_Sample_3.2 | ecosystem: Environmental > Terrestrial > Soil > Wetlands | place: USA: Florida... | reverse complement strand
CTGCAAGGTCAAGCTCGGCGACTCCGTGCTGTCCGCCGACTTCGGCGGCGAGGCCGCACCGGACCGCGCGCACGCGGTGATCCGGCCGGAACGGGTCAGGATCGAGCCCTACGCGCCCGCCGACGACGGCATGGGGGCAGGTCCCGCCAGGCCGAACAGGGTGCCGGGCATGGTCGAGCGGCTGGTGTACCTCGGCTCGTCCACCCAGGTCATGCTGAGGCTCGCGCCCGGCGCGCAGGTCCAGGCGCTGGTGCAGAACGACGGCGGCCAGGGTCACCTGTCGCAGGGCACGCCGGTTCAGGTTCACCTGGCGCCGGACGCGCTGCGGGTGCTCGCTGGCGAGGCGATCAGCCCGACCGGCGAGGAGCCGGAGGAGACCGCCGAGGCCGAGCACCTGCTGGCAGGTTAGGGCGGACCGGAGGTAGCGCTTCGCGCTGGCGGCTGTGTCCCGATCGGGCCTGGTGCCGGGCCCGGCGGGCGAGCCGGACCTGGTCTGTGGCCCGGAGGATGTGATCGGGGCCCCGGCGTCCGGCCTGACGCTGCGGGGAACCTTGCGGATCACGTCAGGGCCTGGCGGGCGGTCCGGTGCCGCGTTCGCCGCACGGGCTTCCCCAGGCCCCCCGCGAAAGCACCGCGACTGCTACCGCGGTCCGGATCGGCCATGCGGGCTGCCGGTGTTCCTGGTTTGTGGCGCCAGGTTCCGGCAGCCGCACGGCCGTGCCCGCCCGCCAGGCGGTCCCCCCTGGCCCGACCTAACGTGCCACGAGAAGTATAGGAAGAAACAGGAAGAGATGTCAAGCTCATAGGACTGACTGATGCTATAGAACAGAAGATGTGTCACTTGGTAGCCTGATCCAGGAACGTCGCAGAAGACGGCCGGGCCGCGCGGATCGGCGGCAGGATGCGCCCGCCCGGCTCAGGGAGGATGAGCCATGGCGGGGGAGGACTGGCGGCGGCTTGCTGACTACGTCATCGCGCGCCGCGCCGAGCTTGGCATGCGAGACCGGCGCGCCCTGGCCGCCGTGACCGGTGTCACCGACCGGACGCTGGGCAAGCTGGAGACCGGCCACCGGGTATCCGCGAGCACGCTTGGGGTGATCGAGAACCATCTCGGCTGGACCCCGGGCTCCTGCCGCCGGATCCTGGCCGGAGGCGAGCCGGGCACGGTCCCGGCTGGCGCCGCCGTCGGTGCTGACTACGAGGATCCGACCTTGCGGCATCTGGCCGGCACGCCTGGGCTGCCTCCGGACGTGGTGCGCGGCCTGATCGCGCTCGCCAGGAACTGGCGGGAGGCCGAGGGCGACGACGCCGAGCAGGCCAGGCGCCGAGCCTGACTTCGGTCAGGGCGGCGTCACAGGCACACCTTGATGCCAAGGATCTTGATGCATGTGCCGCCGCTTCCGCTGCTGGTGGGCGTGGGTGTGGGCGTCGGTTTCGGCGTGGGTGTGGGCGTCGGGGTCGGTTTCGGGGTGGGCGTCGGCGTGGGCTTCGGTGTCGGAGTGTGCGTCGGCGTCCGCGACGACGGGGTGGGGGATGGCCGCGGCCCGCCCCGGGTCGGGCTGGTGCTGGGCTTGGGCGATCCAGATACCACGGGTCCGGGCGACCCGGCCCGGCGGCCTGGCGGGCGAGAGGCCGACCGGGTAGGACGGCCGGAGCCGGGATGGCGATGACGGCCGCCCGGGGTCGGGCCGCCGTGCGCCGACCGTTGCGCTGCGCCCGGCCGCCCGCTTCCCGCGGACGTCAGCGGGCTGCCGTGGTGCGGCACCAGCGCGACGGTGACCGCCGCGGCCGCGACGGCGAGCGCCGTGGCGGCCGCCGTCAGCACAGCGTGGGCCCGGACGAACCGCGAGACCCCGTCGAGAAGGACCCGGCCCAATCCGAACCGGCCCAGGCCGAACCGGCCCAGGCCGAACAGCGAGATTCCAAGAGCGGGGACCAGCGCAGCCTGCCAGCCCGAGCGCCGGGAAGCCCGCAGCGCCACCCTGACCGCGGCGCGCTGCCGGTCCGGAGTGAGGCCTTCGGACACGAACAGGGTCAGGTCACCGGCCGGGTGGTGCAGCGCCAGGACGCTCAGCCCGGCGGGGAGGGAGACGTGCCGGATCGTAATCACGATGCGCGCTCCGCCGGGGCCGCGATCCGCCAGATCGCCGTCCACCACTCGCGCGGGTCGCCGTCGGCACCGATGACCGCGATCGCCTGCGTTCCCAGGACGTCCAGGTGCACGGGGTAGTCACTGGCGCGTGACTCGCGGGCCGCCGCGACCAGTTCCGGTGGCATGGGCATGGCCGGCGGGTCGCTGACCGCCGCGCCGGCGGACTGGGCGATTTGCTCGAACAGTTCGAGCCGCCGCCGCAAGTCCGCATGATCGGCCCTGGCAGCCACGAGCTCGCCCTCGAGCCGCCGAAGACGGCGCCGTCCGCGCCACATGCCCGCGCTACCTCCGATTGACCCGCAATAGCTGGGAGTCCTCCGAAGTTGCTAGGAGTCCTCCGAATTTACCCCGGAATTGATGTTTCAAGCCAGATCGCCGGGGGCAAGCCGGCGCTCGGCCAGGTTCAGGGCAGCCGCAGGGTTCGGCGGGTGCGCTGGCTGAGCGCGCCCGCGGGGATGGCAAGGGCAGAGAAGCTGATGTCGGGCGCGCCGGGCTCACCCGGGCCGAAGAGGTGAACGGTCGGCTGGCCAGGGTGCGGGCGTCGACCGCGTAGTTGCCGGGTGCCGGTGCGAAGGTCGAGTGCCCGGATCCACCGCCCGCAGGCGGTGCAGGGGTGCGGCCGGACTAGTCCTCGGCCAGGATGCGCAGCCGCTGCGGGTCGTAGAACGGGGCGATCTGCAGCCTGGCCGGCCAGCTCCGCGCCTCGGCGCGCACGACGAAGTCGCCCGACTTCAGCCACTGCGCGGTGACGCCGTCCTCGCAGCTCACCTGGGCCAGCGCGACCGGCCCGCCGACGGTGAAGCCGTACGCCGCGGCTCGAACGTAGCCGACCCAGGTGTCGCCGAGGAACACCGGCTCGTTGCCGAACAGGTCCGCGTCGGGATCGGCGACCATGAGGCCAACCACCCGCTGGGCGGGCGGGCCGGCCTCCCGCGCCACCAGCAGGGCGTCCCGGCCGGTGAAGCCGCCCGGCTTGTCCCAGGCGACGGCGAAGCCGAGGCCCGCCTCGATCGGGTTGTCGGTGTTGTCGATGTCGACGCCCATGTCGCGGTAGCCCTTCTCCAGCCGCAGCCCGGACATCGCGGCCAGGCCGACCGGCCGGATGCCCAGGTCCGGGCCGGCCGCCATCAGGTCGTCATAGACGCCCGCCGCGTACTCGGCTGGGACGTGCAGCTCCCAGCCGAGCTCGCCGACGTAGGTGACCCGCATCGCGAGCACCGGCGCGTACCCGACGTGCACGTGCTGCGCGGTGAGATAGGGAAACGCGGCGTTCGACAGGTCCGCGTCGGTCAGCCGGGAGATCAGCTCCCGTGCCGCCGGGCCCTGCACGGTCAGCAGGGTGGTGCCCGACGTGACGTCGGTGACCGTGACGACCTCGTCCGCCCTGGTCTCCCGCCGGATCAGCGGCTCGATCCTGCGGTGGATGATGTCACTGGCCACGACCAGGAACCTGGACTCTGCCAGCCGGGTCACCGTGACGTCGGCGACGATGCCGCCGGCCGGGTTCAGCCACTGCGTGTAGACCAGGCGGCCCACCTCGCGGGCGACGTCGTTCGCGGACAGCCTGGACAGCACCGCGGCCGCGTCCGGGCCCTGCACGATGAGCTTGGCCATCAGCGTCATGTCGATCACGCCGACCGCCTCGCGGATCGCGCGGTGCTCCCGGCCCACGATCTCGTGCGAGGCCTGCCGCCGGTAGTCCATCGCCGCCGCCGGGTGCCTGCCGGATTCGGCGAACCACTCGGGGAACTCCCAGCCCGCGGACACGCCGAAGTGGGCGCCGGCCGCGGCCAGCCGGTCGTGCAGCACGGAGCGGCGGACGTTCCGGCCGGTCTTCGGCTGCCACGCGGGCCAGACCGCGTCGCCGAACAGCACGCCGAGCTGCTCGACGGTGCGCTGCGACCGGAACTTCCTCGAGGTCTCGTAGGTCGCGGTCCGGTCGATGGCCACGGCGGTCGCGTCCAGCGGCGGAACGCCGTCCACGATCCAGTGCGCCACCATCGAGCCCACTCCGCCCCCGGACAAGATGCCGAGCGAGTTGAGGCCGGCCGCGACGAAGTACCCGTCGAGCTCGGGAGCCGGGCCGAGCAGCGGGCGGACGTCGGCGGTGAACGACTCCGGTCCGCAGAAGAACGTCCGTACCCCGGTCTGCGACAGCACCGGAATCCGCTCCATCGCCTTCGCCAGGTACGGCTCCATCCGCTCCCAGTCCGGCGGCAGCTTGCCGAACGCGAACGTCCGCGGCACCCCGTCCAGCGACCACGGCGCGCCGACCGGCTCGAACAGCCCGACCAGCATGCCGTCGCCCTCGGGGCGGTAGTAGCCGTAGCAGTCCGGGTCCTCGATCACCGGCAGGTCCTGGTCCATCCCCGCGACGGTGTCGGTGAGCAGGTAGTAGTGCTCGGCGGCCTGCAGCGGCACGTGCACGCCGGCCAGCGCCCCGAACTGGCGCGCCCACATCCCGGCCGCGTTGACCACGACCTCGGTCTCGATGTCGCCCTGCTCGGTGCGCACCGCGGTGACCCGGCCGCGATGCGTCCGGACTCCGGTTGCCGCGATGCCCTCGACCACGGTGGCGCCGAGCTGGCGCGCGCCCTTGGCCAGCGAGGTCGCCACTCCGACCGGATCGGCACGGCCCTCGTCTTTCACGTAGAACGCGGAGCGCACGTCGCTGGTCTTGGCCAGCGGCCACAACCCGGCCAGCTCGGCCGGTGAGATCTCCTCGTCGTCCACGCCGAAGCCGTGCATCCAGGCGGCCTCCCGGCGCAGCGCCGCCTGGCGCTCCTTCGTGGTCGCCACCGAGATGTGGCCGACCGCGCGGAACCCGGTGGAGTGGCCGGTCTCCGATTCCAGCCGGGTGTACAGGTCGCGGGAGTACCGGCTGAAGAACAGAGCGGTCTCGTCGGTCATTCCGGCCGAGGTGATCAGGCCGGCCGCGTGCCAGGTGGTGCCGGCGGTCAGCTTGTTCTGCTCGAGCAGCACGATGTCGGTCCAGCCCAGGTGAGCCAGGTGGTAGGCGATGGAGCAGCCGGTGACGCCGCCGCCCACGATCACCGCCCGTGCGCGGCCGGGCAGGGCGGTGCCAGCCGGCGCGGCCGCGGGGCCAGCCGAGTGCGCCGGCGCGGACGCGGGCACCTCAGCCGCCGGCGATCGTGGTCAGCGCGTCCGTCGTGCCCACGCCCCGCTCGCCGCGGGTCATCAGCCGGTAGCCGAAGTAGCCGCCGATCGCGATGATGAACGACATCGCCAGCATGATCGTGCCGAGCGCGTTCAGCGCCGGTCCGCCGTTGCCGCCGTGCTGCTGGCTGTAGATGTACACCGACATCGGGGTGTTCACCGCGTTGTTGCTCAGCAGGTCGACGATCACGAAGTCGTCGATCACGGTGGAGAACACCAGGATCGCGCTGGCGAAGATCGCCGGGGCGAGCAGCGGCAGCATCACCCGGCGCACCGTCTGGATCGGCGTGCAGCCGAGGTCGGCGGCGGCCTCGGAGTAGGAGTCGCCGATGGTCGCGAGCCTGGCCTGCACGATGATGGCCGGCCAGGAGACGTTCCAGGTCACCAGCGCGAGCGTCTCGGCCAGGGTGCCCAGGCTGATCGCGCTGAACAGCGAGGTGAACACGAAGAACATCGCGACGCCGAAGATCAGCTCGGGAATCACGAACGACAGCAACATGACGAAGTTGAACGACGCCGAGGTGATGCCGCGCCAGCGGTGGATGCCGAGCGCGAAGGTCACGCCCAGCGGTACCGCGATCAGCGTGGTGTAGGCCGACAGCTTGACGGTCTGCAGGATCGCCAGCTGCAGCACCGTGCTGTGCGCGACCGAGTTGACCGGGTCGGTGACGTACCAGCGCCAGGAGAAGCCCTGCCAGACGCTCTGCGACTTGCCGTTGTTGAACGAGAACAGCACAGCGAGCGCGATCGGCACCAGCGACCAGATCAGGTACAGCCAGGTGAAGCCCTCCAGGAACCAGGGGTGCCGCCACGGATTGCGCTTCGGCCAGGGCAGGCCGGACCTGGCGGTGGTCGCGGCGGGGCCGGCGGTCGCCGTGGCCGCCGGGGCGGACGCTGCGGTGGTCATGACGCCTCCCTCGCCGCCCGGGCGGTGGCCCGCACGTAGTAGATCATCGGCACCACCAAGACGACGAGCAGCAGCAGCGACAGCACGGCGCCCTCGCCCTCGAAGCCGTTGGTGGACAGCTGGGAGTCGATCACGTTGCCGATCATGGCGGTGTCCCTGGTGCCGGACAGCAGGTTGTTGGTGAAGTAATCGCCGAGCATCGGCAGCACCGTGATCAGCATCCCGGTCAGGATCGGCTGCCTGGACAGCGGCAGCGTCACCTTGGCGAAGGTGCGCGCCCGGCCGAGGCCGAGGTCGCGGCCGGCCTCGATCAGCGACCCGTCGATCCGGTCGAGGCCGGCGAAGAGCACCAGGATCAGGTACGGGATGTACCCGTAGACCAGGCCGAGTATCACCGTGTACCAGCGGCCGCCCAGCCAGTCGGTCTGACCGGGCAGCCCGATCGCGCCGAGCACCTTGTTGACGTAGCCGTTGGTCTGCAGCAGGTCGATCCAGGCCAGCATCCGCATCATGTAGCTGATCCAGAACGGCGCGATCAGCAGGACGAGGAAGAAGGCCTTGCGCCGCCCGGCGAACCTGGCCACGAAGTAGGCCGCTGGGTAGCCGATCAGCAGGCACAGCACCGAGGCCACCGCGGTGTACCAGATCGTCCGCCAGATGATCGGCAGCTCGAACGCCCCCACGCCGAAGATGTCGTGCCAGGTGCGCAACAGGGTCGCGTGCGACCAGGACAACGGGTTGTAGACGGGGACGGGCGACTCGGTGAGGAAGTTCAGCCGCCCGCCGGCGATCGCGAGCACGTCGTAGAACGGGACCAGGAACAGCACGGCCAGCCAGAGAATGCCCGGCGCGGCGAGCAGCATGAAGAAGAACCTGTTGTGCTGCTGCCTGCCCTGGTCCGGCCGTTCCTTCCTGGACCGCTGGCCGGCGAAGCGCAGCATGGTCGGCATTGCCATCGCTGTCCCCCCTCAGATGCCCAGGCTCACGACTTGCCAGGCTTGCTGCCAGGCGAGGTCCCACAGGCCGTTCCTGAAGTTCTCCTCAAGCACCACGGTCGACGTCAGCGCCTTCGGCAGGATCCCGTCGTGCTCGAGCCGGGTCGGCGTCACGCCGTAGATCGGCTGCATGTAGCCGTTGTAGCTGATGTTGGTGATGGCGTTGTTCAAGTCGGACATGTAGTTGAGGAAAAGGTGCGCGAGCACCGGGTTCTGCGCGCCGCGCAGGATCGTGTTGGTGTCGTTCGCGACCGGGCCCTTGCCGTCAGCGGGGAACCAGTAACCGATCACGTCGGCGGGCACGCCCTTGGGCAGGTACTGCCAGGACGCGGCCATGTCGCCGGACCAGGAGTGGTGGATCCATACCTGCCCGGACGGGATGTTGGTGTAGTCGTTGTTGTCGATGTGCACGTCGGTCAGCCTGGCGAGCTCGAGCAGCGAGTCCCTGGCGAGGGTTATCTGCCGCTGGTCGGTCGTGTTCAGGTTGTAGATGCCGTTCTTCATCAGCGCCAGGCTCGGCGACTCGCGGTAGTCGTCGAGGATCGCGACCTTGCCCGCGTACTTGGACTGCCACGGGAAGGCGTAGCCGTTCGGCCACGAGGCCGGGCTGTCGGAGATGTGGTCCTTGCGCCAGGAGATCCCGGTCGTGTAGATCGTGTACGGCACCGTGTACTGCCAGTGCTGGTCGTAGAACGGGTTGCTGTACTCGCGCCAGAGCTGGCTGATGTTCGGGATGTAGCTGTGGTTCAGCGGCTGGATCAGCTTCTCCGCGACCGCCTTGCCGATGACGTCAGCGGTCACGCCCATGAACACGTCGAAGTTCACCTGCCCGCTGCTCAGCTTGGCCAGCGCCTCGGTCATCGTGTTGAAGGTCGTAACCTCGACCGTGCAGTTGTACTTCTTGCCGAAGTTCTTCAGGCTCTGCGGGTTCACGTAGGCGACCCAGTTGTAGATCTTCAGCGTGGCGTTCCGCTCGGGCAGCAGGCCGCTCTTGATCGGCGTGTTGCCGGCGTAGACGGGCCAGGTGACCGGGTTGTTCGGCCGGGGCAGCGGGAGCGGCTTGCCGCTCACGCCCGCGGACAGCGCGGCGCTGCACGCCGACAGCAGCGAGCCGGTGCCGCCGGCGGCAAGCAGCGCCGCTCCGGCGCCGGCGCCGCGGCGCAGGAAGGAGCGGCGGGAGACCGGGGAGGCCCCGCCGGAGACGCCGGGAATCGGCGGCCTGCCATCTCGCCAGCCTTCCTTAGGGTGCATGTGTGCCATCCCTTCGCTCGTGCGGTTCCCGCCAGCCGGATGGGTGCTCCCCGCTCGCCTCCGGGTGACCCGAACCGGCTCGCCTGACGGCCGGCGCGGGCCGGGATCGGCGGCCGCGGCCCAAGGGCAGCCCGCGAGCGCATCGCGCCGTGCCCGCGGACTGAACGGCCCTTCAACTACACCTGATTACTCCTGACCGCGGCCCGAGACAAGGTTTTTCAGATTACAGGACGATCACGCATCGCCGGGCGTTACATACTGATTAGTCAGCAGAAGTCCGGTACGACGATCGGCGGCTGACCGCATCCCAGCACTGCACCCACAGCTTGTCGCCGGCGATGGGCAGTTCGAGCTGCTTCAGCCCGTGGTCGACGTAGGTCGGCAGCACGCAGGCGGAGGTCAGGGTCGCAGGCACGATCCCCTCGTCGACCAGCCGCTCCGGGGTGACCCGGTCCAGTGGCTGCACGTACCCGGTGCCGGCCATGTTCTCCAGGGCGACGCGGAACCCGAGCAGGTAGTTCAGCAGCAGGTGCGCGAGCACCGGGTTGCGGGCGCCGCGCAGCACCACGCCGGTGTCGTTGCCGACCGGTCCCGTTCCGTCTGGCGGGAACCAGTAGCCGAGCACCTGGGCTGACACGCCCTTGGGCAGGTAGCGCGCGGCCGCGGCTACCTGGCCCGACCAGGCGAGGTGAATCCAGCTGCGGCCGGTCGCGAGGTCGGCGGTCGTGTTGTTGCCGATCGCCGGCCTGGCTAGGGCGTCGAGGCGCAGCAGCGAAGTCGTCGCCTCGTCGACCAGGACCGGGTCGGTGGTGTTCAGGTCGGTCACGCCGTTCTTCAGCAGGGCGAGGCCGATGCTGGCCCGGTAGTCGTCGAGCAGGGCAATCTTGCCCTTGGGCACGGCGCCGGCGGCCGTCCACGGGAAGTCCCAGCCGCTGTCCAGCGCATAGGGGTCGAGGTCGACCAGGTCGGTACGCCAGCCGATCCCGGTCGTGCAGACCGTGTACGGAACCGTGTACCGCGCGCCGTGGTCGTAATACGGGTTGGCGAGATAAGGCCAGACGCGCCTGACGTTGGGCAGGTAGCTGTGGTTCAGCGGCTGGATCAGGCCCGGCCAGACCAGCCGGCCGATCATGTAGCTCGGCGCGCCGAGCAGGACGTCGAACCGCTCGCGGCACTCCCGCAGTACGGCCAGCGCCCGCCCGAACGTGGCGAAGCTGGTCAGTTCCACCGTGCAGTGGTACCGCTTGCCGAACGCACGCAGGCATTGCGGGTTCACGTGGCCCGGCCAGGTGAAGACCCGGAGCGTGGCGTGCCGCTCGGGCGCGAGCCCGCTGCCGATCGGCGGGTTGCCCGGGCTGACCGGCCAGGCGACCGGCGCGTTGGGCCGGGGGAGCCTGGGGTGGCCGGGCGGAGCGGCCGCGCTCGGCTGGCAGCCGGACAGCAGCGCGCCGAGCCCTCCGGCGGCGAGCCCGGCCCCGGCCGCGGTCCAGGCGGACGTCCCGGCCGTGCTGGCCAGGAACGCCCGCCTGCTCATCCGCAGGTTCACGCTCTGCTTTCCCGCTCGCCTCCGGGTCTCCCGACCGGCTCGCTGTGTCTGCCCGCTCGCCTCCGGGTCTCCCGACCGGCTCGCTGTGTCTGCCCGCTCGCCTCCGGGTCTCCCGACCGGCTCGCTCGCTGTGTCTGCCCGCTCGCCTCCGGGTCTCCCGACCGGCTCGCTCGCTGTGTCTGCCCGCTCGCCTCCGGGTCTCCCGACCGGCTCGCTGTGTTCGCCCGCTCGCCTCCGGGTCTCCCGGCCGGCTCGCTGTGTCACGCGGACGGAATGTACCCCCGGATCAGGCCACCCGAGAGGCGAACGCCATTACATTCCGATTAAATCGGTCGATGTCGGCTGCATCGTGCTGCACCGAGATCAGCCACTGCTCGGACTTGCCCCAGGGCGGCAGGAAGACCCCGCCGTTGTGCTGGAACAGCCAGTGCGCGTGGCTGTAGGCGTCGTTGATGGTCAGGAAGTCGCGGAAGTCGCGGACCGGCTGGCCGCTGAACACGATGCAGCCCTTCGCGCCGACCGAGACCACGCCGGCCGCCAGCCCGTGCTCGGCGATGGCGCTGGTGACGCCGTCCACCGCGCGCTGGCGCAGCGCCTCGATCCGCTGGTAAGCCTCGGGTGTCGCCACCTCGCAAAGCATCGCCCTGGTCGCAGCCATGGCCAGCGGGTTGCCGTTGAACGTGCCGACCATCTCGTAACCGCCCTCGGCGACATGCCGCATCACCTGGTAGGTCCCGCCGACGGCGGCGACCGAGATGCCGCCGCCGATCGCCTTGGCCAGGCAGATGATGTCCGGGGTGACCCCGGTGACGCCGACGGCGCCGGAGGGTCCCGCGGTCAGGCCGGTCTTGACCTCGTCGTAGGCGAGCAGCGCGCCGTGGCGGTGCAGCAGGTCCTTCAGGCCGGCCAGGTAGCCCGGCTCGGGCAGGATGATGCCCGCGTTCATCATGAT
>Ga0335078_10016437_pt1 | contig 10980 bp, 10 predicted proteins | sample Lox_Sample_32_FD_206711 | JGI IMG/M metagenome (GOLD analysis project Ga0335078, IMG submission 206711) | Soil microbial communities from Loxahatchee National Wildlife Refuge, Florida, United States - Lox_Sample_3.2 | ecosystem: Environmental > Terrestrial > Soil > Wetlands | place: USA... | reverse complement strand
ATGCCCGTTCCGCCTACAACACTCTGGAAGCCTTGGTGCAGGGCACCGAGACAAACGGCGAAGGCACGAAAGTGTTGACCGAAGAGCGACTGTCGGACGTGCTTCAGAAGAAGCTGCTGCCCTACGACAAAGCCGGCGAAGAACATTTCAATCTCATATCTGCGCTGCACAAATCGGTTCGTAATTCCGATCCCGATGCCGCGCTCTACTGGCTGGCTCGCATGCTGGAATCGGGCGAGGATCCGCTGTATCTGGCACGACGAATGGTCCGTATGGCGAGCGAAGATATCGGCCTGGCCGAACCGGGCGCCCTTGCGGTCACGATCGCCGCGAAAGATGCCTACGACTTCATCGGCGCTCCAGAAGGCTATCTGGCTCTCGCCCAGGCTGCCGTCTATCTCTCCCTCGCTCCAAAATCGAATGCCCTCTACACCGCTTATGGCGAAGTGCACGGAGATTTACAGCGAACCATCGCGGAGCCCGTCCCCCTGCATCTAAGAAATGCAGTTACCGGACTCATGGGGCAGCTGGGTTATGGCAAAGGCTATCAGTACGCGCACGATCGGGAGGAAAAACTAACGGACATGAAGTGCCTTCCCGAGAGCCTTCTCGATCGAACATACTACCAGCCCACCGACCAGGGTTTTGAGGCGCGTATTCGGCAGCGCCTCGAAGAGATTCGTCGTATTCAAAAAAAAGGGGCGAGGAACGCAGAGTGAAACTTCGGCTAGCCCAAGCGGGAGTGCATCGCACGTGTGTGCGGTCGGGACTTGCTTTCGCGGGAATTGCGATCTGGGTTGCTTTCAGCCTCCGCGTGCCCGCCGTCCGCGCTCAGGAGGCACCCAAGCTCTTCATCGATGAAGATTGCCAGGCCTTCGACATTTCCAAGGACAACTCCATCGTCTACGCGGTTCCCCGCCTCAAGCGCGTGCGAAATCTCGTCATCGAGCGCGACGACATCTCCATCGCCTCCGATGGCAAGGTCAGAAAAATCGTCGAAGCGGACAAGTTCATGCCGTTTCCGCCGCCAGCCGGCTACATCATCGATTCTATCCTCTGGTCCCCAGACGGCCATCGCATCGCCGTCAATATGAGCCTGCAAAAAGCGCCTCCCGGTTTTACGGACAAAGATGCCAAGAAGCGCGGCGACCTCGGCGACGATGACGACAACAAGCCGATCTCGAGCGTGACCGGCGGCCGCGTGATTGCCTTGCTAGATGACGACGGCCGCGAAATCAAAGTCGCTAATTCCAAGACTCGCTTCGTCGAGGATGCAACGAACGGAACTTGGCTCGCCGACAACACCCACATCGTGTATCAAACCGGCGGCGGCCCCTATTCCATCACGCGGGTGAACGTGACCGACGGCAAGAGTGAAGAGCTATTCGAAGGCCACACGTTCAACGGAATCCTTTGGGACGCGAAGAACAATCGCGCTTACGCGATCGGCGAAAATCTTGGCGTGCACAAGGGCCTCACCATTGTTCGCCTCGACCTGCTCCACGAGACCGTCACGGAAATCGCTCATGTCAAAAATTACCAGGGCGCGCTGAGTCTGTCGCCTTCCGGCGACAAAATCGGGTATTTCGAGGATGGCGACTACCTCGACGTAATCGACATGAAGAATCAGATGAAAAGCGCGCGGGTTCGGGCGGGCTATGGGCGGTTCGAATGGAGCCGCGACGAGCGGCGCGTCTTGCTCAAGCGCGGCTCGTTTGAGAAATCAGGAATCCTTACGTGGGTGGGCTTGTACGACGATTCGTTCACGCCCGAGTTGCACAGCCTCGTCTTTCACGACTTCCACATCACTCCCGACGAACAGATGATCGCCGTCACCGAGCCAGGCAAGCGCGCTCTGAAGGTCTATCCCCTGCCCTGAAGTTCTCCCGCAAAACGAAACCGTTCTCTAAGCCTTATTGCAGGCGAAATCGCTTGATGTGCTCTTTCAGAATGCAGGCGTTCATCACCACGAGCAGCCCGGCCCGTCGCGCTCGCTCTGCAGCGTCCGCGTGGATCACGCCTTCCTGCATCCATATCCCGCGCGCTCCAATCTGTATCGCCGCTTCCACAATCTCCGGAACGAATTCCGAGCGCCGGAAGATGTCGACGATGTCCACGTGCTCAGGGATATCTTCCAATCGCGCGTAACTTTTCTCGCCGAGAACCTCCGTCTCCGCCGGATTCACCGGAATGATGCGGTAGCCCGCTGACTGGAGATATTCCGCAACCCCATAGCTCGGCCGATGGCGCCGGTTCGAAAGGCCGACAACCGCAATCACTTTGCTCGTTTTCAGCAGCTCGCTGGCTGGATCGACTACCGCACCCGCCTGCTGCACAGAATTCGAATTCACTTGTTCGCCAGACTTTTCCATTGTTTCCTTTCACAGGAATGCCTTGCCACCGTTTCTATCGACGTTCGCCAGGTCGTGCTCAGCCCTCCACTCCGACCGCGCGCATACCTGCGAGCCTGCACGCTCAGTGCCGTGCTTGCAAACCGTAAGTCCTTGTCTAATCGCTTGCGGAGGGAAGACCCGCCCAGTCGGGCACATCATACCTAAGTTTGGTGGAAGGGAAAGTAAGACTAGCGGACTTTTTCCTTCCTGGAACGCCCGCGCGAAATCGTCCTAGTACCTCGCACCAGCGCTTTTTCGAGCGCGACTAATTCGCCCGGCGTCAGTTCCCGATAGCGACCCGATTGGAGCGAGCCCAGCTCGAGATCTGCAATCGCGACGCGCTTCGTCTTCTCCACCGGATTGCCTGATTGAAATAGTCTGTTTCGCAGCGCATCGCGCCTCACTTCGGTTAGCGTCACTTGGTACCAAGAAGAATCCCTGCCCCGCAGCGGCGATATGCGCGCACCGGTCGAGCGTGTGAGTTTTGAAGTCTCGATGGCAGGCACGGGCGATTTCAATTTCAGCTGATACGTCTGCTGCAGATGGTGCGCCTTGAGGATCCGATTTGCGAGCTCGCCGTCATTGGTCAGCAGCACGAGCCCGGAGGCGTGATATTCCAGCCTACCCACCGGAAAAACGCGTTCCGGAATTCCGCCCAAAAGTTCGCGCAGCGATGCGCGCCCTTCGGGATCGCTGAGCGTCGAAACCACCTCGGGCGGTTTGTTCAACATCAGATAAACGCGGGTTGCCTCGGGCCGCAGCAGCTTGCCCGCTACCTTGATGTGGTCGCGCGATTCATCGGCTTTCGTCCCCAGCTCCGTCACCAATTTGCCGTTCACGGTGACAAGCCCGGACTTGATCATTTCTTCCGCGCGACGTCTCGACGCAAAGCCAGCTCGCGCGATGATTTTTTGCAGGCGCTCTTCCATGATTGGTCGCAGCGACACGTCGCCGGCGGCTTGATAGCTTATCGGATTTGCTTGAGGTCGCGAAGAACTAACTCGCGATCAAGGCTCCTGGCAGTGGGACAGCTTCCAAAGGTAGTCAAAGAAGGGTCGCGCGCTGTCATCCACTGGAAAGGTTCCGGAATAAGCAGGCGCTTCACCGCTCAGATCTACAATCGCGACTCCACCGGTCGCCGTGTGGAAAGCGAATTGCAAACTCGGTGTCGCACTGGACGAAGCGCCATCCGGCACGAGCTTGCCGCTATCGCAGTGAAACTTCCCGTTGAACATTCCCTTGAATAACGCTCGCGCACCATCCCCAACCGCGAGATTGCCGGTGTATACCACGCTTTGCCCCTGCCAATCGAGCGAGCTGACCGATCCGTTTGCTCCTGTGAATTTTAGCTTGGTGACGATTGTTCTGGTGGCAGGCGGCGCCGGTCGACCAGCAGATGGCGCGGGAGGCGCTGCGCCGGCAGAAGCTAGTGTCCCCGGCGCGCCTGACACCACAGGCCCGGGCACGCTCGCAAACTGGGTCGGATGCGCTGGCACATCCACGGTGCCGACTTCCCCGCTCGGAACATCCAGCACCGCAAATCTCACGCGCTTGTCTTCGGCCTTCGCGCCATAGTCGAAGATGTTTCGGAACCCGCGGTCCTCCCAAGCCTTGTAAAGATCATCCGGCACGGGCCGCGACAGGTCGCGCGGGAAAAACTGAAATGAATTCCCCGTCGGATCAAATTCGCAGATCGCCATCTGCAGACTCACGCGGCGCTGGCCGTCTTGCGGCTCGAAGCTGAGCGTCTTCGGCGAAATCGTTAGCAAATATCGTGTCTGTCCGGGCTGCGCCGACGCCACGCCCGCTCCCGTCTCCACCGGCTCGACCGCCAGCGATATGCCCGTCGACGGCAACGGATCGCGGCACGCGTCCTTCAGCATGTCCTCGGGATTTTCGCGAGAGGCCACTTTCTGCGCGTCATTCGCGAAGTAGCCGCGCCGGTACGCCAACCTCGCGCCGTGTTGCGTCGTCTTCACCGTGATCTTGTGGAATTGCCCGTCCCAGGCGATTCCTTCCGGGTAGTAGCTCAGCTCGTAGTAGGTCATCCCGTCGTTCAGTGCGGATTGCACGCAACCGGATAGATCATTCGTGTTCTTGCACGTGCGCCCGCCGGTGCTCTCAGAAAGCGCGTCCATCGTCGCCTGCGCGTCGATGTGCTGGCCGTTCTGCCGCTGAATCTGCGCCCCGAAACCCGCGCCCGGATTCTGTTGGTTGATATGAGGATCCTGGGCGGTGCTGTAGAGTTGATCGACGGCCAAGCCCTTTGCGTCCACCGGATAGACAGCGACCCGCGCATCCGTCAGGGCCTCGGCCGCCTTCTTCACTTTATCGTTATACGAAGCGCTGCCCGCGAAGGCATTGCCGAACGGGCCTCCGCTCAGATCCGCGTTCGGCGCAATCCAGATCGGAAACGCCTCCGAGAACCAAATCAGATTTTTGCGTCCCGTGTACCCACCCAAGTATTTCGCGATCTGCAGCATCGCGTCGGCAGTTTCGTCGACGCGAATGGACATCTGCGCCTCATATTCCATGGCCTCGAACTGCTGCAATGCCTGTACGACCTGCGTCACTTGTCCCCCGTTGAAATCCAGTTGCTGATTCGACGCGCTGCCCGCATCGTCTTCGGGATTAGCCTCGATCGGTACGGCGCGCATCGAACGGTCGATCGCCGCGCGCAAGATCTTCGGGTCCGTGCTGAACGATTGCACAATGTGCAGCACGTGGCTCAGCGACATTACGGCGATCGGCGTCGTGGGCGGCACGGTTTTCAGCAGCGACAGCATGTGCTGTCGCACCACCATCTGGTTGTTGATGTCCGTGTTCAGCGCATCCATCAGCAGGACCGTCGGCGCGACGCTGCGATCCGCAGTCAGTTCGTTCGAGAAACGCGTCGGCGACGGGGCCATCGCAGGATTGGGCGTTGCGCTCGCGGCATGGTCGATGAATTCAAATTGCGCGATATCTTGCGGACGGTTGTGCTCCTCGAAGATTTGGAAATCTTCCTTCTTCAGTCCTTTGATCGGCGCGCCATGCGAATCCGTGACGACCACGTCAATCGTGATCAGTCGCGTTTGCGCCTGGATCCTGTTGGCAGCCCTGGGCGGCTCCGGTTGCTGCTGCGCCGGTGCCTGGAGCTGATCAGGCCCCATCGCAGGTGCGTGAGGCGCACTGCGCGAACCCTGAGCGGAAGCAATCGCAGCGCAAAACAGTGCACACAAAGCGGCATAGCTTTTCATACGCATCAGTCACACACTCTCATCACGATCGCAGCGAAATCGATGGCGGCTATTCTATATGAACTGCACAATTAAGATGCAAGGCGATAAGCAGGAGTTACGTTGTTTCGGAGTTTCCTGCGGACGCGGCCCGCATCTGCTCGGGACCTTCCGGCGGATCATCGCCCAGTTCCGCGAGATCGTTGTTCTCGCCGGAAGCCTGAATCTCAGCCGCGTCAGCTGACCCCGTCGCTAGTGTCTCACCCTCGGGCATTTCGCCCGGCTCGCTGGGAGCGATACCCGAATCCGATCCCAGAGCGGCCTGCGCGAGCTGCTCGAATTCCTTCAGGCTGGGCAGCTCATCGAGGTCTGAAAGCCCAAAGCGCATCAGAAACTGCTTCGAAGTCTTATACAAGATCGGCCGTCCGATCACCTCTTTGCGGCCGGCCGTGGTGATCAATCGTTTCTCCAGCAGCGTCTTGATCACGCCGCCTACGTGCACCCCGCGAATTTCATTGATCTCCGGCACGGTGATCGGTTGCTTGTACGAGATTACCGCCAGCGTTTCGAGGGCCGGCATCGTCAAGCGCAATGGCGGTTGCAAGCTCTTGATGAATTTGCGGACCGCTTCGTGATGCTGAGGCTTCGTGTAAAAACGCCACCCTCCGGCTACTTTCCGAACCTCGATTCCGCGTTGATCCGTCGTGTAGGAAGCCGTGAGCAAGTCGAGCGCAGCACGGGCTTCCGGTTTCGCCACGCCGAGCGCGCTGGCAATCTGATCGAGGGTGGCTGGCTCATCCGCCGCGTAGATGATGGCTTCGAGCGCAGCCTGTAGCTCTTCGGGCTTACTTTTCGGGCTGACCGAAGCCGCATCCTCGATAGGCGCGCTTTCGGTCGCCGCTGCCCCAACCGGCTGAGAGTTCTCTGCGCCCAAGGGCGAAGGATCGACTGCGGAATCTTCATTGAAAATCATCACAAGTACTGCTCCTCGATTTTTGACATTGCGTCCGGCCCGGCAAACACGGCGTCGAACATTTTGTGTTTACGCACCGCGATATCCGCAAACAGCTCCGACTGCACCAGGATCACCGCCTGCATGCGCACCATTTCCAGCACAGCGAGCAGCGCGACGATCATCGCGTTGCGTGTATCGCAGGAATCGAAGAACTCGATCAGCGATATCGGCTCGTCGCTCCCCATCAGCTTTTCGCGCAGCCGGTTCATCATCTGCGCGATTGTCACGGATTCGTGCCGCAGCGAGAATTTCGTCACTTCCTTGCGGCGTTCGAGCACCTGCTGAAACGTCTGGATCAGGTCCACGAGCGATACGACGAGCTCGCCTTCTACCGCGTCGCCCGTATAAAGCGAGCGATCCGGCTTTGACCACACGTGCGCTTCCACCTGCTGCTTCTGATAAAGCATCTGCGCCGCGTTCTTGAATTTCTCGTGCTCTAGCAGCCTATGGACCAGCTCCTGGCGCGGGTCCTCGAGCGCCTCCGGCCCCGCAAGCGGATCGGCCGGCAGCAGCATCTTCGACTTGATATGGATCAGCGTCGCCGCCATATAGATGAAGTCGCCAGACACGTCGATATCAAGCTTTTCGAGCTGGTGCAAATAATCCAGGTATTGCTCGGTGATCTTGGCGATGGGGATGTTGTGGATGTCCATCTCCTGCTTACGAATCAAATCGAGCAGAAGATCGAGCGGCCCTTCGTACACCGACAAATTGATTCGATAGGGTGTCGCCAATTTACCTCCGGCCTGGTACTCTAAAGGCTGTCATCCTGAGCGGAGCCCCGCGCGACTCTGGACTGTCTCCTCGCCTCATCCCACTTGAAAATCGCGTTCCGCACTCGTCTCATCGTCTTGTGCGCGGTCTGTTGCGCCTTCTTGCTGCCGGCGTCGAGAATATCCCAAACCTCGCCGGGATGTGCCTCCAATTCTTTGCGCTTTGCCTGAACCGGCTCAATCCAGGTGATCAGGTTCTCTCCCATCTTCGTCTTGCACTCGATGCAGCCGATTCCGGCCGTCCGGCAGCCTTGATCCGACCAGGCGATCGTCTCCGCCGAGGAAAAGAGCTTATGCCATGCGAACACCGGGCACACTTCCGGTCGCCCCGGATCGGTTCTCCGCTGTCGTTGCGGGTCCGTCATCATGTTGCGGACTTTCCTTCGAATCTCTTCCGGCGGGTCGGAGAGCCAAATCGCGTTCCCGTACGACTTCGCCATCCTCCGACCATCGAGACCGGGAAACCGCGGCGTCTGCGTCAGCAGATGCCCCGGTTCGTGCAGAATCTCGGCCAGCTTGAAAAAACGGCTTCCCTTCCCGATTTTGTCAAAGAAGTTCTCGATTCCGTCTTCGCTGGCGATTCGCTTGAGTTCCGCGCGCCGAAGGGCGACTGCGTCAACGGAAATCCCTCCGGAAGCATCGGTCGCCGACCCGGGGAGTTTGCCTGTGAGATCGCGATAAACGCCGGAGAGCCAATCGCGATTTTTCGATGAAAAGATCTCGTCGGACATTTCAAACCCGAATTGCAAATTGAATCGCCTCACTATTTCCCGTGTCAGCTCGACGTGAGGCACCTGATCCTCACCTACCGGGACGAAATCCGCGTCGTAGATCACGATGTCGGCCGACTGCAGCAACGGATAACCGAGAAAACCATACGTGCCCAGATCGCGGTCCTTCAGATTCTCGATCTGTTCCTTGTACGTCGGGACGCGCTCGAGCCACGAAAGCGGCGTGATCATCGACAGAATCACGTGTAGCTCGGCGTGCTCCATGACACTCGATTGAATGAAAAACGTCGATTTCGCGGGATCGAGGCCGACCGAAAGCCAGTCCATGGTGATCTGCAGCGTGTTTTCGGCAACCGACGACGTGTCTTCGTAATGCGTCGTCAGCGCGTGCCAGTCAGCGACGAAAAAGAAGCACTCGTATTCTTCCTGGAGTTTCAGCCAATTCTGGAGAGCACCGAAGTAATGACCCAGATGCAGGCGGCCCGTCGGCCTCATGCCGCTCAGGACTCGTTTTGCCTTCGTTTTACGCTCGGCCACTCTTGCGAAAATCCCCCGGATCCGGCTGAAACAAAGTGAAATTGAGGTGTAGACGAGATGCTAGCACAGAATTCCAGTCATTTTGCCAAGCAAGCGACGTGAGCCGGCACCGTCGACGGGCAAACTGCCCAGCCGTGTCACGACCGCCACGCTCAAAAGGCAAAACCCAGCTGACGGTTCGCCAAACCCCTCGGGTTACTCTTTGGCTTTTTGCCCCCCTGCCCAGGCCAATGCGTTTGGCGCAATGCCTGATTCCAAATTGGGAAGTATCAAAAGGGACGCGAGCCGAAGTTCTGCCTTAGAGCTTGAGGAGTTCCCGCAGGCGCTTGGTCTGCGTGCGCGCGACGGGGATTTCGCTCGCGCGCTTATCGTTCATCTTCAGGATGAAGCTCGACTTGAACCACGGCACCACTTCTTTGATGTGGTTGATGTTCACCAAGTACGAGCGATGCGGGCGCCAGAAAATATCGCCGTCGAGCGCCTCCATCAACTCTTCAACGGTGCGGTAATTCGAGGCGCCTTCGCAGTCGCGCGCGAAAATTGTGATCGCGCCGTCCTGGATTGAGGCGTAGATCATGTCATTCGCGTCGATCAGGATCATGCGCTCCTGCGCCTTCACAAGCAGCTTTACCGGCGCCGTGCCGCGCGCCTTGCGCTCGCCCCCGCCAAGCTGGCCAACGAGCGTCTCCAGCCGCTGGACCGGCGATGAATTCGCCTCAACCATCTTTTTCGCGCGCTGCACGGCCTGCGCGATGCGCGCGCGATCGAACGGCTTCAGCACGTAATCGACGGCATTCACCTCGAACGCCTGCACCGCGTATTGGTCGTAAGCCGTAGCGAAAACGATCTGCGGAATCGGCATCTTGCGCTCGACCAGCTTTTTGATCACGCCGAAGCCGTCGAGTCCGGGCATCTGCACGTCGAGAAAAACGAGATCGGGGCTGTGCTCCTTGATTAGCGAGACGGCTTCGAGGCCGTTCCGGCCTTGAGCAACGACTTCAATTTCGGGGATCCCCTTCAGCAGGTAGAGCAGTTCGTCGCGCGCCGGGCGCTCGTCGTCCACAATGAGCGTGTTCATGGGCATGATGGCTTGTTCCAGTATAGGAGCGCCCAAACCCGGCTGACAACAACTTCGCATCGTACGGTAGAATCCGTTAGCCATCCGAGGAGATCGAGTGCCCAAAGGTCAAAAGAAGGTGACGCCGGCAGCGAAGGTGTTGAGCAGCGACCTCATTTTCCAGGGGCGCGTCTTCGCGCTTAAGCGCGATCGCGTCGCCGAACCGAGCGGCATCGAAGCCACGCGGGAAATTATCGAGCATCCGGGTTCCGTGGTCGTATTGCCTGCGTTGCCCGGCGGCAAGATCGTGCTGATCAGCCAGTATCGTCACGCGGCGGGACAATACCTCTGGGAAATCGTGGCGGGGCACAAAGAACCGAACGAAGATCCGGTCGAAGGCGCGCGCCGCGAACTGCTGGAAGAAACGGGCTACACCGCAAAACGCATCACCAGAATGCTCGAAGTCTTCCCTTCTCCGGGACTTCTCAGCGAGCGCATGGATATTTTTCTCGCCGAAGGGCTCACGGAAGGCAAAGCGCGGCCTGAAGAGGACGAGAAAATCACTAAGAAAATCGTCACGCTCCGCGAAGCGAAGGATTGGATTCGTACAGGCAAGATCCGCGATTCCAAATCCGTCGCCGGGATTCTGTTTTACGACGAATTCTTCGCCCGACGAAAATAGCTCCTGCTACTTCTTCGTTTTGATGCTTCCGTCGGCGCTGGTCGTGTAGGAACACTTGTGCGCAGTGCCGATGAATTCTGGCAGCGGGTGTTGCCGCAGCACATAAAACACATCGCAATCTTCAGGGGAGTCAGTCAGGATGTGCGTGTGATATCCGCCTGCGGCTTTCGTTCCTGCTGGCGGCGGTGATTTTTCGATAATGGATGCATGCATCTGCCGGGCCTCGATGAGTGTCGCTCCATCCGCGGACACGAGGTAGCGAGTGTCGCCGCCTAGCGGCACTGCATCCCTTCTCGTGATGACGGGCTCCGTGCTGATGGACTTCGCCGCAAGAAAAATAGAATCCGGTATCTTCAAGCGGCGGATCACTTTTCTTTACCTCAAAATCGTCCGGGGCGCTTCGCTGCGTGGCTTCATAGACAATCAAGAACTTGTCGTGACTGTCGGAAAAGCGGCCAAAGACGACAACCCATCCGGTGTCGGCCTGGCGCGCGATCGATTGCCTGACGGTGCCCGTGCGGTGGATTATCAGCTCGAACGCCGCGATAGCGCAGTTCGAGCCGCGACGTCATAT
>Ga0335078_10016436_pt1 | contig 10980 bp, 6 predicted proteins | sample Lox_Sample_32_FD_206711 | JGI IMG/M metagenome (GOLD analysis project Ga0335078, IMG submission 206711) | Soil microbial communities from Loxahatchee National Wildlife Refuge, Florida, United States - Lox_Sample_3.2 | ecosystem: Environmental > Terrestrial > Soil > Wetlands | place: USA: Florida... | reverse complement strand
AAGCGGCGCAACACCTGAACCACAAGATCGCGGAGTTGGAAGAGCGATTAAGGCCGCAAGAAGGACGCTAGCCGGCTCCGCCATCCCGCGCCGCCGAGGGTCGGGTCGCCGCTCGCTTGCGCTGAATGGCCTGCCGATTGAAGTGATCGTCCGGACGAGCCGGATTTGCTCCCTCAAGCTCCGCTCCGCCCTTGCAGCAGGGCGCGCATACGGCTACCATCAGAGTCCAATATCCTTATGTCCGAGCAACCGGTGACAATTGAAAGCCTGGTGACTACAGGAGGGGGCCCGCAATGCACGGCGATCACGGATCCCCAAGATCGGGGTATTACCTATCAAGAGCTTGGGGACCTCGTCCTCGGCATTCGCCGACTCCTCCGCAGCCGCGGGATTGGCCCGCGAGACGCCGTAGCCTACATGTTGCGAAACGGGCCGGAGCCCGCTGCACTGTTTCTGGCCCTGGCTTCCTATTGCCGCGTGGCACCAATCAATCCGGCCTACCAAGCTGCGGAAGTCGAATTTGTGCTTCGCGACATAAAGGCGTCGGCGCTGATTACGACCGCGGATCTGATGAATGCTGAGTCAGCCGCCCACAACTGCGGGGTCGGTCTGATTCGGTTGAGTCCGCACCAAGACACACTCTTCGAACTGCACGCAGACATGCACCCGGCAGAGATTCGCACGGACGATGTGAAAGCCGGGCCCGATGATATCGCGCTTCTCCTTCACACCTCGGGCACCACCGCGCGCCCAAAACTGGTTGGACTTACTCATCGCAGCCTCTGTCTGTCCTCCAGCGCCGTGGCCCGGGTTTTGAACCTTACTTCAGAAGATCGCTGCCTTTCGTTGATGCCGCTGTTCCACATCCACGGACTGGTCGCGGGTTTGCTCTCGTCGATCTCAGTTGGCGCAAGTGTCTGCTGTGCGCCGGGCTTTCAGGCGATGAGCTTCTTCTCCTGGATGAAAGCCTCGCGCGCGACCTGGTACACCGCGGTGCCGGCGATGCATCAGGCGATTTTGAGCCGTGCAGCCAGGAATCCGGAGGTGCTGGCTTCGCACAACCTCCGCTTTGTCCGCTCGTCCTCTTCGCCATTGCACGCGCCGATCTGGAGCCAGCTTGAATCGACCTTCCAGGTTCCGGCGTTGAACGCCTACGGCATGACCGAGGCCGCTCACCAGATCTCGAGCGTCCCCTTGTCCGGATGCCCTTCCCGCGACTCTGTCGGATTCTCGTCGGGTCTCGAGATCGCCGTCCTCGGCCCGGACGGAACCATATCGCCGGCAGGCTCGGGCGAGATAGTACTGCGTGGGGACCAGATCGTCCGCAGCTACCTGAGTCCGGCGGCTGCCAACGAACAGGCATTTCAGAATGGATGGTTTCGCACTGGAGATGAGGGTACTCTCAGCGCAAGCGGCGAATTGAGCTTGACCGGCCGTCTGAAGGAGATGATCAACGTCAGCGGCGAAAAGGTGGCTCCGGCGGAAATCGATGCGGTACTGTTGCTTCATCCGGCGGTGCACCAGGCGATGGCTTTCGGTGCGCCCTGTCCAACCCGCGGCGAGCGCGTCCACGCCGCTGTCGTGCTGCATGCGCCAGCCAATGAGCGGGACCTCAAGAAGTTCGTGCAGGACCGGTTGGCGAAGTTCAAGGTGCCGGAAAGGATATTGATCATGGACGAAATACCCACGGGTCCCACCGGCAAGGTGCAAAGGGTGGGTATGGCGAGCCGCCTCGGCATCGGCTAGGCTCGAAAGGCGAACAGTCTGGACCCCAGGCGCCCCGTGCCTCATCGCCATGCGCTGTCAGGCGCTCGGACGGAGCGAAGACACGAAGCTTCAACAAAAGGAGGCTCTATGTTCAGAACAACGAGGCAGTTCTCGGCGGTCGCGTTTGCCACGGTGGCGCTCGCTTGTCTCGCAAAAGCCCAGGCCACCAGGACCTGGGTTTCCGGTGTCGGTGACGATGCCAACCCTTGCAGCCGCACCGCACCCTGCAAGACCTTCGCCGGTGCGATTTCAAAAACGGCTCCCGGAGGCGAGATTGATGCGCTGGACCCGGGAGGATTTGGCGGGTTGACTGTTACTAAGTCGATCGTGATCGACGGTGGCGGCAATCTAGCTGGCGTTCTTGTATCTGGAACAAACGGCATTACAGTCTCGGCCAATACGACGGATGTCGTAATCTTGCGGAATATCTGGTTCGATGGGGCCGACGGCAGCGGCCTGAACGCAATCAGCTTCATTTCTGGGGGCTCGCTGGTCGTCGAGCATTGCACGATCTTTGGGTTTTCCGGGAATGGCATCAACGTCGCGCTTTCGGCCAGCGGCAATCTCTCCGTGCAGGATGTCAGCATCACGAGTGTTGCGGATGGAGTCCACATTGGCAGCACCGGCGGGGCGGTACTCGCCACGCTGAACCGGATGTCGATCAAGCACGCCACCAACGGCGTAAACGGTGAATACGGCCTCACGAATGTCACCAATTCGGTGATTACCGAAACTACCGGTGTTGCCGTCCTCAGCGGCAGCACCGGCACCGTCAGTGTGACCAACAGCCTGCTGGTCGGTAACCAAGTCGCCGTGTCGGCAGGCACCGGATCGACGATCCGCTTGTCCAACAACGACGTGTACGACAATCAGACCGGATTCGCTTGCGGCGGTGGCACGCTGGCCTCGGCGGCGAACAACCGGAAAGCAGGCAACGTAGGCGGCAGTTCGCCAGTCTGCGCCCCGACCCAAACCATAACTGTCCAGTAATGCGCGGCACGGGCCCCAGGGGGCCGGCTGTCTACACTAGTAGGAGTCCGGCCCTCGATCGGGGACGTCCGGTATCGTCGCGGCGGGGGTCGGGACCTCGTAACCAAGCTCTTTCAGCGTGTCCCCAGCCACCGCAAGAAACTCGGACTGCTCTTGTTCCGTCATCTCGGTTTTCCATCGGAAGACGCGTTCAGGTTGTGGACTGCACATCGTCAGTCGTTGCTGGTCCAACCGCTGTTCGTGAGTCACGACGACGCTGCCATCGAGGCGACGGCGGGTCCTATGCTCGATCAGCCGGGTAGGAGTCCGCTCCCAATAGCGGAGCACCGCCGGATGGAATGTGAGGCCGAGGAAAGAGCAAATGTTTTCGAGTGCCGGTCGCGGGTTTGTCACCAGGTCCTCGTAGCGCACTTCCATATATGAGGGCGAACCCAACCCCGCCTCACGGGCACTCCGAACCAGGCCCTTCCAATAGGCCGCGAGGGTGGGCATGTCCTGCGCCGGGGCGAACCACCTGGTGCGGAGCGACAGCGCTGCATCCCTCCCGTCGCGAACGATGTGAACGAAATGCGCTTCCGGCAACAAGTTTCTGATCGCCGGGAGGTGCTCGCAATACCCAGGCGTCTTTTCGCCGTAGCGAGGCTTGTTCTGCTTTCTCGCATAGAGCCGATAGAACGCCCGTAGGCCTTCCCCCGCTGTGAACGGCTCTATCCGCTGCAACTCTGTCCAGTACTCGTCCGTTTCGAGTCCGAAGTCCGCCCATCCAGGGGCGTCCGGAGGGAAGGTCGTCACGATGCGAAAGAGTTCTTCCTTCGCGAAGCCACCCATCTCGGCTGCGGCGGCTACGGTCGGGAGAAAGCCTGTCTCCGGGGGAATACATAACACCGGGTGGGAGTCCAGCATGAACCGAAGCAGCGTGGTGCCCGAACGCGGAGCTCCAACGATGATCGGCATTGCGGGATAGTCTGTGCCAGCGCGTGGGCTCAATGCTCAACCTGATCCGCCAGTCCGAGTCGCTGCGCTCCCCCGGTCGCCGGCTTCTGGGCCATCTCCGCGATTTGGTCGCGGATCACCGCGATGTTCTCTTTTCTGCGCCAGCCATCAGGCGCAACATCCTTCGATGATCCATCGCCAGGCTCCCGGTAACCCGCACGCCGGCCTTGACGTCCCTGATGACCGTCGCGCCGAGACTTACCTGGGCGGCTTCACCGATGTTAACGCAATTCACAATCGTGGCGCCCGGCCCGATCCGGGCCTGCGCACCGATTGTCACATTACCATTCACGACGGCTCCATGGCCAACGTCTACCCAGTCTCCTATGACACAGTTGTGAGAGATGACAGCGCCGTTCCCCAGCCGGCTGCCCGTCCCGATGCGGGTGCTTTGCCGGAACACTCCTCGCGCGATCACGGCATTGGCGAAGATTTGGCAATTCGGTCCGATCTCAGTCGCTCCTGCGTGCACCAATTCGATCCCATCGGCGCGCCGGTAGCTCGCCTGGAAACCCGCAGAGCCAATTACAGCGCCCGCCTGGACTACCGTGCCGGCACCCACCACCGCGCGTCCGAGTACGGATGCGTTGGGTCCGACGGTGACTCGGGGGCCGATGATGACGTTGTTCTCGTCTACCCAGCTTCGCGGATGCAATCGGGCGGTCAGGTGGATGATCGACGGGAAGTCCGTGCCGTAGAAGGTGGTCTCTGTCGACAAGCGGTTATGAATTTCGAAGAAGCAACGCCTCGGGTCGCCAGCAACCGCCAGCGCGAACCGTTCCGGAAAAAGACTGGCCAACTCCGGCTTGGTGAGGACGCACGACGTTTGCGGGCTGGCTACGGCAGCGGCGACAAACTGGTGGGATTCGACGAACGTCAGCATGCGATCCTTCGGGTAGGCCACGAATCCCAAGTTGGCAAACACACCATCCCGCACCACGTGAGCGCAAGTCCACCCTGCTGCCTCCTGGAGCGTCCTCTCCTCCGGCAGCCCATGATCTCCCGAATCGACGGTGACCTGCCATTCTATCGCCACAGGCTGCGGGCTCCGGTCGAACCAAAACTGGCCTTCCTGCACCATTGTCAACACCAGCAAGTACTGTCCCGGCTTCTCCGGTGCCAACACCCGCATCAACTGAGAGTGCCGCGATCGAGGTCGCACCTGAGCGGTCAATGGCGTCCGCCTTCCGTCGAATACGCGAAGGAGCTTCGTCCCGGCTTCGAGCCAGTGATAGGACAGGTGCACCGGATGCGGATCGAGGCTCGCGAGCACTTCCGTAGAACGGTTGTCAATCTCCACCGACACCTGCGTTTCAACTCCCGCCGCCATTCTGCGGACCGGGTCAGGAACGCGAAGTCCGACCTTAGCGGCTGCCTCGAGCGGAAGGGACGGCATCCAAAACCGCTCGCCCGCCGAACGCACTAGAGACTCGAGCGATCCGGCATTGCGGACCAGCGATTCCATGGCGTCCTCGATCCGAACTCTGGCGTCATCAGGCGCGGTGAGCGCCTCCCGGTAGAGATTCACATAGCTGGCGACGGCTGCATCCAGCGACGCATCGCTCCGGATAACTGCGGTGACACGCGCAGCGTCGGCGGGGCTATAGCGTGCGATCTCGCGCTGGACGGCGTCAGGCGTGAGGTGTTCCTGAAGGCACCGCATTCCGAAATTCCACTTTCGAAGATCCTGAGTCTGATCGCGGGTCACGATCGGTCCCAGCCCGTTCCCGTGGTATAGGATTACGGCGCAACCGCTGGCCAGCGCCTCCAGCGCACACCTCCCTTTGGCGAACACCAAATCGTATTGGCCCAGCATCTCCTCCGGCCGGCTTGCCTGCGCAGCCACCCCTTGGCCGACGACATCCAGTTCCAGGCCGGCCGCTGTACAGGCGCGGCGGAGCATTTCCAGATTCGCATCCTCGGTGGCATAGTTGCTGAAGACCAGCGCCTTCGCCGGCTTGTCGGGAAGCGGTTGGCGCTGTTTGAAACGCCGCATGTCCACGGCGTTCGGGATCACGCGTGTGCGCTCTTCCGGGATGCCCGCCTCAACAACCAAGCGCTCCAGGCAATTCAAGTCCACCGCAACATAGCGGCGGACCGCGTTCAGCCGTGGCGGACTATCGTGCCACTGCAAACGGTCATGGCAGACGAATATCGCCGGCACACATCGAAAATGCGCCAGCGCAAGAACGGTCTCCACGTGGTGGTGACCGTGGACAATCTCGGGCCGGAATGGAACATCTTCCAGCCGGCTCACGACGGGCACTCCGGAGGCCGTAATCTCGTCGGCGACAGCTCCCAGAATCGGTGAGAAAACGCAGACCTCATGTCCGGCCTGAGTCAGTCCCCATGCCAAGTCGCGTGTCACGATCTCCGTGCCGGTCCGGGTGGCAAGTGTTATGTTGGTTAACAGAATCCTCATGGCAGTGATGGTTGCTTGTGGGAGCGATGAGTCTCGCAGTGTTCGCGGCGGAAGCAACCCTGCCGCCCATCCTCAATATACCAGCGCGACACTGCCAGAGCTCTGAGACGGCCTGACATGGCTGCCGCTATTGCGAATATCGCCCCTTGGAGCGGGTACCGCAGCGACGTGGGCTTGCCCCCTCGGTCTGCTTATACATCCGTGAGGCCTGCCGCCGAGCGCGCATCCCAGCATCAAGGATCGGCCTGTCTCGGGATCTGCCGTTGGAGCACCGTAGCCCCTCAGCTACCTTGAAGGTGCGAGGCCTGTCGCGCCTCCGGAATTGGGACGATTCCAGCCATACAGACCTTGGCGATAGCAGCCGATATGTCCAATGTGAAGTTGTCGACGAAACCATCAGGACTTGTACGTGGGGGCTCGCGAGCCTGCCGGGTTGCCCGGCGTCGTCGGAATTGCCGCGTTCGCCTGCCATCCGCGAACAGCGCCAAGGAGAATCGGTCTCGCCGCTGTCTGGGCTAACCTGTCCCGGCATGCATATATTGGGTCTCAAAAGCTTCGGGAAGGTGAGCCGTTGGATGTTCTTCATTCCAGCGGTAATACTCCTCTGTGGAGGTGTGCTCGCGCTCCTGGTCGTCACTGCCCGTCCGCCGGCACGGATCTACCGTATTGGCTTTCAGTATTCTCCGCCCCGGCAGTACGTCGACGCTCACGGTCGCCCATACGGTTCGATCATCGACATCCTTCGCGAGGCTGCACGCCGAGCCCACGTCACGCTCGACTGGGTCTGCGTTCCCGAAGGTCCTGATCGCGCTCTGACCAATGGCACGATCGATCTTTGGCCAACCGTGAACGAGTTGCCGGAACGGCGCCACCTTCATTTCTCGGAACCCTATGCCCAGGTCACGTATTGGCTCATATCCAGGGCCGACGCGCCGGCGCTCAACCGCCAGGCCGTCAACGGCCGCGTCGTCGGCTTCAACGAAGGGCTCGCCAGAAGGATGGCGCAGGAAAACCTGCCAGAGGCGCGGTTGCAGCCTTTCAATTCCGTCCCCGCCTTGCTGGCGGACCTCTGTAATCACGGAGTGTTCGCAGGAGTCGTCGCGGAAAGCCCTACCCATTCGTCGCTCTTCCACAAGCCAGCCGATTGCGAGTTGCGGATGGCGCCCATCCCCGGGGGAAAGTTGTGGTCCGGCATCGCAGCCTCGCCGAAGAATCGCGGCGCAGCGCAAGTGGCGGATCTTCTGCGCCGCGAAATCGGAACCATGGTCGACGATGGGACGTTTTCGACAATCTCTCTCAAATGGTACGGATACCCGACGAACGAAACGGCGATGGTGGAGAGCGTAAGCGCCGCCCATAGCGAGGCCCGTCGGCTTGACGTCTTGCTCGCAGTCGTTTCCGTCGGGGCCATCTTGCTGCTCTGGATGGCAGTCCGGCTGCGCATCGCAGGCCGCGCGGCCTTGCAGGCGACTGCTGCCAAGTCCGCGTTCCTGGCCAACATGAGTCACGAAATTCGCACGCCGATGAACGGAGTCATTGGCATGACAGGGCTCCTGCTCGACATGGACCTGACGCCGGAACAGCGCGATTGCGCTGAAACCATAGGCCGGTCAACCGAAGCATTATTGACCGTCATCAACGACGTTCTCGACTTCTCCAAGATCGAGGCTGGGAAGATGCGTCTGGAACAGTTCCCGTTCGACCTTCGCTTGGTGATCGAAGAGGTCAATGAACTATTGGCACCAAAAGCGGAGGAACGCGGGCTCGATCTCGTGCTGGCATATCCGCCTGGCGTACCGCATCAATTCGTCGGAGACGCGGGCCGGATTCGCCAGGTCGTGACCAATCTCGTCGGCAATGCGCTGAAATTCACGGCGGCAGGTTATGTCCTGACCACGGTCGCAAGTGAATCCACGGACGCGGCACGGGCCAACCTGCGCGTCTCTGTGCAGGATACAGGTGTCGGTATCCCCACAGATAAGGCTGGTTTACTTTTCCAGAAATTCAGCCAGGTGGATGCCTCCACGACCCGCAAATACGGCGGTACCGGCCTGGGCCTCGCTATCTCCAAACAGCTCGTCGACCTGATGGGTGGCTCAATAGGAGTCGAGAGTTGCCCCGGTAAGGGCTCCACCTTTTGGTTCACGTTACCACTCCTGCTCGATCCACACCCGTGTGAGACCCTAGTGCCACTCTCTGACTTACGGGGCTTGCGCGCGCTCGTTGTGGACGACAACGCAGTCAACCGGCGAGTCCTGGAGCAGCAGCTTATGGATTGGGAGATGCGGAGCACGCTTCTGGAATCCGGGAAGGAGGTTTTATCAACCCTGCACTTGGCCGAGCGTGCCGGGGACCCGTACCACTTTGTACTGCTGGACTACCAGATGCCCGAAATAGACGGCGCCATGGCCGCGGAAGCGGTGCGGTCGGCGCCCGCTTTCCGGGATGTGATCGTCATCATGCTGACGTCCGCAGGCCGTTGGTGCGAGCTCAAACGCATGAGCAGCTTGCGGCTCGATGCGTTCCTGGTCAAGCCGGTCCGGCAGTCCCAATTGCTGCACGCCTTGGTGACAACCCGGGCCAAACGGCTCGACGCAGGCACCGGGGTTCCAATCCATGCCCGAGTTGACTCTCCCGGAGCTATCGCCAGTTCTGCCGCGTTTGCCGGCGACGGCCTTCGCATCTTGCTAGCCGAAGACAATGTTGTAAACCAGAAGGTGGGCGCTCAATTGTTATCCAAGTTCGGGGTTCGAGTGGACGTGGCTGCCAACGGGCATGAGGCGGTGCAGATGTTGAGAACTCTTCCATACGATTTGGTTTTCATGGACTGTCAGATGCCGGAAATGGATGGCTACGAAGCCACCAGAGAGATCCGCCGCCTGGAAAAACCCGGCCAGCACACGACAATTATCGCCATGACTGCGGAAGCGCTCGCCGGCGCTCGGAACCAGTGCATCGCCGCCGGCATGGACGACTATATTGCAAAGCCGTTCAAGAAAGCGGATATCACATCGGCTTTGCAGAAATGGCTTCCACGCCAACCGGAACAGACTGCCCTGGATGCCCCGGTGGCAAGGGAGTAGCAACGGAAGCGCTCAAGTCGCCGCTGTGCGCCCGAGGTTTCAGGTGGCCGAGTTTCAGATCGAAACGCTACGACGAGGGGCGCCCGGCGATCCATGGACCACACCTGATTGGGGCATTGTGCCGTCCTGCCTGCTATTGCCGCTGGATCTCGTGCTGCCGCCGTTCGTCGGCAGACGAATCTAATCTTGATCTCAGCTCAGCAGGCTGGACAGCCTGGCTGGACAGCCTGCGCCACGGTTATTCCACGGTTTCGGCGTGGTGGCGGACGTCGATGCCTTTCACGGCGAACAAGACGTCTTCGGCGATGTTGGTGGCGTGGTCGGCGATGCGTTCCAGGTTCTGCGCGATGAACATGAGGGAGACCGCGCGGTTGATGGTGCTGCGCTCTTCCTGCATAAAGCTGAGCAGCTCGTCGTAGACGGCATCGCGCAGGCGATCGACGGCATCGTCGGAGAGCAGGACGTCGCGCGCCATTTCGGCGTCGTGGCGGGCGAACGCGTCGAGCGAGCGGTGCACCATGCTTTCGGCGAGATCGGCGATGCGCGGAATGTCGATCAGCGGCTTCACCACGGGCTCCCGCATCAGGGTAAGGGCGCGCTCGGTAATGTTGACTGCCAGGTCGCCCATGCGCTCCAGGTCGTTGTTGATCTTGATCACCGCGGTAATGAAGCGAAGGTCGCGGGCCATGGGCTGGAACAGGGCAAGCATGCGGGTGGCCAGCTCGTCGATTTCAATTTCCCTCTGGTTGACCAACGCCTCGTTCCACATCACTTCCTTGGCCTTGTCTTCGTCGCGGTCCACCAGCGCCAGGATGCTGTTGTGGATCGCGGCCTCGACCAGGCCGCCCATCTCGAGCAGCTTGCTTTGCAGTTCTTCCAGCTCTTCGCGAAAATGAAGCATCGTTTCTTCCTGCGCCGTGCCTTCGATTGGCATTTTAGGACGCGTCACCTGCCTTGTAAACCGGCCGCTCGCCGCGCCCCCTCCGGCCACTCCCTCCCGACAGCTCCCTCCGGTCGCGGCTCCGAAGGCTCATCGCAGGCCAGGCATGCCCGGCCCCTGCGGCGCGTCCAGCAGCGGTGATTCCCGATCCGCGAGCGCGCACTGCGATTACCCGAAACGGCCGGTGATGTAATCTTCGGTCTCTTTCTTCGCCGGGCGTTTGAAAATCACCGCCGTGCGGTCGAACTCGATCAGTTTGCCGAGCAGGAAAAAACCGGTGTACTCGGCCACGCGGGCCGCCTGCTGCATGTTATGGGTGACGATGACCTGGGTGCACTGGTCCTTCAGGCTGAACATGAGGTCCTCGATCTTGGCGGTGGCGATCGGGTCGAGCGCGGAGCACGGCTCGTCGAGCAGCAGCACTTCCGGATCGACCGCCAGGGCGCGCGCGATGCACAACCGCTGCTGCTGGCCGCCGGAGAGCGAGTAGGCCGAATCGTGCAGCTTGTCTTTCACCTCGTCCCACAGCGCGGCGCGCCGCAGGCTGTGCTCGACCTTGTCGTGCATCGAGCCGTGGCCTTTGAGCCCGTTGACACGGATGCCGTACGCCACGTTGTCGAAGATCGACTTGGGAAACGGATTCGGCCGCTGAAAGACCATGCCGACGCGGCGGCGCAGGCCGGTGACGTCGAGATCGAGGACGTTGCTGCCGTCCAGCGTGACGGCGCCTTCGAAACGGGCGTGGCGCACCATGTCATTGATGCGGTTCAGCGTGCGGAGAAAAG
>Ga0335078_10016435_pt1 | contig 10981 bp, 6 predicted proteins | sample Lox_Sample_32_FD_206711 | JGI IMG/M metagenome (GOLD analysis project Ga0335078, IMG submission 206711) | Soil microbial communities from Loxahatchee National Wildlife Refuge, Florida, United States - Lox_Sample_3.2 | ecosystem: Environmental > Terrestrial > Soil > Wetlands | place: USA: Florida... | reverse complement strand
ACGAGGTCCCGAAAAACGAGTGGGAAGTGTGGGCGGCGGTCTCATCGAGGTATACGAGCAGCATCACGCTCACGTAGGCGGCGGTACGCTCCACCCAGCCGACCGCGCCCTGGGCCCGCGCCAGCGCCGATACCAGCAGCGGCACCAGCAGCACCAGGCACAGCACCGTAACATCGCCGCCCACGCGGCCGGTCTCCATGATGACGGTCGCCGCGTAGGCGAACATGCTCGCCCCCATGACCCAGAGTGCGAGCCCGGGAACGCGCCGCAGGGTGCGTTGCAGACGCTCGAGCCCGAGCGGCGGGCTGCGCGACTCCGTTTCATGGTGCGCGCGCCACCCCGAGCGCGTCGCCCAGCGGAGCAAACCCAGCACCGCGGCTGCGTAGGCGCAGAACACCGCAATGATCAGCAGATCGGACGCGAAGCGCAGGAAGTACGCCAGCAGGAACAGCGTCACCTGCGACAGGTAGAGGAGGATGACGGCTTCGCCGTGACGGAAGCCGAGCTCGAGTAACCGGTGGTGCAGATGATTGCGGTCGCTCGTGAAGGGCGAGCGGCCCTGCCGGAACCGGTGCAGCATCACCATCAGCGTGTCGATGATGGGCATGCCGACGAGCAGCAGCGGCAGCGCGGCACTGGTGGCGGAAATATCGCTCTGGGTGGCGAAGATCGCGAGCACGCCGATCGTGAACCCGAGCACCTGACTGCCGCCGTCACCCATGAACACCCGGGCCGGGTGGGTGTTGAAGCGCAGGAAGCCGAGCAAGGCCCCTCCCTCGATGCAGGCGATTGCGGTCAGCTGGGCATTGCCGCCCGAGGCGGCGAGCAGCGCAATCGCGCAGAAGCACAGCAGCGCCATGCCGCCGGCCAGTCCGTCGAGGCCGTCGGAGAGGTTGACCGCGTTGGTCACGCCGATCAGGAAAAAGAAGGTGAGCGCGACCGAGAGGGCCTGGGGCAGAAGCGGATGCCCGTCGGCCGCGTACGTCTGGATCTGTACGCCGCTGATGGCGATGCACAGGCCGACGGCGAGCATCTGGCCGAGGAACTTGACGCGGTAGTGCAGGTCGGCGCGGTCGTCCCAAACCCCGAACACCAGCAGCACCAGGATGCCGGCAAGCAGGCCGTGGAGCGACTGAGTCTGCGCAACCAGCAGCATCGCGGGGGCGAGGATCCCGAGCGCCATGGCGATGCCGCCGACGCGCGGCACCGGCTGCGTGTGCAGCTTGCGCGGCCCCGGCCGGTCCGTCAGCCCGATCGCAGGCGCCCAGCGCGCCAGCACCGGGATGAGCGCCGCGGTGATCGACAGCGCAACGATGAATGCCAGAAAAAAGAGCACGCGATCCGCTCCCCCGGAGTCAGTTCGGCAGGTAGGAAGCGAGCTGCGGCTGCGCGGCGCGCGCGAACTCCTCGAGCAGCGCATCGGCGCGCGCCGTCTCGCCGCCGGGTGGCACGGGTGCGATCAGCCGCACCAGCGAACCATCCGTACGGTTGCGCGTGAGCGAGTCCCAGAACAGGTACCATTTGACGAGATACTCGTTGGTGAGCACCCGCCCGCGCTGCTGGAACCAGTAGTAGACGACGTCCCGATCGCTCCCATGCGAGATGAGCGCGCGGTTGACGCGCAGCGGCTGTCCCCCGACCGTCACGCCGGGGACGCGGCGCTCCCCGAGTTGCTCGATCACCCAGCCGCCGCCCGGCAGGCACCCCCGTGGCGAATGCACCGACTCGCCCTTGCGCTGCGAGGCGTAGTAGGCGACGTACAGGTTGACGATGCCGCCACCGGGGCGGTCGTAATCGGCCAGCAGGTAGTCGGTAAACCTGAGCGTCTGTATGTACTCGGGCTCGAGTCGCGCGCGGTGACCCGACCAGCCCGCGAACTGCAACGGGAAGTCGGCGAAATCCTCCCGCGCCGGCACGGCCTCGACGCGCTCGGGAAGGGTCAGCGCCGGCACCACCGCCGCCAGCAACAGCACCGCGGCGGCCCAGCCGGACGCGGGAATCGGCCGCGGAACGCGTGGCTGCCCTGCCGGCGCTCGCGCCGGCAGCTCGAGCGAGAGCGCATCGCGCAGGCTCCGCCGGCTGCCCGAGAGACGCAGCAGCAGCCACATCTCGAGCAGCAGCAGCGCAAGGCACCCCACGAAGATTACCCAGCCCTCGAAGTAATGCAGGAAGCCCTCGGCCTGGGACCGGCCGTACTCGTTCACCAGCACGCCGATCACGCCGATCCGGAAGCTGTTCATGAGCACCGTGATCACGGCCGTCGACACGACCAGCAGCACCCGCTGCCACAGCGGTGCGCGGAAGAACAGCGCCGCCAGGAAGCCGAGTGTCACGAGCGGAAAGAGATAGCGTAGCCCGCTACAGGCCTCCGCCACCTGCAGCCGGTAGTTGCCGAGGTCGATGACGTTGCCCTCGAGGTAGACGCTGATGCCGCACAGGCGGATGAAGGCGACGCCAATCTCGGAGGACAGGAGCTGGAGCTGCTGCGACAGGTTGAAATAGATGAAGTTCGGCAGTGGGATCATCAGTATCAGCACCACGAACGCCACGCCGATGACGCGCAACGCGCGCCATCCGGTCACCGACAGCACCGCGCCGGCGAGAGTAATGAGGAAGGCGTACTGGATGAGCGTGTAGATCGCGCTCAGCTCGCCGAGCAGCCAGAGGCCGAGCCCGAGCGCGACGATGGCAACACCCGCCCACGATCCCGGGAAAGGCAGCTGGCGCAGTGCATCGCGCCTCTGCCAGACGAGGAATGCGGCGATCGGAGGAATCAGCCAGCCGTAGCTGTATTCGTCGTGCCCGATCCACCATTGGACCATGAGCGAGAGGCCGCTGAAGAACACCACACCGAGGCTCGCCGCCACGAGGCCGACGAGCACCCAGCCGGGGCGCCCGAGAAACAGCACCGGTGGGAGGCGTGGCGGCGCGCCGGCTTCGATCGAGGCGCTCATGCGTCCCTCCTGCCTGGCACGCTCGCAGGGTCGGTGGCGGCGCGGACGCCGCTCCCCGCCGCGTGTGTCCGCGAGCACAGTCCCGCGAGCATGGTCGCAAAGCGCTGCGCGAGGGCATGCCGGTCGAAGTGCGCCGTGACGTAGTCTCGTCCGTTGCATCCGAGCTCGGCGGCGAGCGTCGGCTCGCTGGCGAGCCTCTGCACCGCGGTGGCGATGGCCGCTGAGCTCTCCGGCTCGACGGCGATGCCAGCCCGAGCCTCCTCGATGATCTCGCGCGCCTCGCCGCCGACACCGAGGATGACGGGCTTGCGCATGGCCATGCTCTCGAAGATCTTCGAGGGGATCACCGTCTCGAACAGCGGCAGCTTCTTCAGCAGCACCACGCTCGCATCGGAGGCGGCCCAGATCTCCGGCATGCGCTCCTTGGGCTGCTGCTCGAGCATCGTCACGTTGGCCGCGCCCAGCTCATCGCGCAGCTTGAGCAGGCGCACGCGTTCGGCACCGTCGCCCACCATGAGGAACGCGATGCGCGGGTCGTCGCGCAGCAGCACCGCCGCCTCGAGCAGCGTCTCGAGGCCGTGCGCCATGCCGTGAGTGCCGACGTAGGACACGACGAAGCGGCCGGCGAGCCCGAGGCTCGCGCGCAGCGCCCGGCCGTCTCCCTCGGCACGATAGAGGCGCGCATCTACGCCGTTCCTCACCACGGTGATCTTGTCCGCCGGCACTCCGGCGCCGAGCAGGTAGCGGCGGAATGCTTCGGTCACCGGCACCAGGTGATCGCAGCGGCGGTAGGCAAAGCGCTCGAGCCCCGACAGCATGCGGATCAGGCTGCGGTTGCGAACCGCCCCGACGGCGACGATCGACTCCGGCCACAGATCGCGGATCTCGAGCACCCACGGAATGCGCTTCAGAAGCCTCACCGGGTACCCGGCGAGGCCGTTGAAGAACTGCGGTGAGGTCGTGATGAGGACATCGGCGCGCGGCAGGAAGGGCGCCGCGCACACGCACGCGACGAGGAACGACAGATAGCCGAGGCTGCGCCGGAGGAATCCTTCGTTGGCGGTGATGTAAGTCCCCACGCGGATGACCTCGATCCCCTCGCGGCTCTCGCGCTGCCATAGACGGTTTCGGTAGCCGGGGTAGACGACCCCGCGCGGATGGTTCGGAGCGCAGGTGACGACCGTGACCTGATGGCCGCTCCTGACCCATTCACGGCAATGCTCGTAGGTACGCGAGGCCGGTGCGTTGACCTCGGGGGGAAAATAATGGGAAAGGAACAGGATTCTCATGGGCCAGCCTTGACGATGCGGTACGCGAGGCGCAGCGGCAGCCGACCGGCTGCTCGCCAGACGAGCACCGCGCAGTTGCGCTCGACCCCGAAACGCGGGAAGTAGCGGCCCGGCTCGAGCTGCGGCTCCGGGCCGTCGCCGAATTCGATGCGCGCAACTGCGGTACCATCCGGGCGCGAAACCGCACAGTAGCCCTTCGATATGACAGCCATGTAACCGGGATGCAGGCGGACACGACTCTCGAGGTGATGCGTACCCGCGCCCTCTACCTCATCGTGCACCTCGATTCCACCCGCGCCGTCGTAGGCCATACGCCGCCGGTGCACGGGGCGTCCGGGCAGGCGCCGATAGCCATCGTGCGCGCCCTCGAACACGCAGCCCGCATCGTGCGGCTCGAGGCTCGCCGCCACGGGACGGGCGCGGCGCGCCACGCGAAACGTGCCCCAGATCTCTGATTGCTCGTAGCCGTCCACCGCCACGGTGTTGTGGCCCGCGGTCGTGCGGCACAGCGTGCGGCGCGTACCCGGCTCGTAGTCGTGAACGCCGCTGTCCACGATGAGGCGCTCGCCCGCGAGGGTCAGCTCGTAGCTCAGCGTGTCGCAGTGCGCGTGGCCCGGCTGGTAGTCCGGCCCGATGGGTCCGCAGTCGATGATCAGCATGTCGGCGCCGTGCCGGAAGCCGTAGTAGCCGCTGGCCGGCTTGTCGATCAACTCGCAGCGCTCCGCCGTCCGCGTCAGCGACAGCCCGGGCTGGCCGAGGAGTCCGCTCGCGTGGGCGAGCAGTTGCGCCGGCGGGGGCGCGATGCCGAAGGCCGCATCGTTGAAGAGCGGGATCTCGCCGTCGGGGTGGCAGACATCGCGCAGGAACCCGGCGGCGCGCAGCACGCGCGCACCGATCTCGGGCTCGACGCTGATGCGCGTTGCAATCGGCGGCTCGCGCGCGAGCGCCAGCACGTCCAGACAGTCGGCGAGACACAGCGAGTGATACATCGGGCTGCGCTCGTAATGCCCGCCGTCGGCGAGGAACTGCTCGCGGAGCTGTGCGACAAACGAGCGCCAGCCGCGTTGCAGCCAGGCGTCGGCGCCGCGGCCGGCGAAGAAGCCGCCCGCGAAGAACAGCGCCACGCAGTTCTTGAACAGGTGGTTCGCGAGCAGGTGGTATTCGAAGTTCTGCGCGAGCCAGGCTGCCTGCGCATGCAGGCTCGCGAGCCAGGCGCGCGGCAGCGTCGCAACGCGCGCCCGGGCAGTGAAGTACTTCACCCAGTTGACGATGCGGAGCGAGACCGGGTAGGCGTCCCAGGCGTCGGCCGTGCCGGGCGGGTTGCGGGCGATCCAGTCATCGAGCAGCCGGCGCTTGAGCTCATCGCTCAGCGTCTCATCGAGCAGGTAGTCGAAGTAGTGCAGGTTGTAGCGCCACAGCCGGCTCATGCCGGGCGCGCGCCAGTCGATGCTTCCCGCCGGTGCCGGAGCGGTCACATTGAGAAAGGTGAAGCGAAGATCGGTCGACACCGCGCCCGGCGCAGGCGGCAGGCAGGCAAGCGGGGCGAGCCCCGGCCGGAGCGCCAGCTCGCTTCGTGGTGCCCGGGCCCGGGCGGGGCTCTGCAGGCGCCGGAGGAGCTGACCGCGCAGCTGCGCCGGCCGCAGGTGGCGCAGGGTATGAAAATAGAGGGCCAGCTGCGTCACGGGCGCGACCGCAAGGCAGCATCGACGTCGAGCGTGAGCTGCGCGACCTCGATGAGCTCCTCGAAAGGAATCGGTGAGGCTCCGCCGGAGCGCACCGCGGCGACGAAGGCGCGCGCACAGGCGCGCTGTCCCTTGTCCTGCCGCCAGAGCGAGTGCCGCGTGAGCCCCGGCCAGCCCCAGGCGCGCAGCGTGCGGAAGTTGTCGAGCTGCAGGATGCGGCCGGCGCAGAACACCTCCAGCCGCTCCTTGGGAAAGGAGCGATGGCCGTTGGCGGCGTAGTGGATCGTGCCGATCGAGCCGTCAGTGAACTCGAGCGTGATGCTCGCCTTGTCCTCGCGGTGCGTGGCATCACCGCCGATGCAGCTCGCCTTGAAGCCCGCGACCGGCGCGCCGGCGAGGAACCTCAGCAGGTCGATGAAGTGGCAGGCCTCGCCGATGATCCGGCCGCCGCCGCTCGCATGGTCCTGCGTCCAGTGCTCAGCCGGCACCGCCCCGGCGTTCACCGTCAGGATGAACACTTTCGGCTCGCGCACCGCCGCAAGCAGCGCCTTGACGCGCTGCGCGTGTGGCGCAAAGCGGCGATTGAATCCCACCATGAGCAGCGGGCCGCCGTGCCCGGTCGCGCGCGCGGCGGCCCAGGCGTCGCGCACAGCGGCGAGCTCGGCGGCGCTCACGCACAACGGCTTCTCGACGAACAGATGCTTGCCGGCCGCGAGGGCTGCGAGCACATAGCGGGCGTGGCTGTCGTGGCGGGTGCTCACCACGAGTGCGCCGATCTCCGGATCGGCGAGCAGCATCCCGGGGTCGGTGCCCGCCTCCTCGAGGGCGTTGCGCCGCGCGGCGTGCACGGCGCTCACGCCGGTGCTCGAGACGACCGACTTGAGGCGCGCGCCGGCCGCCCTGAGGGCCGGGATCAGCACCTGCGTGGCGTAATTTCCCGAGCCGATGAGGCCGAGCACGACTTCTCCCGTCTGCGGCTTGCCGGGTGGCGTGACGGCCACGCGCGTCGCAAGACGCGCGGCGCCGGCCGCGCCCGCCGGCGCTTCACCTTCGGGGTATTCGAGGACGATGCCGAGCGATGGGGTGCGTGCCGTGAGGAGCGCATACGCCTCAGTGGCCCGCTCGAGCGGGAAGCGGTGGCTCACCAGAGGCGTGACGTCGAGGCGCCCGTCGGCGAGGAGATCGAGCACCGCCTCGAAGTTTCTCTGCTCGGTCCAGCGCACGAACCCCACCGGGTAGTCGTGGCCGGCGTCCTCGTAGCCCGGATCGTAGCGGCCCGGCCCGTAGGAGCACGACACCTGGAAGGTGAGTTCCTTCTCGAAGAAATCCGCCCGCGACAGCTCGAGACCGACGACGCCGACCAGCACGATGCGGCCGCGCTTGCGGCACATGAGTGCCGCCTGGTGCACGGGCTCGCTGCTCGCCGTCGCCGCGGCAATCACGACGGCATCGACTCCCCGCCCGCGCGAGTAGCTCCGGGCGGCTGCGACCGGGTCGGCGCCGGCGGCGAGATCCACGACCTCAGCACCGAACGTGCGCGCGAGGCGCAGCCGCTCGGCGTCGAAATCGATGCCCAGCACGCGGCAGCCGTGCGCTCGCAGGAGCTGCACCGCGAGCAGCCCGACGAGGCCGAGCCCCGTTACGACGACCGTCTCGCCGAGCGTCGGCGCGACGAGGCGCACGCCCTGGAGCGCAATGGCGCCCGGAACGGTGAAAGCCGCACTCTCGTCGCCGACCGTGTCCGGAACCCGGGCGCACAGGTTCTGCGGCACACACACGATCTCGGCGTGCTTGCCGTTCGAGGCCACGCGGTCGCCGGCGGCAAAGCCGCTGACCCCGGCGCCGACCTCGAGGACGCGGCCGACATTGCAATAGCCGAGCGGCAGTGGTTGCTCGAGCTTGCTGCGCACCACCTGGAGGGTGGACGCCAGGCCATCGGTGCGAAGCTTCTCGAGCACCATGCGCACCTTGTCCGGCTGCTGGCGCGCCTTCTCGATGAGCCCGGCCTTGCCGAACTCGACCAGCATGCGCTCGGTGCCGCTCGAGATCAGTGTGCGCGTGGTGGCGATGCGCAGCTGTCCGCGGCCCACGAGCGGGGCCGGTACCTCCTCGGTACACGTCGCGCCGGAGCGAAGATGTTGCAGGATCTGCTTCACGGCGGCACCTTCACACACACCGCCATCAGCAGCGTGCCGCCGTAGCGGGTATCGGCGAATGCCCGCGGCAGCAGCGGTCCGTAGTAGCGCCACGCGCTGGAACGCAGGCGGCTCTCTGCCAGCAAGCGGGCGAATGAGGGGGGTGTGAATTCGTGGCGGGACAGACTCAGATACCGAGGCCACGGTTGCAGGCCGCAGCGCCTCGTGGCCCAGTGCGCGAGTTTCAGCAGCCGGCGCAGCACAGCGCGTTGGTTGGGAACCGATGCGATCAGCCTGCCTTCGCTACGCAGAACTCTGGCCAGCTCGCTCAAGGTGCGCGCCGGCGCGTCGAGGTACTCGAGCACGCTCGAACAGACCACGCCGTCGAAGGTCGCATCCGCGAACGGCAGATCGACTATGTCGCCCACCTTCAGGAACCGGATTGCAGGCAGGCACTCTTCGCGTGCCGCCGCTTGCCGGGCAACTTCGATCATCCTGGCCGATCCGTCCACCGCGGTGACCTGACAGCCCAGCCGTGCAAGCTGCCGGGCGATGGTGCCGGTGCCGCAGCCGGCGTCGAGCCACTGCTCACCGGCAGCGGCGTCTCCGGCAGGCATGGTCAGAATGGCTTGCGCTCGCCTGCCGAAGCTCGCGCGCGAATACTTCATCTCCCAGCGTTCCGCCAGCTGGTCGTGGAACGCGACGGCCTGATTGTCTCCCGGGCGGGTCATCTGGCATCAGCACTGCGCCCAGGCATGGTGGGTCAACGCCCGGCTGAACAGCTCGTTCAATGAATTGCTCGCGGCGCCCAGTGTGCGCAGCTCCTGCGCATGCGTATGCGCCTTGCGTCTGAGGAGCTCGAACTCGCTCGGATCGAGCTGCGCGCAACGATCAATGATTCTTGCGAACACCTCCGGTTGGTTGAGCGGCACGTCCCACCCCACCCCCTTGCCCTCCAGTTCACGCCAGGGAGTCCGGTCGCTGATGAGAACCGGACAGCCGCACGCCCAAGCTTCGCAGATCACGTGTCCGAAGTTCTCGCCCAGCGTGGGCAGAAAGAGCAGGTCGTTCTGGAAGAAAGCCTCGCTCACCTGGTGAGGCTCCACGGCCCCGAGGTAACTCACCGAGACGTTATCGGGCAGCTGCGCGATGAGCTCTTGGCACTGCTTCCAGTAGTCCTCGTCCTCCGTCGGCCCGTAAATGGAGAACTGTACGCGCTGCCTGACGTTTCTCAGGATGCGCAGCGCACCGTCCAGGTTCTTCATGCGGGAAATGCGCCCGAGGAATATCAGACGTAAGGCGCTGAGCGACTTTGCCGGACGCGTATTGCTGGCGCCGAGCTGCGGCGTCGCGGGCGGATCCGGAACGACGACGATCACCGGAGCGGTCGGCGCGATCGCGCCGCGAATCTCGGGCACCTCCTTCTCGGCGGTCGCCTGCCAGATCACTCCGCGGTAGAGATCGATGCCCTTGGCGAACGTGAGGAACGCGCGCTTCCTGAGTCGCTTCAGGGACAAGGCACCCTGGGAGAACTCGCCGCGCGGCGCCAGTGCCACGCCGATGTCGCGCGCAACGAGGCCGCAGCGCCGCAGCAGCAGCGGCACGGTCGTCACTACCGGATCGAACAGGCTGTTCAGGTAGATCAGGTCAGGGTCGTACCGGCGCACGAGATCCCTGATCTGCAGAATACAACTGGCGTTGGGCGGCACGTAGTGCACCGGGACGCCCCCGTACCGGGCCGTCTGGCCGTTCCGCGCCACTTCATAAGGCCTGCGTTCTCCGACCTCCCGATCACGTGTCACGATCGCAATCTGATATTTGTCGTGCAATGCCTCCACGGCCGCCGCCACGCTCTTGATGGGTCCTCCCGCCCGGTACCCGGGCAGGTAGTAACTCGTGAAGATCAGCACTCGCGGCTTCATGGCTTCGAGGGGGCATTGGGAGGCGCGCCCGGTAGCGCCGCAGAGGTCAGCAGATCCATCAGCCGGGGTACGATTACGCGGCGTCCATAGCGCCTTTCCGCGAAACCCATGAGAGTTTGCGATGAAGGAAAGCTGACGGTTCCTTCTATCACCGCGCGCAGCTTTTCGCGCAAAGCGGCCGCGTTACCCGCCGGCACGATGAACTCGGGAAGGATGTCGTGCATGATTTCCGGAATCGCACCGGCATCGGTGGCGATCACCGGGCAGCCGCTCGCGAACGCTTCCAGAATGATCAGACCGAAGCACTCGAGGGCTCTGGTGGGCAGAACGAACACGTCACTCGCCCGATAAGCGAGCGCGAGCTGCTCATCGGTCAGTATTCCGGTGAAGCGTACACGCTCAGTGAGCTGCAGCTCATGAGTCAGCGCTTCCAGCGTCGCCTTCATGGGTCCGTCACCGGCGACGTAAAACATCCATCCCGGCCGTTCGCGCAGGTCTGCAAACGAGCGAATCGCTACGTCGAGGCCGTAGCGCAGACCGTGTTGACGCACGGTGAAGAAGGTCAACTGGTCGACGGGCCAACCGAGTGCCTGACGTGCCTCCTGGCGTGAGGCGGCTATGCGGAACTCTTCGCGTGCCCAGTGAGGAATCACGCGCGCCGGTCGCAGCAGGCGGTGGCACGCGAGGATCTCGCTGCGCGTGAACTCGGAGAGCACGTGCACCGCTGCACTGCGGCGCAGCAGCCGCCGCTCGAGCGCCTTGAGCTTCTGCAACCCGAAGAGCAGCTTCAACGCACCGACCGCTCCCCGCCCCCGCCACACGATCTCCTGCTCCCGCACCACGGGCGAGTGGACGGTATAGACGTATGCCGGCGTGCGGCCCGCGCCCTGCATGACACCCGCGCCGGTGAGCGGCGAATGGATGTGCACGAGATCCCAGCGCGTTGCCCCGAAATGGCGCCGGAAGGCGTCGGCCGCCGCCCCGATCTGCCGCTCCATG
>Ga0335078_10016433_pt1 | contig 10981 bp, 11 predicted proteins | sample Lox_Sample_32_FD_206711 | JGI IMG/M metagenome (GOLD analysis project Ga0335078, IMG submission 206711) | Soil microbial communities from Loxahatchee National Wildlife Refuge, Florida, United States - Lox_Sample_3.2 | ecosystem: Environmental > Terrestrial > Soil > Wetlands | place: USA... | reverse complement strand
GGTGACGCTGAGTATCTCCACCACCTCCATCTTCCACGGGGTGCCACCCAGCAGGTACCCGGCCTTGAGGTCCTGGATCATGCTGCCCGAGAGGCAGCAGGCGCAGCAAACCACGCTGGCCACGCCCAGCACCGCCGCCACGCCGCCCAGTCCCTTGGAACCGATTCCCACCATCACCATGGCTGCAATCACCAGCGCGCAGAGCGTCAGACCCGACACCGGCTGATTGGAGGAGCCCACCAGCCCCACCAGGTATCCGCCCACCGCGGAGAGAAAGAAGCCGGCAACGGTCATCACCACGCCGGCCAGGATCGCGGAGGTCCAACTTCCGGAGAAGTGGTAGTAGATGAAGGTAATGGGAACGATCAGCGCGACGATGGCCACGATGATCCACTTGATGGGGATGTCCGTGTCCAGCCGCGTGCGACTGAGGATGTGAGCGCCCTTGGCTTCCGCGGTTTCGAACGCGCCCTTCACTGAACGCAGGATCGACTCGCGCATATCGTAAAGCGTGTAAACCGTACCCACTAGCATCGCTCCGACGGCGATCGGCCTGACCACGCTATACCACACGGCGGTGCTGACCACGTCCCAACCGGCGTGCCCGCCGACAGTAGAGCCAAGGCGCGTCGGCAGGTCAGGATCGACAAAAAGGACCAGCGGGATCAGCAGCAACCATGCCAGGACGCCGCCGGAAAAGTTGATCGCCGCGAGCCGGGGACCGATGATGTACCCGATGCCGAGTAGCGCCGGCGAGGCCGACGGAGTGGTGTAGGCAATGCCGCCGCTATAGGCGACCGACCCCACCGGGTTGTTGTCGTAGATGTAGCTGATGGTCGACTTGGGAAAGCGCACAAAGAAGGAGACGGAGTCCTTGAACAACTGCAGGCCGCGCTCGTCCTTCAGCACCTGGAGAAGGGCGCCCAGGCCCAAGGCGCCGAAGATGTACTTGGGAGCGTCGGCGGCGCCGTGCTGTCCCGCCTTCACGATCTCCGCGCTGGCCGTGCTCTCGGGAAAGGGCAGGTCCGGCGATTCCACGCACAGTGGCCGCCGCAGGATGATAATGAAGAAGACACCCAGCAGGCCGCCCGCCAGCAGGATGAAGGTGGCCACCCAGTAATGGCTCCGCAGGTCGGTCCACAGCCGCTGGCCACCCACATTCACCATCATGAAGGCGGGGATGGTAAAGATAGCGCCTGCCACCAGCGCCTCGCCCACCGAGGCCGCCGTGCGGGTGAGGTTCTGCTCCAAGACGCCGCCCCGGAAAAACGGCAGGCGAAAGAGGGCGATGGCGATCACCGCCGCCGGGATGGTGGCCGCCACCGTCTGGCCGGCCTTCATGCCCAGGTAGGCATTGGCCGCGCCAAAAATGGCCGCCATCAGGACGCCGGCCAGAACGGCTTTGAAGGTAAACTCTCTTTCCTTGGAATCCGCTGAAACGAAAGGCTTAAACTCAGGCACCCTTGCCTCCGGGCCGAACATCAGATAAGGTAGAGGATCACAGACTGCACGTCCGTTGCAACGCTGTAACCGTAGACCCCGACTGAAATGGGGGCGGACGGAAAAATGTCTTGCAGCTTCGAGGCTGCGGTGGTACTGTGACAAACTTTCAGGAAACGCGTATAATACGTCTTAAGGCGTCTGCCCAGGAGAATCATCATGAATGTTGACCTAAACCCCGAACTAGAAGCGTTCGTCACCGAAAAGGTACGCAGTGGAGAATACCACACGCCGCAAGCGGTGGTAGAGGAGGCGGTTCGCCTCCTCTTTGAGCGCTCTCGGGCCGAACAACGCCTGCACGCGCTACTCCGAAGCGTGAAAAGCGCCGGCACCGCTGCCGCTCTGAACGACAAGGATTGGGAAGCGGTCAGCCAGGAGGCACACAGCAGGCTGGTCAACCGCGCGTCGGCATAGGCTTCCTTCACCGCCCCTCAACACCAACAATCGTCCTCGCCCGGCTCCGGGCCGGTCGGGTTGAGGTGTGCCTGCCGAGGAAGAATTGCCGATTGACGATTGGAAGAGAAGACGCAAGCCGCTTCGGTTTTTCCAATCGTCAATCGAAAATCGTCAATCGACAATGCTACTGTCCCAGCAGCGCCAGGTACTTCCCCACCGCCTCAATCCCCCGGTAAAAGTTGGGCAGGTGGAACTTCTCATTGGGCGCGTGCAGATTGTCGTCCGGCAGGCCGAAGCCCATCATCACCACGGGAACCCCAAGGATCTCGTGGAACAACCCGGCGATGGGAATCGATCCGCCGGAGCGCATGTAGACGGTCTTTTTTTTGAAGACCTGCTCCATGGCCTCTGCCGCCGCCTCGATAAAGCGGTTCTCGGTGGAGACCACGGACGCCGGCGCCTGGCTCAGCACTCGCACCTTGGTGGCAATCCCCTTGGGCGTGATCTTCTTCACGTACGCGGTGTATTGTTTGATGACTTCCTTGGGATCCATATCCGGCACCAGGCGCATGCTGATCTTGGCCGTAGCCACGGCGGGGATCACGGTCTTCGCGCCCTCGCCGGTGAAGCCGCCGCGGATTCCATGGACCTCCAGCGTTGGCCGAGCCCACAACCGCTGAAGCACGCTCGGGCCTTTCTCGCCGACCAGAGCCGTGGCCTCCATCTCCTTCTTCATGAAGTTCTTCTCGTTGAACGGCAGCCGCTTCCACGCCGCCAGTTCCTTGGCGCTGGGCTTCTTCACCCGCTTGTAGAAGCCGGGGATGCGGATCTTGCCGTCCGGGCCCTTCAGCTTCACCACCATCTCCGCCACCGCCTGGAACGGATTGGGCGCCGCGCCGCCGTACATGCCGGAGTGCAGGTCGTGCCCTGCCCCGCGCACTTCCAATTCGGTGTAGACCAGGCCGCGCAGCCCCGTGGTCAGCGTCGGCAACTCCGGCGCGAACATCTCGGTGTCGCAGATCAGCGCCGCGCTGCACTTCAGCTTGTCCGGGGCCTGGTGGACGTACGCCTCAATGTGCTCGCCGCCCATCTCCTCTTCGCCCTCGATGAGGAACTTCACGTTAATAGGCAGTTGGCCTTCGCCCTTGAGGTAGCCCTCGACGGCTTTCATCAGCAGGTACGTCTGGCCCTTATCATCCACCGCGCCGCGACAGTAAATGTTCTTGTTACGGATGGCGGGCTCGGTCCAAAGTGTTGCCGTCTCGGCCGGTGCCGGATAGGCCTCTTTATCCACGAACGGCGGCGATTTCCACTCGTCGAGCGGGTCGGGCGGCTGGACGTCGTAGTGGCCATAGATCAAAAGCGTCGGCTTGCCCGGCGCCTTCATCCATTCCCCGTACACTAGCGGGTGGCGTTCTTCACCGCCTTCGATCAGCTCCACGCCGTCGAAGCCCATGCCGCGCAACTCGTCGGCAATGAACTGCGCGGCGCGCCGGATATCCAGCTTATGTTCCGGCAGAGTCGAAATGCTCGGGATCTTCAAGAGGTCCGTGAGCCCAGTCAAAAACTGGTCATGATTAGCCTTGTAGTACTCAAATGCGGATGTGCCCATGTTCATCTCCCTTTGGTTGAAAATCGAAACTGGAAACTAGAAAATCGAAACTCGTTAGAGGCCATCAGCCGTCAGCCCTCAGCTATCAACTTTCGGCCAGGGTTCCTCTTCTTCACCCTAGCCACTACCCACTAAACCACTAGCCACTTCCCCCTTCAATGTCCGTACCTCAGCTCTCCTGCCTCCACCCGCACGGCCAGCCGATTCTGCTCGGGGGGCAGCGGGCAGGTGGCGAATGGCGTGAACGCGCACGGCGGGTTCACCGCCTTATTGAAGTCGAGGACCACCTCGCCATCCTTTGGCATCTCCGCATAGAGGAAGCGTCCCGGTGGATAGGTCTCGTGGCCGCTCGTCAGGTCCTTGAAGATGAAAAACAGGCGGTCGCCTTCCAACACGGGCTCAAGTGCTAATTGGTGGCCCCCAAGGGTAAACTCGGCGCGACCCGGGCACGGCGTCATCTCTGTCTGACCCAGGATGTTCGGAATGGCGATCGACTTGGGTGGATCGTACGGCACCCACTTGGCGCGCAAGCGGTACGATTCCTCGACAGGGAAGTAGTGGAGCCCGGTGAAGTGGCGGCGCATCTCGCTCGATTTGTCGCGCAGCCGGATGCCGAAGCGGTCGCCGCGCTTGATCACGAACATGGTAAGATTGTTGATGGTCAGCAACGTGGGCGAGTCCGAAGTGTCCGGGGCCATTGTCGCGCCCGTTGCCCGCTTGCCGTCGATCGCCACGTTCACGCCCGCCGCAGCCTCAAAGGTGGTGGCGCCGTTCGCAAACTCGAAAACCCCCACCCGGCCGGGCGCCGAGCCCGCGGGCAGCACGATGTCGTTGCCCGCGTCGGTCCCCACCGTGTTTTTGCCGTCCTTCAGCCAGAAAAGTCCGGCCACGGTGAGCCAGCCGTTATCGGCCTGAAGCGCTGCCACGCGCCGCTGGCGCCACGCTTCGATCTCCTCCGCGTAGGTCTTTCCGGACTTTCCGGACTGGGGGACGGATGGGGTGGCCATAGGTAGCATCGTGGGCCGAGCGAGGACAAGGAGAACAAAGAAAGTGACCAATGACGAGCAACGGGAGGCGGGAGTCCGCTTGTCATTCTGAGCCCTTCGCCACTCGTCGCCGGTCATTTGTCATTCCTTACGCGGACAGCTCCCGCGTTCTTGTCCGTTCAACCTTCAACCTTCGACCTTTAACTGTTCCTGCTGAGCATAGCGCCGGCGCAGCACCACCACGTAGTGTAACCCGGAAATCACGGTGATCGCGCCGGCCGTATCGACGGCGACCTTCAGCAAGCCGCTCGCGATCAGCGGAACGTGCGCGGCCCAGCCCAGCGCCACCAGTACCGTGCCCATCTGCACGAACGTGGAAAGCTTGCCCAGCCAACTGGGCGGCAGCGGCCGGTACCCGACAACCAGATTCACGGTGACGGCCGTGATGATGATGCCCACGTCGCGGCTTAGGACCACGATAGCCAGCCAGGGGGGCAACACGTCGCGCACGGCCAGGGTGATGTAGAGCGTCATCAACAACAGCTTGTCCGCAATCGGATCCAGGGCGATGCCCAGCGGGGTTGACTGGTGAAAGATCCTCGCCACGGCCCCATCCGTAACGTCGGAGATGGCGGCCACCGCCAGTGCCCAGAGCGCCCAGTGGTAGCGCCGCTCCAACACCAGGATGGCCAGAATGGGGACGAAGGCCAGGCGTAAAAGCGTGATCTGGGTGGCCAGGGTGAGGCCACTTGCGTTGGCGGCCTCGCCCTTCGCAGAAAGGAGCCATTTGAATTCTTCCGAGCGTGAACGACGCATGGTCTCGGCGATTGACGATTTGCAGGGGAGTCAGTGGTCGGTCCTCAGTTGCCAATTGCCGCTGACACGAAGTCCGCTGCTCCAACTGACGACTCTCGTCAGATCGTCAATCCCTATATTCTCCTATGTCAGCTTCTACCTTCCGGTGGTCAGTGTCAACTGACCGTTCGCGTCGGTCGCGTCGGGCGTGAAGAGAGCCGAGAGCGGGCTGGCGAGACGATGTGGACGGGCGTAAGGCCAACCGCCGCGCGTGCCTGCCTGCGGCCGCGAGAAGCGGCAGACCGCTGAGCTGGCAGGCGGCTTGGGGTTAAAGCGTGATGCGGGTCCCGGCGAGGCCGTAGAGCGCGTCGGGGATGGACTCGGGCGAGGTGATGACCACCAGCTTGCCGCCACGTTCCAGATAGTCCAAGGCAGCTTCGATTTTGGGACCCATGCTGCCCGGTGGGAACTGCCCTTGGCCCAGGTAGCGGCGGGCTTCCTGGGCGCTAAGTTGCGCCACAGGTTGCTGCTGGGGAGTGTCAAAATGGAGAGCGACGCACTCCACGCCGGTGGAGATCAGAAAGAGATCAGCTTCCAGTTCCCAAGCCAGCAGGCTGGAAGCGCGGTCTTTGTCGATCACCGCCTCCACGCCCACCAACTCGTCGCGCCGAAACACCACGGGAATGCCGCCGCCGCCGCACGCGATCACCAGCGACCCGTCCGAAAGCGCGGCTTTGATGGCCGGAAGCTCGATGATTTCCCGCGGCTGAGGCGAGGGAACGACACGGCGATAGCCCCGCCGGGCGTCCTCCACCATGTGCCAGCCGAACTCGATGCGGCGGCGTTCAGCTTCCTGGCGAGTATAGAAAGGCCCCACCGGTTTGGTGGGACGGTGAAAGGCCGGGTCACGCCGGGAGACGAGAACCTGGGTGACCATGGTCGCCACCGGGCAGCTCAGGCCGTGGCGGTGCAGGCTCTCGTGGAGCGCCTGCTCCATCAGGTACCCTATGCTGCCCTGAGTTTCCGCCACGCAGGCGTCAAGGGGGATGGGAGTCACCTCGCAGGAGGCCATTTCCGACCGCCGCCAGGCATCGCCCACCTGCGGTCCGTTGCCGTGGGTCACCACCACACGGTAACCCTCCTTCAGAACGGCGGCGATACCGTCGCAGGTGGCGAGGAGGTTGCGGCGCTGTTCCTCCGTGGAGTCCGGGTGGCCGGGCCGCACCAGCGAGTTGCCTCCGATAGCCACCACCGCGATGGGCATGGTTGCTCGTCCGCGAACTATGACAGTTCTCTGCTACATGTTGGTGCCCAACCAGAAAGAATTGACGCTTGACGATTGAAGATTGACGATTGAAGAAAGGACGCAAGCCACTCGTCTTCTTTTCCAGTCGTGAATTCCTCGTCGGCGATGGTAGCAGGCCCAGATTGGCTGGCGCAACCCTTCGACTCTCAAGCCCTGATCCCTATCCTCCGAGGTGAATACGGAATGGCGCTGATCTGCCGCTGGAACTCACGCGCCCAGCGGCCGGGAATCGCCGTTCCACACCGCGGGCAGGCGCCCTCGGGCGTCAGTCGGTACTGCCGGATGTGGTAGGCGTAGCGCTCCACCAGCAGGTCGCCGCAGTGGTGGCAGCGGGTGTTTTCGAGATCGCCGACGCGGCCCGCCAGGTTGCCGGCATAGGCGTACCGCAGGCCGGCACGCTTGCCGATCGCCACGGCGCGTCGCAGCGTATCCGGAGGAGTATCGTCGGGATCGGTCATCTTGTAGTCTTTGTGGAAGGCCGTGCAGTGCCAGGGGATGTCGGGCGAGACGCTCACCAGGAAGTCGGCCAGACAATTTAATTCGTTGTCGGAATCGTTGAAACCGGGAATCAGCAGGGTGACGATTTCCACCCACATGCCCATCGCGTGCAGGCTGCGAATGGTGTCGAGAATGGGCTGGAGGCGGCCACCGAGCTGGCGATAATGGCGGTCGTCGAAGCTTTTCAGGTCCACTTTGAAGAGGTCCACCCAGGGCCGGAGGTACTCAAGCACTTGCGGCGTGCCGTTGCCGTTCGAGACGTAGCCGGTGGCAAGTCCGGCCGCGCGTGCCTCCTTGAAAACGGCCACCGCCCACTCGCTGGTGATCAGCGGCTCGTTGTAAGTGCTCACCACGACTTGAGCGCCTTGGGCAAGTGCGTCGCGCACCAGGAGTTGCGGCCGGGCGGCCTGCGGCGGCGAGACGGCCGCCGGGTCGCGGATCGCCTGCGACGTCACCCAGTTCTGGCAATAGCCGCAGTGCAGGTCGCACCCCAGCATGCCGAAGCTATAGGCTAGCGCTCCCGGGTAGGCGTGAAAGAAGGGCTTCTTCTCGATGGGATCGCACTGCACGCCTCCCACGTAGCCCCAGGGGACGTACAGCTTGCCCCCCTCGTTGAACCGTACCTTGCATACGCCGACTTGCCCGTCGGGAATGGGGCAGCAGTGCCCGCAGGCATAACAGCGCACAAAGCCCCGGTCCATCCTCTGGTAAAGATCGCCCTCGCGGACGTTAGCGTGAAGAACTTCGTTCAGTGTGGCCATCGCGGTGCCTCCGACCACCCGGAGCGCAAACACCCCAACCTTCATTATAGCGCCGGAATCAAGCAGGAGTCGAAAGTCGAGCCGCTCAGATCAAATGAAGGTGGCCGCATGACTTCATCCCACAAATCTGACGTGCGCCCGAGTCGAAAGTAAAACGTCAAGACTGACCCTTTTCGGCTTTCGACTTCTAACTTTCGACTTTCGACTTGGGGTTACAGTCCCATGGCCACACAAAGGGCGGCCACGTCGCCGATGCTCTCGCCGAGCGCCGCCGGGACCACCTTGCACGACGCCGCCGGGGTCGCCAGGGCTTCGCGCTGGATCACTTCGCGCGCCGGCTTGAGCAGCGCATCTCCCAGGCGCATGGCCAAGCCGCCGATCACGATTCGCTCAGGGTTCAGGATGTCCACCAGGATAGCCAGCACGCCTCCCAGTCGCTTGCCGGTGGAGTGAACCACGCGGGCAGCGAGGGCGTCACCCTTCTGCGCAGCCAGCGCGATGTCGCGAGCCGTGATGGGCAGTCCCTGGCGAGCCAGCTCCGTCAGAGTTGTAGCCTTACCTTGATTCTGCGCGGCTGCAACCATTCGACTCGCGACCTGCGCCATGCCCCCGCCGCTTACCCAACCTTCCACCGAGCCGGCCTTGTAGTACCCGATGGGTCCGGATCGGGTCAGGCGTACGTGACCGATTTCTCCCGCCATGTCGTTGGTGCCGTGGTAGAGGCGCCCGTCGGTGATGATCCCGGCCCCGAAACCGGTTCCCATGGTAATGAAGACCATGTTCCGGCACCCTTGTCCGGCGCCAAAGCGATGCTCGGCCACTGCTCCCGCATTGGCGTCGTTTTCGACGTGGCATTCGACCCTGAATTCATCCTCCAGAGTCGCTTTGATGGGAACGTCAACCCAGGTGGAGAGGTTGGGCGGCGCCTGGATCACGCCTCGTATGTGGTCCAACGGGCCGCCACAACTTACTCCAATGGCTCTAATAGCGCCAATGTGCTGCGAGAGCAACCGTCGAACCGCCTTCTTGATGAGGCGGACCGCTGGTTCCGCGCCCCTCTCGGGTCGAGTGGCGAATTCGATGCGACCCAGCGCCGCGGGTGGCGCCGAAGAAACGAGAACCGCAGTTTTGGTTCCCCCGATGTCGATCCCAACCAGAACACTTTGTCTTGGCATATGGGTATGGCAGACGATCTTGGGCACGGATTCAGTTCCTCGAAGTGCGGGATGACGGGTGCGCCGATCGCAGGTCCTTCTCGAGCCGCGCGACGGCCCTCTGCGCGCCTCGGGCCTCCGTGGCGTCCTTGTCGGACGGAAGCTCGTCGAGGTACTTCCGGTAGGCGTCGAGGGCTTTCTGCTTGAGGCCGAGCTTCTGGTACACTTTGCCCAAGCCGAGGTAAGCAGGAGCGTAGTGGGGGTCGGTGTCACGAGCTTCTTCGAAGCGGCTGAGCGCGCCGCGATAATTCCCCCGTCGCAGATAGAACTTGCCGATCTCCACGCACTTGACGGCGCCCGGCGAGTAGTACTGGCGCCCGTCGTCGGGAATCGGACCGAGGACGGGAGGGGGCTGGCTGCGGGAAGTCCCCTTCTCCTGCGCCGGCGGATCGCTCTGCGCGCGCAGGCCGGCGTGACTCCAGCCGAGAACCAGCAGCACCGTTACTACCACGATCAGATCACGTCGCATGTTTAGATCTTGTGGCATGAGACACGTCGTGTCAATCGCGGTTCTGAGAATCCTGCGTGAGTCATGGATGGTGGTCGCCCAGCGATCTCTGGCACATGCGGCGCAAGGAGAATGGCCGGGAGTTGCAGCGAGTCGGTTCTCTCTGCGATCATGTAGCAGTCGACACAGGAGGGACTCATGAGAGCGCGACTTGCCATCCTGATGTTCGTAATCGCTGGCACGGCACTGTGCCTCACGCAGCCCGATAAAGCGGAACCGGGAATGGCGTCCGAGCCGGCACACAAACACGGCCAGCTAAAGCCTCTCACGAGGCAATTGGTTGAGAAACTGGTTGCCGCCGGAACCGATAGTGGCCAACTGGCGATGGCCATAGACGGGCAGGGAATCGATTTTAAGCCGACCGCCGACGATCTGGCCGCCTTGCGAAAGGCGGGAGCAAAGGAAGTTCTGATCGAGGCTTTGGAACGAGCTTCACCACCACGTGACGATATCACGGTGCCGAAGCGTATCTTTGGATCCGAGCCCCCATACACCGAAAGCGCCAGGCGAAGAAATGTTCAAGGCACCGTGGAACTCTTCATTGTGATTGGCACCGAGGGCAATGTAAACGATGTGGTGGTGGTCAGACCATTGGATCCCACTCTGGATGACAGCGCTGTCCAAACCATACGCACCTGGAGGTTCCGACCCGCCACACGCAACGGCCTTCCAGTGTATGTTTGCGTGAGTGTCGAAGTCAGTTTCAATCTCTACCTCCACCCAACGGGATTCTGATGAGTCGCAACGAAGATTTGCGATCAGGTCTCCCAACCGGCGAATGCTGATGGCGGGGACGCTCAGTCTGCTGCGGCCGAAGCGCCGATGCACTTCGACTGTCGAGATTGAGCGCCAGTTCTTTTGCCAATTCCCAACACTCTAGCCCCAGGCCGCGAGGGTTCTTGCGCCGGGCGAAGTGCTGATTGATTCCCGGAGGTTACGCTCATTCCCATGGCCGATCTACTACTACCCACACTCGTGACGGCCGGCATCCTAGTGGATGGAGACCGTATCTTGATTTGTCAGCGGCACCACACTGACGCCTACGGGCTCCAATGGGAGTTCCCGGGCGGAAAGGTGCAGCACGGCGAGTCACTCGAAGCCGCGCTGCGGCGGGAGTTGGACGAGGAACTGGCGATTGAGGCCGACGTGGGCAGAGAGGTCTTCCGAGTCCGGCATCACTACCCTGACCGCTACGTGGAGGTGATGTTCTTTGCGGTTCCATCCTATCGTGGGACGGTGCAGAATCGAGTCTTCGAGGCGGTCAAGTGGGCGCCGCGAGCGGAATTGACGCGGTACAACTTTCTCGAGGCTGACCGGGAGCTGATCGAGAGGATTGGACGAGGCGAAATTGTCTAGACGAAGAGAGAGTCAGGAGCCAGGAGTCAGGAGTCAGCATAGACGCACT
>Ga0335078_10016431_pt1 | contig 10982 bp, 3 predicted proteins | sample Lox_Sample_32_FD_206711 | JGI IMG/M metagenome (GOLD analysis project Ga0335078, IMG submission 206711) | Soil microbial communities from Loxahatchee National Wildlife Refuge, Florida, United States - Lox_Sample_3.2 | ecosystem: Environmental > Terrestrial > Soil > Wetlands | place: USA: Florida... | reverse complement strand
ACGATGGCGCCATCCCGGTACTCGGCATCGAGTTCCTGCCCGGGCAGCAGTCCCGCCGCCTCCCGTACCGCCTTCGGGATTACCAGACGGCCGGCGGAATCGATGGTAGTTTTCATTGGTAGATTTTAGCGCGGTGCTGGTTTTAGGCCAATCCGTTTCTAATCTCCCCTTTCAAACCGTGAATGCCGTTTTCCGGCACACGGCTTACCGATGATCTTCTAGGTGTGGCTTGCGCCGGGTATTTCACCGTGCCCATCAACTGATGCAAACCCATTCCGTAGAGCTGTTGGCCGTTGCCCACCCCGCCGATACTGCCAGCGTCGCAAGCTCCGCACCACAAAATAGTCCATCTTGTGGAACTCCCGGTCGGCGTTCCCCGTCCGGAAATAATTCCCCCAGCCGCGAAGCACGGGCGTCAGTTTCGCGATGATCTGCTTCACTACCTGCCCGCGGTGCCGCTTGCTGGTCAACTCGCGCACGCGATCCCGAAGTTTCTTCGTCGCCTTCGGGCTCGGCCCCCGCTGCATGAAATGCCAACGGGGATTCCGCGGAATGCTCCGCCTCTTACAGTCGGTCGCGGCGGGGCATCGCCGATGCGCGCCCCGCCATAACAGTCGCGGCCTAGTTGTTCGGGACCGCCAGGTACGCGTGAACGTTACCGCTGTTGTCGAACGCGATGCCGATGATCTCACCCGCGGCATTGATGGAACATCCAGTGGCCAGGTACAAGGGAGAACCGGCCGGGACGAGAGTGTTCAGGTCGATCAGTTCCTGGCCCTGCCGCAGAAACGCGCGCGGGTTGAAATTGGCGTCTAACGACACGCCGACGATCTGGCCGTTGTCGTTAATGCCGATGGCGGCGCTAGCCGCGTCCCCCGGGAGCGTCCCGAGATCCTGCATGCCGGTCTCGCGCGTCCACAGGAAGGCATGAAAGCTGGCGTCCCCCGGCAAGTCGGAACTGCCGATCACCTGGCCATGGTTATTGAGGTTGAGCGCCGTGATGCCGTCTCCGTATCCCGTCCCTCCCAGATTTCCGAGATCGATGGCTTTGCCGTCTTGCCAAAGCAGGGCGTGCAGAGGCTGGAGATTGGTCAGCCAAATGGGGTTAAAGGCGGCGCACACGCCGGATCCACCGGCCGCCTGGCCGGAATCGTTGAGGGCGTGAACATTGCCGTCCGGGTCGCCAGGATAGGTGGGAAGTTCCCGAACATCTCCGATTTGCCAGACCACGGGCTTGAACTCGAGTTTTTGCGGACCGCCGGATGGGCAGGTCGAGTCCGGCGTGTCCTTCTCTGCCATCCCGGCCGCTTCACTCTGGGTGTTGATCTGGTTGGCCACGCTGTTGTTGCCTCCCAGCGCCGGAAGCGGACTCATGACGCCGTTTTGCCACACGAAGGCAAGACAGGTAGTGCCGGAAGACGTTAAGCCAAGTGCCGCGAAACCGCAAAAGTCCTCGCCTTGCGGGTCCGGGCTGCCGGTTTGGGCTTCACCCACAGCCTGCCCCCACGCGTTCACGCTAAATGCCATGCTGTTTTGTCCTTTGAGTCCGGGTTTACCTAGATCCACTACCCGGCCTTTATACTCGAGCGCGGCACGTATGATGTTGCCGGTTTGCGCCGCGCCTGCGACCAAGCCGTTTTTGGTGATGGCGAACGGCTGCCCGTTCGGGCCCACGGTGCCGAGATCGACGACCTTAAAAGTTGGCGACTGGGCCATGGCCACCGCGGCGATCAGGTGTCCTCCTACAATGCTTTTCAAAACTGTTTGTTTAAGTCTCACGTCTTGTTCCCTCCATCAGGCGATAAGGAAAACGCCCGCGCGAGGTTACAAACGCTCTGGCGGGCCCGATGTACGATTGGAAATCAGCGGCGGATCATGACGGTCCGTCCCCAGTGCGCCGCCGAGCTCGAAGCAGGCGATCCCCCTCGGCGATTTCGCGAATGCCACGGGGGATCGGGCATTCGACGGAGCGGCGGCGTAGGCGCGCACGGGAGATTGCCGCATCCGGCGAGTAAATCAGTGGCTTCGTGACGAAGATACTTGTTTTCGGGTCCTGCCAAAGAGGCTCGGATTGCGCACCACCCTTATGCGCTCTCCGAGCCCCAGGCCACCAGTCAGAACTTAACGATCGAGTCGGTGACGGAGGCAGCGACCCAGACGTTCTGTCCGTCGAACACGATTCCAACAGGACCCTCCCCGACTTGGAACGTTCCGAGATAAGTCACGCTGCCCGGCGCGATTCCCGTTACGGTGGATTCCAGGTAGTTGGATACCCAAAGGTTAGATCCGTCGAAAGCCACGCCGCTGGGGTTCGATACCGAGATCGTTCCCAGTACCGATCCATTGCTCGCCAGCATCTCGGTGAGCGTGTTGGCGCCGTAATTGGCGATCCACAGGTTTGTGCCGTCGAACGCCAGGGCGCCCGGGCTGGGACCCGCGCTGAACGACCCTTCGACCGCGCCCGTGCTGGCCAGGATCTTCTCTACGGAATTCGTGGAACTCACGGACACCCAAATATTCGTGCGATCGAACAGTACCGCGCCCAAGCCAAACAAGGCCGACCCGAAGGTGTACGTGTTCACTACCGCTCCATTGGATAGGTTCAGCTCCGTCAAGGTATTCGTGCCGTAGCTGGTAACCCAGATGTGAGTACCGTCGGACGCCAGCGCGCCCGGATAGCTGCCCGCCGCATAAGTGGCCACCACGGAGGCGCTCGAAGCGTTGATGACCGACACGGTGTTGCTGCCGTAGTTGGCTACCCAGATGTTGGCGCCGTCGTAAGCCAATCCCTCGGGCTGCTTCCCTACCGTTACCGTGGCGAGAACAGTTCCCGTGGATTGCTGCACTTTGCTGACGGTATTGCTGCCGTTGTTGCTCACCCACATGTTAGTTCCGTCGGAGACCATGGCCAACGGATCCGTGCCTACATTGGTGACGCCCACCGTCATCTGCATCACCGACACGGCGGAACTGGGGTTGAACCCGGGAGCGCCGTTGTAAGTGACGTCAATGTATACCGTACCCGCCGGCAGTGTGGAAGTCGAAAGCTGCGCCGAGCCATTGACAAGGTTTACCGTACCGAGCGGGGATCCATCGCTATAGAACGTTACCGTTCCCGTGGGAGTACCCGTGCTCGCTGTTACCGTGGCGGTGAATGTCACGCTATGGCCCACGGGATTGTAAGGTTCCCCGGAAACCACGGTGGTGGCCGTGGATGCTCCGCTGGATTCCACCGTCTGTATGATCGAGCCGGTGCTGGCCGCGAAATCTGGGGCGCCGCCATACTTGGCCACTACCGAATCCCTGCCGCCCGGAAGCGCCGAAGTGGTCAGAGTGGCAACGCCGCCGCTCAAGGTGCTGGAGCCGAGCGCAGCCGATCCGAGGTAGAAGGTTACCTTTCCGGTAGGCGTCCCCGCTGACGAATTCACCGTGGCCGTAAACGTTACCGCTTGTCCCAAACTCGACGGATTCAGCGAAGACATCACGGTGGTTGTGGTGGTTGCCAGGTTTACCGTTTGCGTAACGGTGTTCGAGGTACTCGAGACGAATTTCGCGCTGCCTTGGTAGGCCGCGGAGATGGAATGGCCGCCTCCCGCGAGGGTCGCCGTGGTGAACGTCGCAACCCCGCCGCTCAAAGTTCCGGAGCCGATTACCGTCGAGGAGTTGTAAAACTTCACGTTGCCGGCCGGCGTGCCCGACGGCGAAGTCACCGTGGCGGTGAAGGTCACCGCAGTGCCGTAAGGCGAGGGGTTCTGAGACGATGTTAGCGTTGTCGCGGTGCCGCCGAGCACGGGGAAAGTGGCCGTCTGAGTACTCTCGGTGTTGCCGGCTATATCCACGCTATAAAAACTGATGGTGTGGGTGGCCAGCGCCGAAACATTGAATGGCGCCTTATAAGTGGTCCAGGAGCCGCTGTCCAGGCGGTAAAGGGTCTTCGCTACTCCACTTCCAAGGTCGTAAGCGACCAGGGTGACCGCCACTGGGGCGGCATTAGAGCTAAAGCTCACTTGAGTTGCCGGCGGACTGGTATCGTAGCAGATCGGCCCATAAGTAACATCGTAGGATTCGAGGCCAGTGTTATCGAATGCCCGCACATTCGCCGTATGGCATCCCTGGCTGACCGCGCTTCCCACGAAATCGAGCGACCCGGAAGTGGCGTTCGGAACCTGCGGGCCGCTATAGAAACTGTTTCCCGTGGCGGGAGCCGGCTCCGAGAAAATGTCGCCCGGGTCCGTGTCCCATTGCGCGCTGAATCCCGCGATTCCAACGGTTGGATAGCCGTTAAAAGAGGTCTCGCTGATGGTCCATTTTACGGTTTCATCCTGGTTGTACCATTTGTTGACCGGGGGTCCCGAAATCGCGACGATGGGCTCGCCGTTGTCTCCAACAATATAGTTATTGAGGAGCCATGCCAACTGCAGCATGTTCGCCGAACCCCACCCGGTCACCGCATCCCATCCGGGGCCGGCGCAGTAATAGTTCAAAGCGAAAAGCGCTGTAATGTCATTGCTGTTGCATCCGCTGGTGACGTCGTAAAAGGGATAGTGCGGCGCAATCGAAGGGTTGATGCCCGCTTCGTAGAACGCAGGGACCACGTTGCCGGCCGGAGCGCAGGGGTAGTTCCCGTCGGCACAGACGTTGCCGAGGCTAAGCAGATAGGCGTTCTCCTGCGCGAGAAACCCCGCCATTTCGGGAGTTGCGACGCTTGTGCCGCCAGCGCTGACCAGCGCTCCGCCATAGAAGATATTCTGCCCGATTCCGGCATTTAGGGCCACATCTGGAACTTGCCGTTGGGTGAAGCCAAGGGGAGCCTGGTACGAGGGAGCCGTTTCGTAGCGGCTGACCCCACCGCCGCTGCCGCCGCCGTTGGAGGCGCAGGAGCCGGCCGCCGTCCCGCCAGTCCACGCAACCTCGTTGGATCCGCCCAACCCGTTGGGGGTCAGCGCGGTGCCGCCCACGCCAATCACGTAGGGGCTGGAAGCCGGGTACATCACTTCGTCCTGCGGCCCGCATCCCGACGCCGCGCCGTTATCGCCCGAGGCCGCGAAAATCGTCCAGCCCTCACCCACCATCTGTAAGAACGCGGTATCCGCGGGACCGATCCCGCCGGCATTCTGCAGGGCGATTTCCGGGGTTCCCCAGCTAATGCTCACCACCCGCACATGGTCGTCCGCCAGCATCTGTTGGTAGATGCTCAGGAAAGTTGAGCTCAGCGCGCTGGAGCCTTGGTATGCCCATATTGCGGCCGTGGAGTCCACAGATCCGAAACTGTTGGCGGTTGCCGTTGACCACTCGATATCCAGCGTGGTCTCCTTGTTGCAAGTCAGATTGCTGCTCGGGCAGGACACCTGGCCACCGATAAAAACCTGATCCAGGTTGGTCGCCAGATACGGATACTGCGCCTGGAAGCCGGCCAGGTCGCTCAGGTTGATGTCGTACGCGGTGGCGATGCCGATAGACGTTATGGCCGTCGGCCCGTCCGGACTCGCCGTCGGATTGCAGCAGTGGCCCAGATTCTGAAGCGCATCGTAGTCGTATGCGCTGGAGCTGTAGATGTCCGTGGGATCGTAATAGCCATTGGTAAGCGCGGGCTTCGCCGACGGCTTTGGAGCGCCCGCCGAAACCTGATGCGACGGTCCTCGCATGACCATGGGTCCCGGCACGTACACCGGCGGACTGGCATGCGCCCCCGTCAACATCGGCTGCATCATCGCCAGGCTGTTCATCCCCAGAACCTCCTGCACGATCGCGCTCAAGTGCGCGGGAATCGACGCGGTCCGGTCGTTGGAATAAAACGCGTCCTGACCCAGGCTGTAATTGTTGATTTTCACTTGCAGCGCCTTCTCGACCGTGCGGACCGGCGCTTCCACGTCTACGATCATGCGGTTCGGATACCGGTTGGTGATGGTGAACCCCTGGCTCGCGGCCCAATCGACCACGGCCTGCTCGTCACCCACCGCCGGCGCGAAGCGCGCGATCCATTGCGCCTGTGTCAGGAACTGGTGAAAGAGCGGGTTCCCTTTGGTCTGCACATCCTGGACGAACTGCTTTTCCTCGACCAGATGCGGGGGCTGCAAAGCGAAAACCAGCCGCATCATCTGGTTCGGATCGGAGTGCGAAACCAACTGCGCCGCGCCGCTGAGCACCTCGCTCGCAGGGCGTCCGGGAGCTGTTGGATTGGAGTTGTTCGCGGTCTGGGCCGCCATAGGCAGGGCGTGAAAAAGCCCGGCGCACATCAACAGAATTGCCGCCCGCTTGAGACCGCGACGGCCCCTCCAGATAGCGCCGCTTCGTTGAAAGATCTGCATGTCGCGCATGGCAAGCGCGGCGATCGGGTGTCCCCCGACAACGCTCTTCAAACCTGATTGTGTGCGTCTCACGTCTTGTTCCCTCCATCAGGCGATAAGGAAGACGCGAGTGCGAGGTTACACGCGATCGCATACTTGATGTAGGATTAGGAAGTCTGCAGCGGCTGATGGAGGTGTGTCCCCAATGCGGCGGCGAGTTGAAGGCCGGAGATCCCGCGGGCCTATGCCCGAAGTGTCTGATCCTGGGCGCCTTCGATAGTTCGATAGGCGCGCCGGAATCCGGAACTCAGACCATCAATCGAGCGACGCCGCCAGCCGGTGACGACGACTTCGGCCCGTATCACATCGTGCGATCGATAGGCGAAGGGGGCATGGGAACGGTGTACCTAGCCGAGCAGCGCGAACCCATACGGCGCTCGGTGGCCCTCAAAGTGGTGAAACTCGGGATGGATACCGAGCAGGTGCTCGCCCGTTTCGCCAACGAGCGCCAGGCGTTGGCGATGATGGATCACCCCAACATCGCGCGGATCTTCGAGGCCGGCGCCACGCGCAGAGGGCGCCCTTACTTCGTGATGGAGTACATCGAAGGGGCGCCCATCACGCAGTACTGCGACGGGAAGCGCATGCCGATCAGCCAGCGGTTGCAACTGTTCCTGGCTGTGTGCCGAGCCGTTCAGCACGCGCACCAGAAGGGCGTGATCCATCGTGACCTCAAGCCCTCGAATGTGCTGGTGATGGAACAGGAGGGCTCCGCAGTGCCTAAAGTGATCGACTTCGGCATCGCCAAAGCCATCGATCAATGGGCGGTGGAGAACACGCTGCTCACGGAGTTCGGCCAGATGATCGGCACCCCGGAGTACGCCAGTCCGGAACAGGCCGAAGTGGTTGCCGGCGACATTGATGCACGCTCCGACGTGTATTCGCTCGGGGTGCTCCTATATGAATTGCTGATCGGCACGGTCCCTTTTGAGGCGTCCAGGCTGCGCCAGGCCGGCTTAAGCGAGATGCTCCGTATCGTTCGGGAAGAGGAAGCTCCGCCGTTGTCACGCAGGCTGAACGCAATGGGGGTGGCGGCGGCCGGCGTCGGAGCGCTTCGCGCGACCGACCCGGCTTCCCTGCGCCGCGTGGTGGATGGGGACCTGAACTGGATCAGCATGAAGGCTCTTGAGAAAGCGCGGGGGCGCCGATACAGTTCGGTGGCTGAGCTGGCGGCCGACATCCAGAGGTATGTCGAACACCGGCCGGTGCTGGCTTCGCCGCCCGGCGTTCTGTACAGAGCGCGCAAGTTTCTGCAGCGGCAGTATAGCCGCCGACGGCTGGAGATGGCTCTCGGCAGCGTGGCTTTGCTCGCGGGACTCGTTACTGGGATCGATTTTTGGCAGCGACAGAACACTCCGTCTCCTCCCTCGACGAAACCGGCCCGGCTATCCATTGCCGTGCTGCCGCTCGATAACCTCAGTGGCGATCCGGCAAATGAATATTTCAGCGACGGCATGTCGGAAGAGATCTCGACCGAACTGTCCCGCATCCAGACTCTCACCGTCGCCCCGTACTCGCTGACGGCGCATCTCAAGGCCACGCCGAAATCCCCACAGGCGATCGCCCGAGAACTTCAAGTTCGGTATTTACTGAACGGGAGCGTCCGCAAAGCGGCGAATCAAGTGAAAGTGAATGTCCGGTTGCTGGACGCCTCCACGGGCTTTCAAATCTGGGCTGACGATTTCGTGGGAGAGATGAAGGAGGTCTTTGCCGTGCAGGAGCGGGCTGCGATTAAAATTGCCGATGCTCTCAATCTCCACCTCACCCAAGGAGAGGAGCAACAGATTCATCGCCGTGATACGCAGGACCCGGAGGCATATGAAGCCTATCTCCAAGGGCACGCTTTGCTGGTTTACGAGGATGAGCCTGACAAACTCGCGGCGGCCGAGGGGCACTTCGAACAGGCCTTGAAACTGGACCCCAACTACGCCCTGGCTCTCGCCGGCCTTTCCTACGCCGAGGGACTGGCCTATCGCGACGTCAGCCCGGACCCGGTGCACCTGGAGCGGGCCGAGCAACTGGCCCGCCGTGCGCTCAGCATCGATCCGCAGTTGTCTGAGGCGCATGCCGCCTTGGGACACGTTTACGGCTTCAAATACGACTACCGCCGCGCCGCCCAGGAGTGCCGCGAGGCGCTACGCTCGCAACCCCAAAATGCGCTAGCCTGGGACTGGCTGTCTTGGGCTTTGGCCTATCAGCAACCGCCGGACGCGCTGGAGTCCGAGAAAGCCGCTCGCGAAGCCATTCGACTGGAGCCGGCTCGATTCATGGCTGAGTACCACCTGGGGCGCGCTCTTTACCTACAGGGCCGCTATCAAGAGGCTCGTGAGGCTTTTGAGAAGGCCAAGGAACTGTCGCCAACTTCCTCGATTCCGGTGCTGGGCCTCGCTCAGTTGTACCTGGCCCAGGGCGAGGCGGCGCAAGCGGTCGGTCTCTTGAAAAAGCGACTGGCCGGCCAAGACCCGGTTGATCTGTTCTGGCTGTCCTCGGCCTACTCAGCGCACGGCGAGCGCGACAAGGCTCTGTCAACCATGAAGAAGGCTTTCGAGGTTGGATTTCGTGATTTCGCCGCGATTGACGCCAGTCCGAATCTCCCTACGCTGCACTCCGACCCGCGTTTTGAGCGGCTCATCGGACAGTACAGAAAGTAGCGATCTGCCGGATGCGACACTGCTCACACGCTGGGAGACGTATCCCAGTTCCGTTTGCGTCCGTGCCATCGATGAGTTCATCTGAAGGCCCGAGGTGCCGGGCGACCTGGTCACAAAGAGTTGTCTTACGCTGGTGTAGTGCGTCGGGTCCAGCCGCCTCAAAAGGCGGCTGCGGCCAGGATTGGCCGCCCCACATGGGCATCGCAATACTCTACGGGATTTCGGACGCACTACACTAGCGCGGGCCCGATGTACTATTGGAAATCAGCGGCGGATTATGACGGTCTGTCCCCAGTGCGGCGCCGAGCTCGAAGCAGGCGATCCCGCGGGCCTGTGCCCTCGGTGTCTAATCCAGGGCGTTTTCGATAGTTCGATTGGCGCCGGCGAGTCCGGAACTCAGACCATCGATCGGGCGGGCGCGGCGGGCGCGGATGACGATTTCGGGCGTTATCGGATCCTTCGACCCTTAGGCGAAGGGGGCATGGGCACGGTATACCTGGCCGAGCAGCGTGAACCCATTCGCCGCCGGGTAGCCCTCAAAGTCGTAAAACTCGGCATGGACACCGGCCAGGTACTGGCGCGCTTCGCCAACGAGCGCCAGGCGCTGGCGATGATGGACCACCCGAATATTGCACGGATCTTCGACGCCGGCGCCACGCCCAAGGGCCGGCCTTACTTCGTCATGGAGTACATCGAAGGCGTACCCATAACGCAGTACTGCGACCGCAATCGGCTCGCGATCGGCCAACGATTGGGACTTTTTCTGGCGGTGTGCCGCGCGGTTCAGCACGCGCATCAGAAGGGCGTGATTCATCGCGATCTCAAGCCCTCGAATGTGCTGGTAACGGAACAGGAAGGCACGCCTCTTCCTAAAGTGATCGATTTCGGCATCGCCAAGGCTACCGACCAGTGGGCCGTGGAGACTACTCTGCTCACGCAATTCGGCCAGATGGTGGGGACTCCGGAATATGCCAGTCCGGAGCAAGCCGAGGTGACCACGGGAGATGTGGATGCGAGCTCCGATGTGTATTCGCTCGGGGTGCTCCTGTACGAGCTGCTGATCGGCACGGTCCCTTACGACGCGGCCAGAATGCGGCAGGCAGGCTTAACCGAGATGCTCCGCATCATCCGCGAAGAAGAGGCCCCGCCGCTTTCGCGAAAACTGGCGACAATGGGCGCGGCGACCGACATTGCCGCGCGCCGCCAGACGGACCCGGCCTCTTTGAGGCGCCTCGTGGATGGCGACCTGAACCGGATCGCGATGAAGGCCCTGGAAAAAGTGCGGACACGGCGATACGCTTCGGCGACTGAGTTCGCAGCCGATATACAGAGATACATTGAGCATCGGCCGGTGCTCGCGTCTCCGCCGGGCGCGCTGTACCGGGCGCGCAAGTTTCTTCGCAGGCACAAGCCCGCCGTTTTCGGAGCAGCCGCCGGGCTCGCCTTCATCCTGTTGAGCGGCTTAACGATCTGGTCGCTTGCGCGGCGCGACTCCGCGCCGAAACCCAGGGCGGCGGACAGGGGCGCGATCGTTCTCGGCGATTTCGCGAATGCCACGGGGGATCCGGCATTCGACGGTACGCTTCGCCCGGTCCTGGCGGGGGAACTCGGGAAGTCGCCCTACTTCAGCCTGCTTTCGGATGCGCGCATCAGCGACACGCTGCGCCTGATGGTCCGGGCGCCGAATGCGAAGCTCACCCCGGATGTAGCGGCCGAAGTGTGCGAGCGGACGGGAAGTTCCGCGGTCGTGGAGGGCTCGATCGAGGCCCTGGGCAGTCAGTACATTCTGGGCTTGCGCGCCAGGAACTGCCGAACCGGAGATCTTCTGGACCAAGAGCAGGCTTCCGCGGCAAGGAAAGAGGAGGTGTTCAAGGCGCTAGAGCAAGTGGCAAACCGGTTCCGGACCCGGGCAGGGGAATCGGTTCCACCCGCGGACAAGGGGCCGAGTGAGCCGACCGATGTAACCACGCCTTCGCTCGAGGCA
>Ga0335078_10016429_pt1 | contig 10982 bp, 7 predicted proteins | sample Lox_Sample_32_FD_206711 | JGI IMG/M metagenome (GOLD analysis project Ga0335078, IMG submission 206711) | Soil microbial communities from Loxahatchee National Wildlife Refuge, Florida, United States - Lox_Sample_3.2 | ecosystem: Environmental > Terrestrial > Soil > Wetlands | place: USA: Florida... | reverse complement strand
GCAGAGCGGCCTCACCGGCGGCGCCAGTGGAATGGTGCGGGTCACCAGCGGAGATTCCCCCGAGGGCGTAGGCGTGCAGCTCATCGCGCCGAACGGCGTTCGAACGACCGTGTATGCCGACGGGTCCGGCAAATTCGAATTCCCGAAGATGCAAGCCGGCACGTATACCTTGCGCGTTCCGACGCCTGTCCCATTCAAGCCCTATCGGCGCGATTCGGTCTCGATCAATGGCGCCACCAAGCTTGACGATATCGTGCTCGAAAGAGTCGCCAAGTCGGACGATCTGCCTGCCTCGCCGGCGCTCGAATCACAGCTCAGCAGCGCGGAGATTTTGTGGAATTTGCCGGGTTCGGCGGAAGAAAAAGCGATGCTGCAAAAGAATTGCTCCGGGTGCCATTCCTGGCAGCAGATTTTCAGGAATCGTTACGATCAGCACAGCTGGAGCCTGATTGTGGATCGCATGATGCATTTCACCGGGACGGCGATTGCGGTGCGCAACAAACCCATGAACGCCCCGGATCCCGAATACGACATTCTCGTCAAGTTCCTCACACGGGTCCGCGGACCGGATTCGCAAGACATGCCGCTGCGTGTATTCCCGCGTCCTCGGGGAGAAGCGACTCGAGTCGTCGTTACGGAATACGAACTGCCTCAGCAACTGCTGGCCCTGCACGATGCCACCGCGGACGCGCAGGGAAATATTTGGTTCACCAGCCACAAGACGCGATACGTCGGCAAGCTCGATCCCAAGACCGGCATCGTGAAGGAGTACACGATTCCTCTCACTCCCGGCGCGATGCCGGGCACGCATCACGCCGTGATCGATAAGAGCGGCATCGCCTGGATTTCAGAAAATTGGGCGCATCAACTCAACCGGCTGGACCCGCGCACCGGAGACGTGAAGCAAGTCCGAATTGCGAGCAAAAGCCCCATTAACGTGCCCAGCTTCGGAAATTTCACGCTGGACCCGGCGGGTTTCGTTTGGGATGCCCGCGAGGACAAGATTGTGAAGATCGATCCGAACGACGGCAAGGTGGTGAAGGAGTGGCCGCTTCAGACCACCAGCAGCTACGACAACGCCATTTCCTACGACGGCAGGTATTGGGGCGGCAGCGGGCCGGCGACCTGGGGCAATACCGTCGAGATGCTGGACATCGAGACGGGGAAAATTCTGAATTTGAATAGCGGCGAACACATGATGACTGCCAAACGCGGCGGGTTCGATCCCTTCGGAAATACCTGGTGGGGCGGAGCGGATGGCGCGCTGATCGAGCTCAATGCCAAGGCTGCCCGCATTGAAGAATACTGGCCGCCGACGGCCCCGGCCCCCTACACCGATTTCTACGAGGCCATGCCGGACAAGAACGGCGAGGTGTGGGCCGGCGTGCTGCACGGCCGGCAGATGCTGCGCTTCGATCCCAAGACCAGCCGATGGGTTTCCTATCAAATGCCGGAGCCTTACTCATACGACCGGCGAACGTATATCGACGCTTCCACTCATCCAGTAACGGTTTGGTATGTTGACTACAATAATTATCTAGTCCGCGTCCAGCCGCTCGACTAGCGGGCGTCAAGGGAAAAGCTTCCACGTTTCATGCCCGCGTGCCGTAGGGCGCTTTTGCCCTGCGGCACGTGTCGTTTTCCGCGCGCGAGGCGCCGGGTTGCGCGTCGGGGATTGACGAATCGGATCAATTTGCTTTTTTTCATCTGTGAGTTCGAGGCGGAATCCCACTAAAATTAAATCTACTCAATTTTTCGAAGAAGGAAGAAGAGATATGTCACTCGAAGAACGCCGCCGTTCCGAGCGGTTTAATTGCGGAGTGCCGCTCACGGTGGAGTGGACGAACGGCTCTGAGCGGCGGCTGGCCCACGCGGTCACCCAAGATGTGAGTTCCGGCGGGATGTTCTTCTTCTTGCCGGAGGCGATCCCCGACGGCACTCCGGTTGTCGTGGAGATGACTTTGCCTGCGCAAGTTACTCTCGGCACGCCGGTGAAAGTGCGCTGCATGGGCCGCATCCAGCGCTGCGTCCAGAAGTCCGGCGAATCCACGGGCATGGCTACGATGATTGAAAAGTACGAGTTCTTATCCAGCAGCGAGGATGCCGCGCGAGATTTGGCTCATGCCGATCTCCAGCCAATTCCCGAAAAGTCCTCCTAACCGGAATTTCTCCTGGCAGACGCGTCTCGATTAGGTGTTCCGTCCAACCGGAACAAGGTGACGCGTTTTGGGTTGCTCCTGTGTCTCCTCGGCGCCACCAAATCCTTTTTTTCTTCGCAATGCATATAACATCTGAATGATTAGCGGTGGCTGCGCTGGCCATGCGCTGACAGCAGGGCCGTCTACAGCTGCGACTTGATTGTGCCGAGCGCGCTAGAAGGCGTACGATATTCGCGAAACGGAGGTCCCGAAATCGAAATTCCAGCCAAGTCGAAAATTTCTGCCGAAGATAACGGACCCTCCCATGGCCACTCCCTTCCATACAACTGACGAGACTAAAATTTCCGCTTGGCAACAATGGCTGGAACACCCGGAAAAACTCCGCATGCACAGAATCATTTTCCAGATTCACTTGTGGGTGGGAATGGTGGCCGGCCTCTATCTGTTTGTGATGAGTGTTTCGGGCAGCGCCATCGTTTACCGCAACGAACTCGAGGGCTCGGGCGATCCGCGGTCGCAAGTGGTGCGCGTGGTCGAATGGCTCGTGGACCTGCATGAGAACTTGCTGCTCGGCATGCCGGGCCGGGCGATGAACGGCATTGGCGCGCTCGGTTTGGCGCTGCTTTGCGTGACCGGACTCATCGTGTGGTGGCCGGGGGTCGCGCACTGGCGCCGCAGCATGAGCGTGAGCTTGAGATCGAGTTTCGCGCGGCTCAATTGGGACCTGCATAACACGCTGGGATTTTGGTGCTTCTTATTTGTTCTGATGTGGGCAATCTCGGGGATCTACTTCGCCTTTCCCAATGCGTTCAATGCCCTCCTGGGTTTCTTTCAACGCCCCAGCGGAGACGGGAAGGTTCCATTTGGCGATCTGGCTCTGTCATGGCTGGCAAACCTTCACTTCGGCAGATTCGGCCGTTTCAGCGAAGCGCTTTGGATGCTGGCTGGACTTGTGCCCGCGGCGCTGTCCTTCACAGGCGTTTTCATGTGTTGCCATCGTTTGTTCGTTCGCAAGGGCGCTCCGCTGTCCATCAATTGAAACCCGACTTCGTGGGTCTGAGCCTGTCATGAGCCGGTTCGGAAGTGCCTCTGATGGGCATTGCTCGCGCAATTGTTTGCACGCTCTTGTATAGGCCCTTCATAAATATTCCAGTCAAAAAAACAGATCAGACGGATCGGCAGAATCGATGCTGTCGAGCGGACTTTTGTCCTTGAGATGCCGTGTCCTGGCCAGTACCATCTTCTGCCAGCGTTTCGCGCCGCTGCGAAGACGCACATTTTCCAGGGAGCCTGTCACGATGCCGCCCGCCGTCAGCGAATGGACGAATCTCTTTCTGCGTTGGATCCACGTGCTCGCCGGAATTTTTTGGATCGGGCAGACGTACTACTTCACGAAGCTCGAGGGACGCATGTCGCTGGACGAGGAGGCCGCGCGAAAATCCGGCCGGCTCCCCCAGGTCTGGCTGGTGCACAGCGGCAGCTTTTCCGTGGTCGAAAAACAAGCATCGCCTAAGAATGTGCCCGCAAAATTTTACTGGTTCCGCTGGGAAGCGTTGACCACTTGGGTTTCCGGCTTCCTGCTGCTGGGGCTGCTGTATTACTCCGGCGGCCTGCTGCTGGATGACAGCGTTTCCAGCATCGGCATGGGAACGGGCGTGACGATTGGATTGGCAACGCTGTTCGCGGGTTTTGCCGTGTACGAAGGGATTTGGAGGTCGCCGCTCGGGCGGACGCCATTCTTGGCCGCAACGATTTGCTATCTCCTCGTCGTCGCCCTGGCCTACGGATTGACCCACGTGATCAGCGGGCGCGCGGCTTACATTCACATCGGCGCGTTGTTCGGAACCATCATGGCCGCCAATGTCTGGATGGGCATTCTTCCCGCGACCCGCAAGATGCTGGAGGCCATTCGCGCCGGCAAGCCCATCGATCAAAAATTGGCGGAAAGGGCGAAGGGCCGCACGATTCACAATACATACATGACCGTCCCGCTGATTTTCCTGATGATCAGCAACCACTTTCCGACAGCCACCTATGGGACAAGCTACAACTGGTTGATTTTATCCGTGCTGGTCCTGGCGGGCGCCGCCTCTGCCAAGCTCATCTACAAGGCGTGAAAAACCCTCGAGCAACGGCCCTGCCAAGATGCAAACAAGCGGCGGCGCCCGCTGAAACCTGGCCCAGCGGGCGCCGCCACTCGATTCCTAGCGTTGATAATCACCACGATCTAGCCGCGGTGAATTGCAGTTACCACTTCCCGCCGTCGTAATGGCCGAAGTCGAACAGATCGAACAAGTCGCTAATCGCCGGACCATTGACGGGCACGTAGGGGTTCCCCCACTCCGTCTTCGGGTTGGGGAAATTGTCCCGGCTGCGGTTGGTGATGGCCCCCAGCTTCCAGTTCCTCTCGATGAACTTGATGATGGAGACGTGATCGGAATATTCGTGCGAGATGTGCCCGCCCGTGGAATAGGCTGAAACGACCATGAGCGGAATGCGCGTGCCGTCTCCGAAGAAATCCAGCGGCTGAACGTAACCGGAGTCGTAGTAGCCGCCGCCCTCGTCGAAGGTGATGAAGATGGCCGTGTCTTTCGCGTACTCGGAATGCGCCACTTCATCGATAATCTTCTTCATGAATCCTTCGAAGAGATTGAGCTTCGAGGATGCCGGGTGGCCGTCGGTGAATCCGCTGGGTTTGACGACGGAAACGGCCGGCAAGTGTCCATCCTTGATATCGGCGTAGAGATTGAGAGTGTCCTGAATGTGGGCCGTGCGGATCGCCTCATTGGACATGATGGAAGTGTCGTACTGGAACGGGTTGCAAATGTTGCAGTACTCATCGGCTTGGCCAGGCAGGATCAGCGCGTTGCCCAAACCGTTTTCCGAGCCCACCGCGCCGTAATTGATTTGGTACGGGTCGGGCACGTAGGCGTCCCACTGGTCGCCGTAATACTTCCACGAGATATGGGCGGCAAGGAGCGAGTCGCCAATGCTCGGCGTCGAGGAAGGAGGAATCGTGAACACGGTGTTGGCCGGGTTGGGATCGATGTACGCGTTGTTGCCGTTGCCGAACCACCCGGGATTGTAATTGTTTAGCAAGTAGTAATGACCGGGTTGGCAGCGGGGATCGATGGGGCGGGGAAGCGATTTGAGATAAGCGACGATCGAGCCGACTCCAGGCTGAGTCGGATCCGAGCACTCGCTGTAGGATCCTCCGCCGTACGAGGGCGAGCCGTATCCTCCGCCGCCGTAACCATCCTCGGTGTACCAGTTATTGGTGCCGGAGAGAGGATTGGGGTTCTCGACTTCATCCACCGTGCCGGCATTGGGGCCGGAACTCACCGTCACGTTGTGCGGTGGGGGGAGCGGATTCCCATTGCCATCGCTGAACCAGATCGCATCGGCGTGGCCGAACATGATGTGGTTCGCGCCGGTGCCGCCGTCCACGGACTGGTGGAAGTTATCGCTCATCGAGAATTTATCCGCGAGGTATTTAAAATAAGGCGCGTCGCCTTGCTGGACATTGTAAAAGGCCATGGCCGTCGAGCCTTCGCCGGTGGTCTTGGCGGTGGAGGAGTATTCCGTGCTGAAGTTCGAAGCCGGTGGGTTGCCATTCGAGCCCGCGCCAAACGTCACTTCCACCCAGGGGAACAAGCGGGCCGTGCAGCCCGAAGGCTTTTCCCAGGTGGCATGCTCCACGCTGCAATCCAATTGCTGCCACATCTGATAGAAGCGATGGACTGGGCTTGCCGCGTAGTTGTTGTAAGGAAAGTTCGGTCCGGTGATCTGGAACGGACCTGTCGGCAGCGAATTGACGTTTGCTATCCGAGTGTCCGGCGTCTTGGAAGGCAGGAGGGCTCCCCCGGAAACCAATGCCGGGTAGTAGCTTTCCGGCAAGCCGTTTTCCGATTCCTTCGCTAGCGTCAAGTCGTTATTCGGAATGTAGGAGGAGGAGTCATCGGGTCCGCCCACGAGCGGGGCCGGCAGAACTCGATTGGGGAAAGGGATCTTGTCCGGATTCAATAGGAATTGATCGGGAACCGTGTCTACGGCGGCGTATTGCCCTGCGGCTTTGTAGAAATTGGGACCCGGGGCGCCGTCATCTTTTACGATCCCTTCCGAAAGCAGGTTCCAAACCTTTTGGCCGTCCTTCGGCTTGTACGTGGCGAAGACGTGGTCGAAGCTGCGGTTTTCACCGATGATCACGATGACGTGCTTGATGGGCGTGACCGTATCGGAGCTCCTGTTGCCGTCCGGTGGCGCGGCGCTGACCAAGGAAGCGCCGATTGTGAATTGAAACAGCGCAATCGACGTAACGCCGAGGCGCAGATAGTGAAGCGTTCTTGCTGCAAAATTCCCGCAGGACATTCACCCTCCTAGTTTTCTCTTGGAAATCTAACGCGGCTAAGAGTAGTAGCCGTTCTATGTTTCAATTTCGTTGCGATCGGATCAACGCGGGAAGAATTCAAAGTACTAGAACACCGATTGCAAGATTCTTGAACGGCCGCTGGACGCGATGGTTCGGCGGAGACCGCTCCTTAGAAATCCAATTACGCTCGGAATAAATTTGAGGGGTTGCTCGAATTCTAATTCAGGCGCGAGACGGTCCGAAAAGCAGGGCGTCTCGATTCAAAAGCCATTGGCGTTCAATGAATCCCGCGCGAAATAAATTCAGCAATAAAGAAAATCGACACACCTACACGAGGAATTCAGCGATGCCAAGCCGCCGCCCCCAAACTAATTCGTGCGGGCAATATCGCCAGGTAAACGCTTCGTTCGAAGACCCGACGGAGTTGCCGAAGCCGTATCCGCCGGCTCCACTCGGATTAATCCCATCATTCCCCCGTCCTCATGTTCCAACAAATGGCAATGATAGACGAACGTGCCGACGGTATTCGGATCGCGAAAATCCATCCTCAGACGGACGCTTGGATAAACGAGCGCCGTGCCTGCATAGTAGGGGACATTCACGGTGTCGCGCAGAAACGGCTCGTTTACAGGTTTTCCCAGATAATCGACCAGCAAAAAGTGCAGTTGATGAATGTGGAAAGCGTGCAATTCATTCGAACGGTTTTCGATAATCCAATCTTCCACCGTTCCCTGCTTGGCGACGATGTTTGGTATGCCCGATTCCATATCGAAAGCCGCCGGCGTTTGGCCATCCACGGTCAGGTAAAATTCCGTGGCGCTGTTGGGGTTATTCGGATCGAGCAGCTTTTCCGAGAAGTATAGCCGTCGAGTGCGCACGGGCGTCACGCTTCCCAGCCACGGCACCTTCGGCGCAGGAAGCGGTTCCGGCGACGCGGCCAGCGTCGATCGGGGCTCAGGCGCATCCGCGGAGGCGGAAATGGCGGCAATCGTCCGGTTGGGATCGTTTTCGCCGCCGGCTCCGGTGTCCACGGTTCGAGTCACGAGAAGGCCCGCGACGCCGAGCGGAGGCCCCTTCACGATAAATTCGACACGCGCCCCCGGCGGCACTCCGAGGTGCGTTTGCCAGTCCACGTAATCTCCGATTTCGCCGCTCTCGTTCAGAGGCACGCCGTCCAAAGCCACAAGACCGAGCTGTTGCGGGACGCGATTGAACAGCACCGCCAAGTTCAGATAAGTAATCGCCGAGGCATTCAACACGCGCCACAACTGCCGCTCGTCCGGCTTCATCTGGATTAACGCGGGCGGATAGTCGGGATAAGGAACAGGAATAAAATTGATCGAGAGGTCCTTCGCCGGCTTGCCGAAGCCCGTGCCATTATTCGCGGCGTCCCCATCGCGATCGATCAGAAATTTCGGCACGACCGGCTCCGCCTTCGAGGGCGGCGCATTCGGATTCACCAAATCCTGGTCGCGAATCGTCAACACGCGCTCCGGCAGCCCCGCTACCGCTTTATTTGCGCGTTCGATTCCCTCGACAATCAGCGCGCCCGATGCTCCGCCCAATACCTGGGCTTTCGTGAACCCGTGAATGTGCGGATGGTACCAATACAATCCGGGCGGTTCGTCCTCCGGAATGCGAAAGCGATACTCGAACGGCGCGTCGCTTGGAAGTATGGAAGTTTTTAGAACTTCGTCTTGGTGGCATACGGAAGGAACGGTCAAGCCATGAAAATGTAGATTGGTGGAAAACGCCGTCATGGCGCCAGAGGTGCACGGATCCCCACTTTTGGAATGTGACTTTGTTTCATTCATTCCGGCCATGCCGGCATGAAGGTGGTTTCCCGCGGCGGCTGCGGTTCCGGGGTCCGCTAAATCGTTTTTCAAACGCAGAATGAGAAGGTCGCCCGGCTTCACTCTCAAATTGGGCGATTGATTCCCTTGCGCATCCACGTAGCAGTAGCGAGTCGAGCCGTCCGCCCCGGTGAAGTTGTGAATCGTCAGGTCAACCTTCAGCACTCCGTCGCGGCTGCGCAAATCCGCCGGTTCTGTGACGGCGCTTCCAACCGAGGGCCGCTGGCAAACGTCATTCGCCACACCCTGGGCCCTAAGGACGCCGTGCCATGGAGCAAATATCACGCTCGCAAACGCGAGTAAGATCCGTTTTTTCACTGTGCTGCCCGCTTCCAAGACTTGCGTTCATCCGCCCTACGGGCGCAATTCTATGGGCTGTGGAGGCACAGTTTTTCCCGGTAATATCAATCCTTCATGATTGGAATCTTACGCTACTGTGAATTTAAATTGCGTCAGCTGCGGCCAACGCGCGGGGCGACGGGAATCATCCGTCCTTTTTCAAGCGTGAAGGAGCTTCCTCGCCATTCGATGCGGTTCATTCCGAAGCTGGCGAGCCAGACGAAAAACGAAAGCAGGTCGCGCACCGGCAACAGCCAAATGCGGCGCCGTAAAACCGGATCGCGCAATCCCCAGACGCCCACCGCCCAGGCCATCGCGAACCGCAAAACAAAATAGGCGCCAAGATAGCCCGCGGCGACGGCAGCCGATGACGCAACGCACGCCGCGGCAATCGCCCAGGGCAATCCGTGCGTAAACAGCATGCCGAAATGCCCGCCGGGGCGAATGTTGCGGATGCCGATGGCCCAGCGCAATTCGTGCCGCAGGTACGCGCCCAGCGTCAGCGATGGAAACGCCATCCACACCGGCTCGGGTAATAGCTCGATCCGGTAGCCGCGTGCGGCGATGCGGCGCCCAAGTTCGTAATCGTCCGAGTGCAGTTCCACCATGGCCTCGAAGCCGCCGATTTCGGCGAGCCGCTCTTTCGTCGTCGCCATGGTCGAACCCATCATAAATTTCAAACCTTCGAGTTCCCGCGCGACAAGAGCTGCGCCGCAAAACGCCGCCGACGATCCCACGCAATCCATGGCCGCGACGAATTGCAGATTGTCCCGCCCGCGATACAGCGCGGTCACCCCGCCGACGCCAGGATCGCGAAACATTGCCGCAACGCTTCGCAAATATCCCGGCTCGACGCGCACGTCGCTGTCGGTGATGACCAGCAGATCGTACCGCGCCTCTCGCACCAGGCGGCAAAGATTGGAAACCTTGGTGTTCGGGCCAAGCCGTTCCGCCACCAAGATCAGGCGAATGGCGCGTCCGGGAAAATCCGCAATCAGCTTTTGGACGACCGGCACGGCCGTATCATTGGGATCGTTCACGGCAAACAAAATTTCAAATTCCGACGGATAATCCTGCCGGCAAAAGCTGGCGAAATTTTCATACGCGCCGGGATCCAGGCCGCGAATCGGCTTCAACACGCTGATCGGAGGCGCCTCGGGATTCGCGGGCGGTGTTTGACCTGTATCTCGATGCGCTATGCGGAAGAATCGCCATGCGGAATAAATCCCAACGAGGTAATAAAACAGCGGGCCGAGCGCCAGCCCCAGGATCGCCCACCGCGCGATCGCGCCCGCGGAAGGGTGCTGCAGGGACGCGGGCAAATCGTCTACCCACGCCATGCCGACGCCGAGGCAGATCAAGAAAATTCCGGCCCAGCGCGTCCCATTCAACTGCTCGCCCAAAAAGATTTTCGCGCCGAATGCTCCGGCCACATACGCGAGCGAGGTCGCAGGCACCACAAAGCTGACGGGAAACCACGACAGCATCGTCAGGAACGAAAAGAAAGACAGCGTCATCAGCAACACGCCGACCCACAGCCAGCCGACGCGCATGGCCCGCAAAACGAAGGAAAAAATCGCGCGCGGATGGAATTCGTGAACTTCGCCCAGCAGTTTCATGGCGTGCGTGAGGCAAATTTCTCCGCCCGTGCCGGTCACGACCACGAAAATGAGGATGGACGCCGTGCGCATGTCAGTTTGGAATTCCCGGCGGGGTGGTGCGGTGCGGCGTTCGATTGATCAGTACAACGCCGAGAACGATTAGGACGATTCCAATCCAGCGAGCCGTAGAAACTTGCTCGTGCAAAAATAAATACCCGAGCAGCGGGACCAGCGCATAAGCAATCGCCGAGAAGGGCATCACGAAACTGTAGTCGGCCCAGGAGAGCACCAGCATGTGGCAGACCATGAATCCCAGCATCATGGCGATGCCGGCCCAGATGGCGCCGCTCGTCAGGACGCGCTCCGCTCCGGCGATCAAAGTGGAAACATGCGAGAGGTTCACGTCCCCCGCGTCCTTCATTCCTTTGCCTAAAATCGTATTTCCCACCGACCCGAGCAGGACCAGCAAAAAAAGCAGCACGTAGGTTTTTGTTTGGTGAGTTTTTGGTGCGTTCATCGCGAAGGAAGTTCTTGTGGCACAGACTTCAGTCTGTGCGGTTCAGTTGCAGCGCCATCGGTTCCGCCCCAACGAACCGTCACAGACTGAAGTCTGTGCCACAGCAATCCCTGAGTAGCGCGGGCTTCAGCCTGCGGCATTTTG
>Ga0335078_10016427_pt1 | contig 10983 bp, 13 predicted proteins | sample Lox_Sample_32_FD_206711 | JGI IMG/M metagenome (GOLD analysis project Ga0335078, IMG submission 206711) | Soil microbial communities from Loxahatchee National Wildlife Refuge, Florida, United States - Lox_Sample_3.2 | ecosystem: Environmental > Terrestrial > Soil > Wetlands | place: USA... | reverse complement strand
CGGCGAGGAGCTCGCGCTCGCCGATCGCGCCGATCACGGTCGCCTCGCGGCCCGGGGTGACGACCGCCCCGCAGCCGGCCTCCTCGAGGCGTGCGACCACCTCGTCCACCTGCTCTGGGGTCGCGCTCGCCCCCATGACGATGAGGAGCTCGGGTGCACCGGTGACTGCCACGTCGCACAGCTTAGGCAGAATCAGCCGTCATGGCCGACGAGCGGAAGCCCATCATCTTCTCCGGCATCCAGCCGACGGGCCGGAAGACGCTGGGCAACTACAGCGGCGGCTTCCGTCAGTACGTTCAGACCCAGGAGGAGGGCGAGGCCTTCTTCTGCATCGTCGACCTCCACTCGATCACGGTCGAATACGACCCGGCCGAGCTCCGCCGGTCGTCGCTCGAGCTCGCGGCGATGCTGTTCGCGGCCGGCCTCGAGGCGGAGCGCTCGACCGTCTTCTGCCAGAGCCACGTCACCGCTCACGCAGAGGCGGCGTGGCTGCTGTCGGCGGTCGCGAGCTACGGCCAGCTCGGCCGGATGACGCAGTTCAAGGAGAAGTCCGACCGGCACGACTTCATCTCGGCCGGCCTCTTCACGTACCCGGTCCTGATGGCGGGCGACATCCTCCTCTACCAGACCGACCTCGTCCCGATCGGCGACGACCAGCGCCAGCACCTCGAGCTCGCGCGCGACGTCGCCGAGCGCTTCAACTACCGGTACGGCGAGACGTTCCGCGTGCCGGAAGGCGTCTACCCGAAGGTCGGGGGCCGGATCATGGACCTGCAGGAGCCGACGAACAAGATGTCGACGACGCTCTCGTCCGAGCAGGGCGCCGTCTACATCGCCGACCCGGCCGACGTCATCCGCAAGAAGTTCAAGTCGGCGGTGACCGACTCGGAGCGGGAGATCCGCTACGACCCGGCCGCGAAGCCGGGGGTTTCGAACCTCCTCGAGATCATGAGCGTCGCCACGGGCGAGCCGATCGACGCGCTCGTGCAGCGCTTCCAGGGGGTCGGCTACGGCGACCTCAAGGAGGCGGTCGGCGAGTCGGTGGTCGAACTGCTCGGCCCCATCCGCGAGACCTTCGAGGCGCTGCGGCAGGACGAGCGGGAGTTGCAACGGCTGCTCGCCGTCGGCGCCGAGAAGGCGCGCCGCGCGAGCGAGCCGACGCTCGAGGCGATGTACGACCGCATGGGGTTCGTGAAGGCCGAGGCGGGCCGCTTCTTCGGAGCGGCCCGCCCACGTGGCCTGTAGTCGCTCTACCTCGCGAGTGCGGCTGCAGCGGCAAGCTCGCCGTTGCAGAGCACGAGATCACCGAGGGCCGGAACCGGCCTGTCGTCGAACTCGGCGTTGTAGAGGTCGTTCTTGATCCGCGTCGCGAGTGCGTCGCGCGCGGTGCCGAGGAGCTTGATCTCGGCGTTCACCCGCTGGTACGTCGAGTCGTTCGTGCTCGAGCCCGACTTCATCGCCGCGGTGTCGGCGACGAGGACGTCGGTGCCGAACTCGCCGACGCTCGAGTTGAGCTGCTTGTAGCACCTCGCGAGCTGCTCGAACCCCGGCTGCCTCGTCGCGCCGGGCGAGATGGTGAGGTCCTCGGTCAGAACGCGGCCGTCCTCGACGTAGTCGTCCTTCAGCCCGGTGAGGGCCATGACCGTCGGCCGAATGTCCGCCTGGTCGAGCCACGTCCCGTGGTTGACGACCTGCGGGTCGGTGGTCGTGCCGGAGTTGGCGCCACCGGCCGAGCTCGGGCCTTGCCCCGGACTCGAGCCGTCGATGCCGATGCGCCTTACCCCCGGGCCTACGAGTCCGGCCCAGGTGTTGTTGATCTCCGGCGCGTAGTACCCGTGGTTCCACGCGTACTCGCTGTCGATCTTCACGCAGTTCGTCGGCGCGGTTGCCGCCGTCGTCCCGGACTTGCACGCCGGCGAGTCGCTCGTGCCGTTCGTGAAGTAGACGTCGGGGATCGGGAACGCGGTGAACGTCGGCACGCGTGCCGGGTCGGCGTTGCCGAAGTGCATGAGGTTCTCGACGTTGGCGTCGGCCATCCACTTGATTGCAGGTTCGACCTTGCCGTCGAACGGGCCGTCGACGGTGATCGCGCCGAAGTCGCGCTCGAGCTGGCGCACGACCGGTGTCGGCTGGTTGCCTTCGACGTACACCGCGTTGCCCTGCGGCTCGTTGGCGAAGGGCGTCGTGTCGTCGTCCTCGTACTGGAGGAGGCCGTGCACGCTCGCCTCGACCTCGCCGACCTGTCCGGTTGCGTAGGTGCAGACGTAGCCGGTCGTCAGCGGAGTGCCGGTGCATGCGGGTGTCTCGGCCCGACCGACGTTCGCGCCGGCGAAGTGGTCGCCCTCGTCGGCTCCGAAGACGAACAGCGTGTTCTTCGGCGTGATCCCGTCGTCGGCCAGGCGCTTGAGGAAGGTCGAGAACGCCTGGTTGTAGGACGCGGTGGTCTGGTAGTAGCAGTTGTCGCCCGGGCCGTCGGCATAGCCGACGTCGGGGTTGCCCTTGTACGTCGATGCGGGGCTGCACGGCCCGGTGTCGACCGAGGCGACGGCGTGGACGTCGGAGATGTACGCGTACGTGATCGGCACGCCGCTCTCCTGCATGTCGGCCGTGTACGCGAGCGACTGCGCGGCGGTAATCGGCCCGAAGCCGGGGAATCCTGGCGTATGCACGTACTGCCCGTCGATCTCCGTGCCGTTCAGGTCGGTGAGGTTCCCCGCTGCGTCGGTGACCGGGAAGCTGTCGCCGTTCCCGAAGACGCGGTTCCCACCGGAGTTGGCGGCGTGGGCAAGCAGCGGCTGGAGGTACTTGTGGCCGAAGACGGCCTGGTAGCCGTTGTACCCGCCCGGCTCGCTCGGCAGGACGTCGGCCACCGCGGTGTTCGACGGCGACGTCTGCCCGTACTTCACGGCTTTGGCGTCGGCGCAGAACGCGCTGCCCTTCGCGCAGTGGACGGCGAGGCCGACGTAGTCGTTGACCTCCTGGTCCTTGTACGAGTCGGAGTCGCCGTTGTACTGCGCCTCCTCGGGGGAGCTCGCCCCGAAGACGTTCTGAATGTCGGGGCTGGCGTTCTCCATCTCGAGGTTGACGGCCGACACGGCGCCGACGTCGCACCCCGCGCGCGTGTACTCCACCCACGGCGCAGGAGGTGTCGCCTTCGCCGGATCGGACGGCGGGACGGTCGCCGAGTAGTCCATCTGCGGGTAGCCGTCACCAACCCCGCCGCCGGTCCAGTAGCTGAAGACGCTCTGCTCGGGCGTCACGCCGCCGGAGGGCGTGAATGCGTAGTAGTCGTTCGCCACGCCCATCCCGGTGCGATCGCCGTACAGGCCGGTGAAGTTCGTGGTGAGGTCGTTCGCCGTGTGGCCGATCATCGGCGTGTGGTTGTTCGTCAGCAGCGTCCCGTTCTGCGTGATGAAGTTGTAGAGCGACGGGATCTGCTCGATGTCGGACAGCACGTTCGGGTTGTCGCGGTTCACGTGGACGTTGTCGAAGACGACGTCGATCACGTGTTGGATGCCGTTTGCGAGATGACACGATGTCGACGGCGCAGTCGCTGTGCTCGTCGATGCGCTGGACGACGCGGCTCCCCGTGCGGCCGCCGCTGCGGCGGCGTCCAGCAGAGCCGCGATGGCGGCTCTCCGAACCAGCTTGTTCATTGCTCCCCCTGCGATCGTGAACAGACGACGAGAGCGAACGTACCCCGGCCGACCGGATCCGAACAAGGCAGGTTCACGACCTGTCACGCCGCTGTTACGGCGCGTTCACAGCTGTCGCAGCCGCTCGACTTCTAGGGGCTCGAGCTCGCGGAACGCGCCGGGTGCCAGGCCGCCGATGGTGAGGCCCGCGTACGCGCTCCGATGGAGGCGCAGGACGGGATGCCCGACGGCGTCGAGCATGCGCTTCACCTGCCGGTTCCGGCCCTCGTGGAGCGCCAGCTCGATGCGGGCCGGACCGAGGCGTCGTGCGCGGGCGGGGGCGGTCGTCCCGTCCTCGAGCTCGATCCCGGCGGCGAGGCGCTCGAGAGCGGCGTCGTCCGGCTCTCCCTGGACGTCGGCCTCGTAGACCTTCTCGACCCCGTAGCGGGGGTGCGCGAGGCGGTGCGCGAGCGGGCCGTCGTTCGTGAGCAGGAGCGCACCGGTCGTGTCGGCGTCGAGGCGGCCGACGGGGACGACGCGCGGCTCGGCCGGGACGAGCGCGACGACGGTCGGCCGCCTCTGCGGGTCGCGCACGGTGGTGACCGTGCCGGCGGGCTTGTTGAGCAGGAGGTACGCGAGCCGTTGGAGCCGGACGGGCCGGCCGTCCACCTCCACGCGGTCGCGCGACTCGACGAAAGTGTTGAGCTGCCCGGGCTCGCCGTTCACGCGCACACGGCCCGCCTTGATGAGCTCGTCGGCGCGGCGGCGCGAGGCGACTCCCGCCCGGGCGAGATACGCGTTCAGGCGCATAGCTGAGAAGATAGAGGCGTGCCGCACTACATCTCGCTCATGCGGTGGACGACGCAGGGCCGCACCGGGCTGCCCGCGTGGCGCGACCGGATCGAGGACGGCGAACGGATCATCGCCGAGGCGGGCGGCACGCTCGTCGGCGTGTGGGTGACCTTCGGTCGCTACGACGCCGTCGAGGTGTTCGAGGCCCCGGACGACGCGGTCGCGCTCGAGATCATCACGAAGCTCGGGCTCGTCGGCGGCGAGGAGACCGAGACGCTCCGCGCGTTCACGCGCGAGGAGGCCGAGCAGATCATCCACCGGCTGTGACGGCCGCGGGGCGCGGCGCAGCCGCCGTCGATGCCGTCGCGCTCGTTTGCTTCGTCGTCGTCGGCGTGCTCGCGCACGGGGCGTCGGCCGGCGCGTTCGTCCGGGACGCTCTGTGCATCGTCGGCGGCTGGTTCGCGGTGGCCCTGCCGGGGCGCCTGTACGTGCGCGGCGGGTGGCGGCGGCTGGGGGCGACGTGGTTCGGGGGAGTGTCCCTCGGGGTGCTCGTGCGGGCGGGGATCGTCGGGCACCGGTCGGGCGCATTCTACGGCGTCGCCCTCGGATTCACCGCGTTGTTCGTCCTCGTCGGCCGGGCAGTGGCCTCTCGGATGTCACCGGGGGGTCACGACTCTCCGGACGTCTCGTGACGGGGACTGTCCCCCCTTCGTGCCTCGAGGCGACATGGCGGGAAAGCCGCAGGCAAGATCCGGCGCGATCCCGATGGGCGGCGCACGGCGGTCGTCGATCCTGCCCCGCATGTACAAAGAGCTCGCCAGCCGGCTCGACGACGGCATCCTCGTCCGCCTGTTCTGGGACGTCCCGCGCGACCAGGCGATCGTCCGCTACCGCGACAGGCGCACGGGCGATTCGTTCACCACCCGCGTCCCGAAGAGCCACGCGCTCGAGGCGTTCCGTCACCCGAACGCCTACCGGCCCGCATTCGCCGTCGCGGCGTAGGCGTCGTGACGATCGGGGACTGTCCCCGATGTCCGGTCAGGCGGTGCGCTTTACGGCCACGGCGTGCAGGCGGTCGCGGATCTCCGCGACGTCGCCGCCGAGGTCGTCGAGGCGGGGGAGCTGCGAGAGGCTCTCGAGCCCGAACACGCGCTCGAACAGCGGGGTCGTCCGGTAGCGGATCGCGCCGCCCGCCGCGTCCTCGCGCCCCGCCTCCGCGATCAGCCCGCGCTCCAGCAGCGAAGCCACCGCCGAATCCGCTGCGACGCCGCGGATCCGCGCGATGTCGGGCCGCGTGCAGGGGCCGAGGTACGCAACGATCGCGAGCGTCTCCATCGCCGCTTGCGACACCCCGCGCTGCGCCGGTTTCTCGAACAACCGTGCGCACGCCTCCGCCGCCTCGCGCGACGCGCGGAACGCCCAGCCGCCGGCGACCTTCTCCAACACCACGCCGCTGCGGCCCTCGCGGTACCGCTCCGACAGGAGCCCGAGCGCCGCCTCGACGCGCTCCGGGTCGTCCGCGGCCGCCTCCGCGAGCTCCTCGACCGGCAGCGGCGCAGAGGCGACGACGAGCAGCGCCTCGATCGTCTTCGCGAGCTGGTCGAGCGGATTGCCGGCGATCAGGCGGAGCGGAGCGTCCATGAAGCCTCTCTTTCGACGTCGGTGCGGGAAATCCTGATCGGGGCGAACGGCGCCGCCTGCTCGATCGCGATCTCACCCGCGCGGCGCAGCTCGAGCAGGGCCAGGAGCGCGACCGCCTGCTCGATCCGCGGCAGCTCGCCGACCTCCTGGTCGAAGTCGAACAGGCTCCGCCGCCGCAGGACGGCGCGGAACCGCTCGAGGAACTGCGTGACCGGCGGGAACCGGAGCGCCATGTGCGCGAGCGACACCTCGGGCGGAGGCGTCGCCAGCAGCCGCAGCGCGGCCGCGAGACGCTCGGGATCCTGAGGCCCGAGCTGCGGCTGGACCTTCGGCGCGAGCGGCGCCGGCCCGACGCGGAAGAAGCGGTCGCCCTCGGCCGCGAGCCGCTCGCGCAGCCACGCCGCCGCCTCCTTCATCCGCCGGTACTCGGCGAGCCGCCGCGCGAGCTCCTCCGCCGCCGCCTCCGGCTCGAGCTCGGCGAGCTCGGCCGCCTCCTCGGGGAACAGCCCGCGCGCCTTCAGCTCGAGCAGCGCGGAGATGAGAACGAGGAACTCGCCGCACGCGTCGAGATCGAGCCGGTCGCGCTCGGCGAGCCGTTCGATGAAGGCGAGCACGATCGCGGCGACGTCGACGTCGCGCAGGTCGAGCTCGTCCTTCAGAACGAGCGTCAGCAGCAGGTCGAAGGGACCCTCGAACGCGTCGAGGTCGAGCTCGAGCTCGCGGACGATCACCCGCGGAACCCTACGGCCACTACCGGACGCGCCCCTTCGGGACCGCCATGCGCGGCCCTTGCGGCACCGGACGAGGCCGCGCCTTCGGCGGCGGCCGCTCCGCCGACGGCTTCCGCACGAACTGCCACCACACGAAGAAGGCAACCGAGCAGACGAAGACGACGATCGAGACCCAGAAGTTGATGCGCTGGCCGAGGAAGTGGTTCGACGGGTCGATGCGGAGCGTCTCCTCGTACGTGCGGAACGCGCAGTAGAACGCGACGTAGAGCGAGAAGAGCGCGGGCCGCTTGAGCCGGAAGCGCCGGTCGATCCACAGGAGCACGAGCACGAACAGGAGATCCCAGACGAACTCGTACAGGAACGTCGGGGTGTACTCGTTCAGCGGCCCCTTGCCGTGGATCTCGAGCGCCCACGGGAGCGTCGTGTGCTTCCCGTACAGCTCCTGGTTGAAGTAGTTGCCCCAGCGCCCGATCCCCTGCGCGAGCAAGAGCCCCGGCGCAACGGCGTCCATGAACAGCCGAACGCTGTTCCCGGAGCGGCGCACGACCCACGCCCCCGCCGCGGCCCCGAAGGGGATCGCGCCCCAGATGCCGAGCCCGCCCGACCACACCGCCAACGGCCCGTACCAGTGCGCGTGAATCGCCGAGTCCTGGTTCCAGCTCGTGATGAGGTGGTAGATGCGCGCTCCGACGATGCCGGCGACGACGCCCCAGATCGCCACGCGATAGACGAGATCCCAGTCCCCTCCCCACTTCACCCACCGGCGGCCGGTGAGCCAGATGCACGCCGCGATGCCGAGCAGCAACATCAGCCCGTACATGTGGATGGTCAGCGGGCCGACGTGGTAGACGCCCGTCGGCGGCGACGGAATGGAGGCGACGACGCCGCTCACGCGGCCTCATTCTGCCTACCGGCCGGCCGGGCCGGTGGGACTAGAGAAGGATGCGCAGCGCGATGTCCGGCGGGCAGCCGCGCTCGACGAGGTCGATCGCCGCGTGCAGGTCCACCGTGGGCTCGGAGGCCAGCGCCACAGCGGCCTCCGGGTCGAACCCGACGCGGATCAGCTCGTCCGTCCGCCAGCGCTCGACGCGCTCCGTCTCCGTCTCGATGTATGTCTCGACCGCAGGCATCTCTCTCTATTCGGTAAAACGCCCCAACCGGTTTAGAAGATTCCCGCGCCGGCGAGCTCCCGCCGCACGAGCGGGGCCACCTCCGTCCCGAAGAGCTCGATCGACCGCAGGACCGCCTCGTGGGGGAGCGTCCCAACCGTGAACTGGACGAGGAACCGATGGTGGCCGAAAAGCTCGTGCTGCCACAGGATCTTCTCGGCCACCTCCTGAGGGCTGCCGACGAAGTTCGCCCCCCGGAGGGTCATGGAGGCGTCGAACGTCGGCCGCTCGAGCGGCGGCCAGCCGCGCTCGCGGCCGATCCGGTCCATCGTCGCCTTGAAGGCCGGGAAGGCGAGGTCGGCGGCCTCCTGCGAGCTACCGGCGACGAGGCCGTGTGAGTTGATGGAAAGGGGCGGCAGCGGTTCGTGGCCGGCCTCGGCGGCGGCCTGCCGGTGGATGCGGGCGAAGGGGACGAACCGCTCGGGGAGGCCGCCGATGATCGCAAGCGCCATCGGCAGCCCCAGCGCGCCCGCCCGCGCCGCCGATTCGGGTGTCCCGCCGACGGCGATCCACACCGGCAGCATCGGCTGGGCAGGCACCGGGTAGACGCCGAGCTCGGCCGGCCGCGAGCGGATGTCGAGGAGCCGCTCGAGCTTCTCCTCGAACAGGCGGTCGTAGTCGTGGAGGTCGTATCCGAAGAGCGGGAACGACTCGACGAACGAGCCGCGGCCGACCATGATCTCCGCCCGCCCGCCCGAGAGCAGGTCGACGGTCGCAAACTGCTGGTGAACGCGGATCGGGTCGTCGGAGCTCAAGACGTTCACCGCGCTCGTGAGCCGAATGCGCGTGGTGCGCATCGCGGCGGCGGCGAGCACGACGGCGGGTACCGACACGGAGAAATCCGGACGGTGGTGCTCGCCGACGCCGAACACGTCGAGCCCGACCTCGTCGGCGAGCGCGATCTCCTCGAGCAGGTCGCGCAGCCGTCCCTCCGGGCTCTGCCCGTCGACCTCCGCGAACGAGTAGATCCCGAGCTCCATGCAGCGACCGTAACCCCTGCGGTACGCCTTACGTGGATTTGACGCCCGCCTCACGTTCGCCTCACCGCCGCCGAACGTGACCGGGGAACGATCGCGGCATGAGATGGACATCCCTCACCGTCGGGATCGCGGCGCTCTTCGCCCTGGCCGCGTTCCCGCTGACGGCAAGCGCAGGCACGCCTCGTCTTCACCACGTCGAGCGCGAGCTCCACCGGGCGAACCGGGAAATCCACCGCGCCGACCGCACGATCCACCGCATCGTCCGCAGCGGCAAGCAGGCGCCGCAGCCCACGCACTGGTTCGCGGGAGCGGTCGACTCGGCGAGCTCGACCTCGGTCAGCGTCGCCGTCCTCTGGACGGGGCCGCACGACACGCAGCTGAAGGGCCAGACGGCCACGGTCGCGATCGACTCGTCGACGAAGATCGTCTACGGGAAGGGCCAGACGGGCATCGACCCCGGCGACCTCGTTCGCATCCATGCGACCGCGTCCGACTCGATGCTCACGTCCCTCACCGCAACGGAGATCCACGTCGACTGCAACTGCCACTTCGCCGCCGGTACGCTCGGCTCGGTCGGCAGCAGCTCGTTCGCGGTCGACGTGCAGCGCACCGGTCCGTACGACACCGTGCTGAAGGGCAACGCCGTCACCTTCCAGGTGAACGGCTCGACGATCTTCGTCCAGGGCTCGAACACGCCTGTGACGATCTCCGACCTGAAGTCGGGCGACAAGGTCGCCGTCAGGTTCACGGCCACGGGCTTCTTCAAGGACCCGAGCTTCGACTGGCGGACGGCGACGTTCACGGCGACCCACGTCCGGCGGTCGTAGCCGCCTTACGCGCACTTGACAGTCGGCTGACGCGCGCCGAACGCAACCGGACCACGGTCAGAGCGTCTTTCGACCCACCCAACGGAGGAACTCGACGATGAGATGGAAGGCGCTCGGTATCGCAACAGCAGCGCTCCTTGCGGCGGCGGCGCTCCCGCTCGCCGCCGTCGCGGACAACGAGCCGCCGTCGCAGATCCAGCCGACGACGACGACTCCCGGCGGCGGCACGGCGGCGGTCCGCCCGCACCTCGGGGCCTTCGGCGGCTCGGTCGTATCGGCGAGCTCGAGCTCGGTGAGCGTCGCCGTGCTCGTCACCGGCCCGCACGACACGTATCTCGAGGGCCAGACCGTGGACGTCGCAATCGCCTCGTCCACGAAGATCGTCTACGGCAAGGGCCAGTCGAGCATCGCGGGCGGCGACCTCGTCCGCATCCGCGCGGTCGGCGTCTCGTCCTCGTCGACGACGCTCACCGCGCGGCAGATCCACGTCGACTGCAACTGTCACATCGCGGCCGGCACGCTCGGCTCGGTCGGCAGCAGCTCGTTCGCGGTGAACGTGTCGCGCACCGGCCCCTTCGACACGGTGCTGAAGGGGAACGCGGTCACCTTCCAGGTGAACGGCTCGACCGTGTTCGTCCAGGGCCGGAGCACGACCGGCGGCTCGATCTCGGATCTCAAGACCGGCGAGAAGGTCGCGGTCATCTTCAGCTCGTCCGGCTTCTTCAGGGACGGGCGGTTCAACTGGCAGACGGCCACGTTCACGGCCACGCACGTGCGATATGCGGGGAACCTGCAGCCCGCCCCGACCAACCCGTAGCTCAGCCCACGAGCTCGCGCTTCCGCCGCGACGCGGCGGAAGCGCGTTTGCTCGCGGAGAGCTCGGCCTTCCGCAGGCGGATGCTCTTCGGCGTCACCTCGACGCACTCGTCGTCGCGGATGAGCTCGAGCGCCTGCTCGAGCGAGAGCGGGCGCGGCGGGATCAGCCGCACGAGCTCCTCCGCGGTGGACGAGCGCATGTTCGTGAGCTTCTTCTCCTTCGACGCGTTGACGTCGAGGTCTTCGGCCCGCGAGTTCTCCCCGACGATCATCCCCTCGTACAGCTCGTCGCCCGGCGAGACGAAGAGCGAGCCGCGCTCCTGGAGGTTGAGGATCGCGAACGACGTCGCCACGCCGCGGCGGTCGGCCACGAGACTTCCCGTCGGCCGCGT
>Ga0335078_10016425_pt1 | contig 10984 bp, 11 predicted proteins | sample Lox_Sample_32_FD_206711 | JGI IMG/M metagenome (GOLD analysis project Ga0335078, IMG submission 206711) | Soil microbial communities from Loxahatchee National Wildlife Refuge, Florida, United States - Lox_Sample_3.2 | ecosystem: Environmental > Terrestrial > Soil > Wetlands | place: USA... | reverse complement strand
CTGCGCTTGCCGAGCCAGTCGCCATTTCGGATCATCCTCCAGTCACTTCAGCCCGAGCACAGCGAATATCCCCATCACAGCCCTTGACATATTATTACTCATATGATATAGTATTAATGTTATAAGGTTGACATTTCTGCTCATTGCCGTCGGGCAGCCGTCCACCTCTTCGGCCAGTTTCAAAACCCCGCTAACTTCTTTAGAAAGAACACTTGCAAAAAACGCGCCTGTAACCTCTTCTAGAATGAACACTTACAAATACGCCGTTTTTAACCCCCTTTGGAATCAGCACTTGCAAGAAAACATGGGGGATACCCCCGGGTCCAGCACAGCGCGCAAACCCTCGCCAAGAGCTATAATCGTGACCGCTCCAGAACTTCATCCCAAACCTATTGGAGCAATTCCCTCGCGGAGAAGATATTTCAATGATCGAGCGCATTGCTCCACGCTTCCTGATTGCCGTGCTCGGATTGCTCGCTGTGGCGTGCATTCCTGCGGCGGCGCAGATCCAGCAGCAGAGCCCCGACGCGATTGGGAAGCTCCAGCCGCCGCAAGGGACGGGAGCATGCTCAGCGACGGAAGCTTCGAACTGCGCGGAAGCCGCCTCCAAGATTCTGCCGCAGGTGCTGGGGCCTTCGCCGATGATCGCCAATCTCGAGCGGCTGACCGACGATATCGGGGGCCGCGTTTCCGGAACGCCACAGATGGTGAAAGCGGTGGCGTGGGCCGTGGCGGCGTTTCGCGCCGAAGGAGTGGACGTTCACACCGAGAGATATCCACTTCCGGTCGCTTGGAGCGAAGGAAACACGCGGCTCGAAGTCCTGGGACCGGTTCCCTTCGCTGTGCATCTGGTGAGCACAGGCTGGTCGCCGGCGACGCCGCCGGACGGAATCGAAGCGAAGCTCGTGGACGTGGGCGACGGGACGGCGGGTGAATTTGCGCACGCGGGAGACATCAAAGGCGCGATCCTGCTGGTGCACAGCGAGATCGGCTCGACGTGGGCCGACCTGTTCGACGAATACCTGAAGCCGCCGGCGATTATCGCGCAGGCGATCCACGGCGGAGCGAGCGCGATTCTTTGGATGGGCGCGCGGGAACGGCTGTTGCTCTATCGCCACACGAACTCGCTTGAAGGGCAAATAGACAAGATTCCGCAAGCGGTGGTGGCACGCGAGGACGCGATGCGGCTGGCGCGGCTCGTTGCCGCGAACCCGGGGAAAGTCGTTGTGAAGCTGTTCATGCCGAACAAGATCGGCGGGTCGGTCGAACAGGAAAATGTGGTGGGCGAAATTCGCGGGCGAGAAAAACCGGACGAAGTGGTGATTCTCGGCGCGCATCTGGATTCCTGGGAACTCGGGACCGGCGCGCTGGACGACGGATGCAACGCCGCTCTGGTGATCGAAGCGGCGCGGGCGATCAAGGCGATGGGGCTGGTGCCGCGGCGGACGATCCGCTTCATTCTCTTCAGCGGCGAAGAACAAGGCACGATCGGTTCGTATGCGTACGTGAGAGCGCACCGCGCGGAAATGGACAAAATTCGCGGCGTGGTGATCTTCGATACGGGGAGCGGACGTGTGACCGGCTATTCGCTGGGCGGGCGGAGCGACATCGAGCCGGCGATCCGGGAAATTCTGAAGCCGCTCGATTCCTGGGGCGCGGACCACGATACGGACGATGCTTCGTTCGGAACCGACAATTTCGATTTTCTGCTCGAAGGCGTGCCGAACCTCGTGGCCAATCAGGAGATCGCGAACTATCTGGTGAACTATCACGCGGCGTCGGACACGTTCGACAAAGTGGACCAGCGCGAACTGAAGCTGAACGCGGCGATTGCGGCCCTGACGGTGTGGGGAATCGCGGACCGCGCGGAGCCGATCGGCAAGCGGCTGACGCGCGCGGAACTGGACGTGTTGATGAAGAAGACCGGCCTCGACCAACAGATGAAGACGCTCGGTTACTGGGACGAATGGGCCAAGGGCGAACGCGGCCGCAAACCGTAACTTCCATCGAATCAACGGCTCGGGGCGACTGAACGAAAAGACAGGAACCGCTTGGACACCCGGCGATCCTGCGCACTTTCTTCCCGCTATACTGGTTGCATGATGTCCGCAGCATCATCCAAGGCCCACGCACGGGCAGCCGGCACGCCCGGCGGAAGCATTCTGGCGATTGACTACGGCCGGGCGCGGATCGGGCTGGCGATCGCGGATGCCGGCGTTCGAATCGCGCAACCCCTGAGCACGCTCAAGCGCATCAACCGGAATGAGGACACGCGGAGATTGCGGGAAATTGCGCGCGAGCATGGCGTGCATCAAATTATTGTGGGATTGCCGCTGCGGCTAGACGGAACGCGCGGGGAAATGGCGGAGGAAGCAGAGCGGTTTGCGAACCGCGTTCGCAAGCAACTGGGCGTGAGCGTGGAATTGAGGGATGAGCGTTTGACGAGCTGGGAAGCGGAACGGCTGCTGGAAGAGGAGCTGGGAAAGAAATTTCGGGAAAACAAAAATGCGCGTAAAAAGAACTCCACGGATGAAGTGACCGTGGATTCCATGGCGGCCGCGGTGATTTTGCGCGAATACCTGGAAGAGAATTCCGGAGCCGAGAAACACACATGAGACGCGCGGCAAAATTGCTACCGCTGGTGCTGCTCCTTGCGATTGCGGGAGGGATGGCGGAGTACGCAAGGATCAGCATCGAAAAGCCGTACCGCGGATTCGGGCCGGGAGGCGTTTTCGTGACGGTGCCGCACGGGGCATCGTCGCGCGCGGTGTCTCATATTCTGGCGCGCGAGGGCGTGGTGCGGAGCGCGTGGGCGTTCGAACTGTACGCGCGCAGGCATGCGAAGCGCACGCTGCAGGCGGGAGAATATTTCTTCGACACCGCGGTGAGCGGCAAGGACGTTTTCTGGACGATTGCGAACGGAAAAATTTACGAGAAGGCTTTCACAGTGCGAGAAGGCGAGACGATGTTCGAGATCGCGCACGAGCTGGAAGCCGGAAATTTCATGAGCGCGGAGGACTTTTTGCAGGCGGCCAGCAATCCGGAATTGATTCGCGACATCGCTCCGGATGCGAAAACGCTGGAAGGATTCCTTTACCCAGCGACGTACCATCTGCCGCGGCACCCGGTGCCGGTTGAATTGACCTCACTGATGGTGCAGAAATTCAAAGAAGAGTGGGGACAGATTGCCGATCCGGGGCCGGACCAGACGGGACTGACGAACGGGCAGCCAGTGCTTTCGGTGGTGACCCTGGCTTCTCTCGTCGAGCGGGAAACGCCCAAGCAGGACGAACGATACCTGGTGGCGGGAGTCTTCGAGAACAGACTGAGAAAAGGAATGCTGCTGCAGTGCGATCCGACGGTGATTTACGCGCTGGAGCAAACGGGAAGTTATGACGGCACGCTGACGGGGAAAGACCTGCATGTGGATTCGCCGTACAACACCTACGAGCACCGGGGGCTGCCGCCGGGGCCGATTGGGAATCCGGGAGCGGTTTCCCTGCGCGCGGCGCTGGAGCCCGCGCAAACGGGCTATCTCTATTTCGTGGCGAATACCGAGGGAGGACACTTTTTCAGCGACACCCTGCAGGAGCACAATAAGAATGTAGTGCGGTATCATCGGCTGCTCGCGGGGCTTCCCGCCGATCCTCCGCCGAAGCCTGAAGCGCGAAAGAAACCGCACGCAAAGCGGCACAAAAAGGCAGGGCGATGAGCGAAGAGCTCAGAACAAAAAAGGAAATGATCCTGGAAGCGGCGGAAGAGATTCGGCCGCCGAAATGGACTCCGGCGGAAATTGACCAGTTGCGCCGGAAGCTGCTGGCGGAGCACGGCGAAGCGGGAAAAACGGGGACGGATTACATTGCGGACGTGCTGAAATCGGCGGGGATCAAGGTATCGCTTGCGGTGCAGGAAGAAGCGGAAGATCAATTCGAAGAGGAATTCGAAGACCTGCTGCACTTCAAGACGCTGGAGGACGCGGAAGTCAGCCTGATGCGGCTCGACGAACTGATGCGGCGCTTCCAGGCGCACGGGGAGCGGGCGGCGGTGGAACGCGTGCTGGAAATCGCGAGGCTCGGAAAACGGCGCGCGGAGATGATCGCGCGGAACCATAAAGTGGAACCCCACAAGCGCGAAGAGAAGGAAGAGATCGCGAACTGGTTCCGGATCTGGCTGGAGATGCCGGATGCATTCTTTGACTGGCTGGACGTACGCAAGCAATCGCCGCAATTCCGCGAAAAATTTCCGGAGGCGCTGAGCGCGGAATGAACGAAACACAGTTGCCTCCTTTTTCCCTGGATATTCAGGCCCTCGATCTCGGCGCGGACGTCAACGCCGTCGGGTTGCAGCTTCTGGAAACCGAAAGCCGGGAGCCGGTGCGCGGGAAGGAAGCCGCGGAGCTGTGGGCAGCGGTATTTCCCGCACTGGCCGGCGGTGAAGAATACGTTCTGGACTTTTGCAGCCATCTGGACCGCGTGCGGGAGTTCTGCAAGGCACATCACATCCTCTATCGCGAACCTGCGGGACGGTGCCTGGTGGCGCCCAAGCCCAACAATGTTCAACTGAAACAACTGGCGGAGCGATTCGAAACGGAGACGTTCGGGATGCGCGCCGGCGAAGCGGCCAGGAGCGAGGACGCGGCTCTGGAAGGAGAGCTTTCGGCGCGCGGGCTGGACGCGTATCAAGCGGCGTGCCGGCGCTACGATTTCTGCGCGATCTGCGAACTGGAAGACGGATGGGTGACGCTGCTGAGCGCGAAACTCTGGCCCAGCGAGATCATTCGCCGGGTTCGGCCGGTGATGCAGCCGTTTGATGTGCACATCGCGCGGCCACAGTGAAGCGCGTTCTTGCGCGGCGATTGACGGGGTTCCCGCTGGTTGTTAGATTGCTTTAAAGAGGGGCTTCAGGGCGTAAATCATTGATGAAACGTGTGCTTACGTGGATGGGATGGGCGACAGTGGCGGCGATTTGCTGCGGCTGCGGAGCGAATATCAGCACAAAACATACGGTGCCGGCGGCGGAGAAGCCGGTTGCGTTGGAAGCCACGAAAGATGAGCTGCTGGCAAAGTATAACGATTTTGCGACGAACGTGAAAACGGTGAACGCGACAACGGAAATGAAGCCGACGGCGGGATCGGCGTATAGCGGGGTGATCGAGGACTACCACGAAGTGAAGGCCTTCATATTGGCGGAACGGCCGGCGGAAATCCGGGTGATCGGGCAGGCGCCGGTGATCGGGAAAACAATTTTCGACATGACCAGCGACGGACAGGAATTTCGGGTGTGGATTCCCTCGAAGAATAAATTCCTGGAGGGAAAAACGGGCGTGGAGAAAACCAGCGCCAAGCCGCTGGAGAATCTGCGGCCGCAGCATTTGCTCAATGCGCTGTTGTGGCCGGAGGTGCGGAAGGAAGAGCCGGTGCTGTTCGAAGAATTCAACGACGAAACCGGAAGATATTACGTGCTGACGGTGCTGCGCGGCGGATACCAGATGGAGATTTACCGGAAAATCTGGTTTAACCGGGCGGATTTGAACGTTTCGCGGCTGGAGAGTTATGGCCCTGGTGGAATTCTGCTTTCCGACGTGCACTTTTCCGACTGGGAGCCGCTGGCACCGGCGGAAGGGACGGCGGGCCCGGTAACGACATTTCCCCGGTCAATCCGGATCATTCGTACGCATGACGACTATCAGCTGAGCATGGATTTCACCAAGCTCACGCTGAACGCGGACATATCCGCGGATAAGTTTGACCTCGAGCAGCCTGCCGGTTCGGAACTAGTGCACGTGGGCGAAGAAGACCAATCGAAGCAGCCGGCGGGAGATGCGAAGCCATGATGGGGGAATTCATCGCGCGCAACTTGATGCACCGCCCGGTGCGGACGTTCATTGGGGCGATGGCGATCGGATTTGAAGTGATGCTGATCGTGATTATCGTGGGGCTAACATCCGGTCTGCTTTCGGAAACCGCCAAGCGCATCGAAGGCATCGGTGCGGACATCATGCTGCAGCCGCCCGCGGCGTCCATTTTCCTGGGATTCAGCGGGTCGCCAATGCCGATCAAGATCGAGGACAAGCTGAGAGGGCTGAAGTACGTCCAGGCGGTGGCTCCGGCTCTGCTGCAATTCAATTCCACTGGCGGTATTGACGTGATTTATGGGATTGATCCGGCGAGTTTTCGCGCGGTGTCCGGCGGATTTGTATTTCTGGCCGGGCATGACATGGAGGGACCGGACGACTTACTTGTGGACGATTGGGCCGCGAGAGCCAAGGACCTGAAAGTGGGCGACACCTACAAAATGCTGAATCATGATTGGCACGTTGCAGGAATTGTCGAGCATGGGAAGGGCGCGCGGCTGTTTGTTCCGATCACAACACTGCAGGACCTTGTGGGAGCACGCGACAAGGCCTCCATCTTCCTGATCAAGTGCACGAGGCCGGAGCACACCGACGATGTGATGGATGAGATGCGGCATGAGCTTCCCGGATACACGGTGAGGCCGCTGCGGGATTTTCTTTCGCTGATGACCTCGACGAATATTCCAGGCCTGCATGCGTTCATCAACGCAATGATCGGACTGGCAGTTTCCATCGGCTTGCTGGTGATTCTTCTGACCATGTATACGACGGTGGTGGAACGGACGAGAGATATTGGGGTGCTGAAGTCGCTCGGGGCGGATTCCGGGTTCATCGTGCGTTCGCTCTTGCTGGAATCGGCCCTTCTTTGCGGCGGCGGAATTTGCTTGGGCATGGGGCTGAGCTATGCGGTTCGGGGCCTGCTGCTTGCGAAATTTCCGACGCTGTCCATCCTGATCACTCCCGGTTGGGCAGTGCGGGCGGCGGCGATTGCCATGCTTGGAGCGATGGTGGGCGCCAGTTATCCGGCGTGGATGGCCACGCGGAAGGACGCGGTCGAGGCGCTGTCCTTCGACTGAGAAGTTTTTGCGAAGGGTATGGCAAAGAGGGAAAAACACATTTGGAGAGGAGCATTGCTAGGCAGCGATGGGAATCGCGGCTAAAATAGCGGCGCTTGACGGAGAACCTGATTTCGAGCCAATTGCCGAATCGGGAAGGAAAGTCTTGGAACCGATACTCAAAACCGAGGATTTGTGGAAGCTGTACCGCGCGGGAAAGGTGGAGGTGCCGGCGCTGCGCGGGGTGAATTTTGAGGTGCTTCCTGGAGAATCGGTGGCGGTGATGGGGCCTTCCGGATGCGGCAAATCCTCGCTTTTGTACGTGATCGGCGGACTGGCAAAAGCGTCTCGGGGAAAAGTGTACGTGGACGGGAACGAACTGAGCTCGATGCGCGATGCGGAACGGACGAAATTGCGGCGCTCGAAGATCGGATTCGTATTCCAGCGGTTCAACCTGCTGCCAACGCTGACAGCCAGGGGGAACATTGCGATCGCGCAATACATTCATGGGGACGGATTCGATCCGCACCGGTTTGACGTGGTTACGAAAATGCTAGGGCTGGAAGGGCGGTTGCGCCACAAGCCATCGGAGATGTCCGGCGGCGAGCAACAGCGCGTGGCGATTGCGCGAGCGATTATCAACGAGCCAAAAATATTGCTGGCCGACGAGCCGACCGGCAATCTGGATTCGAAAAACTCCGAGGTCGTGCTGCAGATGCTGCGGCAGCTGAACAAGGATCTTGGGCAGACCATCGTGATGATTACGCACAACCCGGAAGCGGTGACGCATTTCGACAGAGTGGTCCACATGCGCGACGGCGTGATTGTGGACGGGATTCCGGCGGATTGAAATGGCGGGTCCGGGGAGCATATTCAAGCGGGCGTTCTTCTGGACCTACGAACGGGGTTCCTGGCAGTACGACGTGGCCGTCGTGCTGATCGTGATTTTTGTTCTGCTGACGCCCGCGAAATGGTTTCATGACCAGCCTGAAGTCGGCGCGCCAGCGTCGCCTTCGCAAGTTGACCTAATCTCGAACGCGAATGGGCTGACTACCTACCGCGTGGATGCGCGCATCCTGGCGCCGCCAGAACAAACACCGCAACTGCAAAACTTGCTGCACGGCGCGCTGCAAAAGTCGTTGCCGGAGCTGAACCATGCGCGATTTGAGATCCTGAAGATCGAGCCGCAGAGGAACGATCAGGGGAACGTGGTCGCGTATCAGGTGACGATTCGGAAGAAGTGACCGACTCCTCCCACAGTCGCCGGGCGAAACGCGTGCGTTTTGGCGCGCATCCAAATTGATGTGCTAGCATGTGTGACGATTCTTACCCAGCAAGGTTTTTTCAACAGGTGAACCACTTGAGGACGATCCGGGGGACGGGAGTAATCTGCGGAATTTTGTTGATGGCAACAGCTGTGGCGATGGCGGGCCAGGGCGCGCAGCACTGGACGGCGGAAGGCGTGCTGGCCATGATGGACAGTTCCGCGCGAGACTTCCATACACTTTCGGCGGACGTGCAGCACATCAAATACACGCAGGTGGTGAACGACACCTCGACGGAAACAGGGCAGATGTGGATGCGGCGGGACGACAAGATGCGCATCGAGATCAAGACGCCCGATCCGAGAACGATCCTGCGCAGCGGGGATTCGCTGTACCTTTACAATCCCAAGATCAACCGCGTGGAAGAATACGACCTGGGGAAAAACCGCTCGCTGGTGGACCAGTATGTGCGGCTGGGATTCGGGACGCGCAGCGAAGCGATCAAGAAAAATTATCTGGTGGCGGTGGACGACGAAGAGGAACTGGACGGGCGCAAGACCGTGGTGATCGAGTTGACGCCGAAATCCCAAGAGGTGCGCGACCAGATCACCAAGATCCAGATGTGGATTGACGAAGCGTCATGGCTTCCGATCCAGCAGAAATTTTTCGAAGCAGGTTCCGGCGATTACTTCATCTTTCACTACTCGAACCTGCGAAAGAATCTGAAAATACCGGAATCCCGCTTCAAGCCAGACTGGCCAAAGAACGCGACAAAGGTGAAGCCGCGGGGATAGCCGGAAAGCGGCGTTCGTGACGGTTTTCAGGCGGCCGATTTCCCGGCGGCTTTTTCCTTTTCCTTCTGCAGCAAGCTCAGTTTGCGCGCAAGTCCCCAGCGATAGCCTGCCAGGCTGCCGTCCGCGCGAACAACGCGATGACAAGGGACCACGACGGAAACAGGATTCGTGGCACAGGCGCGAGCGACCGCGCGGACGGCACGAGGAGTGCCCAATGCGCGTGCGATGTCCGTATAGGTGCGCGTGGATCCGCGTGGAATTTTCTGCAATTCCTGCCAGACGCTGCGCTGAAAAGCGGTGGCCTGCAGGTCGAGCGGCAGATCGCGGGCAGGCGCCTTGCCTTCGGCGCGCCGCACAATTTCGCGAACCCAATGTTCGAAGTGCCCGCGGTCGCGGGAGATCCGCGCGTGCGGGTATTCGGCGCGAAGTTCGGCGGCCAGTTTTTCGCCGGCGCCGCCCAAATAGACTGCGGAGATTCCGCGTTCCGTGGCGGCCACAAGAATATTTCCGAGACTCGATTTTGCTACGGTGTATCCGATCTTCATTCCCATTCCCCCTTTACGATAAGTTGCGGGCGTCATGCCCAACTGCGTGTTGCTGCGCTCATAGATGCGGCTCGAAGAGCCGTAGCCGGTTTCGTAAAGCGCGTCCGAAATGCCTCTGCCCTGGCGCAAAAGATGCTTGAAATTATTTACGCGGAAGGCTGCCGCAAGAGCGCGCGGCGTGAGACCCGTGACTTGCACAAAAGCGCGGCGCAGAATTCCTGGAGAAACGCCGAGTTGCGCGGCGATGGTCTCGAGGCGCGGGGCAACGTCCCCGGAAGGCGAACTGCGCAGCAGGAGCGACGCGCGGTCCACGAGGGCGGCGGAGGCGGAAGCTTCGTCAGGCCGGCAGCGGCGGCAAGCGCGAAAGCCGTGCTGCTCCGCTTCGGCCTGCGTGAGGAAAAAGATCACATTGCGGCGAAAAGGGCGGCGCGCGGGACAACTGGGGCGGCAGTAGATTCCCGTGGAACGGACCGCGAGGAAAAAAGTGCCGTCGGCGCGAGGATCTCGGGAGATCGTGGCTCGCCAGAATCGTTTTGCGAGACGCGGCGGGATCGCAGAAGCGTTCGGCGAGTTGGAAGAAGCAGTGTTCATGAACCAAAAGGTAGCGCACAGTGCACGGCAAATCTATCCGGAAAGATGCGGCAAACTTCCTTGGCCTGAGAAAGCCCGATTATGCCTCCCCGGGCGCTGGGAGCGTTTCGACATCATGCGCAGGATCGCGGTGCGGCGCGGTGATGACGAGAACGACAGCACTCAGGATGACGAATGCGGAGAGCCAGGTGCGCGGCGTCATGGGCTCTCCGGCGAAGAGCCATCCGCTGAAAAGAGCCACGACAGGATTCACAAAGGCATACGTTCCGGCGCGCGCGGCGGTGCTTTTTTTCAGCATGTACATGTAGGCGGTGAAACCGATCAAAGATCCGAAAATGGCCAGATAACCGATGGCCATCCAGGAGCGGAAAGAAACCTGCGAAAAATGAAAATGCCGCGTCTGGCCGGTCAGGAATGCGGCAATCCAGAGCGCAGCGCCGCCGCAAAGGCTTTGCATTCCCACTCCCAAAAGAGGTGAACTCGGGAGAGATCCATGTTTGGAGTAGAGAGAGCCGCAGGCCCAGGAGAAGGAGGCAAAGACGAGAATGCCGGCTCCGGTTAGATTCATGCGGCCTGAGCCGCCCAGGTGGGATGGACCTACGAGAAGGAACATTCCGGCAAAACCGATGGCAACTCCGGCGACCACGCGAAAAGAGGGGCGATGGCCGCCCGAGCGCAGCCAGTCCAAAAGGACCATCCACAGGCAAACTGTGGCGACGAGGAGGGCCGCGATGCCCGAAGGAACGGTTTCTTCGGCCCAGCAGACGCTCCCGTTGGCAAGGAAGAGCAGGAGGCAGCCGGTGATTGCGGCCGTTTTCCAATGTTCCTTCGTGGGGCGTATGCCGGTCTTCCAGCGCAGCAAGGGATAGAGGAGCAATCC
>Ga0335078_10016422_pt1 | contig 10986 bp, 8 predicted proteins | sample Lox_Sample_32_FD_206711 | JGI IMG/M metagenome (GOLD analysis project Ga0335078, IMG submission 206711) | Soil microbial communities from Loxahatchee National Wildlife Refuge, Florida, United States - Lox_Sample_3.2 | ecosystem: Environmental > Terrestrial > Soil > Wetlands | place: USA: Florida... | reverse complement strand
AGATCGCGATCACCGGCCTCCTCGGGCTCATCTTCCTCGGCTTCATCTACGAGACCTTCAAGATCGGCCCGTCGGCGTCAGGCGTAGCGAGCGGACTGGTCCCGCACCTCGGGGGCTCCGAGTCGCTGTACCTCGCGGTCGGGATCATCGGCGCGACCGTGATGCCGCACGCGATCTACCTTCACTCAGCGCTCACCCAAGACCGCATGCCGCTGCGCGACGACCGGGAGCGCGGGCGCGTGCTCCGGTTCGAGCGCACCGACGTGATCATTGCGCTGGGCATCGCCGGGATCATCAACATGTGCATGCTGGCCGTCGCGGCGCAGCTGTTCCATTCGACCGGGCACTCGGGGATCGACACGATCCAGGGCGCGTATCACGGCTTCGGGACGATGGTCGGCGGCGGCGCGGCGCTCGCGTTCGCGATCGCGCTGCTCGCCTCCGGCGCCTCCTCCTCGAGCGTGGGCACCTACGCCGGCCAGGTGGTCATGGCCGGGTTCATCAAGGTCCGCATCTCGCTCTACGTGCGGCGGCTTGTCACGATGGTCCCCGCGCTCATCGTGCTCGCGCTCGGGGTGAACCCGACCGACGCGCTCGTGCTGAGCCAGGTCGTGCTGTCGTTCGGCATCCCACTGGCGCTGATCCCACTCGTGATCCTCACCAGCCGCCGCGACGTGATGGGCGTCCACGTCAATCGCCTGCACACCTCCGTGCTGGCCTGGAGCTGCGCGGTCCTGATCACCGGGCTGAACGTGTTCCTGGTGTACCAGCAGTTCTTCGGATAAGAGCCCGGCCGGATGCCGGGCTGTGGACGCAGCCGCGCGCGCGGAGCGGTCTCCGCGGAATCATGGAAGCGGAGCGCGCGCGGCCTCAGCTGGATGCGGTTTCCGCGCTCGCTAGGCTTCGCCCCTCAGATGGCCCTCGCCGAAACCTTTCAGCAGATCGTCGACGCGCTGCCCGACGACTGGACCGACCTCGAGCTCGATCTGCGCATCTTCGACGAGCGCCGCTACGTCGACGCGGCGGTGCTGCTCGTGACGTGCAACGCCCAGCCGTACTCGAAGAGCGACTGGCATTGGCGGCTGCTGGTGGCGCACCGCTTCGGCCACGCCGCCGCGGTGCCGGCCGTCCACGCGGCGCTCCACCTGCTCGACGAGGCCGGCATCGACGGCGAGCTGGTCGTCCGCGAGGAGCGGACGGGGCGCACCGAGGTCAGCCCGATGTGGGGTAGGACCGAGTCGGTGCGCGAGGAGTTCCGCCAGCTTCGCGCGCAGTAGGGGGCCTGTGGCGCGGGTCGTGGCGTTCGTCCCGGATCTGCTGTTCGGATCGAACGTGCTCGGCGCGCTCCAGGCGGCCGGGCACGAGACGGTGCTCGTCTCAGACCAGGACGGGCTGCGCCGGGAGCTTGCCGGCGCGGACGCTCTGGTGGTCGACCTGACCACCGACCCGGGCGAGCGGATCGAGCAGGTCACCGCGCTGCCGAGGGTGAAGACGCTCGCGTTCTACTCGCACGTCGAGGCCGACGTCCGGACCCAGGCCGAGCAGGCCGGATTCGACCTGGTCATCCCGCGCTCGCGGATGGCCCGCGAGGGCGCAGCGCTCCTAAATCGCCTAGTCGACAGCTAGGGCGATACCCCCTGGAGCAGCACCGGCTGGTGCGTCGGGTCGAGTTCGGTTGCCTGGGAAACGCCAGGTGGCGGGATCGTGTCCATCACCGTAGGCACCGTGTTGGCCGGCACCGAGCAGATCGGGCCGGTCTTGCCCGCCGCGCAGACGCCGAAGCTGAAGTCCTGAGGCGCCGTCTGGAAATCACGCACCGGCGGCTGCCCGGCCCCCTGGCCGGTCAGCGCCACCGTGAACACCCAGCCTGGTTGCGGCTTACCGAAGTCCGATTCGGGCAGGATCAGCGTCGCGGTGCCGCTGGTGTCGTCGACGACGAACTGCGGGTTCCCCATCGAGGCGTTTGAAGCATTCACCCAGATGGGGGACGCAAAGCCCTGGGCCTCGAGCCGCTCGGTCCAGGCGTCGGCCGTCGCGATGCCGTAGTTCATGATCGAGTAGGCGGCCGCGGTCGAGGTGTTCGCGACCCCGGGTTGATGGACATAGACGTCGAGCAGCTGCGCGCCGAAGTTGCTTCCGAAAGTGTTGACCAGGTTGCGGATCGTGGCCTGGATGTAGACCTGCGACCCGGTCTCGCTGACCTTGAACTCGGTGAGGTCGAACGCGCCTGGGACGAACACGCCGTTGAGCGGGTAGGCATACGTTCCGGGGCCGTTGTCGTCACCGGATTGATCGGTGACGTCGAGCACCTGGTTGCCGGGCAGCGACACGTTGGTGACCGACAGCTGCGTGTAGCCGGTGCTTCGGTGCAGGGTGGCCGTGACCGTGACCGTGGTGCCGCCGAACCCGGCGGGGAGCGTCACGGTGTAGCTGCCTGAGCTGTCGGCGGTGGTGGAGGCGGTGGCGCCGGCCCCGCCGGTTCCGCCCACAGCCTCCGCGTCGACGCGCGCTCCAGGGGTCGTCGTCCCGGACACAGTCACCATCGAACCGCTGACGGTCGAGGTAGCGGTGAGCGTCAGCGACCCGGGCGGCCCGTTCCTCACGTACCGGCGGGTCACGATCCCCGGCGTCTCGAGGTTGCGCCCGGTGCTCAGCGCAAGCGCCAACCGCGCGTACTGGGACTGCGCCCAGGTCAGCGGGCTGGCCGAGCCGGCCGGGTGGCCGTCGGCGAAGCCGATCGAGGCGGTGGTGGGGTCGGTCCCGAACGGCGAGGCCGGCACAGCGGGGTCCTCCCAGGCCTGCTCGGGCTCGAGGCCCTGGCCGGAGGTCATGTTGCGCATCGCGGTCAGGAACGCGCTCGCGCCGGACGAACTCCCGGCCGCGACGTCGTACTCGCCGCGCTCGCCGCCGAGGACGGGCCACAGGTGCCCGGTGCCGGTGTTGCCCTGGCCGGTGCCGGGATCGGTGGTCGGCCACGGCTTGCCCTCGAGGGTGCAGCTCGTTGGGTCGCTCACGTTGCAGTCGCCGTAGCCGTCCTCGGAGCCCGGTGGGGAGCCCGGTAGGTTGGTCCCGTAGCGGTAGAAGCCCGGGCCGCTGGGCGTGGCCACCTCGATCGTCTTGTCGATCACCGACAACGAGTTCTGGACCTGCGGGTCACTGGCGGGCAGCACGCCGAGGCGAACGAGCTCGAGGAAGCCCTGGTCGACGATCGCACGCTGGTCGGCGTCGACGCTCCCGTTGCCCAGGTTGTAGGTGATCGCCGCGTTCGGGTCACCGGTCTTGGACAGGCGGATGAAGTACGGCGCGCTGCTGTAGGGGCCGTTGGTTGTCACGGTCCAGCTCTTGATGTTGCGCGCGAAGTCGTCCGCGGTCGCCTGGTAGATGTCCGCGCGGACCTGATCCCCGTTGACGCGGGCGATGTGCGCGGCCGCGGTGAGTCCGGCGATCTCAGCCGCGATCGTCGAGGGCGAGTAGCCGGACTGCTCCTCCCAGCGCTCGACGCCGTCCGACGGCCCGTGCGCGACCAGGAAGTCGGCGGCCGGGATCACGTGGTTCTTGTACAGGCTCGAGTCGCGGGCCAGGCCCGACTGCCAGGCCATGAGGATCGGATAGGAGGTCTCGTCCAGCTGCAGGCCGCCGGTGTCGGGCGCGACCTTCCCGTTCTCGAGTGAGTTGCGTGGCATCGAGCCGTCGGGCTGCTGCTGGCGCTCGAACAGGAACCGGGTGGCGTCCTGAGCGGTGCGGATGTCGCCCGCCACGAGCAGTCCGGCGAACGCCTCGTACAGGTCGCGCGCGAACACCTCGCGGTAGGAGCCGAAGTACGTCGGCTCGCCGCCCGACAGGTTGCCGGCGGGGGTCGCCTGGCCCCACGGGGAGGCGAGGCCCGCGGCGATCGCGCCGGGGAACGTCTTGTCCTCGCTGGCCTTGACCACGTTGACGGACTCGTAGTACTCGCGCACGGCGGCGAAGCCGAGCCTCAGGGACGGGCGCCGGAGTCCCTCGTCGTAACGGACCCACTGCCGCTCGTAGTCCGACCACGCGTCGTCGAAGCGCCCCTTGAGCGATTTCGCCGCGACCGACTCGGCCTGGCTCTGAGTCGTCCCGAACCCAAGCGCGAGCGTGGTCGACGAGTCGTGCCACCCGCGGGCGACCTCGGCGGTCAGGGTGACGTGCCCGTTGGGCGCCGAGTTGTACGGGGTCTTCAGGGAGCGGAACGAATCCAGCATCGCGAGTCCGTCGCTGCTCGTGCCCGAGTAGCCGACGCTCGCGCTCGAGAAGCCGTCCGAGGATTCGAGCGCCATGTACGTCGGCACCGCATAGTCACGGTTCGACGCATTGGTGATCGTGTTCGTGTTGAACGCGACCGGCACGCCGTGGTCGATGAGGGCGGAGTTCCCGCCGGCGTTCTGCGAGCCGCCCCCGCCGGTCCCGCCGGCCAGCGGGTCGAGACGTAGGTAGAGATGATCGCCCGCCGGCCCGTCGAACCGCGTGTTCATCAGCACCGCGTCGCGCGTCGGATCGGCGATGTAGGTCGTCGTGATGCTGTAGCGGTGCGCGCTGTTCGACGCGACCACGGTGCAGCTCATCCCGGTCGGATCGGGGATCACGCGATATTGCATGTCCCGGGTCTGGAGGTCGGTGAACGTGCTCCCGTTGGTGACCTCGTACTGGAGGGTGTGGACGTTGGTCGCGTCGACGGTCGGCCAGTAGGTGTCGGAAAGCACGCCGTCGGCGACGGTGAACCACACCTTCGAGTGGGTGTTGCGCGCGGTGCCGACGCAGTCTGGTCCCCGGGAGCCCCAGGCGCGGTGGCGGTGGCGGTGGGGTTGGGCGTTGCCGCTGCGGTGGTGGCCAACCCGCCCAGCACGACGGCGGCGCCGGCAAGCACGCCAAGGAACCGGCTCTTCATGATTGTTCCCTCCTCGGTCTCCGGACGGGAGGCAGCCTATGACGACGCCGGTGTGGCGGTCAAGCTCGGGTCGAAGGCCCGGGCCACGTCGGGCGGGCGGGGCACGATCCCGAACCGGGCCTCCCAGGCGGCCCAGGCGCGCAGCGTGGCGAGGTTCAGCTCCCCGACGCCGCCGTCGGCGGCCCGGAAGGCCGGAAGAAGACCTTGTAGCTGAGCCGAGACGAGCTTTGGGTCCAACGCGGGATTGAGCCGCTCCAGGTCCGTGGCGCTCGCCGCCGGGTGCGCCACGGTGAACCGGTAGCCCTGCCGCAGCGCGTCCACCACGTCACGCGTCAGGCCCGGGTCACGCTCGAGCGTGCGCCGCGTAGTCGTCAGCACGAGTTCCGGATACGCGGGAGCGCCGTAGTTCTCGACCCGGAAGATGTGAAAACCCGGCCGCTTGCTCTGGATTGCCTGTCCCTCGTCGTTCCAGAAGGCGGTGGCGGCGGCCACGCGGCCGGTCAGCAGGTCCGCCACGGCGTTGAAGCCGATCGTGATCGTCTTCACCTTGGACGGATCGCCGCCGCCGCCGGCCACGATCGAGCGCAGGACGGCGGTGTCGCTCGGAACTCCCGTGATCCCGACCGTCTTGCCCGGGAGGGCCTTCGGCGAGGGCACGCCCGGTGCCGCGATCACCGCCGACAGCGGGCGCTCGACGATCGCCATCACCCCGACGATGTCCTGGCCGCGCTGGCGCGCGATTGCCAGGTCGTGGATGTCGAGGATCGCGAAGTCGACCTTGCCGGTCTCGAGCAGCTTGATCGAGTCGGTCGAGGCGGTTGGCGCGATCACGTGCAGACGGACGCCGTGGGCACGGTCGTAGTGCCGGCCCAGCGCCGAGTACACGCCGGCGTGCACCGCGTTGGGCGTGAAGTCGAGGATCATCGTGGCCGGGCGCGCCGGTGCGGCGGAGCTGGTGGTCGATGTGTCCGAGCCGCAGCCGGCGAGCAGGCAGACGATCAGGGCCGTCGCGATGGTGGCGGCGCGCATCAGCCGAGGCAGGTTAGCCCGTCCCTAGAATGGGCCCCGCGCATGCGCCGCCGTGTCACGTTCAGCCGGAACCTCACGCTGTCGCTGTCGCGAACGTGCCGCTGCTACTGCAAGTACTGCGCGTTCGCGACGCACAAGCCCCACCTGTACTCGCCGGATGAGGTCGTGGAGACGCTCGATCGCGCGGTCTCGCGCCACCACGTCAAGGAGTTGCTTGTGCTCACGGGCGAGATGCCCGAAATCAACGCCGAGGTGGCCCGCCGGCTCACCGAGTACGGCCACGCCGACTTCGTCTCCTACGTGGTCTGGGCCTGCGAGCGCGCGCTGGAGCGGGGGATGCTGCCGCACACGAACCTGGGCGTACTCGGGCGCGACGACCTGGCTCGGCTGCGCGAGGTGACCGCGTCGCAGGGGCTGATGCTCGAGTCGGTCAATCCGGACCTCGTGGTGCATCAGGGTTCACCGACCAAGCACCCGGCGAGGCGGATCGAGACGATCGCCACCGCCGGCGAGCTCAGGATCCCGTTCACGACGGGGATCCTGGTCGGGATCGGCGAGTCCGAGGAGGAGCGGATCGCCGCGCTCGAGGAACTCGCCGCGCTGCACGAGCGCCACGGGCACATCCAGGAGGTGATCCTCCAGAACTACGTCCCGCACGAGAACTACTACGGGCGCGAGCCGGCCCAGATCGCCGACGCCGCGACGCGCGAGTACTGGCGCACCGGGGTGTGGGACGGTCCGAGGCTCGACGCGCCGGCGTGGGCGTGCGAGGTAACGCTCGAGGACATGAAGCGCCTGGTGGGCGAGGCGCGCCGGCTGATGCCCGGCGTGGGGATCCAGATCCCTCCCAACCTGTCGGACTGGTGGATCGATCTGGTCAGCGCCGGCGCGACCGACCTCGGCGGGCTGAGCGCCAACGGCGACCACATCTCGCCCGAGCACCCCTTCCCGTCCCCCAGCGAGGTCCGCAAGCGACTGCGCGCCGACGGGCTCGCGCTGTCCGAGCGGCTGTGCGTGTACGCAGAGTACATAGACCCCGAGTGGATCTCGCGACCGGTGATGGACGTGATCAAGTCCACCTACTGGTCGTTCATCCCGCGCCGCGGGTCCGGGCGCACGGTCGATCTGCGCGTGGCGGACGACGTGGCGCCGCGCGCGATCGAGCGCGCCCGCGAGGGGGCCGCGCTCACCCCTGAGGAGCTGACCGCGCTGTTCGCGGAGAACCGACCCGCGGTGATCGAGGAGATGCGCGTTGCCGCCGACGAGCTGAGACAGTCGCTCGCTGGCGACACCGTCACGTTCGTCGTGAACCGAAATATCAATGTCTCCAACATCTGCACGGTCGGCTGCGCGTTCTGCGGATTCGGGCAGTCGCGTCGCTCGCCGGACGCCTACGAGCACTCCGAGGAGGAGTTCGTGCGCCGGATCCACGAGGCGATCGAGTTCGGCGCGACCGAGATCTGCATGCAGTCGGGCATCCACCCGGACTGGGGCCTCGAGGAGTACGAGAAGTGGTTGCGCGTGGCCAAGCGGACCGCGCCGGAGTTGCACCTGCACGCGTACTCCCCGATGGAGGTTGCGCACATGTGCGACGTGAGCGGCCTCTCGCCGCGCCGTGTGTTCGAGCGGCTGCGCGAGGCGGGGCTCGGCTCGACCCCCGGGACGGCGGCCGAGGTGCTCCACGACGGCGTGCGCGAGCGGATCTCGCCCAACAAGCTGCCGGTGGCGCGGTGGGTCGAGATCATCGAGGCCTCGCACGCCGAGGGGATCCGCTCGACCGTGACGGTCATGTTCGGGCACGTCGAAGAGCCGTGGGAGCTGGCCGAGCACATGCGCGTGGTGCGCGAACTACAGGAGCGCACCGGCGGGTTCACCGAGTTCGTCCCGCTGTCGTTCATCCCATTCCACACCCTGCTCGGGCGCACTCACGGGGTGGAGGAGATCACGCGCGAGGAGAACCTCAAGCACACCGCGGCGTTCCGGCTCGCGCTCGGCAGGACGATCCCGAGCCTCCAGGCGAGCTGGGTCAAGATGGGCCTGGACGCCGCCACCGAGGCGCTGCGCTGGGGGGTCAACGACCTCGGCGGCACGCTGATGGAGGAGTCGATCTCGCGGATGGCCGGCAGCTATCACGGGGTCAAGCTCGATCCGGAAGACCTGATCGCGGCCGCGCACCGCGCCGGGCGCCCGGCCGCCGAGCGCACCACGCTGTACGAGATCCTCCGGCGCTACGACGTGCCGGTTGCTGCTTGACGTGAACGTCTTCGAGACGCCCGCTACCGATCGCGCACCCTCGCTGTTCGCCGGTGTGGAGCCGCTCGAGGTGTTCGTCGAGCTGCTGGCCGACATCGACATGCACACCGCGCCGACCGAGTTCTACGACCGGATCTGCGAGGCGATCTGCCGCCTGACCACGATGCGCCGGGCGGCGGTGTTCATGGCCGACGCAGCGCGACGGCGGGTGCGGGCGATCGGCTCCTACGGGATCCCGTTCGAGCAGCTGTCGGGGATCCGGCCCACGCTCGTGAACACCCCGATCGCCCAGCGGGCACTGCTCGAGGACAAGGTGGTCGTGGTCTCCGAGCGGATCGAGGACGCCGTCCCGCCGGAGTACGCCAAGCTGCTCGGCGTCACCACGCTGGTGTGCACGCCGCTGAGCGCGGGCGGCTACGCGTACGGCGTGATCTGCGCCGACCGCGGCGGCGGGACGTTCGAGCTCTCCGACGGGGAGCGCCACCTGCTGTGGACGCTCGGGAAGACCGCTGCGCTCGTCGCGGCGGCGCGGAACGTGACGCGCCAGCAGGAGCGGATGCGCCGGCTGGGCGAGCGGCTCGACCTGGCGCGGGAGATCCACGAGAGCGTGCTCCAGCGCCTGTTCGGGGTGTCGCTCGCGCTGGGCGCGGAGCAGCCGCTTGACCGCGAGGAGCGCGAGCGCTGCCGGATCGAGATGCAGGAGGCGCTGATCGATCTGCGCCGCGCGCTCGAGCGACCGCTCGCGCCGCTGCCGCCCGAGACGGGGACGACACTCGCCGCCGAGCTCGAGCGGGTGCGCCGGTCGCCCGGAATGGTCGTCGCGGTCGACTGGCACGGGGAGTCGAGCGTGCCGGCCGACCTCGAGCCGCTGGCCCAGTCGGTGCTCGCCGAGGCGCTGCGCAACATCGCCAAGCACGCCGACCCGACCCGGGTCGAGGTCGCGGTGTCGCGCGACGACGAGGATTTCGTGCTCGAGGTGCGCAACGACGGGGCGCGGCCGGTCGACGGCGAACCCGGGATGGGGCTGCGACTGGCCGCGTTCGAGGCGCTCCAACAAGGCGGGACGGTCGAGTCGGGACCGCTCGAGGGCGGGCGCTGGTGCGTCAGGCTGGTGGTGCCGCTCCAGCAGGGGCCCGAATGACGGACGATCCCCGCCTGCGCGTGCTGGTCGTCGATGACCACGACGTCGTGCACTGGGGCTTCCGCGTGCTGCTCGGCGAGCAGCCGTGGGTCGAGCGCTTCTTCCAGGCGCGGACGGGCGCGGAGGCATTGGCGCTCGCCCGCGCACACAAGCCCCAGGTGGCGCTGGTCGACCTGTTCCTGGCCGGCGAGTCGGGCGCGGAGCTGAGTGCGGCGATTCGCGAGGTCTCCCCGGCGACGCGCGTGCTGCTGATCTCGGGAGCCGGGCGGATGTCGCCGGCGGCCGCACGGGCGGCCGGCGCGTCGGGCTTCGTGTCCAAGGACTGGGAGGCCGCGCGCGTGGCGGCGGCGGTGCGGCGAGTCGGGATGGGCATGACCGCGTTCCCGCCCAAGGCCGAGCAGCCTGCTCCGCTCCTGACCGAGCGCGAGCGCGAGGTGCTCGACCTGATCGCCGACGGATCCACCAACCGAGAGATCGCCCAGAAGCTGTACCTGTCCCCGCACACCGTCAAGGAGCACACCAGCGTGCTGTACCGCAAGCTGCGCGCGCGCAACCGCGCCGAGGCGGTGCAGCGGGCCCAGCGGATCGGTTTGATCGGTTAGTCCTCGGGCTTCGGTCCGGGCTTCATGAAGCGGGCGAGCACCGGGAGCTTGACCGCGTGCGGGATGTACCGGCTGGCCAGCATCACCGCGCGCACCGGTAGGCCGGGCACGACCACCCGGTCGCCGTGCTCGAGGCCGTTCACCGCGGCCCGCGCCGCTTGCTCGACCGAGATCATCGCGCCGGGCACGGACCGCTCGAACGACTTGCCGGTCGCGGTCTCCCAGCCGGCGATCTGCCAGAACTCCGTGTCGACCGGGCCGGGGGCGAGCGCGGTGACCGTGACGCCGAGAGCCCGCACCTCCTCGTGGATCGCCTCGGAGAAGGTCAGCACGTACGCCTTGGCCGCCGAGTAGCCGGCCTGGCGCGGCATCGGTTGGAAGCCGGCGGTCGAGGCGACGTTGAGGATCGCGCCGCGCCCGCGCTTGACCATCCCGGGCAGGAAGGCCGAGGTGAGGGCCACCACGGCCTCGACGTCGACCCGCACCTGCTCGAGCTCCCGGTCGGGGTCGGCCTTGTGGAAAGGCTCGCCGCCGGTGGCGAAGCCGGCGTTGTTGATCAGGATCGCGACCTCGAGCCCGAGCTCCTCGATCCGGCCCGGGATGCGACCGCGCGGCGTCGGCTTGCCCAGATCGGCCGCGATCGTCTCGACGCGCACGCCGTACTCATCTCTCAGCTCATCGGCGAGGGCGTTCAGCCGGTCCTTGCGACGCGCCACCAGCACGAGTGCGTGGCCCTTCGCGGCAAGCAGCGTGGCGATCTCGCGGCCGATGCCGGCAGACGCGCCGGTGACCAGCGCAGCGGAGCTCGAATTAGGCTCGGGAAGGCTCAAAGTTAAGCTCCCCCCGAACGGGGGGAAGTCCGTGAAGCCCGTGTATCCGGACCGGGAATGCCGCGTAGGGTGATAGCAGAATGGCGGTTTCCGCGATCCTGTTTCCAGGTCAAGGTAGCCAGACCCCCGAGATGCGCGAAACGGTCGCCGAGGTGCGACCGGATCTGTTGTCACTAGTCGAGCAGGTCGTCGGCGAGGACCCGTTCCCGCGCGCGGAGGAAG
>Ga0335078_10016421_pt1 | contig 10987 bp, 10 predicted proteins | sample Lox_Sample_32_FD_206711 | JGI IMG/M metagenome (GOLD analysis project Ga0335078, IMG submission 206711) | Soil microbial communities from Loxahatchee National Wildlife Refuge, Florida, United States - Lox_Sample_3.2 | ecosystem: Environmental > Terrestrial > Soil > Wetlands | place: USA... | reverse complement strand
GTCCCGCAGCAAAGCGGGTTTGGACAACCCAGCGGCCGGATCCGATGGAGCGGGCTGCGCATCCAGGGAACTCTTCGACTATAACAACCGAGGGGGGCAGTGTCAAACGCGCAAGCAACGTATCGGTGTTGATTTTGCAGGGTTTTCTCGGATTTTTAATGTGTAAGTCAAGTGGTCAAATCACCGCTCGGTGTGACGGCAATTTTGATTTGTTGGGCGGCCCGAATCGGGGGTGATACTCTGCCGAAGGTATGGACTATCTCTGGACTCCCTGGCGTTATGCCTACATCACCACAGCCGATACCTCGGGCGATGGAAGGGATTGCATCTTTTGCCGCTTGCTGGCTTTGGGCGACGACGAGAAAGCGCTCATTGTTCACCGCGCCAGGCATAACTTTGTTATCCTCAATGCCTTTCCCTACACCTCAGGCCACAGCATGATCGTTCCCTACGACCATGTCGACAGATTGCAGAAGCTGCCGCAGGTCGCAGCGCTCGAGATGATGGAACTCGCTCAGCATCTGGAGGCCGCGTTTCACGATCTCTATCATCCCGACGGCGTGAACGTTGGTATGAACATAGGCAAAGCCGCGGGCGCGGGGATCGCGGGGCATATCCACATGCACAGCTTGCCGCGTTGGGTGGCAGACGCGAATTTCATGACTGTGATCGGCGAAACACGCGTGCTGCCCGAGGCGCTGACGACCACGTATCAGCGGCTCAAGACAAAGTTCTAGTTCCTTCCCTGTTCCATTCCCACAACGGAACGAGCCTGCCGACGATATCCTGAATTTGCTTCGAATTTCCGCCGGCTCGGCAGATCATTACAGCGACAGCTTAGCTGTCCTAAATCACATATAGCGCGGCGGAAGACCGCGGCCCCTGGTTCCCTGCAGTGCACTCGGCGCAATGCCTTCAGTAAGAGGCGACCCTCTACCGTTGCCTCACCCGACCGTCGCGCCCTTCACTTATGGAGGCCCTCTTGAAATCTCAACTCATCCTTTTGGTGGCGTGCCTCACGCTAGCGGCGATTCCGGCCCAGGGCCAGACGATCTATAGCAATGGCGCCATCAACGGCAACATCGACGCTTGGACGACTAACTTCGGCTACGCGGTCAGCGACAGTTTCAATGTCCCCTACAGTTACAGCGGCTGGACGATCACCGGCGCTAGTTTCGGCATGTGGCTTGTACCTGGCGACACTCTGACCTCGGCAGAACTTTCCATCACCTCACTCCCGTTTGGCGGAACTCAGTATTTTGATCAGACGGTGACCTTCACGCAGGGGCCATGCACGACCAACCAGTATGGCTACAGCGTCTGCACCGAGACCACCGGGTTCAACGGACCGACGCTCAATGTCGGTACCTACTGGCTGAGCTTGCAGAACGCCAGCGTACCCAGTGGCGACCCGGTCTATTGGGACGAAAACAACGGACCGTCTCGAGCCAAGGATTCGTCAGTGCTGCCGATGGCCGTGCTGGGTTCGGAGTCGTTCACGGTCCTCGGTTACAGCAGCACCTGCATGTGTGGCTGCAGCGCTCAGGCAAATTGTGAGGACTCTCCGTCTTCAACCGTTCCTGAGCCCGGCAGCATGTGGCTCTTCGGTCCGGGGTGCCTGGCGTTGTTCGGCTTCTTGCGCGGCCTGGGGCGCAAGCTGCTGTAGGCACGGCGGAATTGAGGTTATACGAATTGACTCTGTAACTTTTTGCTAATAGGTGACTTTTATGAAGAAACTCGCACTTTGTTTGATGATTGCTTTATTTGTTGTTTCGGCTGCGGCACAAGGCATCTACAGCAACGGTCCAACCAATGGCAACACCGATGCGTGGACCGTCAACTTCGGCTTCATTACCAGCGACCGATTCTATCTAAGAGAGAATGAAAGCACTCTGACCGGCGCTGAGTTCGCCATGTGGCTTGTACCGGGCGACACGCTGACCTCCGCCGAACTATCCATCACCTCGCTGGAAGACGGCGGCACCAGCTACTTTGATCAGACCGTTAAATTCACGCAGGGCGCCTGCACCTCCAACCAGTACGGCTACAATGTCTGCAACGAGAACACCTTCTTCAACGGTCCGACGCTGCTCTCCGGCACTTACTGGATCAATCTGCAGAACGCCAGTGTGCCCAGCGGGGATCCGGTGTACTGGGATGAGAACTCCGGAGGTACCCAAGCGTGGCCCCCGGGGGCATCGGAGAACTCAGTAGGCACGATACCGGCGGAGTCGTTCACGCTTTTTGCTGGCTGTGGCGCCGGTGATCGGGATTGTCTGGCATCGTTGGCCACGGCCGATCAATCGACGGTTCCTGAACCCAGTGGGATTCTTCTGCTGGGAACGGGAGTTCTGGGAATCGTGGGTTGGCTGCGTCGAAGATGATCTGATTGCCCGTTTATGTGCGCTGAATTGCCGGTGGAGCGCTGATTAAGGCGGCAAGACTTTTCTCGCCTGCATCACAGCTTGAGGAAGCTGAATTCAGGTGAGGAGAGTTTCATGGCCCACTACGGAATCCTGCGCGACTACCGCTTCTCTGACGATGTGGACGACATTCGTGGCGCAAATCTTTATGGCTACACCGGTAAAAAGCTGGGGGAGATTGACGACGTCATTTTCGATCATTCGACCGGCACGATTCAGTACGCAGTAGTGGAAATCGTTGACCGGGGCGAGGGCAACAAATTCCTGGTTCCGGCGACGAGCATTCGCAGCTGCAAAGAACATCCCGACGCATTTGCCATCGACGCCTCGAAAGAGCACATCGAGGCCCTGCCGCCTTATGAGGAAGACACCATACGTGACGAGTCGCGATGGCATGACTACGAGCAGCGGTATCGCGAGTTGTGGGCAAATGGGCCGGTATTGCACAAGGAAGGCAGCACACACGCGATCACGCCGGAAGCGAGTGAGCTACCGGCAGGCAGCGGCTCGGGAGTCGACGATCAGGCGTACGTGCCGGATCGGCTGGCGGGAAAATTTCCCGAGGCCAGCCCCGATCCCAGCAAGCTGCGCATGCGGCCGTCGGGGATAGCAGCCAAGGCCGAGGACTCGCGGCTACCGGGAACATTCGAGCCGATGGAAAAGCCGACAGCCGCGGCGCGGGCAGTGCAGGAGCGCGCGATGGGAGATTCCGTTCAATCGCAGCGCGATCATCTCACGAATTCTAAGGACGTGTACGTCTCCGAGCGCGACCGGCATGAGCGGTGGCTGGCGTTTGAAGATGAGCTGCGCCGCAATAGAGTCGACATTACGGCGAGCTGTCGCAGTTGCGGAACGGCGCGGGACAAGGTCGCGTGAGCCCAAGTTCCAGACGATGGATCTGCAGGCAGGTACGCCGGTCATCAGGCCGGCGTTCTTGTCGCTAACGAAGCTCTACGCGGCTGGCCTTTGATCGCAAAGAAGAGAATGTACAAGTAGCAAAGCACCGGCAGGATGAAGGCATGATGCAGCCCGATGCGGTCAGCCAGCAATCCCTGCAACTCTGGAATGATAGCGCCGCCGACAATGGCCATGACCAGCAGGCCGGAAGCTTCGCCGGTCAGCGGTCCGAGGCCTTCGATTCCCAGCGTAAAGATGCTGGGGAACATAATGGAGTTGAAGAGTCCCACAGCCAGTAGCGCCCACATGGCAACGTGACCGAAGCTCAGGATCGAAAGGCACACCAGGCACGCCGCAACAATGGCGTTGAATGCGAGAACATGGCGGGTGGGGATTTTCTGCAGGATCGCCGACCCAAGGAAGCGGCCGCACATCGCGCCGCCCCAATAGAACGAAAGATATTTGGCCGCGACGTCGGCTTGCAGGTTGCCGATATCGGGCAGGTTCATGTAGTTGACCAGAAAACTGCCAATTGAGACCTCCGCGCCAACGTAGGTGAAGATAGCGGCAGTTCCAAGAATGAGGTTGGGGTGATTCCACACGCTGTCATCCGCCGCGGCGTGACCACCTTCGGCTTCAGGAATATGCGGCAGGTTGAACTTGCCAATCACGACTCCGAGCGCAATCAGCGTGAGCGCGATGAAGAAGTAGGGCAGCTTTACCGACGAAGCCTCCTGCAGGCGATAGGCGTGCAGGGCATTGGGAGTCATGGCGCGCAACTCTTCCGCGGTTTTCGGGGCGACGGCTGCGCCAAGGATGAGCAGCCCGCCGAAGAACGGAGCAACGGTAGTGCCGAGGGAATTAAAGGCCTGCGTGAGATTCAGACGGCTGGAGGCAGTGCGTGCCGGCCCCAACACTGCGACGTAGGGATTCGCGGCAACTTGCAACGCGGTGATGCCCGCAGCCAGGATGATGAGCGCCGCAAGAAACAACGCGAACGACGGAACGCTGGCGGCGGGAATGAACAACAATGCGCCAAGTCCCATGACAAGGAGACCGGCGACCATCATCTTGTGATAGCCAATGCGCTCGATGATCTTGCCCGACGGAATGGAAAAGATTGCATAGGCCGAAAAGAAGCAGAACTGGACGAGGATGACCTCGGCATAATTCAGGTCGAAGATCGATTTCAGGTGCGGGACCAGGATGTCGTTGAGGCAGGTGAGAAATCCCCACATGAAAAACAGCGTGGTAACCATGGCGAGCGGGCCGCGATAGTTTTGCTCCGCGGCGGGCGCGCTGACTGTGGTCGAGTTTTGTTGTGCTCCCAATGCCATGCCTACCTGCGAAAAAGTTAGATGCTTTGAGCCATGCTTGCCTGCGAAAACTTAGATGCTTCGTATCAGGGCACGAACTTTCGTCGTGCCGATTGGGACCATCAAAACCAGGCCTTCAGCTCTTGTCCTGGTCTCTCCGGTAAACCTAACCGGCGTTGTGGCTACGGAGCTTGTCTCTGCATAGGGTGTGCTTCGGTATTGAGGACCACCTTGTGCAAATCGAGTGTCGACTTCGGCGCGTACAGCAAATACAGATACTTCAGCGTCTCGGCCAGGAAGAAACTCTCCATGGCGTCCCGCTTTTCCTTCGTTTCCACGTTGCGCAGCGCGGCAAAGCCGACGTCGGTGCGGCAATATTTCTCCAGGCTGTCAGCGTACGTTTTTCCCATGTCGAGATATCGCGGCTCGCCCGTGAAATAGTACAGGTAATACGTCGATTCGATAATCTCGGGCCGCAACTCGTAACCCGGCTCGGTGATCTTCATCGTGGAGTAATCGATCTCCTCCGGCTCGACACCGAAGGTCGTCCACATCTTGTAGCTCGATTCCTGCAAGGCTTCGGCGCGCTTAAGGTCGCCGGAGAGCGCTAGCTCCGCAGGGAAGAAGGCGTCAAGGGCGCCGTAACGCGTCGAGACCTTCGCGCCCGTATTCATGTTGACCTGGGCGTACCAGAAGCCTGTCGGAGCCTGATCGGCGACGTACTTGTTGAGCGCGGCAATGCTGGTCTGCCACATCCGGTCGCAGTCTTTGTCACCAAAGAGAATCGAGCACTTGAGCAGATATTCGTAGTAAGAATCGATGCCCCCGCTGATGTGGCTGACGGGGTCGATCCACTTGCCGGTTTCGACGTTGATCGTCGAGCCGACCAGTCCGATCGGCGAGCGGCGGTCGTAAACCGCGACCAGCGCGCGCTTAGCCTTGTCGTAATAAATCTGCTTGCCGGTGAGCTTGCTCAGTGTCCCAAACTCGATAAGCAGCGAGCCAATCTCGGCAGGATTGCTTTCGACGCCGCGCGTCTTGCCGGTCTTAAGGTTGACGAAGACGTAGGGCATGCCGGTGGGTGAATTGAATGCGGGCAACAATCGCGTGCCGAGATCGTCGGCCAGTTCCAAGAGGCGCTTGTCGCCGGTGAGCTCGTAGCTGCTGAGCAGGCCACCCAGCAGGCGAATCGTGATCTCAAAATTCTTTACGTAGATGTCCTTGTCGAACGAGAGCTGCCTGTCGATAAGCTCGCGGTCTTCTTTCGCTTCATCGGTCAGGCCCATCAGGACCATGGTGTCGAGCGCGTCGACGGGCGTCATTAGCAGCGAAGTACCGTACCAGTCGTGATAGCTCTTGGTTAGCGGATTGAGTTCATCGTGGCCCCAGGCGTATTGCTTGTAGCCTTGCCAGGCGTGCAGGAAGTCGTCGCGTACGCGAGCGGCCATTTCGGATTTTTGTTGGTCGGTCCAGCTAACGGGCGTGGCAGGTGATGAAGATTGCGGAGGATTGGGCTTGTTTTGAGCACTGCTGGCGAAAGCGAGGACAAGAATGACGAGCAGAAGATCGCCAACTTGACGCGCAGAAATTGTCACCGCGATATTCTACTTCCTCGAAGCACTTCCCGTGGGGCCAAGCTGAACCAGTTAGCGAGCATTATGCTAAATCGCAGCCAATTTGTCCTTGAGACGTCGAACCAGATGACGGTCTGCCAGCTCATATGCCGATTCAGGCGGGCCCTTCGGGCTACCGAATTGGATGTCAGGATTGGCAAGCGTGGAGGTATCCGTTCGCAATGCGAATGCGGTCATGTGAACTTGCGTGCAGCCGGTACTGGCGACGAATTCCCGCACATTGTCGACGGCAATGCCGGCTCCAGGCAGCACCTCGATTCTGGCGCCCGCATAGTCGATCAACCGGCGAATCAGGTCAGCCCCTTGTGGCGCTGCGTTTTTCTGACCGCTGGTGAGAACGCGAGTGATGCCCAGGTCGATCAACTCTTCCAGCGCGCGGAAAGGATCCGGTGTGACATCGAAGGCGCGGTGGAATACTGCTTGCCGGGAGCCGATACGATCGCGCAGCATCTGGGTACGACCGATGTCGACGACGCCGTCAGAGTTGAGGATTCCGAAAACTATGCCGTCGGCACCATGTTCCAACAGCAGGTCGGTGTCGCGTTCCATTACGGCGAACTCCGCCGCTGAGTAGCAGAATCCGGCTTGTCGCGGGCGATTCATCGCGATGACGGGGATGTTGGTTCGCTGCTTCACCTCCAGCAACGAGCCGAGACTTGGCGTCAGGCCACCGAGAAACAAAGACGAGCACAGTTCAACGCGGTCGGCACCGCCCGCAGCCGCCTCTATCGCGTCATCGGTGGAGCCGCAACAGATTTCCAGCAGTATTTGTGACATCGATGCCGCGATCCCCCGGGCTGGATTCTACAGGAGCAAGCCGCAGCGGCAGTCACGGTCGTTCCCGAATTGTTTCATTACGAATTGCTCGAGCGGGATTCTGTTCTTTCTGAGTCGCGTAAGCGGTAAGCTCATGGTCAGCTTCCCTGCAGTCGAATCGCGGAGGTGACCATGTCCAGCCCTCATACCTTCGATCCCTACCTTGAGCCGTGGCTACTGGCGCGGGTGCCGTCAATGGCCGCCTACGCTGGGCAACTGGCCGAATTTTCGCAGTGGGTTCGCGCCGAGGTCGATGCTCAGGCGAATTACACCGATCATTATGCGCCGCCGGCGCTGGAGACCTACAATCGCAACGGCGAAATCGTCAATCGCATTGTTGCCAATCGCTGGTATGAGGAACAGCATTGCGAGCTCTATCGCCGCGGGATCATTGGGTTGCCCTATGCCGAAGGAGCGCCGCATTTGCTGACCTTTACCATGGGCTATCTCCTGTCGCAGGCTGACATCAGTCTGCATTGCCCGGTCACACTCACGGGAGCAGTGGCGTATGTGCTGGGATCGCACGCACCGGAGAAAATCCGTGAGAGGTTTCTTTATGACGTGATTCGCATGGATGGTCAGGCGAAGACCGGCGGGACATGGGCGACCGAACAGCATGGCGGGAGCGACGTCGGCGCGACGACGACTCGTGCGGTTCGCGAAGGGGACCACTTTGCGCTGCATGGCTTGAAGTGGTTCACCAGCAACGCGAACAGTGGACTGGCAGTTGCCACCGCGCGTCCGGAGGGGGCTCCGCCCGGTTCGGCTGGGCTAGGGCTTTATCTGGTGCCGAGTCACCTGGAGGATGGGCGGCCCAATCACTATCGAATTCGTCGGCTGAAGGACAAGCTGGGCACGAAGGGGTTGCCGACGGGAGAGATTGAGTTGCTTGGCGCGGAGGCGGTGGAGGTCGCGCCGCCGCCAGATGGTTTCAAGCTGATGATGGAAGCGCTCGAATACAGCCGTGTGCATAACGCCGTCGGATCGGTGGGGATGCAGCGGCGGGCGCTGCGCGAGGCACTGGCTTGGGCGAACTCGCGTCAGGCGTTTGGCCATGTCCTGGCGGATTATCCAATGGTGCAGGACGAACTGCTGCAAATGCGTGTCCAGTTTGAGGCGGGTGCGCTCCTGGCGTTTGAAGCGGCGATCACGTTCGACGAGATGCAGCGCAATGCAGAGCGACGGACCTGGCTGCGGCTGGCGACGGCGCTGGCAAAGTATCTAACCGCGGAATACGCTATCGCGGCCAGTCGCGCGGCGCTGGAGTTGATTGGAGGCAACGGTTACACCAGCGATTATCCGATGGCGCGGTTGCTGCGCGATGCCCAGGTGCTGACAGTGTGGGAGGGGCCGGCGAATATTCAGGCGCTGGAGTTGCTGCGGCTGCTGGGGCCGCGGTATTGCGGATGGGAGCAGTATCGGACCCGCGTGCAGGCGATTTGCGAACAACTGCCAAATGGGGTAGGGGATCTGCGCAAGGGGTTGCAATCGAGACTTGCCTCCGATGAAGAGGCAGTGGCAATCACGCTGCGCGATGAGGTGAGTGCACAGCGGCTTGCGCGACAGCTGCTGCATCGCATGAGCCAGACATTAGGGCTGGCCTTGTTATGCGCGAGAGCGGGCGAGGCGCAAGCGAAGGGCGATGCGCTGCCGGCCTGTTCGGCACAACGGTACCTCGAGACGATCGAACCGCCGGCGTTTGGTGTGGAGGATGAGGCCGCGCGTCGCGGCGTGCTGGAGGTGTTGCAGCAAGAATCGGTAGTTGTTGCGAAGAGCGGTTAGCTGGCTTCGTCGGGAAGCAAGGATTGCCGTCGGCGGGCGGCCTTGATCTCATCCCATCGCACCCAGGCAATATAAAGCACCACCAGAATGTTGACGCCGAGGATCACCCAGTGCAGTTCGTTGGGGTGGCGGATCAGCTTGTAGATCTCAAACGGCAGGTAAATGCAGCCCGAGATGATGGCCAGCCATTCTGCCCAGACGCGCTGTCGCCACAGGCCGTAGCCCTCGAGAAAGCGCAGAGTGGCATAGGCGATCGCGATGCCCGCGATCATTGCGATGCTGGTACTGGATACCTTGTCGGCGGCGTGCATGAATTGTTGCGATATCCGATGCTTGGGGCTGATGTGGAAGAAGAAGAGGACGTGCTCGGCCGCCTCGCCGAAGTCGACGTCGCGGCGAATCAGCCGGATAAAGACGTAAGCGCCCAGCAGTGCCAGCACGCCTTTCAACGCCTCGACGAAGGCCACCGTCCGCAATCCGGCGCGATGCGAATAGCGCACAGCTCGCTGCTGTTCGTTGTTGGTCGTGCCACTCATTGGCTGAGAGATGTGATCTCGGCGCTCTGGACAATGTACATTATCAAATCGCCGCGGGATAGACAGTTCTCGAGACTGCATATCAGGGTTGGATTCGCGCGCGAGACGCTGCTGTTGGCTTATGGGTTGATGATCTCAATCGCAGGGTTAGCCACAACGATCCGCCTCATGCGATCACGAAGCTCGGCGTTTCGTAGGGTCCGTGGCGAATAGCTCCCGGCTCGCGGCAAGCGTAGAGTGGCACTTCAGCGCCGCGTCGCGGGGGACTGGATACTCGGGCTCCGTTATTAGAGAGGAACAATTCGACGCCAGCCTAAAGGCTGGCCCTACCCGGTTTGCAAACCAGCCCTGCGAGTCCTTTCAGCAATCAACTGCTGCTCCATACCCCTGTATAATCGTGAATTTGCACACCTCACCTTAGGAGCATCCGTTGCATAAGGCGGATATCGGTATTATCGGCGGCAGTGGCCTGTACTCCATGCCGGGATTCAGCGACATTGAAGAGATCTCGCTGCACACTCCTTTCGGCCTGCCTTCCGATCCATACGTTCTGGGCACTCTCGCAGGCCGCAAGGTCGCATTCCTCTCGCGCCACGGCCGCGGCCATCGGTTCATGCCGACGGAGATCAACTACCGCGCCAACATTCACGGCTTCAAACAGCTTGGCGTCGAGCGAGTCCTGTCGCTGTCGGCGGTCGGCTCGCTCAAAGAAGAGCACCATCCGCTGGATTTTGTTGTGCCCGATCAGTTCATCGATCGCACGCGCCATCGCGTCGACACCTTCTTCGGCGATGGCCTGGTCGTGCACATTGGTTTTGGCCATCCCATCTGCGCCGATCTGGCGAAGGTTGCGGTTGATGCCTGCGGTCGCGCCGGCGTGAACGTCAAGCCACGCGGCACTTATCTGAATATGGAAGGGCCGCAGTTTTCTACCAAGGCGGAGTCCAATCTGTATCGCAGCTGGGGACTCGACGTGATCGGCATGACCAACCTCACCGAGGCGCGGCTGGCGCGTGAGGCCGAGCTTTGCTACGCGACGGTTGCCATGGTCACCGACTACGATTGCTGGCACGAAGACCATGACCACGTCAGCGTCGATCAAATCGTTGCCGTGTTGCTGAAGAACGCTGAGCACGCCTGCACGGTAGTGCGCGAAGCTGTAGCCGGGATGCCAAAGACGCGAAGCTGCAAATGCGGATCGGCGTTGAAGAATGCCATCCTCACCCAGAAAAGCGCAGTGCCGGGGCCTACGCTCGAACGCCTGCACTTGCTGGTTGGAAAATACTTCGACTCCGAACAGAAAGCGGGAACATAGCTCTTGTCCATCCTGGTCGTTGGCTCGGTTGCATTCGACACGCTGAAAACTCCATACGGCGAACGCCAGAAAATTCTGGGTGGCGCTGCGACCTACTTTTCGCTTTCCGCCAGCTACTTCACCGATGTCCGCGTGGTTGCTGTCGTAGGGGATGACTTCACGCCGGAAAACGAAGCCGTGATGACCAAGCGCGGCGTCGACACCCGTGGCATCCAGCACGCGAAAGGGAAGACCTTCCACTGGACCGGCGAGTACGGCGAGAACGTCA
>Ga0335078_10016420_pt1 | contig 10987 bp, 6 predicted proteins | sample Lox_Sample_32_FD_206711 | JGI IMG/M metagenome (GOLD analysis project Ga0335078, IMG submission 206711) | Soil microbial communities from Loxahatchee National Wildlife Refuge, Florida, United States - Lox_Sample_3.2 | ecosystem: Environmental > Terrestrial > Soil > Wetlands | place: USA: Florida... | reverse complement strand
TATCGGCGACCCTCTAACAGCAATTCCGCAGTCAGAAATTCTGAGTGTTGCCGCTGGCAATGATCCAGCGCTCCAGTGGGCCGCTACAGAACCCGCTCAACCCGTCCGACCACTAGCGGCGGATTTTTCCTTGCGGCTGCCAGCTGGCTGTTCACCCTCAACCGTCGAATTATTTCCAGAGTGCCAAAGATTTCTGAACGCTGCGAAAGCCCTTACTGCCGATGCAAGAGCCATCGCCGAAACCGTCCATGGCTCGCACCCGCTCACCCCGCCGCCTGGATAAGCTGTCAGGCCGAGACCTGTACAACAAGTTCGTGAAGTAGGGGACGTACGAGAATTGCTGCCGCAAAACGCGCTGAGTCTGCGTCCGCCGCCGCGATGCGCTCCGCGTGTTTCGTGCAAACCGTGAGTGCATCGAATTCACGAAGGACGCGATTGCGAAACTCAATCGCCGCAAGAATCCGGGGCGCCTCTTCCGGATGGTCTTCGATGAAAGCGAACATCTCCGCGGCAGCATTAGAGGAAATAGAAATTTCCTCGCGAATGCTCTGGACCGTCTGGCCTTGCTGACCCACCAATCGGAATAAAGTGCGGGCCTCGTCCCTCGCGCAGCGGATCACCCAGCCTGGAATCGCATCCAGGCGCGTCTTCGTTTTCGGTTGATCCGGCAAATCCGGTGCTGCCGGGCAAAACAAGCTTTCGATCACGAGCGTTGCAGCAGATGTTCCCATTGTTCCCTCTCATGAAACCTCGCCTCTTGCGCCGGCAGGTCCAGACTAAAACCGACGCGCCAGGCCTTCGATCTCGTGCAGCCGTTCTTTTCTTTCACCAACCGTCAACGTGGAATCGCTGTTTATTTTTTGTCGAAGTCTCCTGAGGTGACTTCGCATCCGCATAGCTGGCGCGCGGCTGTGTGCTTCCTTCAAGGTAGCTCTTCCCCACCTCGCTCTCGACAGGATCTCTTGGTGCTCAGGATGAAAGCAGAGATTGGTGCCGCACGTGGGAATCGCGATTTGGTTCCTGTCCAGAACGATCCCTTTCCAGAGTGCAAGAGCGAGCCGATGAACAACGAGCTTGACTCCCCTCAGCCTGATCAACCCCTTGCCCTTGCCGTCTGTGCTGCCCGTCCAAATCCAGCAGCCCTTTGCCCGGTCGACCTGGCGCTTCAGCAACAGTCGGAGCTTCAGAATCTCGCGTTTGATTTCTTGGGGATCGGTCAGATGGTCGTATTGGTAGAGCTGGGGCTCCAAAGCGGCCTCTTTAGGCGGCTGGACAGCCGAAGGCCGCTGAAGCCCCATGGTTGCCATGCGTGAGCACAGGTGGATGCCTCCAATCTAAGCGACGAGCTTCGCGGTGAAAAGAGACACTGCTGCAAGATGGTGCAACCCGTTACTGTCGCTCGCTGCCGCCAGGTCGTCGGCCCGGATTCTGAGCATTTTGAAAATGGCTCGATTCAATCAAACAATCAAAATAAGCCCTGTGTTTTCAGCGTTGCCGCTCAACACCACAGCCTTTAGATATTCAAGCAATCAACGAAATCAAAAGCCGCGGCGACTTCACGCTCTCCGCTGCCTCTAGCCCAATCGGCAGCTTATCGTCTGCGAGATGAGCAGCTTCCGGGAAACGCCGCCCACCGCGAGCAGCATCCTGGATCACAGAAACGTTTGAATCCGGCCCAAACAATCAACAAATGCGACAGTTCGACAAAGTGTCGCATGCTAAGCCGGCTAGGGTTGGGCCTCAGTTCGAGATCCAGACCGCAGAGCACGCATCATCCAGCTTGGGTCAGTGACACCGTTCGCCGGCCTAGACTTCTGGCGCCGCTCAAAGAGCAGATTATTCAGACCATCAGCGTGCTGCAGGAGGTTCTCGCGCGCCTTCTCCACGTTGGCGATCCGCGCCATCTTTTCGGAGTCCGATAACCCGCTGGACTCGATTCGCTGCTTCGTCTCGTCCATCCGCTTCAGCGTGCCCACAAGCCCGTTGAGGTCATGGAAGAACAACGCGTAGGCCGCATTGTCCGGGTCTTTGACGTATTCGCGCGCGAGCTCCGGGCGTGCCTTTGCCAGCTTTCCAATCGTGCTGTGGACTTCGGCCGCCTCAGCTTCGTTGCGGATCAACCGCTTCTCAGCGTCGTCGCGATAGTTGGGCGTTCCCAAGTTGCCGCCAGCGAAGGCTCGCAGATCAAAATCCTCGTTTGAGTCCAACATCCGCCCCAACGCAGGTACGGCTTGCCGCAGAGCAAAGACCGCCTGCTTTTCAATCGCGCGAGATGGGAGAACCGCTCCCGGCTGCGAGTAGTCGTCCTTGCCGACAATCTCTTTGCTGCTGAAAAGCCCTTGCCGGTTTGTGGCGAGGGCCAGGAAGCCGGACAGATCCGGGCGCAGCATCGAAAGCAGTCCGCCGGCGCCGGCCGTCACTCCCCGAGAGGCCGCGGCCATCGCGCGCTGATCGTTCTCCCCCCGAACCTTCGATTCGGCGTAGGCCAGCGCGGGACGAAAGAGATTGCGTGCCACCGATTCGCGGATGAGGCTCGAGCCGTAAGCGCGATCTCCGATGTGGATGTTCTGGACGTCGTACTTGTCTTCGGACCGGTTCGCCCCGAGTTGATGCAACGTCTGGTTTGCGAGAAGCGTAAGCAGCGCAGGAGGGACGGTCGTTTTGACTGGATGCTGGAGCACCCAGCGGATTGACGAAAAATCCCAGCCAGGGAACATCATGAAACGCGCCAGCGTTTTTTGCCGATCGCTCCAATTCGCGCGATTGTAGTCGCCGAGTTGGTCTCGAACCGCGCGCGCGATTTCTGTGTCCGTCAGCTCTGGCCTTTGCGATTTGATGAGATCCGCGATGTACACGCGAGCGCGTTGGTCGAGGCCACCGAAACCGCCGAGGGAACCTGGCTCAAACAGCGCCTTATGTCCTACCGTCGCCATTTTTCGCAGCCAGTTCGCCGGGTTCAAGTTGCCGCCCCAGTACTCACGAAGGCGAGCCATGTCGCTCGTCGGAATCGAACCGCGCTGCGCCAGTTTGTCGAACGTCGGGTCGTTCAATCCGGCAACCCCGCGGTCTCGCAGTTCCTTCGACAGCGCAACGCGCCACGCTTCGAGCCAACCCTTCGGGTTGACGGCACCGCCCGGGACGCTTTGACTCACACGCCGCATGATGTTGAGCATGTGTGGGACGCCAAATCCAAAACCGAGGATCTGTTCTTGGAAAAACCGTCGAACCGCGCCCGGTTCTGATTCCTCGCGCCGTCCGAAATCCACCAAGCTTTTGACCAGTTCGCGCGGGCCCAGGAATCGCCCTTCCGCCGGCACCGGAAATTTCTCGCCAGCCGTAGGGTCGTAGCGATCGTATTCCCTTACGCCTTTTGCTCCACCATCACGCATTTCGCGCGCCACATCAGGGCGGTAATAGCGTTCGCCGCGGTAAAGGATGAACCGCGGTTCAGACGCTCCGGTCCCCACGAACGTCGCTTCATTCATGAAGTCGCCCGCAATCTGGTCGCGAAGCGCCCTCAGGTGAGTGCCGATGAACTTCGTCGCGAAACTCGGGCCGAACTCGTGCAGTCCGTGCTCGTAGTGATATTCCGCAGTTGCTTCGCGGCCAAGTTTGTCCGTGCGTTGTGGGCGAATTACGCGATCAAAGGCCGATGTCCCGCGCTCTGGCGTGTTCGGCGCTTCGGCTTTGCCGACTCCCGCGACGTACTTCTCGTAAACGCGTTTCAGATAATCGCGATCGAGAACCTCGCCACCCATCTTCTGGCGTAGTCGCGTCAGTTCCTGCTCAATAGGCCGATACCGTTTCAGGGCCGCGCTGATGGCTGGATCTCGTTGCGCTTCCGCGTAATCCTCTGGGTGATTCACCTTCAGGTTTTCGCGCGAATCTGCGTCGGCCATCAACGTAAAGAGCCGCTCTTGCGCCCGCGAAAGATTGCCGATGATGTTGTGAACTTCCTGCGCCGCCTTCGCACGAAGATACTGCGGGGCGTTATCGAGCAAGTGCAGGCCCTCGGCCACTGCCGGGTGCGCTTCCTGCGCTTTTGTGTACTTGTCTCCGATTTTCGCAACGCGATCGAGGAATGGCCGTGCGATTCGGCCCTCCCAAACTCGCTGTAACGCGCGCGCGCCGGCCGTCAGCGCACGCGGCGACACACCGGAATATCGCTCGCCCGGGCCTAATTCCTCGCGCTTCTCGGCGAGTCTCTGCTCGACCTTCTCTGGCGACCACTCGCCGACGCGAATGCCGATCGAACCGCGGCTCACCGGGTCTTGGTAGGTGACGACCGCGCGGTCACCCAAGCCCGCATCAGCACCCATCACACCGCGAAACTCCAAACCGAGACGGTTTCCGACGCTCTCGTAGTCCCGCTCTGTTTGGAGGCTGGCATCTTTCTCTCCCCCCGGCACTCCCGACTCGCGTTTGGCAGCCCTCGAAAGAGATTCGCCAAGGTCTTGCATTCTTGCAGTCAGAGGAACGGTCTCGGCGTAGTGTTTGTCTGCAATGCTCCGCACGCCAGTTTTCAACTGACCCAAGATCGCATCCAGTTGCGCGGAAGATTCCTGTCTACGCTCTTCGCGTAATTGCCTCCTTAGTTCCCAGGCATTGTTGTACTCATCGGTCCCGACCTGCCCACGGTCGCGCAGGTCCGCTATTTGTCGGGTCAACTCCTCTATCGTTTCTTGTCGATTGTTGGCGGACGAACTCTCCCTTGGAGGCGCCGCTTCCTCCTCCGACACACCCCCGGGATCGAGTCCGCGCCGATGCTCCTCGCGAATCTCGCCGGCTGCGTCTCTCCGATTGCCGCGCAGACCTTCCGAAATATTCCGCTCCGCGTCGAGGCGCCGGCGAATCTCTGGCAGTTCTTCGGCGGTGACACGACGGCCGAGAAGCCGACTCATGTCCTCGACTTCCTGCGGATTGATTGGCTCTGCTTCGGGAAACGGCTCGAAATCTATTGAACGAGCGGACTCGCTGGGGGATTCTGCGAGGCCGCGACCTTCCTCGCGTGCTGCACTACCAAGTTCAGTAGTTTCCGCAGCGCCGGCCGCGTTGCGTGCTTCGTCGGCTGCCTCTTCGATGGCCCGGGAGAACTCCGCTGCGGTTTCTGCGTCATGGATTTTCCCTTCAATGTACTCCCTGAGATTGCCGAAACCAACCGATTTGCCCTTGGCGAGAGATTCGAGCGTCTCCGCTAAATCCGGATCTATATCGCGGACCTGTCCAGCGAGACTCCGCAGCTGCGGCGCAAACTCATCAACGATTGGCCGAGCACTTTCGCGTTCATTCTGGATATGCGTGGCCGCCGCTTCCAAGAGCCGGTCGTACGCCGCACCACTACCCTCTTTCACCGTTCGAGCGAATGTCTCCGGCCCCTCTGCCACGCCGCGGAACCATGGGTGCATGTCTTCGATCATCGGACGCGCGGAGGTTACGCCATACCAAACGCCGCCAGCATGAACGCCCTTCGCGGCGCTCGTGGACCGAGACGGCATGTACTCGTTTTGGTCGCCCCATTCTGCAAAGTAGCGCCCGGGCCTCTCGAAAGATCCCGCAAGACCAGCGGCGTTATTTAGCTCTTGCCGCGCCTCTTCGAGTACGTCCGGCTCGAACCGTTGCTGTAACGAGTTTTCGATTTTCGGAAGGGTGCGCGCGGCGAGGTCTGCCATTGTTGCAGTGCGACCACCAGCACCGATGGTCTCGCCCGCGGGGGCGGGCTCAACGGCGCGATCCGAGGCTGTACGCTCCGCCTGTCCGATCTCGTAGTAAGGCGGTTGCTCTGGATTCTCCGGAACAACACGCCGAAGATCCATGACCCGGAAGTCAGGCGGTCTTTGCTGGCGCTCCTCGCGCACATGGTCGGCCTCGACTTCGAGAGGATTGCGCTCCGGTCCGGCCGCTCGTCCGCTCAGAATCGGCGTGGGACCCTCATACGTTCGCGGTATATCCACCGGGGCGTTGGTGCGAGCTTGGCGATCTGCTTCCAAACCTCGCTCTGCATCGGCGAGGTTGCCCATTCCAACGCGGGCCGCCTGGTTCGCAACAAAGTCCTGCAGGCGCCGGTCTCCGCGTGACAGCGCCTCATCGAGGGCGACTTTCGGACCGACTGTCCCAGCGGGTAGAGTCGACGACGGCGCCTCTTCAAACATGCCTCGCCCAGCTAGCCCAGCGGTACCCGCCTGCAGGACAGCTTGCGTCAGAAGTCTTTCGCCGGTTGCCGTATCGCCACGCCTGAATGCATCTGAAATTTCGGGCGTCATCCGCGCCGCATTCACGAGCATCGGAATCGAAAACCCTGCCGAAAGAAGTCTCTTCGCAACGGCCCCGCCAGGTCCCGCCAACTCGCCAGCACCTGCGGTGAGGCCGATGAGAGCGAGACTCTCAGGACTCGTCATCCCGCCAGTGAACTCTCCGGCGCCCGTCAGGATCGGGTGCCGTTGCTGCTCGGCCTCCGTCATCAGTTGCTCGGGCGCAAACAGACGCAGGTTGTCTTTCGTGCCGGGCTGTCCGGTCCACTCCGCTACCTTCGATCCCGCGGGCGCACCCGCGCCGAGCATGCGCAGCAAGCGCTCACCTGTCGTCTGTTCCCGCGCGCTGATTGTTCCGCGTGCAGCCTTTTCCTCTTCGGTCGCCATGCCCGGCCCGATGAATTCGTTCGTTACCGGATTGCGTGGAAGCTGCGTTGCGTCGATGGCCTTCGGCGCGAAGGACCGCACAAGGGGCGAGGGCTCGCCCACTCGCGCAGCCCGGTCGGTAAGACTCACTGAGGATTGTTGCGGGCCGTAAAGACTTTCAAAGGTGGCAGGCTTTTCCGCGGGTTGGAAATCGATCTCGTCAGATTGTGCAGCAGCGAAGCGCGACGGTTTCCGTTCCATCGATGGCTGAAAATCGATTCCGTCAGAGGCGGCCGTGCGCACCAGTGGGGCGGGCTTGCGTGGCGCGGGCTGAGCAGCCTGCGGACGAAAATCTATCGTGTCATCGCCGCTGGGCGTGTCGGTGAAACCGTCAGGCATTCTCGCTCTGAACTATTGGGGTTGGACTTCGCGGTAGCCCTTTTTCTTTGCTGCGTTGAGCTGGGACCTTGGAATGGACCCCCTGCGGCCGTCCGGGTGAATCACTTCCACGCGATCACCACCCTTCACGTTCGTGGCGCCAGGCTGCACCGCTTCCATGAACGGCCGCTCAAGATTCGTAATCTCATCGAGTTGCTGCCTCTTTTGTTCGTCATCGAGCGTGAAATCGCCTTGCACCTCGCGGCGTCTCTTATCGAAGTAGCTCAACATCCGAGTCGCAGTCGCGCGGTCCGGTTTGTCGCCGCTCTTGTCACCGAACATCGCCCGGTAGGTGTCCGGGTCTTCCTTGAACAATCTGTAGCGCTCCTCGAATTCGTTTGGCCGGTCGTATTTCCGGCCTAACCGATGCTCCAGGTCCAAGAAATCCGACGCGGCTTTGCGCTCGTTTTCGTCGCCATACGCGAAGGCTTCAAAGGGTGACGTGTGTGTCTGACGCGGGCCCTTCACGTCCTGTGCGTCCTGCAACACGCGCTTTCGCGCATCTGCTGGCGACATGCCCTGGCCAACGTAGTAATCAAAAGCCTCGCGATCTAGGTTCTCTGGCTTGTCGGCCTGGGTTTTTCCACGAGTGCGAGCGTCTATCTCGGACTGAGTGTTTTGATCTTCAAGGTCTTGGCGCCGAGCGTTCAACGCTTTCAGCAGGTTCGAGACGTTGCCTTCCCATTTCTGGTGAGCTTGATCGAATTGCTCTTCTGCTCTCCGCTTCGGTGCGCCGAAGATGTCCCGTGCCGCGTCTCCCGCGAGCTTAGGATTCACCGCGCCAGCAGCCGTTGCTGCGGCGGCGCCGAGCGCTTTTTTCCAAAGTGGAAGTTTAGCGGCAGGAAATTGATCGCGTGTGGGCTCCGTTCCCAGCAGGTCTCGCAACTCACTCTCGCCAGAACGCGGCTGCGTCCGTGCGGCCGTGGCCGCGCGAGCTGCTTCCATCAGCCTCGCAGCGTTCCCTTCACCCATTTCGCCGGTCAGACCGATACCAGCAGGAGTTGCGCCCGATCCGGTGGAAGCGACCGATTCTGTAAGTCTCACCGCTGGCGGCCCCGTAAGCTTTCCGTCTTCGTCCGCAAGGACCGCTTGTTTTTGCCCAAGCGCCAGTGTGCCTGGTTCCGGCTGCCTTAGGCTCACAGCAGGTGCCGTGTTCGCGGGCGGCGTCGGCGCGGTCGATGGTGGCCTCGCAGGCGATACTCCGGAATCGCCGGTCATGCCCGCTGCCATCGGCTTTGGTTGCCCGAGCAGACTCACGATGGGCAATCCTGCAAAGATTCTTTGCCGCAGTTGTTCCCCGAGGTCTGGAGTACCTGTATCAACCGCGCTGTAATCGGCATCCATAGCAATTTTCCTTTCGCCTACGCGGCGGCCGTGGTGGCCGGGCTATCGCTGGCAGACTTTGGAGCGGGAATGTGCGTGACCCGAGAAAAGAGCCAGCCAGGCTCCGCCTGCAGCGCCTCGACGATCCGCGCGCGGAGCTGGGGCGACAATTCGGCGCGGCCGTTTATGAACTCAGAGAGCGTGCTTGCCGAGATCCCAACCCTTTGGGCAAGCTCCGCCTGGCGCATCCGCCGTGCGGCGAGTGCCGTCCTCAAATTGCTCAGCATCTGTCGGACAGTCCCTAGGCGAAGAAATTCGCCACTCAAGCCAAAATAAAAAAGCCCGCGCATGGATGCGCAGGCCCAAAAAACGAAAGCCGCGTCAAGGCGCGGCTCTTCCGGACGATTCTATTTTCGCGCAGTTGCGGCGCCATTCCTACTGGCCTGAAGGGCAATCTGCAAAGCCCGTCGGACACTGTCCGGCGCTGCTTGCCGTGCGACAATCTCCCGGGCGGTCCGAGGAGAGCGGGAAGGCAGAAAAACTGGCTCCGCGAAAAACAGCGCCGCGGATAGGACCGCCTTCGCTCGGAACATGATCGCGTCCAACATCGAAAGGACGACCCTTCGTCGCGTCCAACTGCGTCCAAAATAGGGGCTGCCGGAGCCTAGTTTTGAGGGTTTGGGCCAGTAAGGCCAACTGCATCAACAGGATTTTTGGAGCGGGCGATGGGAATCGAACCCACGTCCGAAGCTTGGGAAGCTTCTATACTGCCATTGTACGACGCCCGCTCTTCTGGCTAAACGGAGCAATTATACACAAGCCGACGACCGCCCGTATAGGCAGGTTGAAGCCCTGAAGTCTGGCACTAGTCAACTACGTTCAAGGACTCCGGCAAGCTCTCAGGCAGTGACCGAGAGGGCTGCAAGTGCCGACGCAGACCTTTCCAACAAACAACACTTTCGCAAATCTGGGCGCACTGCGGGGCAATTCGTTTGCAAGCGCAGGAATCTCGGCAGTCCTGGGGTCAATACCTATCCCTTCACCGCCGGAACGCCCAGTGTCCCTTCCACCATTCGAACGAAACTTCGTTCCTCGCGCAAAATGAATCGCTTCGACTGCGCCGAAGCAAAGTTTGCTCGCCCTTCCGGATCCTCTTTGAGCCGCGCTCGATAGGTTTCGTACGCCGCCAGGCTCTCGAACGCGATCAACCCCCAGGCGATGTCGTTGGTGCCTTCGTCAGGCAAGAAATAGCCGATTAGATGGCCGCCGCAGCGGGGGATGATGCGTCCCCAATTCTCGGCGTACCTCCGAAATTCTTCTTTTTGAAACGGATCAATCTGATAGCGTATAAAATAGGCCACCGTCACCGTAAATTCTCCGAGTTGGTTACGCGCCGGGTGCTTTTGTAAAAGGCAGGCCCCACAAACCGTCAGAGCCTTTTGTGCTAGCGGGGCTTCGATCAGTTGTGGGGCAGTGCGTTCCCGGGGTGCTTGGCAGCAGGATGGCTTTTGACCTGCAATAACGATTCGTCTACAATCACACTATGCTTGCAACACAAGATGCTCGCGATCCCGTGGCCAGCATCGCTGCGGCGATTGGCGAGCGCGCCCGCGCGCGCATGCTCTACGCTCTCTTGGACGGCCATGCACGCACCAGCACTGAACTAGCCGCGGTTGCCGAGGTCACTCCCTCGACCGCTAGTGTGCACCTGAACCGTCTTCGTGAAGAGCGCTTGGTCAAGGTGCTGGTCCAGGGTAAGCATCACTACTTCCGTCTCGCAGGTCGGCAAGTCGCCGATGCGCTGGAAAGTTTAAGCGTTCTCGCGGGCCGGCCAGGCGGCACCTTCCAACCTAGCACCCCCCGGCTTCTACGCGCTGCCCGCACCTGTTACGACCACATGGCAGGTGCGCTTGCCGTGGCCCTGACGGACCAGCTTCTGCGCAACAATTGGCTTGTCCCTGAATCCAACGTGCGCGCGGACGCTTACGAACTTTCCCAGCAGGGAGGCAAGGCCCTTACGCAACTCGGCATTGACCTCGCTGCGACGCGCAGGTTGCGGCGGCGGTTCGCCTACGCCTGCCTGGATTGGAGCGAGCGGCGCCCGCATCTCGGAGGCGCGTTGGCTGCGGCCTTGCTGGAACTGGCCGTGCAGCGCAAATGGGTTTTGCAGGATCCGGATGGCCGCGCTCTGGAAGTGACGCGTTTCGGTCGACGCCAATTTTTAGCCAACTTCGGCCTGCAACTGGAACCGTCCGCGCCTGAAATCTAGCTCGCCAGGTAATCACCTCCGAAAATCAAAAAAATCGCCGCACAAGTTTGCAGGAGGGCCGGGCGACCCTCCTTTGGCATTGACGAGGATTTCCGGCGCGCCACTAGGCGTGGCGAGCTTGCGCCGCCCCCATCTCCCAGACCGGTCGCACTTCGATGGTTCCGTGATGTGCTCCGGGGCATCGGGCGGCAATCGCGATGGCTTCGTCGAGGTCTTTTGCATTGATCAGGTAATAGCCGCCCAGTTGTTCTTTCGTTTCGGCGAATGGGCCGTCGGTCACCACCCGCTTGCCGTCGCGAACTCGTACGGTGGTCGCCGAAGCGATCGGGGTCAAACGATTGCT
>Ga0335078_10016419_pt1 | contig 10987 bp, 12 predicted proteins | sample Lox_Sample_32_FD_206711 | JGI IMG/M metagenome (GOLD analysis project Ga0335078, IMG submission 206711) | Soil microbial communities from Loxahatchee National Wildlife Refuge, Florida, United States - Lox_Sample_3.2 | ecosystem: Environmental > Terrestrial > Soil > Wetlands | place: USA... | reverse complement strand
TCGTGAACGGCCCTCCCTGTGACGACGGGGCCGCGAGACTGAACCCGTTGGACACGGCCAGACTATAGGCAGACACCATGGACGAGAGGTTCCCCACCCCGAAGGTCAGGGACGGAGCCACAACGGCGGAGGTGCCGTTGTTCGTGAACGTCACGCTCTCGTTGACCGTCGCGAAGCCGTATCTGTTGAGAGTGTACACGCTCGTGACAGCCACCGAAGGCGCCCCCTGGGCGTGCACCGCGAGGGCCGCCGGGAGTGCGGCCAGGACGAGCAAGAGCAGGAGAGCGAGTGTAACCGTGCGCCTCAAAGTGATTGGCCCCTCGCCGCTACGTTCTTATTTTAAGCGTTTTTCGGCCAGGAAAGATGCAGAGGTCTCAGGCGCACCATCCACTCCTCCCGAACCTGGATGAATCCCTGATGGCCGCCATGCTCCAGAAGGTGGGAGCAGCCTCCGTGGACGACCTCTTCTCAGACATCCCCCCCAAATTGCGGCTCAACCGCGAGCTGAGGCTCCCCGAAGGGGAATCGGAGTACCAGGTCCGCAGGGAGGTCCAGGCCCGATTGAGGCAGAACAAGACCCCCCCTGACAGCCTGTGCTTCCTCGGAGGCGGGGTCTGGCCCCACTATGTCCCTGCGGCCGTAGAGTCCATCATGTCCCGTCAGGAGTTTTACACGAGCTACACCCCCTACCAGGCCGAGATCTCGCAGGGGATGCTGCAGTCGCTCTTCGAGTATCAGAGCCTGATGTGCGACCTTCTCGGGATGGAGGCCTGCAACAGCTCCCTCTACGATTGGGCCTCGGCGGCGGGGGAGGCGGTGAGGATGGCCGGGCGGGTCACCGGACGCAAGAAGGTGCTGGTGGCCGGGAGCGTAGGCCTTCAGAGGAGGTCGGTCATCAGGACGTACACCGAACCGATGGGGATGGGTCTGGTGAACGTCCCCTTCGAAGGGTCCAGCGGGAGATTAGACTTCGACGCCCTAAGGGAGAGGCTCTCCGACGAGGTCGCCTGCCTGTACATCGAGAACCCGAACTTCTTCGGGGTCATCGAGGAGGACATCACAGACGTAGTGTCCAAGGTGCACGAAGCGGGGGGGCTTGCCATCGTAGGGGTCGACCCCATCTCGCTGTCACTGCTCAAGGAGCCCGGGACGTACGGCGCTGACGTCGCCGTCGGAGAGGGGCAGCCCCTCGGCATTGCGATGAACTACGGCGGCCCGCACCTCGGCATCTTCGCGGTAAGGGACATCAAGCTAGCCAGGAGCATGCCGGGGAGACTCATCGGCCTCACGAGCCCAGTCGCCGAGCCGGAAAGGAAGGCCTTCGCCATGGTCCTGCAGGCGCGCGAACAGCACATCAGGAGAGAGGGGGCCACCTCGAACGTCTGCACCAACCAGTCTCTCATGGCCGTGGCCGCTGCGAGCTACCTTTCACTCCTTGGGCGAGAAGGGTTCAGGAAACTGGGAGAGACAGTAATCTCGAACTCACACTACGCCGCGAGGAGGATCTCGAGGATAGGGGGGGTCCGCTCCCCGCGCTTCGAGGGCGCGTTCTTCAAGGAGTTCGTAGTGTCCTACTCCAGGGCGAAGGCGGAGAAGGTCTTCACCCGCCTCGCTAAGAAGGGCGTCCTGGCGGGGTACCCTGTCTCCAGGGGGATGGGGCTCGGGGCGGAGGCCGGTCTGTACTGCGTGACGGAAGTCCACACTCGCGATGACATAGAGAAGCTGGCGGATGCGCTCGAGGGGTCACTTTAGCATGAAGAAGTTCAGCCAGGCATACTGGGACGAGCCCCTCCTCAATGAGCTGAGCAGGAAGGGGAGGGTGGGGACGGAGGTCCCCTCTGACCGCGCCATCAGGTCCAGATTCAAAGATCCGGTTTCGCTCGTCCCGAAGCAGATGAGGAGGGAGTCGGTCAACCTCCCCGAGCTCTCAGAGCTCCAGGTCCTCAGGCACTTCAACCGGCTTTCGCAGATGAACTACTCCGTCGAGCTCGGGATGTACCCGCTTGGGAGCTGCACCATGAAGTACAACCCCAAGGTCTCGGAGATGATAGCGTCCTCCGACTCGATGAAGCACGCTCACCCCCTGCAGCCCAGAGAGACTGTACAGGGGCTCCTTTCGATCTTTTACGAGCTCGAGAGGTATCTCAGCGAGATAACCGGGATGCGCCGCTTCTCTCTTTCGACCGCGGCAGGAGCCCAGGGGGAGCTGGCCGGGGTCCTGATGATCCGCAAGTACCTAAGGGAGCACCACGGCGAAGCGAGAGACGAGATACTGGTCCCCGACTCCGCCCACGGGACGAACCCCGCGAGCGCCGCCATGGCAGGATTCAAGGTGGTGAAGGTCCCATCGGACGCCACGGGCCAGGTGAGAGCAGACACCGTCAGCGGTCTCTGCTCTGAGAAGACCGCCGGGATGATGTTCACAGTCCCCAACACCCTCGGCCTGTTCGAGAGCGAAGTGGCAGAGGTATGCGGCGCGGTCCACGACTCCGGGGGCCTGATGTACTACGACGGTGCGAACATGAACGCCCTCCTGGGGAGGGCGAGGCCAGGCGACATGGGGTTCGACATCGTCCATCTCAACCTCCACAAGACCTTCGCCACGCCGCACGGCGGAGGGGGCCCCGGGGCCGGGCCGGTGGGGGTCACGAAGAAGCTTGAGGACTACCTCCCAGTTCCGGTGATTGCGAAGGGCAAGGATGGCTACTCCCTCGACTACAGCCTGAAGCACTCCGTCGGCGCGCTGAAGGGGTTCGTCGGGAACTCCGCTGTCCTCCTTAGGGCATACGTGTACATCCGCCTCTTGGGGGCGTCGGGGCTTGCCGACGTTTCCTCCCTCGCCGTGCTCGCAGCCAACTATCTTTGGAAGAGCCTCGATCCGGAGGCCTACGCACCGTCGCACGGTCCCGACCTCAGAAGGAAGCACGAGGCGGTCGTGTCCGTGAAGAGCGAGCTCCCTGGGGCGGCCATGACAGTCGCGAAGGCGGTCTTGGACTATGGGATGCACGCTCCCACGGTCTACTTCCCCCTGATCGTGCACGAGGCGCTGATGATCGAGCCCACCGAATCGGAACCTCTTGAGATGCTGGACGAATACGCGGCTGCCCTGAACCAAATCTACAGGCAGATGAAGGACGGCACACTGGGTGCGGTCCCCAAGAACACTAGCGTAGGGAAGGTGGATGAAGTCAAAGCGTCCCACCCGCTGACACTCAAAGTCCACTGGTGAGCCAAAGGACATATAGCCTCCGGAGGGGCAGAGGTTCAGAGTGCCGAGCGAGTTATCGAAACGGGTAACGGAACGGCTGAACGAGATAGTCGACGAAGAGACCAAGAGGAAACTGGGAGAACTGAACGTGATAATCGAGGTCGCCGAGATGGCCACCGGGTCGATTAGGATAAGGTTCCAACCGCTTTCAGCCTACAGTCCCATAGCCGTCGACACAGGCAGGAGCATCCGCGAAGCAGCGATGTCCGTGGACGGAGTGCAGGCAGTCCGGGTGGAGTGCTCGGGGCACATGATGGACGAGCTCGTCAACAGGCTCGTCAACCAGGAAGACGCGACTCTTCGGGCCACAAGATAGCCCGTACGACATCATCGCGCTCAGGGTAAACAAAAACTACTTCGTCGTCAATAATATTGAGCAGTAGCCTTGTTTATTCTAACCATTAGCTAGGTCTGCGCCCCAGAATTGATTGTCAAAAACAGAGGCGAAGTTACCGTTGTCGGCGTAGGGAGCGCAGGAGTCAAAATAGTCTCCCTTCTTAGCCGGAAGCCGCTCCTTGTGGACAGGTATGTGTACATCTCCTGCGACGAGGAGGATTTCTCGACCGTGGAGCCGAAGGACACTCTTCTGATCGAATCCCCCGTCGACCAGAAGCTGACCCCGGCGATTGCACGCGGCCTTGCGCTTGGACGCATCCACAGCATCAAGGACTCCATCGGCAGGCCAGAAGTGGTCTTCGTCGTAGCAGGCCTCGGAGGGGCGACCGGAAGCGGCCTTGCCCCCCTCGTCGCTTCGCTCGCCGGCGAATGTGGTGCCGCCCCCGTCGGGGTGGCGGTCATGCCGTTCGAGTTCGAGAAGAAGATGAAGTTCTACGCCGGCGTGTCCCTCAGGCGGCTGCGGGCTTCGTCCCGGGGGGTCGTCGTGATAGACAACGATATCCTGATGCACTCGTCCCTCGAGGATTCCACCCTTGCCAGCCTCTACGATTCGGCCAACAAGGCGGCGGTGAAGGCGCTCGGATCTCTCCTTTCATCGGCGGCCGTGAGGCCCTTGGGGCTGAACAAGCTCCTCGGGACCGTCCTCCAGGACGGATACGCCCTTCTCGGTGTCTCCAGCAGCGGCACCGAAGACAAGGCCGAGGATGCCCTCGCGGGGGCGGTGGTGTCCCTGGGCAAGCTCGCGGAGACGAAAGAAGCGAGCCGCGCCGTCGTGAGCCTCAACGGGGATTCGACCCTATCGGCGAAGGAAGTAGGCATCGCCGTGGACCGGGTGGGTCCCCTCATGGACAACGAAGGGGTGGACGTCGAGTATGGAGTAGACGACACGGGTTCTGCACAGCTCCAGGTGAGCCTGCTGGCGTCGGGCTTCGGGTCGACGAAGTACGACGACTACGACCCGCTTGCGAAGGTGCTCGGAGACCGTGTCCTGGACGACGAGATGGACGCGGCGCTCCCCGAGGGCCTCGAGGCACTCCAGCCCTGCGACTGATCACCCCAGCAGCACGCGCACTTTCTTCAGGTCCGCTTCTTCCACCTTCCTGAAGATAGGTTTCGGCTCCCTTATCCTCCTCCCTGCCTCCACGCGCAGCTTCGGGGCTGCCTCCCATCCGCCTGCTCCGATGGGCTCCTTGAACGCCAACTGGTCCCAGATCGCCCTCGCGCTGAATGGGAGGAACGGGCTCAGCAGCGTGGCGAGCCCCGCGACGAGGTTGCACGAGTAAAACACCGTCGTCGGCTCGTCGGCCCCTTTCTCCCAGGGCGCCTTCTTCTGGAAGTACTGGTTGCAGGCTCCCGAGAAGTCGAGCACCCTCCTCAGCGCCCTGTCGTAGTGCCCCTGCTCTATCAGATCCCCGACCTCAAGGGTGGCTGCTTTCAGCTCGGCCAGGGCCGCTTCCTCGTCCTGACCTGCCTTCGCCCCCTCCGGGACGACCCCTCCGTGCTTGCTCTGCACGAACGACAGCGCCCTGTAGACGAAGTTCCCGACGCTCGCCACGAGCTCGTTGTTGATCTTGTCGGCGAATTCTTTCAGCTCGAAGTTCGAGTCGGTCTGGCTCAGCGGCGTGATCCGGGTCAGGTAGAACCGGAGGTAGTCGGGGGGGAAGTGCTCGACGAACTCCCGCACCGTGATCATCCACTGTTTGCTCCTCGAGACCTTTTTCCCCATCAGGAGGAGGTGCCCCCTCGTGGGTATGTAGTCCGGGAGCTTGAACTCCCTTTCCCCCATCCTCATGCTCGGGAGGAACAAGTAGTGGTGGTACACGATGTCCTTGCCGATGAAGTGGTAGATCTTCGACCCGTTCCAGAACCTCTTCCCATCCTCCCAGTCCTTCGCCGCCGCCTTCAGCGCGGTCGTGATGTAGCAGAGGTGGTTGTCGAACCAGCCGTAGAGGACCTTGCCCTGGGCCTCCTTGAGGGGAATCGGGACCCCCCAGGAGATGTCCCTTGTTATGTCCCAGTCCTGCAGCCCGTCTTTGATCCAGTTCAGCACGTAGTTCTTCACGTCGGCCTGGAGCCCAGGAGTATTCACAAGCCAGTCGTGGAGCTCCTTCGCAAAGGCTGACAGCTTGAAGAAGTAGTGGGTGCTCTTCTTGAGCACAGGCGCCCTCCCACATATCGAGCAGTGCGGCCCCAATATCTGCCCGGGCTGTATCGTCCTCCCGCAGTTCTCGCACACGTCCGAGTACTGCTCTACCGCGCCGCAGTACGGACAGGTCCCCTTCACGTACCTGTCGGGGAGGAACTTGCGGTCGAACTCGCAGTAGAACTGGTCGATCTCGGAGACGAAGATGTACCCGTTCTCGTTGAGTTTCGTGAAGAATCTCTGCACCATCTCGACGTTCTCCGGGGAGCTCGTCCTGTCGAAGAGGTCGTAGACTATCCCGACCTTCTCCAGGTCCTCCTTGAACCTGGCGTTCCAGCGCGCTACGTATTCCGCCGGCTCCTTCCCCTGCTTCTCCGCCGCGATGAGGATGGGGGTACCGAAGTCGTCAGAAGCACACACTTGGATGACCTTCGTCCCCTTCAGCTTCAGGTAACGGTAGAGTATGTCCGGGGGGAGATGGGTGCTTGCTATGTGCCCCAGGTGGAGGTCATCGTAGGCGTAGGGAAGGGCGGCGGTTATGATGACGTCTTCTTGGCTGAGTTCATCCACCGAGCGGAAACCTCCTTCAGGCCGTTTTAAATTTTCCAGCTTTCAGAGTTTCCAGCTCTTCGCATACTCCTTCTGTTCCTTCGTCTGGGCCCCGATAGAAATCCCCATGGACTTCAGGGCGGCCCTCGCGACCTCGTCCTCGAGCTCCGGGGGGACCCCGTAGACCTTCTTCTGCATCCTCCCGTGGTCGCGATGTATGCGGATCGCAGCCATCATCTGGTTGGCGAAGGACATCTGCATGACCTCCGGAGGGTGGCCTTCGGCAGCTACCAGGTTGGCTATCCTCCCCTTGGCAATCAGATACACCCTCCTCCCGGAGGGGAGGACTACCTCGTCCACGTTGGGCCTGACCTCCCTGACCTCCTTCGCCTTCGACATCAGCGTCTTGACGTCGATTTCCACGTCGAAGTGGCCGGCGTTGGCGAGTAGCGCCCCGTCCTTCATCCTCTCGATGGCCGCGTAGGGGATCACGTTCTTCTGCCCGGTGGTGGTGATGAACAGGTCGCCTTCCGCAGCCGCAGATTGTAGGCTCCCCACGTTGAACCCCTCTAGATGCGCCTCCAGGGCCCTTACTGGGTCGACCTCGACCACGGTAACCCTGGCCCCCATCCCGCGGGCCCTCATGGCCACCCCCTTCCCCACCCAGCCGAACCCCACCACCACGGTGTTCATCCCGGCAAGTAGGAGGGCAGTGGCCCTCAGGATTCCATCGAGGGTGCTCTGCCCTGTGCCGTATCTGTTGTCGAACATGAACTTGGTCTTCGCGTCGTTCACCGCTATGACAGGGTACTGGAGCCTCCCGTCGGCTTCCAGGGCCCTCAGTCTCACCACCCCGGTCGTCGTCTCCTCTGAACCCCCTGCGATTCCTTTCGATTTCGACAGGTGTGCAGCCACGTGCAGGTCGGCGCCATCGTCGATGAGCTGATCCGGTTTCGCTCCAAGGACCTGAGCTATGCACCAGTCGTACTCCTTGGCCGACTCTCCCCTCCAGGCCCACACGTCTGCCCTCGTCGAGAGGTAGGCCGCGATGTCGTCCTGGGTCGAAAGGGGATTCGCCGCCGCAAGGTCCACCTCTGCTCCCGCCATCAGGAGTGCATCAACGAGCACCGAGGTCTCCTTGGTCACGTGCAGGCAGACCCCCAGCCTCACCCCTTCCAGGGGCCTGGATTTCGCGTACTTCTCTGCGAGGGTCGTCAGCGCCCCCATGTGCGCCTTCGCCCACAGGAAGTTCCTTTCCCCCTCCCTGCTCAGCTTCTGATCGGCGACCTTTGTCATGGTCTCCCCCCACGAAGGGAGCTTATGGTTGCTTCTATCAGTTGTTTGACCAGCTTCCCAGAACGCTGCATCACCCTCAGCACCTCCTCGTGGCTAACCTTCGGCTGCATCCCCGCCGCCCAGTTGGTCGCTATGACGATTGAAGCGTATTCGAGCTTCTTCTCGTTCGCCAGGACCACCTCGGGGACCCCGGTCATCCCCACGACGTCCCCGCCAAGGATCTTGTACATCTTGATCTCCGCAGCCGTCTCGAACCTGGGACCCTCGGTGCAGACGTACACGAGGTGAGGATTCACCTCGACCCCCATCCGCCTGGCCGCGACCGCGACCTCCAGGTTGAGGTGCCTGCTGTAGGGGTTGGTCATGTCCGTGTGGACGACCCGCCGCTCGAAGAAGGTCGCCTGCCTCCGCTTCGTGAAGTCCAAGAACTGCTCTATGAGGCCGATCTCTCCGACCTTGAACCCGGTGTTCATGGACCCCACCGCGCTCGTCGCCAGGATCTCCTTCACCCCTAGCTGCTCGAAGGCCGTGATGTTCGCTCTGTAGTTGATTCCTTGCGGGGGGTAACGGTGCGCGGCTCCGTGCCTTGGGATGATGACGTAGTGGGTCCCCCGGGGCTGGTAGACGGTCGCCTTCCCGTAGGGGGTCGCCACCGTCTTCGGCCTGCTCATGTCGAAGTGGTCCGATACGCCGGTCCCAGTTATGACGCCGATCGGAGGCATTCTAATCGTTCTTCGCTATGGTGTATACCTTGTACCCGGACAACTTGCGTCTGCCATTCAACCCTCTGACCTCGGTGACGAAAGAGAACCCTGCCACCTTCCCTCCCAGTTTCTCCACCAGGGTCGCCGCGGCCTTCGAAGTGCCCCCTGTTGCGAGGAGGTCATCGACGACCAGGACTCTGTCCCCCTTCGAAATCGAGTCCCTGTGCATCTCTAGCCCCTGCTTCCCGTACTCGAGCTCGTAGTCGATTCTCACCTTAGAAGCAGGGAGCTTTCCCACCTTCCTCGCAGGTACGAATCCGACTCCGAGCCTGTCTGCCAGCTGAGCACCCACGATGAACCCCCTCGCCTCTATTCCGACTATCTTGTCCAGCTTCTCCCCTCTCCACTTCCTCTCGAGCGCGTCGATGACCCTTCGGTTCAGCTTCACATCCTTCCAGAGCGTCGTCAGGTCCTTGAATGGGATTCCCTTCTTCGGGTAGTCAGGGATGATCCTGATGGCCTTCTCCACGTCCTTCCCGAGCGACCCCACTATGCGCTCAGCCTCGCATGCTCAAGGGCCCTGCCGCAGCCACAGGTTCTTCCCTCCGGCAGCCGTTTGACGACCTCGGTAATCAGCCCCCTGAGGTTCTTGATGTTGCGGTTGAAGACCTCGATCACTTCGCCGTGCGACACGGGCTTTATGCTCGAATCGCCTTCTAATCCTGCGTCATAGTCTGTCACGAGAGAGATGTTAAGGTAGCAGATCTCCTGCTCTCTGGCGAGCACGACCTCGGGGTACTGAGTCATGTTGATGACGTCCCACCCCTGTCGAGAGAAGAACCTGCTCTCAGCCTTGGTCGAGAACCTCGGACCCTGTATCACGACAACCGTCCCCGATTCGTGAAAGCTCACCCCCATCTCCTCGGCCGCTTCCACCGCGAACTTCCTCATCTGGGGGCAGTACGGCGCCGCGGTACTGACGTGAGTCGTCTCCGGCCCGTCATAGAACGTGTCCTTCCGGCCGCTGGTGAAGTTGACGAACTGGTCGCAAAAGACGATGTCCCCGGGGACCATTTCCGCCTTGAGACTTCCCACGGCGTTGGGGCCGAGGATCCGCGTCACCCCGAGCTGCTTGAACGCCATGACGTTGGCCCGGTAGGGGACGACGTGGGGAGGGTACTCGTGGTGAACTCCGTGCCTCGGCAGGAATGCCACCTTCTTCCCTTCAACTTCAGAGATCATGATCTTCCCGCTCGGCTTGCCGAAGGGGGTCTTCACGAGGAGGCCTCTGGACCCCTTCGAGAAGCTGTAGAACCCCGAGCCGCCAAAGACGCCGATTTCCGCCTTCGGCTTCACGAGTCGCCCTCTGAGGTTTCCGATTTAATCTTTTGAGCCCTATTTGGTCTAGGGTCCTGACCCCTCGATCAGCCAGTATTCGTTGCCGTCCGGGTCTGCGAACATGGCGTTGGTCCCCCAGCTGGTCTTCTTGACCTCCTGAGCGAACCTTACTCCCTGTTTCTTCATCCCGGCCGCGAGCTTCCCCACGTCATCAACATAGAAGGCAACCCCGGTGTTGCCCGGGTCGGGCTTTCCCTCGCACAGATGGACCTTCGCAGTAGAACCCTTGGGCCAGACGAGGACCCAGTGGCCTTCGGCAGAGGTTTCGAGGCCCACTTTGTCCTTGAACCACTTCGCAGATTCCTTCGCATCCGACACCATTACAGCGACCGACAGCTCCTTCGATACCATGGCACTGATACCCAACGGACGCACTTACGCTTTTTCCGAGAAGGGTTGAAATACCAATATTCGGGGATTCGTCAGATGCCTCCCTCCTACGAGGAGCTGCTTTCAAGGGCCAGGTCGGGGCTGGACAAGGACGCGAAGAAGTCCGGAGCCCTCAGGCTGGAGCTCCCCGAGCCAGACGTAATCTGGGTCGGAAACAAGACCATATTCCGCAACTACGCCGAGTTCCCCAAGCGCCTGAGGCGGGATTCGTCGAGGGTCCTGATGTATCTGGCAAAGGAACTGGCTACCGCCGCCTCCCTGGACGGGGATAGAGCCATCTTCATCGGCAGGAAGGACAAGGAGTCCTTTTCCCAGCTCCTCCAGCGCTACGTGAAGGAAGGAGTCATCTGCCCGGTGTGCGGAAGCCCTGACACGCACTTAGAGAAGGACAAGCGGATGTGGTTCATGGTCTGCGAAGCATGCGGCGCGAGGTCGGTCGCAAAGGTTGCCTAACGCAGACGGGAAGGGATTCTCGGTCCGCACCGCCGAGTACAGGGGGACAATCTTGGTCAACATGTGCGACGAGGAACTCGTGGGGAGGACCGTGACAGAGGGGAAGCTTCAGGTCCACCTTTCGAAGGAGTTCTATTCGGGGGAGGTCGTGGACAAGGGAGAGGCGCTCAGGCTCATCCGCACCTGCTCCATAGTCAACCTGGCAGGGTCGAGGTCGGTCTCCCTCGCGGTGGACAACAAGGTGGGTGCCGCCGAAGCGATTCGCGAGATAGAGGAAGTGCCGTTCCTGATGATCTACAAGTTCTTGGGCTAGTGCTGCCCCCCGAACCTCTTCAGTAGATCCTTCTGCTGGTCTGTGAGCTTCTTCGGGATCTCCACGTTCACAGTCAC
>Ga0335078_10016418_pt1 | contig 10987 bp, 10 predicted proteins | sample Lox_Sample_32_FD_206711 | JGI IMG/M metagenome (GOLD analysis project Ga0335078, IMG submission 206711) | Soil microbial communities from Loxahatchee National Wildlife Refuge, Florida, United States - Lox_Sample_3.2 | ecosystem: Environmental > Terrestrial > Soil > Wetlands | place: USA... | reverse complement strand
GGTCTGGTGCTGCTGCTTATTTATGCTGCGGATCTGATGGTCTATAGCGACACCCGTGCGCAAACAGCGAAGACTCGCGAACAGATCCAACAGCTAAAATCTTCAAACGCTCAAGGCAACCTAATACGGCAAAACCTGGCAGCCACGGAACAGATGCTCAAGGACCGCAAAGCTGAAGTTGACCGCCTTCGCGACTTTCTGCCGGACCAGATCGAAATATCCCGTGTCTATGACAACCTCAAGGACTTCATGCGGGAAGAAAGATTAGATTTGAAGAAATTCGCCGAAGTTAAGGAAATGCCGTCCGACTACTACACGGCCCAGCCAATCCAGGTCGAAGTGACCGGTGCCTATGACAGCGTCGGCAGGTTCTTTTCCAAGCTGGGTTTTTATACGCGCATCGTAAGCGTGACTGATGTGTCGATAAAGCAAGCAGCCGATGCGCTGCAGTTGCGCGATCGCTCCATAGAGGCGTCATTCACCATAACAGCCTACTACATATCAGCAGCCAACCTGGAAAAGCTGACGATGAGGAAGCCATCTTTACCGGCGGGCCCAAAGCCTCCCACACCCGCGGCGCCACCCGCGCACTAAGGAGAATCCATGAAGACCCAATTGATTAAAGCAGTGTCGATGTTAATGGCTGTCTTCGCCCTGGTTTTCCTGGCGGGGTCATTCAGCGATCTATTCGCCGGCCAAAATCCATCGCCATCCGGGCAGGCCAAATCCGCCGAACCCGGAACGCAGGCTAATGCGGGAGCGCAGCCTAACGTACGCAAGGAACTGGGGCCGGCGGCTGATTCGATCCAGCCCTACAAGTCGGCGGGACGTGATCCGTTTAGAAAACTGGTGGTAATCAACAAAGCTGCCTCGGTGGGCCACGTTACAAGGCAAATCGGATTCCCAACTCTTGACGTGCGCCGGACCCAGTTTAAGCAAAAGCTTGCCCAGGCCCATAGCGCGGGGGCGGCTGAGCCGGATCCTTTGAGCCAGTACCTTGTTTCGGAGGTAACGGTTATCGGAACCTTCAGCGACGACCAGGGCGCCGGCGTGTTTTTGAGAGCTCAGCCCTCTGGAACGACGTTTTTCGTCCGCAAGGGAGCGCGTTGCTACAACGGGGAAGTGCTGAGGATCGAGACCGATCCTTCTGACCTTTCGAGCGCTCGCGTTGTGTTCAAAGAGACCTCTTATACCGAGCAGGATGGTAAGCAAACACCAACCGATCGTGTCGTAACAAAATCGGTGGGGTCACATTAAAGCAATGCTTCGAGTTCCCCGAACAAGATCCGGCGCGTCACAAGACCGCGCCATCGATAACTGAGGAGATGTCATGATCAAAGGTAAACGCTTCCCGTCCACTGCGCCGCTTGTATTGTTCGCAGCCTTGCTTGCGGGCGGCCCGCTGGTATTGCCGGCTTTCGGCGGGATGACAATTGGCAAAGCAGAGCGCCGCAGGATGAGCGCCAAAGTGGTTGGCTCTAACAGTGAGGCGCCCGGCACGAGCGGCAACACCTCCTCGTCGGCCGACACAACTGGGCAGGCCTTTACTCTCGTATCTCTTAAGCATGAAACGGTAGGCCCGCTTACACGTATAATCGTCGAGTCGAGCGCGCCGCCACTTTACTCAGTATCCCGCCCGAGCGACAGGTTGATCGTCGTAGAGCTTCCCGGCGGCGACGGATCGAAACTCGCACGAGAGTATTCGCTCGACACCGCCAGCGTGGATTCGATTCGGGTTCGGGGAAATGGCGCATCCACTGGGAGCAAGGTTCATATCCCATCCGGCCGGGCACAAACAAGCATAGAAATCGCCGTTAAGTCGGGGATCAGAGACAATTCGGCTCTCTCGGGAAACACCCTTGTTCTCGAGCTCTCGCCGGCCGCCAATGGGGCCGATTCCACCGCGAGCGGGCGGCCCACGGGAACCGGAGCAGACTCGAAACCGGGGCCTGAAACCGCTGGCGTGTACGTTTACCCGGTATCATTGAAATCCTCTTCCATGGCAAAAGGCTCCTCTAAGGCTGAGCCTAGCGCGCCCGAGCAGGCGACCCTAAAGCCCGCCACGGTCTTGCGATCAGTGCGCACGGAGCCCGGCGACGGGACAATTCGCATTCTCCTGGATTCGGATGGCAAGGCAGAATTCAAGGATTTCACTCTGACCGATCCATCAAGGATAGTGGTCGATGTGATAGGCGTTCGCTGGGATTTCGGAAACAAGACTATGACGGTTGAGTCCGGCGGGATAGACCGAATAAGGGTAGGGCAACCAAACTCACGAACCGTGCGGGTAGTCGTCGACGCAAAGCAAAAAGTGCCATATCGCGTCGTTAGAGAAGGCGCCTCACTGGTGATCGAGATTTCGAGCCAGGGAACAAGGGCCGGGGCTATCGTGACACCTCAGCCCGCTGGCGGGCGCGAGGTCGAACCGCAGCCTGTCCGCAAGCCTGACGCTGCCGCGCCCCAGCCGAAGGAGCAGGTGCAGCAAGCGCCTCCTTCGTCCGCCGATAAGAAGCCCGTTAAGCAGTCTGAAGGCATGAAGTCATCCTCTACTGCGTCCGGGGCGTCTACTGCTCCGTCGGCTTCGCCGGCGAAATCCCCTTCTACGGCGAAATCCGATGCTCAGGCCGGGAATGTTAAGGCGGCGGCCACCGACTCAAAGGCTGGCCGGCCTAAAACTCAATCCGGGGTCTCAGCGTCCGGTAAAACTGCCCAGTCAGCAACCGATGCCGCCAACTCCGGTGCGCGTAACACAGGTGCAGTTGCTGCATCGCAGTCCGGCGCCGCTCCGTCAACGCCCACGCCTCAACAGCCAGCCGTGACCGGCAGCCAGACATCTTCAGTCTCTCGTAAGGACCTTATCGCAAAAGACAATAGTCCTTCCAGATCGGTCATCGGAGCTAACAGATCTGCGCAAAATCCGATTACGGACGTATCTGCGCGGGACAGCGGACGCGACAAAGCGGGCGCATCCCGCAGACGGCCTGACGTCTCTATGTGCGATGCTGAATACGTAGGCGGCCCGATCAGCTTTGACCTTCGCGCCGTTGATATCCGAGAGATGCTGAGATTCATCTATCAAAACTATGGGGTCAACTTCATAGTCGACAAATCTGTCACCCAGGTGCCCGTCGACATTACGATCACCGGCGTGCCCTGGAACCAGGTTATGAACGCTGTTCTCAGGGCAAATCGACTGGGATGGGTTTGTGAAGACCAGGGCCGCATCGTAAGGATCGCAACACTGGCGGCCATCAAGGAAGAAGAGAGTGAGCGTCAGGCAATCCTCGACGAAAAGAACAAAGGCATTCCGCTCAAGACTGTAATTCGTCACCTAAAATACGCTCGTGCAAATGGCTCTCTGGCGGGCACTGGTTCCGGGGCGAGCAGCGGCGGCGGCGGTGGTGCGGGAGGCGGTATCGGCGGCGGCGGTGGTGGCGGCGCGGCCGGGGGCAGAGGTACGATCCTGTCAATTATAACCAGCCGCAATAGCCCTCGTGGGAAGACCGAGGTTGACTCCAGGACCAATAGCCTGATAATTACCGATATTCCAGAGCGAGTGGACGCCATCATGTCTATTGTGGATCTGCTCGACAAACCGGAAGCGCAGGTTGAGATCGAAGGCCGGATTATTGTCGCTGATCGTAACTTCCTCCGCGACCTGGGTGTTCAATTGGCCGGTGCGGTTCAGAATAGCAGAACCGGAGGCACCGCGATTCTGGAAACAGCGCCCGTTATACTGAGCAACCCCGGAACCATCAGTTCCAGCCAGGGCAGCGGCGCCAGCAGCGGTGGTTCAGGATCAGGCGCGGGCGGCGGTGGTTCCACTAACCAAATATCTGGCAACTTGCCATTCAATCCGGCCCAGTCAGCGCTGCAGGCGACAGCGAACACAGTTCTGGGTCTGACCAGCGGCAGGATCGGGACCGGAATATTGTCGGCCGCTTTGTCTGCGTCGGAGAGCAAGGGCCAAATCCGTACGATTTCGACTCCCAGAATAACCGCTCAGGACAACATGACGGCAGAGATCGTCAACGGTGTCCAGATTCCTGTCCAGACGGTGAGCAATAACACGGTATCGACGACATTCGTTACCGCCGCCCTCCGGCTGGAAATCACGCCGCAGATTGTTGAGGAGACCGGAGAAGTCACGATGCACATAGTTGCGGAGAACAATACGGTCAATACCTCCCTCGCCAATCAGTTCAACGGCGGCACTCCGGGCATCAACACTCAGTCCGCGGAATCGGTAATGAGGGTCAAAGATGGCGGCACCGCGGTTATGGGCGGTATCAACATCGACAACGAATCGACGACGGTTAACAGCACGCCAGGGCTGGGGTCAATTCCGATCCTGGGCAATCTGTTCAAGCGGAAAACCGTCTCCCGTGACAACTCGGAAATCCTCTTTTTCATCAGCCCGCGAATCGTCCATAGAGACTCGATCGATGCGGCCTCGGCCGGTGCGCCGGGCGCGCGAAGTTCGGTTGTGCCAAATGAGCCCGCTGATGATAAAGTGAAAGACGCTTCGCCAAAAGCAGTATCGCCGGCTCCAGCTTCTGTCGCGGGCTCACCTTCCGCGTCAAAGTAAGAGCATGTACGGCGGGTCGGTTGCGAACAATCCGGGTTGGAAGGAGGAGCGTCGGTTGAGCTTCGCAGACATGCTTAGCGAAATTACTAGCCGCGTTGAAGGCTCCGTAGCGGCAATAATATTGGGGATAGATGGAATTCCAATCGAGCGATGGACCTCCGAGGAGGATCACGGATTAGATATAGAAATGATCGCAACCGAATTTACGACCTTGCTCAGGCGCGCGATGCACACCGCCGCTGATACAGGGTTGGGGGAGCTGCAGGAAATGATGTTGGGGACCGGACAGGCGCAGTTCCTGGTCCGGCCCATAACTTCCGAGTATTTTCTTATGTTAGCGCTGGCTCCCAGCGGTAACATAGGGCGGGCGCGCTTTGAGTTGCGAAAGGCCCAACTGGCCCTGGAGCATGAGTTTTCGCTCTAGCGGTTTTTCCAAAATTAATATAGGTGTTTGGTGGGCTGGTTCAAAGGCGCCTGCTGTGGGCTCGCACCGGTAACTCCGTCGGGCCTATCCTGTTCCACGGTGTGGCTGACGGCAGAAGGCAGTGTGAAGGTGAATGTTGCGCCGCGGCCCAATTCACTGGCCGCGGAAATCTCACCCCCATGCGCCTGTACCAGATGTTTGACGATCGCTAGCCCTAGGCCCGTTCCTTCGACTTGCCTCGACCGGGATTTGTCGACACGATAGAGCCGCTCAAATATACGGGGTAGATCCAACGCCGGAATTCCAGGCCCCGTGTCTTCGACCCTTACTCTGGCGTAGCCATCCTTTTCTTCAGCCGATATAGCAACGTGGCCTCCGGCCCGATTGAACTTTATTGCGTTATCGACCAGATTTTGCAGGATCTGGCCCAGACGCATCCGATCCGCCTCGACAAAGATGTCCTGTGGAACTGAAACTCTTACCGCTATCTTGTTGGCCTCCGCGGCCGGCTCTACAAGCGCGACGACCTCATCCGCCGCCTCTCTAAGGCTGATTCGCTCAAGGTCGAGCTTGATGCTTCCGGATTCGATCGATGACAGATCAGAGATATCCGATATCAGTGCTGTCATTCGCACAGCGTGCTTATGAAGTTTTTCCAAGAAAGGCAGCTTGTTCTCCGGGTCGTCGATGGCGCCTGCGAGCAGGGTCTCAGAGAACGCGACGATCGATGTTAGCGGTGTTCGCAACTCGTGCGACAGATTGGAGAAAAACTCCCGGCGGACTCTTTCCAGGCGCTCCAATTCCGTAACGTCATAAAACACTCCCACCGCCAGATCAGGGCCCACCGGAGTCACCGTAAGCATATAATTGCGCCGGCCGCGGGCGGTCAGTTCGACACGCGATTGAACGTCCTTTCGTTCCTCGAGCGCCTGCTTAAAGGCCCCGTAGATTACTGGATCGCGTACTGCGTCCGCCAAACGAATCGGCCGCTGCCACGCCGCGCCGTTCGGCCCTGGCGTCGTTTCAACCCTGTCTGGCGCAGGATTTAGCCCTGGAACGGCGATGGAAACCCTGCTGCCATCGCCCGCCTGCCAGTCGACTTTTAATATCGACCTTGCTGCGTTGTTGGACATTACCAGGACCATTTCTGAATTTACGATTACCACGCCCTCTCGCAACCCGGCGAGAACCGTCGTGAGCATTCGATTCGTCGCCTGTAGAATCTCGGTTTGGCGCTGTGACTCTGTCCCCAACACTACGTAGCGAGCCAGGGAAAAGCGGAGCAGCAGAAAAGACAGAACGCCTACAGCGGCCATACTGATCAGATGGGAGGGCCAGGATGAAAGGTGCGGGAAGATGAGGGTCTTAAGTACTTCGTATAAACCGAACGCGCTTACCGAGCCAAGAGTAACCAACCAAACTCGCCGCCGGAGCTCGCTCATATCTATTCTATTTCGTCGACGTGGTCACCTTCTTCACTTCTTCAAGGATAGAAGTGTCCGGCGGTCTGTCGGTCGGGTTTTTCCCGACGTACATGAACCGGATTGTTCCGTTCTTGTCGAGAACGAAAGTCGAGGGAAATGCGATTCCGCCATGCTCGTGAGCATTAAAGACGCCGTAGTCTTCGATCACTTTGTGATCGGGGTCTGACAGTATCTCAAACCTCGCTCCGGTCGTTTGACCCATTGACCATCCAAAAGACTGGTTGTCCACGCTGACAGCCACCAAATCCGCCCCGGCTTGTTTGATCTTGTCGTAATCCTCAGCCAGCCTGGTGAGTTGCATCGTGCACGCGGCTCACCAATAGCCTCGGTAAAAAATTATGACAACCGGGCCGCGCGCCAGGTAATCAGACAGCTTTACGGTCTTACCCTCTGTATCAAGGAGCGCAAACTGAGGGGCCTTGTCTCCAGGCTTCAGAGCAGGCCTTGGCGACTGTGCCGTGGCTGCGTAGCATGAGATAATGAGTGCGAGTAGCGCTGATATGTGTCTCATTGCCGAACTCAGAATGTAGTTTGGCAATAAGCTCTCTGTCAATACGCCTGTGGCCCCTGTGCAAACCCGGTCGGTTTGCTATTGAGTCTGGAAGCAAATGTGACTATACTGAGCGCGCTGTTTCATGGCGGAAATGGCCGCGCGCTAAATCACCGCATGTTTAAGAAAGAGGCATGGTTTTACCTCTCCTGACCCAATGGTGGTCTAAAGGAGCTTTTGTCGTATGGCGGGCATCTGCGACCGTTGCAATGAAAAGACAAGCCAACTAATCAATATCGCGATACTGCCGGAGTTGAAACCTGTGATGCACATGGGATACCGGCAGGTATGCTCTGACTGCTACGATGACCTACTGGCGGAAAGTAAAGAGGCTGCTGGGGACGCCGGAGCCGGAGGCGAACCGGCTGTTGAAGTCTCGATCGATGCGGTTGTCTCGGGAAACACTTCTCACCTCGAGACTTTCTCGGAAGAGGTGGTGATCGAAGAGATATCTCCTACCGGGCTGAGATTTGCCACCTCCCGCGAATTAGATACCGGAGCGGTGCTCAAAATCACGGTGTCTTCCTACGGCCTCGAATTCACGGCTATCACGGAATTGGTCTGGCAGGATGAGGATCAGAACGTAGTCGATCTTAAGCTTGTCGAACAAAGCGAAGGCTGGGATAAACTCTGGCAAGACTATTCGGCCGGCGGTGATTAGGTGTTTAACCTGAAAGTCCACCCCGGCTGATGACGCTGTCGCAGCCCGGCATCACCGCACTGAATTTCCACTCAAGGCAAAGGTAATTTCCCAATGCATTCCCCGTCAACACGCGCCTTTATGCGCTGTGCAGAGACGTTTTGTTCCGAGGAGTTTTCGCTCGACTTCGCCGGCTATTCGTGTCCGTTTTGTGGCGGCCTTCTCGACATAGCTTACGTTTTTAGCTTTCCGGAGTCTGCCGATGCTATGAAGGACGTTTTCAGACGCCGCCGGCTCGTAACGGATGGGCCTGACTTGAGCGGTGTGTGGCGATTTCACGAGTTCATCCCGTTCGCCTCTTCCCACACCCAGATTGTTACGATGCAGGAAGGGAACACCCCCGTCTATGAAGCCCCCCGCTCCGCCGGCTTTGCAGGGATGAATCGGTTGAGGTTTAAACATCAGGGTTTGAATCCCACGGGATCTTTTAAGGACAATGGCATGACGACCGGCGTGACCCGCGCCGTGCAGGTTGGGGCGCAGGCTGTTGCTTGCGCGTCTACTGGTAACACGTCCGCCTCGATGGCCGCCTATGCCGCCAGGGCATCTTTGCGCGCGATCGTGTTCATACCGGCAGGTCAAATCGCTTACGGCAAGCTGGCTCAGGCTCTCGAATATGGCGCGGAGATTGTTGAGATTGAGGGGAATTTCGATGATGCAATGAGGATCGTCCGGGAGATCGCGGCTACAACAGGGGTCTATCTGCTAAATTCGGTCAACCCTTTTCGGCTGGAGGGCCAAAAGACCATCGTAATCGAAATGCTCGAGCAGCTTGATTGGCAGGTGCCGGATTGGATAGTTCTCCCCGGAGGGAACCTCGGCAACACTGCGGCCTTTGGCAAGGGCCTGCACGAGCTGTTCACGGCCGGATTTATAGACCGTCTTCCTAAACTGGCAGTCATTCAAGCGGAAGGCGCAAACCCGTTTTATAGACTCTTTTCGTCCTCTAATCGCTCCGAGCTTGTTCCGGTAGCTCACCCCTCCACGCTGGCAACCGCGATCCGGATCGGCAATCCGGTGTCCTGGGGGAAAGCGTTGCGCGCCCTGGAATGGACAAATGGATCGGTAGAACAAGTTTCTGAAGACGAGATTGCCGAGGCAAAAGCGGTTATTGGCCGGGACGGGATCGGTTGCGAACCCGCGTCGGCGGCTACCTTAGCGGGAGTAAAAAAACTCGTCTCATCGAGCACGGTTTCGCCCGGCGATAATGTCGTATGCGTACTGACAGGCAGCCTGTTAAAGGATCCAACGTATACAATTGACTACCACAAAGGCAACCTGGCGATTGAGGACGACGGCGCAAAAAGAGAGATCGCTTCGTTGAGAGCCAACAAGCCGATGCGCACGCCGGCGGAGGCCGCCGCTATAAGACGTGTGCTCGGTATCTGAAAACGGCCAGCAATCCAGGGAAGGCGGTCCTCACACCGCACTGGCGCAGGCAGGTCTCGAAATGGGTAAATCGGAATCAGAGGATCGGCGCTTGACCCGCCTCACAAAGATCTGCTTGTCGCTGCCAGAGGTCGTCCGCAATTGCCACGGATCTCACGCGGCATTTTTGGTCAGAAAGAAGACGTTTGCTTACTTTCTCAATGACCATCACGGCGATGGCATAGTGGGGGTCACTTGCAAGACTCTGCCGGGTGATAACGAGGCGCTGATTGCGGCTCAACCGGAACGATTCTATATGCCGGCGTACGTCGGCCCCAGGGGATGGGTCGGACTAAGACTAGATCTCGGAAAGGTGGACTGGGACGAGGTCGCCGAATTGATTTCTGGCAGCTACTGCCTGGTTGCTCCTAAACGGCTTGCGGCGCTCGTTAGCGGTGGGCGGACGGACTAAATGCCGCGGGTATTCTGAAAATCGGTTTCCACATACTGACTGTCAATCGCCGGAGGAAGCTTACCAAACTTAGAAGCCACGCCCATGCCCGAACTACCTGACATTGTGACGTACATTGAAGCTCTCCAAGCGAGGGTTCTCGGTCAGCCAATCCAGAACGTTCTGATCTCGAGCCCCTTTCTCGTGCGTTCCGTATCCCCGCCCCTCACCGATGTTATGGGTAAAAAAGTCACCCACTTTCGGCGTCTTGGCAAGCGCATCGTATTTGGTCTTGAAGGAGATCTGTTTCTGGTTCTGCACCTGATGATCGCCGGTCGCCTGCATTGGCGCGATGCCAAATCCAAAGCGAAGGGACGTGGTCTGGCTACTTTTATCTTTCCTTCCGGCACACTTGTGCTGACCGAGGCTGGGACAAAGAAACGCGCATCATTATACGTGGTTGAAGGCGAGGTAGCCCTCGCTGCTCACGATCCAGGCGGCATGGATGTTTCCGAAACCGATCTGGCCGGCTTTCGAGCGGCTCTCACAAGCGAAAACCATACTCTTAAGCGTGCCCTGACCGATCCCCATGTGTTTAGCGGAATCGGCAACGCATATTCGGATGAAATACTCCATGCGGCGCGGATCTCGCCGATGAAGTTGACTCAGCGTCTGCAAGATGCAGAGATTCGGACCCTGTTCGAGGAGACACAAAATACGTTGAAGTTCTGGCTGGATAAACTTAGGGCCGAGGCTAAGGACGGCTTTCCGGAAAAGGTGACGGCGTTTCGTGACGGGATGGCCGTTCATGGCCGCTACGGCAAGCCCTGCCCAAGATGTGGCACTCCGGTCCAACGAATAGTCCATGCGGAAAACGAAGCCAACTATTGTCCTACCTGCCAGACTGGAGGGAAGCTGCTCGCGGATCGGGCGCTTTCGCGACTGTTGAAGGAAGATTGGCCAAGGACTCTAGAGGAGCTTGAGCAGCGAAGGGCAGGAAAGTAGTTGCCCCTGGACCCCGGCGGTTGCCTGCTTCCTCAGGCTGTGCGGCTACTAGAAGCACTCGAAAATCATCTCTGAGGTGGGGCAGATGCACTTGCAGGTACCAGAAAGTGTGGCTAGAGGGGCCAGATTTTCGATTTCCGAACGCGCCCTATTTGAAGCCAGGTCTGCTGCTCGGTTGACGCTCAGGCCATCCAACTGATCGTTATTTAACCCACGCTGCCAAAATGACTTAACCCGAATATGATCGGCTCTGTTCTCTTGACCCGTAGATCTCAGGGATGGGGAAGCCTGATCAGAAGTAGTTGGGGAAATCCCTACCAGACGGGGTAGACTTGCATGGTAAGATCTGTTACTGTGTAGCGGTAGTGTTGCAACAGTTCGTATGCTGTTGCGTGAGCGAGTTCCATAGGAGCGTCC
>Ga0335078_10016417_pt1 | contig 10987 bp, 8 predicted proteins | sample Lox_Sample_32_FD_206711 | JGI IMG/M metagenome (GOLD analysis project Ga0335078, IMG submission 206711) | Soil microbial communities from Loxahatchee National Wildlife Refuge, Florida, United States - Lox_Sample_3.2 | ecosystem: Environmental > Terrestrial > Soil > Wetlands | place: USA: Florida... | reverse complement strand
AGCAACGGGGCGGCATAGAGCAGGGCGACGCGGGTCCACGGGGTCACGCTGTCTCCCTCCCCCGGCCGGAACGCCGTCACGATCTCGACGTCACGCGGGCGACCTTCTACCGGCACTTTCCGTCAAAGGATGACCTGGTTTTTGCTTACCTGGAGGCGCGCAAGCGACGGGCCCGCGCGACCGTGCAGGTCATCATCGACGGCTATCCGGGCGATTCCCGGGTCGCGCTGCACGCCTGGGCGATCGCGTTCACCGAGGACGGCATGGTGGACGAGTACCGCGGGTGCGCTTTCGTCAACGCGGCCGCTGAGTACGGGCGGCCCGGCCATCCCGTCCGCGCGATGGCCGTCGCACAACGGCGGTGGGTCAACGAGACCACGTTGGGCCTGCTTCGCGCGGCGGGCCACCCTCACCCGCTGGCCGCGGCGCGGGTACTGCTCGCGCTGCGCACCGGGTACGTCTACTCGCTCGGCCTTGAGGAGGACGCCGGCTGGGCGGAGCAGTTCCTCGATGCCTGTGACCGCGTGATCGACGCGCGTTGAGTAAGGCAGGAAGCCGCCACCGTTCGGGATAAAGATTCTTGTATTTATTTTTTGGGTTTTCCGAACGATGCGGCCAGGACGATCTGCAGTCGGCTGAACTGACCCCAGACCCGCAACCTCCGCCGGGGGAACCGCCCGGCCGCGCTGCGCTGCCGTCTTCGGTGCTCTAGCAGGTCATCGAGGCGGACCTTGCGGAGGCGGCTGGGCTCCCCAGCCGGCGAGGCACGACGCGATCCGGGCACCGATGTATTGTCCAGGTGGCCGGCAATGAAGCGGGAGGTGCGCATGCGGGCGGAGGATACAGAGGGCGTCGAGTCCGGTGCTGCCGCGATCGAGTGGGGCAGCGACGCGCTTGCGGAGCTCCTGCGCCGTCTCGGTCTTCGCTTCGTCGCGCTCGTCCCCGGTTCGAGCTACCGCGGACTGCATGACAGCCTGGTGAACTACAACGGCAACCGTGATCCGCGGTTGCTCGTCTGCCTCCATGAGGAGCACGCGGTCGCGATCGCCCACGGCTACGCGAAGGTGACCGGAGACCCGATGGCCGTCGCGGTGCACAGCAACGTGGGTCTCATGCACGCGAGCATGGCCGTATACAACGCGTACTGCGACCGCGTGCCGATGCTGATCATCGGGGCGACCGGTCCCGTCGACGCCGCCAGGCGGCGGCCGTGGATCGACTGGATCCACACCTCCGCCGACCAGGGGGCGCTGATCCGGCCCTACTGCAAGTGGGATGACCAGCCGGCCTCGGTCGAGGCGGCCCTGGACTCGCTCGCCCAGGCGTACTCGATCACGCGGGCGGCGCCGTCCGCGCCGGCCTATGTCTGCCTCGACGTGAGCTTGCAGGAGCAGCCGCTTGCCGCACCGCCGGCGATCCCCGATACCCGCCGCGACCGCTCGCCGCGGTCGCACGGGCCCGACGCGGCCGCGGTCAAGGCCGCGCGTGAGCTGCTTGGCGAAGCACGCCGCCCGCTGTTCCTGCTCGGCCGTCTCGGGCGGGATAAGCGGGACTGGGACCGCCGTGTCGCCCTCGCGGAACGCTGCGGTGCGCTGGTGATCTCCGACCTCAAGAACGGCGCGGTCTTCCCGACCAGGCACCGGCTGCACCCGAGTCCGCCCGGCATCTTCCTGCCCGTGACGTCCGCCAGGCTGATCGGTGCCGCGGACCTGATCCTGAGCCTCGACTGGGTCGACCTGGCCGGGACGCTCGCCGCGGCGGCCGGCCACGGTTACCCGGCGGTGGCGCGGATCATCTCCTGCACGACGGACTCCGCGCTGCGGAACGGCTGGTCCAAGGATTCCTTCGGGCACCAGCCCGTTGACCTGTCCGTGCCCGCCGACCCAGACCTGCTGGTCCGCGCGCTGCTCGAATCGGGGGTGCCGGTGCGACCCGCCGACTGGCCGACCGACTGGCCGACCGACTGGCCGACCGCGGGCGGCGCGCCGGCGCCAGCGCCGGCCGAGGGCATCGGCCGAGACATTTCCATGCACGACCTGGCGGGTGCGCTGAGTACCGCACTCGCGGGCACGCCCGCCTGCCTGATACGGCTACCGCTCGGCTGGGACGGCGGTGATCTCGAAGCCGGCCATCCGCTTGACTACCTGGGCCAGGACGGCGGTGCGGGCCTCGGCTCTGGCCCGGGAATGGCCGTGGGCGCGGCGCTCGCGCTCGACGGCAGCGGCCGGCTGCCGGTCGCGGTCCTTGGCGACGGCGATTTCCTGATGGGCGGGACCGCGCTCTGGACCGCGGCACACTACCGGGTGCCGCTGCTTGTCGTGGTGGCGAACAACTCCTCCTTCCACAACGACGTGGTCCATCAGGAGCGCATGGCGGCCAAGCGCGGGCGCCCGGTCAGGAATTCCTGGATCGGGCAGGCCATCGCCGACCCCGATCCTGACCTGCCCGCGTTCGCCAGGTCGCTCGGCTTCCGCGCGGCAGGCCAGGTGACCGACCTGGCCGCGCTGCCCGCCGCGCTCGCCGAGGCGGTCGCGGCGGTCCGCGCGGGGCACTGCGTGCTTGTCGACGTGCGGACCCGTCCGGACGGCTACCCGGCACCCGGCGGCTGACGGCCCGCGCGGCAGGCCGCCTGCCGGGCGATTCCCTTCCCTGGTCGCGGACAAGCCCTCGCGATGACCGCCCCCGGCTGGGATGATCCGTCCATGAGGGAGATAACGGTCGGCGTCGTCGCCCCTGCCTACGTCAACGTCCCGCTGTGGGTAGCGCAGCAGCGCGGGTTCCTCGAGCGCCGCGGGCTGCGCGCCACCGAGCGGATCGTCGGCACCACCCACGGGGTGACGAGCGCGCTGCGGGACGGCGCGGTGGACATCGCCCTGACCGCGCCGGAGGGCAGCATCGCTGACGCGGTAGCCGGCGGCCCGCTGCGCGTGGTCGCGGGCCTGATCGACCGCCCGCCGCTGTCGATGATCGCCGTACCGCGGCACCGCGCGTTCAGCGACCTGCGCGGCGGCCGGATCGGGACATCATCCCTGACCGAGGGAACCCGTCACGTCGCGGAACGGATGCTGGCAGCGCACGGTCTCGCCTACCCGGACGACTACGACTTCGCGCTCGAAGGCTCCCACGTCGAACGGTGGAAGGCCCTCCAGGCCGGGACGATCGACGCGGCGCTGCAGCTGGTACCGTACGACGAGATAGCCACCGACGCGGGCTTCACCAACCTCGGACCGGTGACCGAGGATTTTGCCCTGAATGCCGCCTGCATCAACACCGATTCAGCGGAACGGGAGGTGGTGACTCACTTCCTGCGAGCGCTTGCCGAGGCGGCGCAATGGTTCCGCGGCAACATCGAGGAGTCGGCGGCCATCGCCGCGGCGCGCACTTCAATCGAGCCGCGCTACGCGCTGCACGCCTGCCAGGCGCTGGCCGCCGACGGCGTCATCCCGCGGGACCTGCGGCCGGGGGGCGCGGCCATCGCCGCGGCGGTCGACGCGCTGCGCCGCAGCGGCCTGATCCAGGCGGAGACCACGGACCCGGCGGCCGCCGCCCTCGACCACTCCTATCTCGCATGAACGAATACGACGTTGCCGTCGTCGGCGGCGGCCCGGTGGGCATGTGGCTCGCGGCAGAACTGCACCGCGGCGGGGTGCGGCCGGTGGTACTTGAACGTCGCGCGGCGCGCCCGCCGCACTCGAAGGCGATGACGATCTACCCGCGCACCATCGAGCAGTTCGCGATGCGCGGAATCGCGGACCGCTGGCTGGCCGAGGGCACTCCTGTGCCTTCCTCGCACTTCGCGCTGCTCAAAAGCCGGCTGGATTTCTCGTTCCTCGACACCCGGTATCCCTACACGCTGTTCCTGCCGCAACAGCGCACCGAGGAGCTACTTGAGTATCACCTAGCCGAACTTGGCGTGCCCTACCTGCGGGAGCACACCGTCACCGGGCTGCGGCAGGACGAGGCCGGCGTCGAACTCGACGTGCGCACTCCAGCAGGCCCCGTGGCCTTCAGCGCCGCCTACGCGGTGGGCTGTGACGGGGGCGGGAGCGTGGTCCGTGCCGCCGCCGGTATCGACTTCGATGGAAGCCCGGACACCTGGCAGACGATCCTTGGCGACGTCGAACTGACCGACCCGCCGTCCGCCCCTGCGCTTACCCTCAACCAGCCGGGCGGGTCGATGTACCTGCTGGCGATCGGCGGGGGCAGGCACCGGGTGGCCACCATCGACCACGCGACACTCAACGACCCGGCCGACAAGCCGGTGACGTTCGCGGACCTGCGGGCCAGCACGCTGCGCCTGGCGGGAACCGACTTCGGCATGCGGGAGACCCCGGACGCGTGGCTGAGCCGGGTGGGCAACGAGACCAGGCAGGCGGCCCGCTACCGGGCGGGCCGCGTGCTGCTTGCCGGGGACGCGGCGCACGTCCACTACCCCGCCGGCGGACAGGGCCTGAACCTCGGGCTGCAGGACGCGACCAACCTGGGGTGGAAGCTGGCCGCCGAGATACGCGGCTGGGCGCCGTCCGGGCTGCTCGACAGCTACCACACAGAACGGTACCCCGTCGGCCTCGACGTGATCGACGACTCGCTCGCGCAGTGCGCGCTGATCGCTAACCCGAGCAGGGAGGGCATCGCGCTGCGGGATCGGTTCGACGCGATACTCGCCGCGCACCCGTCGCTGCGCCGTGAGCTGGCCGTACGACTCTCCGGCCTAGGTATCCGCTACCCGGCCGGCGAACAGGCCGGCGAACAGGCCGCCGGGCGGGCCGCCGGGCGGGCCGCCGGGTCGCGGGTTCCCGACCTCGAGTTGCACGGCGCCCCTGCCGCAACGGTATTCGGGCTGCTGCACGAGGCCAAGTTCGTACTGCTCAACCTTGGGCCCGTCAACCTTGGGCCCGTCAACCTTGGGCCCGCCGACGACGCCCCGGCCCGCCTCGCCGGCGAGCGGGACGCCGACCGCCTGGACACCGTGACCGCGGAACTCGCCGGTGATCACCCCGAATGGATCGGCGTCCGCTCCATGCTCATCCGTCCCGATGGTCACATCGCCTGGGCATCTGGCGCCGATGACGCCACGTTCACCTCCTCCGACGGATGAGGAGCACCGCCGGGTTCACCGTGAGCAGCGGCCTGGCCGTTTCCCTCGGACGGCGGCCTGGCGGGCTCGGTCTTCGTGCGGTTGCGGTAGGAATACGCTGATGATGATCGGCGAGCGGGCCGCAGGCCCGGTGCTAGGCCGACTTCGCTACGCGCAGGGCCAGTTCCGACCCTCGCCGGACAGGGAGGCCGGAGCCATGCAGTACGGGATCGCCGTCCGCACCGTCCCTGCCCGCTGGCTTCGCGGCCGGTGCCGCCTGGTCAGCGTAAGCTCTGGCGGCGGCCCAGCCTCGGTGCGGGCTCGCTGCCTGGACGCCCGGGAGTCCCCCGCATGACTGGTCACGGCGGCCGGCCATGGCGCCCCGACCCGCCGCGCTGGCTCAGGACCGCGCGCCGCCAGCGGCAGCCCGCGGTCAGCGAGCGCGTGCGGCGCCCGGAGCCGCTGCTGAAGCGGCGTATGCCATCCGGCCGCGGCGCGACGGAACAGCCGAACATCACAAGCGGCGGTGCCGGGATACTCACGCCCCCGTTCTGGGTGATGGTGATCGCGTGCGGCATAGCCGCCGGGCTGCTCGGCGCGCTGATGATGCTGATCTTGTTCAACGTGCAGTACGCGGCGTTCGGCTACCACGAAGGCAGCCTGGAGCACGGCGTCGCGCAGGCATCCGCGGCGCGGCGGGTGTGCTCCCTGCTGGTCGCGGGCGCGTTCGGCGGCGTCGCGTGGTTCCTGCTGCGCAGGTACATGAAGAGCGAGTCGTCGGAGATCGACGAGGCGCTATGGAACGGCGACGGGCGGCTGTCGTTCCGCCGCAGCCTGGGCTCCTCGGTGATCTCAGAGGTGGTCATCGGCATGGGCGCCTCGATCGGCCGTGAGGCCGCGCCCAAGCTGCTTGGCGGCGCGTCGGGCAGCGTCCTTTCCGGCTGGGGCGGCCTGTCGGCGGAGCAGCGCCGGCTGCTCGTGGCGTGCGGCGGCGGCGCCGGGCTCGCCGCCGTCTACAACGTCCCGCTCGCCGGCGCCCTGTTCACCGCCGAGATCCTCATCGGGAGCATCACCCTGCCCGTCATGCTGCCGGCCATCGCGTGCTCCTGGATCGCGACCGCCACGGCATGGGTATACCTGCCCGACCGGGCCGTCTACCCGGGCATACCCGACTACCGCTTCACCTGGTCGCTGATGACCTGGGCACTGCTCGCAGGGCCGGTCATCGGGCTGGTCTCAGCCGGTTACATCCGGCTCATCGGCTGGGTGTCGCATCACCGGGTCAGGGGAAACAGGGCGCTGTTCGCGCCGCTGATAGCGTTCGGCGTCCTCGGCATCATCGGCATCTGGTACCCGCAGTTGTTCGGCAACGGGCTGGACATGGCCCGCGACGCGTTCCTCGGCCTCAGCGGCTTCAGCCTGATGCTTACCCTGTTCGCGCTCAAGCCGCTGGTCACGGCCCTGTGCCTGGAAAGTGGGGCATCGGGCGGCCTGTTCACACCGACGCTCAGCACCGGCGCGGTCCTCGGCGGCGCACTGGGCATCGCCTGGAACCTGGCCTGGCCCGGCTCGCCGTCCGGCGCGTTCGCCATGGTCTGCGCCGCCGCCATGATCGGCGCGGCCATGCAGGCACCGCTGTCCGGCCTCGCCCTGGTGCTAGAGCTCACCCACAGCGGCTTCGGTCTGATGGTCCCGATGATGGCGGCGACCGCGATCGCCACGCTCGTCGCCTTCCACGTCGACGGGTACTCCATCTACTCCGCCAGGCTGCCGGCGTTCACCGAGAACAGCGCGCCCGCCGGGCCGCCCGTGTCAACCGAGGCGTCAAGGTAATCCAGGCAGCAGCGCCCCGGCTCTACTGACGATGAGTCCAGCCCGGGCGGCGCGGGAAGTCCACGCCAGGTCGTCGTTTCCGGTAAACGTGTTTAAATGCGGCCATAAATGCGTTGTGCAAGTCCACTGCGGCGGAGCACCTGATCGGCAGCATGGTGGAGGCCCGGGTGCCGACGGACCGTGCGGCGGGCCGTGCAGGTGAGGGCGTTGCGGGCGTGGTGCGCGACTCCGAGCGGGGAACGGCTGGTCACCACTCCCTGAGCTACGAAGCCGTCATGGCTTTTCATCGTCTCCTTGTAGTAGTTCTTGGCGCCTCCACCCATATCGATGGTGCGTATTCCGGCGATAGCCAACTCCTCGGCCAGCCCCTTGATATGAATTATTCCGGGAGAATACCTGCCGAAGCTGATCTCATATCCGGTGAACCACCCAACAAGAAGGCTTTCTGTACGCAGGCCGAACTGGGCGGCGACGAGTTGATCGCCCGCATATAGAGCGGAGAGCAGGCCGTTGAGTTGGGTGCTGCGGGTCTTCAGTAGGGTATCGAGTAGTTCTACTAGCCAGGGCTGCTTGAACCTGTCGACGTGGCTGGTTTGGCGGTACCGCCCCGACTTCCAAGCCAAGAGCGCGCTCAGCACGCTTGTATCGCGCGAGTCGGCCGTGACACGGAGCTCGCCGAATTCTCGCTTGAGCTTGCGGGCCCGGCGGGCGAGTTCTTTGCAGAAGCGCGGCGATTTCACCTGGAGCTTTTCATAATAGGATTCGAAGCCGTCAGAAAGGTCAATCAACGGTGTGGTAATAACGGTTGAATGGTAGGCTGCAAACGGCTGCTGGCCGACGATCAGATTGTCGAACCGCCAGGCCGATATGTGACATCCGTGAAGGAGCTGCCGCGGATCCCATTCCGCTCCAGGCGCGTGAATGACGCCCTGGCAGGGAGTCAGCCAACCACAGATTGGCACGCCAGCGCCGAGCCGCCGCCTTTCGAAGGGGAAGAATCCCGTGATTGACTGACCTTCCGTTAGAATGGCAATTTGAGCACCGGGCCGGAAGCGGCCGACGGCCATCGCGAACTCGGGAGACAGGAAGGGATTAGCCAGAGAGGGCGTGGCTCTCTGCATGGAGTGCCATACGGCAATCTCGGATGATCCAAGCTCGCTTGGATGGATAAGAGATACTCGCACAATCCCGCCTAATCCCGTCTCTTGGCATATTCGCGAATCGCAAGGCCGCCGCCCCGTCGCACTGGCTTGCGCTGACTGTAGACTGCCTTCACCTTCGGGCCTATCCGTCTGCGGAGTTCACCGAGCACAGTGAACTCCTCCGTCGCTTGGTGCAGCCGGTAGTAAAGATGCGGTGGCAGATGCGGGAGTAGCGGCGACCGGCGCCCGTGGAGGAGCGCGGAGAACTCGTGTGGCTCAAGGTCTGCGTACCGAATAATGCTCTCGAACCATCGGGCACTGAACCGAGCGTCACTCTGTGGTCGCAGGATCGCGGCTTTGCGTTGCCTTTCGTACGACTCGAGCGCAAGCTTCTGCTCACCGTGGTGCTGCTGGAGGTTGTCGGCGAGGGCGATGGCGTCCTCGATGGCCAGTGTCGTCCCCGACCCGATGGTGAAGTGAGTGGTGTGCGCAGCGTCTCCCGCCAGCACGATGTTGCCGTTGTGCCAGCGCCGATTGGTAACCGTGCGAAAGTTCAGCCATCCGGCACTCGCGGCGTGCTGGACCTGCCCGAGCAGCGGATGACCGTCCAGCTGGCGCTTGAAGAGGTTCTCGAGAAGGGAGAGGCTGTCCCGCGGGGACAGGGTATCGAAACCAAGGCCGGCCCACGTTTCTGCGGAGCATTCGACGATAAAGGTGCTCAGTCCAGCGCCGATCCCGTAGCCATAGGCCCAGATCCAGCCGCTATCCGTGTGAACGAAGGCATAGGTGAACGATTCGAACACCTTATGCGTCCCCAGCCACAGGTATTTGTTGCCGCCTAGGCGCTCGTCGGTCTGGAACTCCCCTGCTTCAAGTCGCATCCGGCTGTTCACGCCATCGCAGGCAACGATGAGATCCGCCGCGGGTAGCTGCGAAGAGGTCATCACCTCGTGATCGAACTCAATGCGCACGCCCAGGCTCCTTGCGCGGTCGACAAGGATGTCGAGCAGGCGCTGTCGCACGATGCCGTAACCACCGCCTCCTGGGTGCCGCACCTGATCGCCGTGAATATCGACAACCTGATCGAACTGGCAGAAGGCAGCCTGGCCAAGCTCCTGTGCTGACTCCGGGTCGCTTCGGTGTAGCTCCTTCAGAAGGTCACGACCGAACGTCACGCCCCAGCCCTGGGCCGACTCGGCCGGATTCCGTTCAAAGACCGTGATGTCGTGTCCAGAGTCACGCAATTTCGTGAGGAGCGCGAAGTAGAGGCCAGCCGGCCCTCCACCCACGCACGCAATCCTCATGTCGCCTCCCCATTTCACAGGCCCCCGCTACTACCCCATCGGCTCCTCGAGGTCCTCCGCCCACGTCGGCAAGCCTTCGCCGCAAGGCTCCTGCGTCAGTTGCACGGCTTCGCTGCGAACTGCAGAGACAGGCGCGGACAGTAATGGCCGCTCTCTTTTATCTGGATACAGTATCGTCCCCACGGCGTGCCAGGTCGCCCTATGCGGCAACAGGCACCAGCGCGTTCCTGGGCGGTTGCGCGGTCAGACTGAGCAATCACCAGGAAACCCGCCCACGTGAATCAATAGCGCTAGCCATATCGCCGTAAGCCGCTTGACAGCCTCGACGCTCCCTGATGCCGGATGAGCGCTTTACGGTTTCAGCGTCAAGCCCGTCTATGCCCGCAGGTCATGGCGCGGCCGTTCCGAGGCAGGAACCGGCGCCCGGCACATGGCCCGCTGGCCATAAAACCGAACGGCACGCCGCCAAAAGCGTCATCGCTGCCTTGCGCCTGCGGCCGGAGCCTTCCACGGGCCGAAGGACAACTCGCCAAGCGTCACCGCCGTGATCAAGATCGTGTCGGGCAGTTCCGCAGGGTCGAAGAGCCTGAGCGGGGCGATGACGCTGGCGTCCACGACGCCAGCATCGTGGACTGCCCGCCATCCGCGCCGCCCGGCCTGGTACCAACCCAGGCACTGTCCAGCCTGTCAGCGACCGTCAGCACACAACCCGCACCCGAGACACAACCCGCACCCGAGACACAACCCGCACCCGAGACACAACCCGCACCCGAGACACAACCCGCACCCGAGACACAACCCGCACCCGAGCGGCGAGCCGGTCATGAAGGTTCGATTCCCGGCCATCCGCCCTCACGGTTCCGCCGCGGTTACAGAGGTAATTTTGAGAGCTTGTGCGGGTCTCAAACGAGCTTCGTGACGGCCTGGCCGCTAGATCCTGGTGGCGTGGTCATATTTAACCAGCGAGAATTTTCCAAATATGGAATTCATGTCATCGCTTGGGCCATGTGCCATAAGGCCAAGGTACTCAAGGTCGCTATCTGTCGCGACCGCGAGAGCGGAGGCCAGCTCGTCATCAGTAGATGTAGTAAGAACTTGTCTTGGATAATCAGAAAACACGAGGCTCTGCGTGTTTCGTACTAGCTCGAGCGCAGCACGCAGCTTTGCTGGCCGTGTCTTCAGTACAATAAACGGCCACGCCGAGACTCCCAGGTGGCTACATCCAGAAGCATCAAGATATCGTGGCGAGTGGATTATTTCATCGCCGCAGGCCGCCCCAATGGCAATTGCCAAATGTCCAACTACATTGACAGCAGTGGAAATATCGAGTTCCGTCGATAGCAGGGCAACGGTCTTCTGGGTTCCCATCTCAAGTCCACTTCTAGCTCTGATCCCGCGTTTTGGACGTAGATACACGTCATCCTACCGCCGACAGACGGCGATGGGGCGCAACCGCCTGGATCCCGTGCAGGGCCAGCTCGCCGAGGGCCCCGGTTCAGGTTTCCTCGGTATCGAACTCACCTACTTGGCTAGGTTCCCCTTGGCACTACCGGGATTGAAGTGCCGGGTTCGCGGCCGGGCGGCGACCAGACCGGAAGGCGACCAGACCAGAACAAGCCGGAACTGGAGGT
>Ga0335078_10016416_pt1 | contig 10988 bp, 7 predicted proteins | sample Lox_Sample_32_FD_206711 | JGI IMG/M metagenome (GOLD analysis project Ga0335078, IMG submission 206711) | Soil microbial communities from Loxahatchee National Wildlife Refuge, Florida, United States - Lox_Sample_3.2 | ecosystem: Environmental > Terrestrial > Soil > Wetlands | place: USA: Florida... | reverse complement strand
GCCGGGGCAGCACCGGTTCTGGTTCATGTGGGACGACCTGATCCAGGGCGCCATCGGCGCTGTCGTCCTGGTGGACACCAGGCGGCTGGCCGACTCGTTCCCGGCGATCGACTACTTCGAGGCGGCTGGCCTGCCGTTCATCGTGGCCATCAACGGCTTCCATGACGAGTTCCCCTACGGCGTGCAGGACGTCCAGGAGGCGCTGGCGATCAGCCCGAACGTACCTATTACCCAATGCGATGCGCGCCGGCGGACGTCCACCAAGTCGGCGCTTATCACCCTCGTTGAGCACGCCATGACGCTGCAGGTCAGCACCAGCTAACCGAGCACCAGCTAACCGGGCAGGACCTGGCCGAACTGCCCGGCCACGGAGACCAGTGGGCCGCCTGGGCTGGCCGCGTGCCGGGCATGCTGGACGCTGCCGATGACCACGACGTGGCTGGGGTAGCCATAGATCAGGTCGATGCCGCACTCGAACGAGGCCAGGCCGTCCATGAGCACCGGGGAGCCGGTCGTGCCGACCGCCCACTGCCCGTGCCGGAAGCGGTCCGTGTCCAGGCCGCGCCGGACGGCGAACGCGTCGGCCACGCTGCGCTGGTCCTGTGAGAGCAGGTTGACGCAGAACCTGCGGGTGCGCCCGAGTTGCTGGCCGATCCTGCTCCGGCGCCGGACACAGGCGATCAGCGTGGGCGGATCGACGCTCAGCGCGCACACCGACGTGGTGGTCACGCCGTACCACACCCCGTCGTCGTCCCCGGAGGTCACCACGGTGACTCCGCCCGCCAGGTGCTGGATGCCCTGCTGGAACCGCATCGCCACCAGCGGGGCCGGGTCTGTCTGATCTCCCACGCCGGTCAGGCCGGCCGTGGCTAGTGGGCCGGTTCGTGCGAGGCGCTGCGAGTCGACGAGCACGTTGTCCTCCACTGAGGGTGGCCAGTCCATGTGGTAACCACTGTGAGCGGGGTCACCCGCGGCGGGCATGGGGACAATCACCTACGGGCACCCCTATAGGCCCTACCGGCGGACCGCGGTCCCCGCCTCCGGCGTGCTCATCTCCACCATCCACGCCGCGACCTGGGTCCGCGACGAGAAGCCGAGCTTGTCGAGGATGTGCTCGACATGCGCCTCGACCGTGCGCTGGGCAATGACCAGCTTGCCCGCGATGGCCTTGTTGCTCAGCCCGTCCGCGATCAGCCCGGCCACCTCGATCTCGCGCGGGGTCAGCACCGCGCCGTTGGCCGCGGCCGCCGCGGGCCCGGCTGGGGCCGTGCTCTCCTCCAGGGCCGCCGAGATGGCCCGGTCCAGGCTGGTCTGCCTGCCCTTGGCCAGCTCGACTTCGAAGGCCGCGGCGCCCAGCATGCCGCGAGCACCGCTGATGCACTGCTCGTGATACCGGAGTAGGTGACGCATGCCGAACAGCGGGGCGCCGATCCGGTGCCAGATGCTGTCCGCGCAGCCGAGCAGGTAGGCGGCGCGCCGGTGCCTCAGCTCGGCGTGCGCCGCCCAGGCCAGCAGCTCGACACAGAACGCGATGGCCCACTGCTCGTTGAACTCGCGGGCCAGCCGCAGCCCATCCCGTCCGGACGCGGCCGCCCGCGTGCAGTCGCCCAGCTGCCAGGCCACCAGCCCGAGGTCCCACAGCATGTACGACTTCAGCCAGCGTTCGCCCTGCGAGTCACATCGGGCCAGCGTTTCCTCGCACAGGGTGGCCGCCCGGTGTGGCTCGCCGAGCAGGGCCACCACGGCCACCAGGTAGAAGCAGACGTCCACGGTGCCGATGTCGTCCCGGCAGGCGTGATGCCGCGCCAGCCCGTCCTCCAGCTGGGCGCGGGCCTTGGCCAGCTCGCCCACGGACATCGCGGCCATCCCGCACAGCTGCACGGCCCAGGCCACCGACTCGGCGTCGCCCTGCTGCTCGGCGGTCTGCCGGCACTCGGCGATCCTGGGCTCGGCCGAGGCGATGTCCTCCTGCAGGATGCACAGGTAGGTACACACCCACAGGGCCCGGTTCCGCCACCGGCTGGGCGCGGCCTCCAGCTCGAGCAGCCGCTCGAGCCAGCGCCGGCCCTCCGCGGTCAGCCCGGTCGCGATCCAGAAGAACCACAGCGCCCCGGCGATCTTGAGGCCGGCCTCGGCCTGCCCCGGTTCGGTCAGCGAGTAGTCGAGAACGGCCCGGATGTTGTGGTGCTCTCGCAGGATGCACGCCAGCCAGCGTTGCTGGCGGGGTCCGCACCACTCATCACGCGCCTGCTCGACCAGTTGCTCGAAGTGGTCGCGGTGCCGCTTGCGGACCGCCGGCCCGGCGCCGCTTTCCCCCAGCCGGTCCCGCCCATACTCGCGAATGGTCTCCAGCATGTGGTAGCGGATCCGGCCCTCGTGCTCGTCCGCGACCAGGATCGACTTGTCCACCAGGGCAGCCAGTGTGTCGAGCACGTCGCGGGCGCAGACCGCTTCCGCCGCGGGCAGGTCGAACCCGCCGGAGAACACCGACAGCGCGGCCCATGCCGCTCGTTCCTGGTCCGAGCACAGGCCGTAACTCCAGTCGATGAGGGCCCGCAGGGTCTGGTGGCGTGGTAGCACCCCCGGGCTGCCCGCGGTCAGCAGCCGGTACCGGTTCTCGAGGCGTTCCAGTACCTCGTCCACGGACAGCGCGCGCAGCCGTACCGCCGTCAGCTCGATGGCCAACGGCAGGCCGTCAAGCCGCTGGCACACCCGGGCCACGGTGTCGGCGTTCGCCTCGGTGAGCACGAAGCCCGGCTTGACCGCGGTGGCCCGGTCCAGGAACAGGCTGACCGCCTCGTACTGATGCAGCGCGGCCGGCGGCGGGCACTGGTCCGCGTCGGGCACCGACAGGGTGGGCACCTGGAAGATGTGCTCGCCGGTGAGGCCGAGCGCCTGCCTGCTCGTGGCCAGTACGCGCAGCGCCGGAGCGGCCCGCAGCACGGTCTCGGCCAGCACCGCGCACGCCGTGCGGAGGTGCTCGCAGTTGTCCAGCACCAGCAGCATGTGCTTGTCGCTCAGGTACTCGGCCAGCGCCGAGACCGGCCAGCGGGCGGTGCGGTCGCGGACCCCGAGCGTGCTGGCGATGGTCTGGGGGAGGAGGGCGTCGTCGTCCAGCGCGGCCAGCTCGACGAACCAGACCCCGTCCGGGAACGCCCGGCGCAGGTCGCCGGCGACCCGCAGGGACAGCCGGGTCTTGCCCGCGCCGCCCACGCCGGTGAGGGTGACCAGCCGGGACCCGGACAGCAGCCGCCTGATCTCCGCGACCTCGCGACGTCTTCCGACGAAGCTGGTCAGCTGGGCGGGAAGGTTGCCGGCGCGGCGCTGGGCGGGCATGGCATTGCCACCGTAGGTGCGGCCTTGACGTCCGGCAACCGTTCAGCCCTCCTCCTGGGCCTGAGCGTTTAGTCTACGGGGAAACAGTGATCTTCGCCCCCCTCCGTCGCGGTTGCTGGGACCGTGCGGTCCAGCTACGATCCACTTACAATAAACGCTGTCTCTCAGTAAGAAACGCGACCGAGAGGGCATGTGGGATGGCATCACGAGTCGCCGTGATTGGCGCCGGGCCATGCGGGCTGGCCCAGCTAGACGCCTTCGAGGACGCACGGGAGCAGGGCGCCGAGGTCCCCGAGATCGTCTGTTTCGAGAAACAGAGCGACTGGGGCGGGCTGTGGAATTACACCTGGCGCACCGGCCTGGACGAGCACGGCGACCCGGTGCACGGCAGCATGTACCGCTATCTGTGGTCCAACGGGCCCAAGGAGTGCCTGGAGTTCGCCGACTACACGTTCGACGAGCATTTCGGGCAGCCGATCCCGTCCTTCCCGCCGCGCGAAGTGCTCTATGACTACATCACCGGGCGGGCTAAGAAGCGCAACGTCCGGCGGCACATCCAGTTCAGCACCGCGGTCCGCTGGGTCAGCTATGACCAGGCGGCCGGGAAGTTCGCGGTGACGGTGGCGCCCAGCGACGGCGGCCCGAGCCGGACCGAGCCGTTCGACCAGGTCATCGTCGCGACCGGGCACTTCTCCACGCCGAACGTGCCGTCGTTCCCGGGCTTCGGCCAGTTCCCCGGCCGCATCATGCACTCCCACGACTTCCGGGACGCGCAGGAATTCACCGGCAAGCGGCTGCTGGTCATCGGCAGCAGCTACTCCGCGGAGGACATCGCCCTGCAGGCCAGGAAGTACGGCGCCCAGTCGGTGACCGTCTCCTACCGGACCGCGCCGATGGGTTTCCGGTGGCCGGCCGGCATCTCCGAGGTGCCGCTGCTGACCAGGGTAGATGGCAACAAGGCGGAGTTCGCCGACGGAACCACGGGCGCGGTGGACGCCATCGTGCTGTGCACCGGGTACCAGCACTCGTTCGGGTTCATCGCCGATGATCTGCGGCTGCGCACCCCCAACGTGCTGTACCCGGACCACCTGTACAAGGGGGTGTTCTGGCTGGACAACCCGGACCTCATGTATCTCGGGATGCAGGACCAGTTCTACACGTTCACCATGTTCGACGGGCAGGCGTGGTACGCGCGGGACTACGTGCTGGGCCGGCTCACGCTGCCGTCGCGCGCGGACATGGCCGCCGACATCGAGCACTGGCGCGGCCGGCTGGCCGAGTGCGGCGGAGCGTCCGACCAGATCGACTTCCAGGGCGACTACGTGGCCGACCTGTACAAGGACGTGGACTACCCCAGCTACGACGTCGACCTGACCCGGGCGCACTTCAAGGCCTGGGAGCACGACAAGGAAGCCAGCATCACCGGGTACCGGGACCGGTCTTTCTCCTCACCCTGCACCGGGAGCGTCGCGCCGGTGCACCACACGCCGTGGTGGGCGGCGCTCGACGACTCGATGGCCACGTTCCTGGGCGACCCGGGCTAGCTCCAGGGGAACTCAGCTCCAGGGAAATGGGGAGTTGCTCGTCGGGTGCAGCTTCCCGGTCGAGTACCGGGAGAACCGGAACGGCGCCAGCAGAGACTGGGGCGTGCCGGTCAGTTCCTCCGCGACCAGCGCGCCGACGCCAATCATCTTGTAGCCATGGTTGGAGTCCGCGATGACGTAGACGTTCTGCCGGAACGTGTCGAAGACCGGGAAACTGTCCGGGGTGAACGCGCCGATGCCGCCGGACGGCACCCGGCGGTACAGGTCCCGCTTACCCGCGAACCGCTTCTGGCAGTGCGCCAGCGCCGAGGTCCACAACCGGATGAAGTCCTCGCCCACGGTGAACTCCGGGCTGGCCGGGCCGTACGGGTCCACCGCGACCTCGTCCGCGGCCAGGTCCAGGCGCTGCGGCGAGGTCCCGCCCTGCACCCCGCCGAACGCGAAGTCGGGCTTGTAGTAGATGCCCCACATCCGGTCGGTGACCAGGCTCCCGTCCACGTCGTCGTAGAGCGGCTCGGCCGAGTCCACGTGCAGCACCGGGGGGCGCCCGCCGCGGTTGTCGGTGAACTCGTGCGGGTCGACCTCCAGCGTTCCCTCCTGCAGCGCCCAGTACGTCCACATCGGCCGGTCCGGGTGCACGGTGCCGTCCGGCGCGGTGACCGGGATGCTGCCCGGCAGCCCGAGCATGGCCCAGATGTCGCGAATCCACGGCCCGGCCGCCACGATGAGCTGCTCGCAGGCGATGTCGCCCGCGTCGGTCCGCACCGCGGTCACCGCGCCGCCGTCCATCCGCAGCCCGGTCACGGAGACCCCGGCCTGGATGGTCACGCCCTCGGTCTGCGCCTTGGCCGCCAGCCCGCGCAGCGAGGCCAGGTTGTTGGCGTATCCGCCCCGCTTTTCGTGCAGCACCACCGAGGTCCCGGGGGCCTGCCAGTCGCTGAATAGCCCGGTCAGATAGGCCTGGCACGGGCCCGGGCCGTCGATCAGCTCGGACTCGTACCCGATGGCCTGCTGCTCGGCATAGATCTGCCCGACATCGGCCCGCATGGCCTCCGGCGCGATCTGCATGTAGCCCACCGGATGGTAGGAGAACGCCTCCGGGTCGGAATCCCAGACGCCGACCGAGTGCGCCATCAGCTCGCGCATAGCCGGCTGGAAGTAGTTGTTCCTGATCACCCCGCAGGCCACCCCGGACGCGCCGGCCCCGACGCCGGTCTTGTCGATGATCAGGATGTCCTGGCCGCTGCCGCGGCCGGTGGACCGCAGCCGCCGGGCCAGGTGCCAGGCCGTGGACAGGCCGTGGATACCGGCCCCGATGATCACGAAACGGGCCTGCTGCTGAGTCACGTCGCTCACCCCTGACGGCCGGCGCTGGCTTGCCATAATTGCCACTATGGAGATAGCATCTCCATAATCAAGATTTTAACAGAACGGCCAGTACGTGGCCAGAGCCGGCTGGCGGGAGCGGGGGCTTGCCGAACGGGCCGGACCTGCCGCCCCGGGCAGGCTGGCCAGGCGGGTGCCAGCGCAGCGGCCGGACCTGGCCAGGGCCGGCGGACAGGGCAGGAGCTAGCGGTGGCCAGGACGGGGAAGCCGGCGGCCCGGCAGGTCGAGTCGGTGCAGCGGGCCATCGCCGTGCTCGACGAACTCGGCGCGGCCCACGGCGAACTGGGCACCAACGAGATCGCCCGGCGGACCGGCCTGAACGTGAGCACCGTGTCCCGGCTGCTGGCCACGCTGTCCGGCGGCGGCCTGGTCCGGCACGTCCCGGCCACCGGCCGCTACCGCCTGGGCCTCCGGATCCTGCAGCTGGCCAGCGTGGCCCGGGAGAACCAGGACATCCGCGTGCTAGCCCGGGCCTATCTCGAGGAACTCAGCCAGCTCACCGGGGAGACGGCCACGCTGTCCATGCCGGGTGAGCACGACGTGCTGACCGTGGACTTCGCCCAGAGCGACGCGTCGGTGCGCAGTGTGGCCGCGATCGGGCGCAACAGCGTGGCCCACGCCACCGCGGTGGGCAAGGTGTTCCTGGCCTGGGGCGGCCAGCTGCCCGGAGGTGAGCTGGCCGGGTACACCAGCAAGACGGTTACCGACCGGGCCGCGCTGGCCGTTCAGATAGAAAAGGTGCGCGCGCGGGGCTGGGCTCAGGCGGCCGGCGAACGGGAGCCGGAGCTGAACGCGGTGGCCGCGCCGGTGTGCGACGCGGCCGGCCGGCTGGTGGCCATCCTCGGCGTGCAGGGCCCGGCCACCCGGTTCACCCCGCGCGCCATGCGGACCGCGGCCGGCGCCCTCCGCGACCGGGCCGGCCTGATCGCCTCGATGCTCTAGGACTCGATGCTCTAGGAACGGGGGCGCAGCTTGTCCGGGTCATAGAACGGGAACCGCACCACCTGAGCCGGGATCCGCTTCTGGTACCCGTCCAGCTTGCCCACCTCGACCGCGGTGCCGAGGTCGGCGTGCTGCACCGCCATCCGGCACAGCGCGATGTTCTTGCGCAGGATCGGCGACCGGGTGGCGCTGGTGATCACGCCGACCTGGGAGCGCCCGGCGTGCACGCAGTCGCCCGCCGAGGCCGGCTCGTTGCCCGCCAGCTCCAGGCCGACCAGGGTGCGCTGCGGATGCGCCTTGCGTGACAGCAGTGCCTCGCGGCCGACGAAGTCATCCTCCTTGGTCTTGAGCGGCACGGTGAAACCGATGCCGGCCTCGAACGGGTCGGTCTGGTCGCAGAACTCGTGGCCCGCGAACGCCAGGCCCGCCTCGATGCGGAGCATGTCCAGCGCGTCAAGACCGAGCGGCAGCAGGCCATGCGGCTGGCCCGCCTGCCACACCGCGTCCCACAGCGCGGGACCGTCGTCCGGGTGCACCCACAGCTCGTAGCCCAGCTCGCCGGAGTAGCCGGTGCGCGACACCAGCAGCGGGATGCCGTTGTGGTCGCCGAGCCGGCCGATGGCGAACCGGAACCAGGTCAGGTCGGCGAACGCGGTCTGGGTCGGCGGGGTCCAGATCAGCTCGCTGAGCAGCTCGCGGCTGAGCGGCCCCTGCACCGCGAGGTTGTGCAGCTGGTCGGTGGAATCCTTGACCCACACCCGGTTCAGCCCGAGCCGCTCGGCGTGCTGGCGCAGCCACAGCCCGTCGTACTCGTCGCCGCCGACGAACCGGAAGTTGGTGTCGCCCAGCCGGAACACGGTGCAGTCGTCGATCATCCCGCCGGTCTCGTTGCACATCGCCGAGTAGACCACCTGGCCATGCGACAGCTTGCGGATGTTGCGGGTGACGCTCGCCTGCAGCAGCGCTTCCGCGTCCGGCCCGAGCACCTCGAACTTGCGCAGCGGGGACAGGTCCATCACCGCGGCGTGCTCCCGGCAGGCCCAGTACTCATCCAGCGCACCGTGGTTGTCGAACGTGGACGGCAGCCAGTACCCCCGGTATTCGGTGAACTGCCGGGTCAGCGCGGAGGTCCTGGGGTGGAACGCGGTTTCCCTGGTCAGCTTGGCGTCGGACTCGGGGGTGACCCGGTGGGCGATGGCCATGGAGAACTTCCGTTTCGCGTCGTAGACCCGGATGTGCACGTCGGTCGGGACCCAGGCGTTGGCCGGGTCGATGTCGTCGGGGCAGGCGGACGAGGCGCAGACCAGATCGGTCATCGCCCGCATCAGCACGTAGTCCCCGGGCCGGGACCAGGGCTCGTCGAAGACCAGCAGGTTCGAGTCGTCGAACGCGGTGTTGTAGAACAGGTTCAGCGCGGGCCAGCCTTTGCGTGCGGCCACGCCGAAGCGGGCCAGCTGCGCGTTGAAGTTGTCCGTACAGTTGACGTGGCCCGGGTAGCCCATGTCCTCGTAATACTTGGCGTTGCAGGCCAGCCCGAACGTGTCGTGGCGGCCGACGGTGTCGCGGACGATCTCCACCAGCGGCTGGGCGTCGGCGTCGTAGAACTTCCCGTGCAGCCCAGGCTGCGGGTAGGCGTTGCCCATCAGGTAGCGGGTGGTGGTGGAGTCCAGGCCACGCTCGACACCGTGGTCCAGTTGCTGCTCACCGAACGCCAGGAAGTCCGAGCACTGGCGTCCTTCCACGTCGATGACCTGGATGAACTGCCCCGCCTTGACCTGGTAACTGGACGCCGTCCGTGCGTCGATCCGCAGGTCAAGGATCGGGTCGGCCAGCGGGGCCGGCAGCTCGGCGGGCTGGGGCGCCGGTACGGCGCCGCGGCGCAGTTCCAGCAGCAGCTCGGACGGGGGATTGGCGGCCTCGTCGTGCACGCTCATCCGGTGCGCCGGCGCGGCGACCAGCACGGTGACCGGCGCCGTGGCGGTGAACGCCTCCCGGGCGCCAGCCGGTGACCACGCCCCGAACAGCGCGGTGGCGGTCGCCGTGGCGGGATTTATCCTATGCTCGGCCAGCAGGCCCAGCACGGCCGCCTGCCCAGCGCCCCCGAGCCCGGTCAGCGAGCGCAGCACGGTCGCCGGGGCGTCCGCGTGAGCGCCCAGGCCCGGCCCGAGGGCGGTCAGTTCGGCCGCCTGCCGGCCGGGGCGGTCCACGACGGTCAGCTCGTCGCCACCGTCGAGCCGCACCGCGGTAACCCCGCCGGGGCGTACCCAGTACGTTTCCAGGCCGGGCTCGCGCGGGACCAGACCGGGCAGCAGCAGGCGTGGTCCGGCCGGGGCTATCGTCATCGTGGTCCTCCCTCAACTCGCTGGCCGGTCCACGCGGCGCAGGCTCAGCCCGTGCAGCAGCGGACGGGCGGCGGCCACGCCGGGCGCGTGCCGGGCCGCGGTGATCGTGTTGCGCAGCAGCCACACGTCGGTGACCGGCCCGACGCCGCCCGGCACCGGCGTGACCGCCTCGGCCCGGGCCGCCACCGACGCGGTGTCCAGGTCACCGGTCAGCCGGATCCGGCCGGTGACCGGGTCGGCCACCGGGTTGATTCCCACGTCCACGGCGATCACGCCGTCCTTGACGTGCGCCCCGGACACCAGGCCGGGCACCCCGGCGGCCACGATGAGGATGTCGGCCGCCGCGGTGTGCTGGTAGAGCAGGCCGGACGCGTAGCTGTGCACGTCGCACGACACCACGGTGGCGCCGCGTTCCATGCCCAGCGCGATGGCGGGCTTGCCGACGTTGGCCGACCGTCCGACGACGACCACATTGCTGCGCTCGTACACCGCGGCGGGATCACGCCCGGACTCGATGAGGTACCGGTCCACGAGGTGGAACGCGGACGCCGGGGTGGACGGGACGAAGCGCGGGCGGCCCAGCGCGACCAGCCCGGCGTTGACCGGATGCACCGCCTCGATGTCCTTCTGCGGATCCAGCGCCCGGTACAGCGCGGCCTCGGAGACCTGCGGTGGCAGCGGCCGCAAGATGAGGATGCCGGATACCCGGGGGTCGGCGCCCAGCTTGCCGACCGCGGCGATCGCGTCCGCCTCGGCCGCGTGCCCGGGCAGCAGTTCCCGCGTGTAGTGGATGCCCAGGTATCCGGCCAGCCGGCGAACCCGGCGCTCGTAGGCGTGGGCCGGGTAGCTGTCGCCGGCCAGCACGGTGGCCAGTCCCGGCCGTACGCCCTGCCCGGCCAGTTCGCGGACGTCGGCGGTCAGAGTGGTGCGCAACTCCGCCGCGTACCGGCGGCCGTCGATCAGCCGCGCGCTCATGATGCGCCGGTCCCGAGTTCGCGGTTGATGTTCACCAGGGCCACGGCGGCCTGGCTGGCCCCCTCCGCGAGCAGCGTGGCCGCCTGCGCGTCGCCGCGCAGGTTCGGGTTGCCCTCGCGCTCCAGCCGGCCCGCCAGGCTGGCCACCTCGGCGCCGATCCGCGCGATCCGCAGCGGGATCTCGGTGGCCACCGCCAGGGCGGTGGCCAGCCGTTCCCGCCGGCCCGGATGATCACGGGGCAGCCGGGCCGCGGCCAGGACGGCGCCATACGCCGCGCCGTCCTCGTCGGCCAACGGCACCACCTCGGCACGCAGCCGGTCCGCGTCGGCGGCCAGTTCGGCCAGCTCACCGGGGCTGAACCGGGCCGCCTTGGCGGCCAGTGCGGCCGCCGTGGCCGCGGTGATGGCCGCGCACGCCCCGGCGGCCGGCGCGGGTGCCCGCGCGGCGAGCGCGTCGAGGAACT
>Ga0335078_10016415_pt1 | contig 10988 bp, 10 predicted proteins | sample Lox_Sample_32_FD_206711 | JGI IMG/M metagenome (GOLD analysis project Ga0335078, IMG submission 206711) | Soil microbial communities from Loxahatchee National Wildlife Refuge, Florida, United States - Lox_Sample_3.2 | ecosystem: Environmental > Terrestrial > Soil > Wetlands | place: USA... | reverse complement strand
GACGAGCGAGTTCAGATCCGGGTCCTGACGCAGCTGTTTAACCAGCTCAAGCCCGTTGACCTCGGGCATGTTCCAATCGGCCAGCACCAGGCTGAGGCCGGCCTTCTCGGATTGGATTGCGTCCAAAGCTTCGCGGCCATTGGCGGCTTCATGAACCTCATAGCCCAGTTCCGCCAGGGTCCGCGCGAGAATCATGCGGACCGCCTTCGAATCGTCTACCACCAGCGCCTTCGACATTCGCCACTCAGACCGTGAACTTCGCGATCTCGCCCTGTAGGCGCGCGGCCATCCGGCTCAGTTCCTCGGCCGCCTTCTGTGTATCGCTGGCTCCTTGGGTTGTGTTCTTCGCGGCGACCGCGACACCGCCGATGTTGCGGGCGATATCGTTCACGCCCTTGGCCGCTTCAGTGACGCTGCGGCCGATTTCATTGGTGGTGACGGTCTGCTCCTCGACCGCGGAGGCGATGCTGTTGGAGATGTCATTGATCTGATTGATGATCTCGCCGATCTCTTCGATCGCCTTTACCGCTCCCGTCGTGTCGCCCTGGATCGCCTCTATCTTCTGGCCGATCTCCTCGGTTGCCTTTGCGGTTTGCTTGGCAAGCTCCTTCACTTCGTTCGCTACTACGGCAAAGCCTTTGCCGGCCTCGCCCGCGCGAGCGGCTTCGATTGTCGCGTTCAGCGCCAGCAGGTTAGTCTGCTGAGCAATGGAAGTGATCACCTTGATCACGTTGCCGATCTCCTGGCTGGATTCGCCCAGTTTCTTCACGGTGTTGTTCGCCGATTGCGCCACGTTGACCGCGTTCTTGGCGACGCGCGCCGATTCGTTCGCGTTTTTCGAGATTTCGCGAATCGAGGCCTGCATCTCCTCCGAAGCCGAGGCCACCGAGGACACGTTCTTCGAGACCTGCTCGCTCGCGGCCGAAACCACGTTGGCCTGGGTCGCGGTCTCCTCCGCGTTACCCGCCAACTGCTGGCTGACCGCGGTCAGTTCCTCGGAAGACGACCCCAGGGCGGAGGCGCTTTGCGCGGTGCCCGAAATCAGCCCGGCGAGATTGGTCCGCATCTGCTCGATGGTGTCGTTGATGAAAGCCTTCTTGCCGGGGAATTTCTCGAGCACTGCTTTGAAGTTGCCCTTCCCGAATTCCGCCACGCAAGCCATGGCTTTTTTCTTGACCGAGATGTGGCCAGACACCATCTGGTTGACGCCCTCCGCCATGACGCGATAGTCGCCTTCGAACTGGTCCACCGGGATGAAGACTTCGATGTCGCCCTTATCGTGCTCCACCGACATGTGTTTCATTTCCGCGATAAAGCTCTTGATCCTGGAGCGCATCCGCTCGATGGTGTCATTGATGAAGCTCTTCTTGCCCGGGAATTTCTCGAGCGGGGCGTCGAAGTTGCCCTTCGCGAACTCCTCGACGCACGCCATCGCCTTCTTCTTGACGGAGATGTGTCCCGCGACCATGTGGTTAACGCCCTCCGCCATCACACGATAGTCGCCTTCGAACTGGTCCAGGGGGATGAAGACTTCGATGTCGCCCTTGTCGTGCTCGACCGACATGTGTTTCATTTCCGCGATAAAGCTCTTGATCTTGGAGCGCATCCGCTCAATGGTGTCGTTGATGAAGCTCTTCTTGCCCGGGAATTTCTCGAGCGGGGCGTCGAAGTTGCCCTTCGCGAACTCCTCGACGCAGGCCATTGCCTTCTTCTTGACGGAAATGTGCCCCGCGATCATGTCGTTAACGCCTTGCGCCATGGTGCGGAACGCGCCTTGGAACTTGTCTGGAGGAATGACTACGTCGATATCGCCCTTGTCGTGCGCGTCGGACATGTGATGCATCTGCGAGACGAACCCGTCGAGATTGCGATTGATGACATCCTTGACCGTGCCCACCTGTTCGCTCTTGTCGCCGGCGGCGATGCTGTCCCAGTCGATGTCAGCCGATTTCAGCAGGCTTCGCAGGGTGCTCAGAATGAACGAATCGCCGATGGCTTGCAAATCCAGATTGAAGACATTGGCCACTGCCACTTCGACCCGCCTAATCTTTTCTTCGTCGTCGAAGTCCTTGTGCAGATGGAGGTCAAGCAGATGCCGGTACTCGGCATAGGAGCCGATGTACCACTTGAACGGCAGATTGATCTGGTCGTGTACCGCGCCAACATGCAGACGCTTGTCAAAATAGCGGGTATCCCAATTGATCGAGGCTCCCGCGAAAACCTCGGTTAAATACCCGGCCTGCGAAGCTTCCAGCTGCGCGCGCAGAGCCGAGAGCGGAACTTTCCGTTCCTGGGCGAAGTTCTCGAAAAATTCGCGCGTGGGGCCGAATTCGAACTGCCAATCGTAAAATTCTTTGGCGATTTGCGGCGCGACGGATTGAGCCCAGGGCGCCATCTCCGCAAGGAGTTCGCGCTCCTCCTCGCCAAGATGTATGAATTCGCGGCGCTGCGCGATGGAGCTCTCGGTCATTCCATACAGGCGGGCGAGGCTCTCGCCGCGCGTGGACCAGTCCACCTGCACCGCGGCATGCCGAGCCGGGCTTGCCTTCCGCGGCTCATCGAGCACGGCGGCTCCGCCGGAACCCCGTCGCCCTGGAGGCGCTGCTCCCCGGGACGGCGCGTCGAATCTTCTATTTGCCATGTGTTTTAGCTCCTTTTAGGCCACCAGCTCAACAGTTTTTTCAGTATCGAGGACCAGAAGCAGCCGGCCCTTCAGTTTGTAAACCCCGCGAATCAATTCCCGAGCCTCGGGGTTGAGACTCTCCGGCGTCTGTTCGTAGGTGGAGGATTCCACCTCGATCACATCGCCAATTTCATCCACCAGCAGGCTAACCGCGCATTCGCCGCTGCGCACCACCATGTTCATCGGCGTCCGACCGTCCTGACGGGGCGGAAGCTCCAGCCGCCGGCGCATGTCGATCGCGGTCACGATCTGCCCGCGCAAATTGATCAGCCCTTCGATTACCTCAGGCGCCAACGGGACGCGCGTCATTTGCTGAAACCTCAAAACTTCCTGAACCTTAAGCACGTCGACGCCGAAGAACAAGTCGGCGACAAAGAAAGTCGCGAACTGACCGCTCGCCCCGGCCGTCTCGGGTCTTGAAGTGCGATCCGCCGCCATCGTGTTTATCGCTCCTCTCCCGCAAGCGCCGGAGCCGGTTCTTCCGATGCCAGCGCCGCGGCGAGCCGCGACACCGATTCAAGCATGGCTTCCCGGTCGAACTTGGTCTGGCAATCGTGGAACCCGGCGCTGCTGGCCGAAGTCGCGTGCGCCTGCTCCTCGGAATCCGCGAGCGCCAGCACGGGGATGCCTTCCCATTCCGGCCGCCGCCGCAACGCCGCGAGTAATGCGGAGCTGCCCCCGGGCGGGAGATCCAGCGCCGCGACCACCACGTCGACGCGCTGTTGCTCCAGGTTGCGGATGGTTTCTTCGAGATTCGCGGCCTCCACAACGCGGTAACCGGCCATATCCAGCCCACTGCGAATCAACCCGCGCGAGAATGCGGAGGCATCGGCGACCAACACCCGCTTGCCGGACGAACGCGCACCGCCGTCGACCCAATTCGCCGCGCATCTCAGCACTTCGTTCAGGTCCAGAAGATCCGCGACGCGCTTGCCAACCACAGCCGAGCCCAGGAGTCCCTTTCGAGGCGTTTTCTGCCGCACGGTGACCGTGTCTTCTACCACGTCCAGAATCTGATCCACCACCACACCCGCACTGCGCTCCCCGTCATTGAAGACGATTACTTGAACCGGATCGGGAGCTTTTGCCCCATTCGATCCGGCTTCCAGAACTTCGGCGAGCGGCACCAGCGGAAGAAGCCGGTTGCGGTACTGCACCACTTCGCTTCCGCCGGCGTGCTCAATCGAGCGGCGCGGAAATTCTTCGAGCCGCGCGACCAGCGACAACGGAACCGCCAACCTTTCAAACGAGCCAGCCCGGAACAGGAGCAGCCTCTGTTGATCGACGTCGGTTTGAACCTTTTGGTCGGTCGCGGCGCGAGACTGCTCGCGGGATTCCGCCAGGACCTCGGAACGCTGGCCGATCCCGAGCACGTCCAGTATCAGCGCGACCTTCCCGTCGCCCATGATGGTCGCTCCGGCGTACACGGACAATCCCTTCAACTGTTTACCAAGCGGTTTGACCACGATCTCTTGCGTGTCGTTGATCTCTTCGACCACCAGGCCGAACTGCCGCTCCTCGGCCTGCAAGACAACGATGCTCACGGCGCCGGAGCCACGCGCGGTTTTCAGTCCCAGGACGCGGTCGAGATAGGCGATCGGGAGCAGTTTTCCCCTGCGCCGGTAAACCGGTGTTCCGTGAACCTGTTCGATGTGTTTGTCGCTAGAATCGCCTTCCAGACGGATCAACTCCAGAAGGCTGACCTGCGGGATCACGAAGCGCTCCCCGCCGCTGCCAACTACCAGGCCGGGAATGATCGCCAGCGTCAGGGGAATCTTCAGCTTGACCGTCGAGCCTTCACCGGGGCGGCTGAAAATATCGACGATCCCCCCAATCTTTTCGATGTTGGACTTGACCACGTCCATGCCGACGCCGCGCCCAGAAACGTTGGTAACGGTTCTTGCAGTCGAGAAGCCGGGCTGGAAGATCAGGTTGAGAGCATCGCGGTCGCTGATTTTTGAGACATGCTCCGGATGGATCAGTCCTTTCTCGACCGCTTTCTGCTTGACTCGCGCCACATCGATCCCCGCGCCGTCGTCGCCGATCTCGATGTTGACTTGCCCGCCTTCGTGATAGGCGCGCAGGGTTAGTTTGCCTTGCTGTGGCTTGCCCAACCGCGCCCGAACATCCGGCGCCTCTATGCCGTGGTCGCAGGAGTTGCGGACCAAATGAACCAGCGGGTCTTTGATGGCTTCGATGATGGTGCGGTCAAGCTCGGTCTCCGCGCCATCCATCTCCAGCCGGATCTGCTTGCCGAGCGCTACCGCCATGTCGCGCACAACTCTCGGCAACTTGTTCCAGACCATGCCGATCGGCTGCATGCGTGTCTTCATCACGCCTTCCTGCAGCTCCGTTGTGATCAGATTCAGCCGCTGCGAGGTTGCGTTCAGGGCCGCGTCTTCGCGCTCCGCATTGAATTGCAGGATCTGATTGCGGGTCAGCACCAGCTCCCCGACCAGGTCCATCAGCTTGTCGAGCAAGCCCACGCCAACGCGAATATTGGAGTCCGCGACCGTGGAGGATTTGGCGGCGTCTTCTTCCTGTTTCAGAGCTTCCACCGGCGGAGCCGGTTTGGGTGATGGAGCCGGTTTGGACTGGCCCGCGGCGACGGAATCATGCTGCGCGGCCGCGCGTAAGCGTTCGGCGAGCTCTTCGAATCGATCCGCGCCCTCCTGACCACTGGCCTCGATCGAGGCCATGATCTTCCGCACGGTGTCGACCGTTTCGAGAATCAGCGAAACCAGGCGCGGGGTGAGGTCGCGCTGGCCGTCGCGCAACTGGCTGAGCAGGGTTTCGGCCTGATGGGTGACGCGTTCGAGCGTGGAGTATCCCAGAAAACCGCACGTTCCCTTGATCGTGTGAATGGTCCGGAAGATGCTGGCCAGCAACGCGCCATCTTTGGGGCGCTTTTCCAATTCAACCAGCTCTTGATCCAGACGCGCCAGGTTCTCGTGGCTTTCGACCAAGAATTCCCGAATTACATCCTGATCTTGCTCAACCATTTTTGTTTTCTCCGGGTTCAGCGCGCACTTATGGTTGTTATCGTCATGCGGAGGAAAACAAACATATCTCCGACGATGAAGCGGATTACGGGGAATGCTGATCGCAGTCACATCAAAAAGAAATTCGTTGCTCGTTGAAACAGCGAGACTTGTTTCTGACGACTCGCCGGGATTCTTGCACGGCGGTCGTACAATCGCCATGCGTATGTCTCAACGGTTTTTTCTTTACTGGCTCCGCGAGAACGGCTACGACGCCGGCACTCCGCTTCGCGCGGACGAGCTCGATCCAGCGATCGGATCGAGAGTCGTGGAGCTTGCCGCAGATTGCGGCGAAGTTAGGTTGAGGCTTCCCTATCTCGAGAAAAAGGAATGGCGCAAGCGCGAAAAGGCGCTGGGGGCGCTCGAATTTGCGCGGCGGGGAGATCTGATTTTTCCCGTGCTGTCTCCGGCGATGGAGCTGCGGAACGCCGCGGCGTATCTAGCGCTGGCCGATCCCGTTTGGGTGAACGCTCCTACGGTGACCGACCTGAATTATTTTCCGCTATGGCAGAACGTTTCGATGACGCTGCAAGCCCGGTTACGCGAGTGGATTCCGGCGGAGTATTTTCGCGACTCCGCGCGCTACGAGGATCGTTCAAGGGGCTACACGCTGGCGCTGTATCAAGCCGCCCGCGTGTGTCACGGACGGCCCCGCGGCGATTTCACCTACGATCTTCGCGATTATCCGGTGTGCGAAAACACGATCGAGCAGGCGACCAAAATGACGGGCTTGCGGCTGCACTCGATCCTGACGGCGATCGAAGAGCGGTTGCGAACGGAAGGGAAGACGGATCTGGCTTGGCGATACTCGCCGATTTGGCATGAGGATGTGGTAGTCACGGTGCGGAAGAAACCAAAAACGTTCATTGAGCTGCTGACCGCGGAATCGGCGTTCATCAATGCCTTGGTGGAACTCGGGCTGAATCGAACGCCCGCGGGCTTGCATCGCTTCTCGAAGCTGGCAAACCAGGCGTTGCGTAGGGTGTGCGGCATGGATCTACGGCATTTGGGTGTTCGGGCGTTGGAAGAGACGACTACGGTGTTGGCGGGAAAAGCCGAGGTCAGCGGCGGATGATTTGGCGCGTGGCGGCGAGAACCTCGGCGACCGAGGGCTGTTCCAGCACAGCGACGTGGGGGCCGCGCGGAGCCCAGATGCGTGGATCGGTGGCGAGGAAGATCGCGACCACGGGAGTTCCGACCGCGGCGGCAAGATGAGCGATCCCCGAATCGTTGCCGATGTAGGCTCGGGCGGTAGCGAGCCAACAAGCGAGTTCGTACAAGTCATCGAATCGAATGGCGTCTTCTAATTGTTCTTCGGGCCCGGCGGTCCATTTCACCGGGACTCCGAGCTGGTCCGCGACAGCGCGAAAGTTCTCCATCGGCCAGCGCTTGTGGGATGCGCTAGCGAAGGGATGGATGACGACGAAGTCTTCGGTCGCGTGAGGCGGAGTTGGGATTATCGGAATGCCCTCAGCGGGTGAAGGAAGGGCAGGGAAGAAGGTGAACGGCAGATGAGCGACGGCTTGGCGAAACTCGGGACGATTGGTCCCGTACCAGGAGTAAATCGAATCAAACATTTCAAGCTCGCGGACGCGCGCGCTCTCTCGCACGCCGATGAGCTCAATGCCGGTGTCGATGATCGCGCGAGTGCGATCGGCGAAGCGAATCAGCGGGAGAACCGGGCGCGGAGCCCAGACTTCGGTGTAATCGGCCCGAGCTGCTTCAAGCGCGGGCAGCGAGAGTATCACGTCGCCGATTGCGCCCGGACGAATGAGCAGTCTTCTCACTTGAGGCGATACAGGGCGCGGGCGTTATCGCGCATGACCATTCGGGCCAGCTCCGATGCGCGCTCACGGCTGATCTCGTTGTCGCGAAGCATTCCGGTGAGGGCGATCGCGAGCGCCTGCCGGCTTGTTGCCGCCGCGACATAGCCCGTCTCTTCCCAACCCGCTTCGGCCGAGTATGGATACGCGTCCGTTGCGAAGAGAATTTTTTCGGGAACATATTCGAGCCAGGCGCGGATGTTTTTGGCCAACTCGGACGGATAGAGCAGGATATTTTGCGACGAGAAATCCAAGTATGCGTTCGGTTTGGTGAGCAGCGCGGTCAGTTGATGCTCGAACGGCCAGCCCCCGTGCAGAAACACGAAGTTGGTATGGCGGAGATCGGGATCATCGAGCAACGGTTCGAGCAGCATCGGATTGCCGCCCGCGACATTGAAGTAACTGCCCGCACCGGCGTCGGAGTGGATGTGCACGGCCATTCCGAGCCGTCCGCATTCGGTCGCGATGAAGCGAAAAATATAATCCTGAAGCGATTTGTACGAGCCGCGGCCGGCCCAGGCAGCTTCGGCCTCGGCTTTCGTCGGATTCGATATATCGAACGGCCGGAGATACGCCATCTCGAATTTTTCGGCTACGGCGCCGCCTTGCCTTTGGCGCTCGATAGTCCGGCGGACGACCTTGTCGAGGTATTCGTCTAATGTTGCCGGGCGCGCTACGGCTCCGGCTTCGGCATAGTAGCGCTGCAGCAATTTTTCTTCGAGTGCGAAGAACGCCTTCTGATCCGAGTTATGGATCATGGAGTCGTTCGCGAGCGGGTACATCCATGCGTCGGCGTAAGCGACCCAAAGAAAGCGATCCGAAGGAAGTCCGGGGCCCATGCTCACGCGATTCGCCAACATTACTCCGATGCCGAGTTGATCGAGAACGCTCGCCGGACTGCCGCGCTTGATGACGCGGCGAGCTTCGGCTAACTCAGAAGCGTTCGGGCGCAAACGAACGGGATCGGACTGCGCTTCGAGATTATCGACCGGTAGCGCGTCGTAATCGCGATCGGGCGGCTCGCCGGGGGCGGTTGGACGAACCGGATGCGCGTGGTTGTCGATTGCCTGAATGCTTTGAATTTCTTTAAGTAGTTGAGGGTCGGCCGCGGGAGGCGTGCGATTGCACGCCGTAAGGATCAACGATGCGACGATCGCAAATCTACTTGTCGTCAGTCTACTTAACGATATCGAGCTGCACACTAACGTCGAGATCTTTCGGCGCAAGGCACATCTTATCGTTGCAAGCCTGATAGCGCAGCTTGCCGCTCATGGCCGCGGGACCGGCGACCGAGGTGGGCGGAACGTTGAATTTGGCAATTAACTGAAAGTTTCCGGAGTATACCGACAGCGGCTTCGGCTCCGATTGAATCTTGTGCTGGGTCGGCGTGGGATAAACCACTTCACCGGGAGTCAGCACGCCCCTCGACCAGGTGAGCCTCAGCGGGATCAGATATTCGTCAGACGGATGGTTGCTGTTTACGTGATAACCTTCTGCCAGCGATAGCGGCACCGGCACATCGACGGTCGAGCCGATTTTCGCGCGAACCGGCTGCGCGGGAGTGTAATGCAGGACGTTAGTTGCTTGCGCCTGCGCCTGGCGGCCGGAGTAAATCAGCCCAAGGGCTAGCAGGCAGGCGGTTGCGGGAAACCACCCCGTTCTTCTCATCTTTTGGACTCTCCAATAACTTCAAGATTTCCGTCCGGTAGGTGTTCTTGCTGATCAGCCCGATATGCGAGCTAGCCACCCGGCCTTCGCGATCGATGATGAAACTTGTCGGCAAGGCGTCGACGCCACCGTAGAGCTGGCTCACTTTTTCATCGGCGAGCACCACGCGGTAATTCATCTTCTGGCGCTCCACGAATGGCCGGACAGAGGTCCAGCCGTCTTCATCCGCTGACACGCCCAGCACCGCGAAGTCGCGATCCTTGTATTGACGCTCGAACTCGATGAACCAGGGGATCTCAACTTCGCACGGCCCGCACCAGGTAGCCCAGAAATTGAGGAGCACCACTTTGCCCTTGAAGTCGGACAATTTAACGACCTGGCCGGTGGAATCCTTCAGCGCGAAATCGGGCGCTTTCTTGCGCTCCTTGGCGTCCTTCAGCGCGGGCCAATCGGCTTCGAAGAAGGAGCAGGAGGCGAGATAAGCGGCGATTCCGCCGATGGCTAAGATTTGAAAGATGCGCTTTCGATCCAACATGAAAAGCCCGCCCTGTAATTAGGATAGCGCAGCGAAACGCACGGCTAAATCTGGTAGAGCTGCGCCTCAGGCCCGCGCTTCTTTTGATTCGCGAGATCGACTTTCCGGATGACGGTCGCGAGCGTCGTGCGCTCGAGGATCTCGGCCATAGCGTCGCGGACCTCGCGCATCACCAGTCGGGTGCCGCAGGTCTCGACATCGATGCATTCATCGCACTTGCGGAAACGCGTTTCGCTGGCGCAGGGCAACGGCGCGAGCGGCCCTTCCATCATGCGAATCACCGAGGCCAGCGTGACCTCGCCCGGCGGCTGCGCGAGCTGATATCCGCCGCCCTTGCCCTTCTTGCTCGAAACCAAGCCGAGGGTCTTGAGTGAGAGCAGAATCTGCTCCAGGAATTTTTTGGGGATCAATTCCTCTTGTGCGAGCTGGGTGATCAGCACCGGCCCGGCCCCGTACTTGCGGGCCAGGGCATAGAGCGCCCGGAGACTGTACTGGGTTCGCTTGGAGAGCTGACGCACCGTTGGTCAGAATATCAGCTTGTAGGGGAAAGGGGCCTTGAGAGGCAGCTTCTCAATCACGGACAGTAGGGCCTTCAGGGGCGTAGGTCACCGGGGCGCCGGTGTGGGCACGAGGGACCGGATCAAGTTGCCGTTAGACTGCGGTCATGTTTCAAGGAAGGGATGTGCATGGATTTGACCGTTCGGAGTGTTGCGCCTACACTGAAATCACATCCGGCTTTCCGGGATAGTGTCCTTCATGACCAAAACCCTCACGAGTACTCCCATTGTGGTACCCGAAGCCGTGCGTCGCAAGGCGGGTCTTCGTCGCGGAGAGCAACTGGAGTTCAGGGTATCCGGCCGGGCGATCACGATCCTTCCCAAGGTGGCGGATGATGAGCACACGCCGGCAGAGCGGCGCGCCATCGATCGAGGGGTAGCCGCGAGCGAGAAGGATTACAAAGAAGGCCGTTCCTACGGACCCTTCGAAACCCACGAGGCGTTCATCGCCTCCCTGAACGAGGAATCAGCGAAACTGCGCGCCAAAAGAAAATCCATACGCGCGGTGAAATGACCCTCGACTTCTCGAACCACTTTCTCAGGAGCTATGCCAAAGCGCCGCACGCAGTCTCGTGAGGCTTTTGTGAAGCAGTCGAAGTTCTTGCTCGAAAATTTACGTCACCCGTCTCTGCACGCGAAGAAGTACGACGAAGCCCGCAACCTCTGGCAGGCGCGCGTCGA